>Ga0073934_10008962_pt1 | contig 13054 bp, 13 predicted proteins | sample LarsenN4metaG_FD_76834 | JGI IMG/M metagenome (GOLD analysis project Ga0073934, IMG submission 76834) | Hot spring sediment bacterial and archeal communities from British Columbia, Canada, to study Microbial Dark Matter (Phase II) - Larsen... ...
CGGCGGTCCGCAGACGTTGATGATCGCCGCGAAACACACGAACAGCAACGACACCAGAAAAAGAAAGCCGGCTCCCATCGCGACGAATGGCGTCGAACGCAGCACGAACTCCCGTAACTGCTCGCGCGCCGTCGGCCGCAGTCGAACACCCTGCACGTAGCCGTCGCCGCCGCAGGCCGGGCAGAAGTTCTCTGTAATCGGCCGGCTCGCGCCGCACTGGGGACAGACCCGCATCGCGGGCGGCAGGAGATCGGTGGGCGGCGTCGGTTGGGACATGGAAATCTTCCTTGCCGTCAAATTTGCATCGCGGCGCACACGATGAAGAACATCACGCCGATGGCCAACGGCACTCCGATTTCCACCGCGGCCGTCCAGCCGAGAAACCGCCAGAAGAACAGGTTCAATTGCTGGTCCGTGGGATCCTTGCCCGGCGGATAGACGGCGGTGGCCTTGATCATGGTGGCAATCGATGCCGGGCCGAACAGCAGCGCCGCCGCCACGGCCCACGCGGGTGCCAGCGCCGCGATGCCCGCCAGCACGGCAATGAGCAGTCCCAGTGCGGCGAGCGCCCGCTGCAACCGCTTCTGGCGGCGTTGCTCGCGCTCCTCCGGCGACAGCATCACCACCGGGGTCACCGCCTCGCCGCAGTGCGGGCAGGTCGCTGCCTCCGGCCCGACGGGCTTGCCACACATCGGGCACGGAGAAGACTCCACGGCACGCAGCGGTTCGGAAGTCATCAGAACACTACTCCATGCGTCATCAACTTGAGCCGCACAGTTCAGGCGTGCGGCCAAGTTAAAACTGCCCCGTCATCATCAGCCCGCCGCACACGACAAACAACAGGAGCACCACGGCCAAACCCAAGAGCACCGGGGCCACGATCAGCAGGCCCAAGCTGACGAGTGCCGTCCTGGCGGACGTCCGGCCCAGTTGCTTCCACGTGAGCGGCTTGCCCTGGATGCGGAAAATGACCGCCTTGCCGAAGATGTAACACAGCGGCAGACCGACCAGCACGGCGAATGCCAGGGCCTGGTCGCGGTCGTGCCGATAGAGCAGCGTCACTCCCCACACATACGACGCCAGCACCGCCGCCCACGCAATCGCCCGCGGCACCAGATCGCCCCCCGGCTTTAACCGCAACCCGCACACCGGACACGAGACCCACTCCTCGCGGACTTCGTGGTTGCACTGCGGGCAGACGAACTGGTCGATGGGCGATGACATGAGGATCTTCCCGGAAGCCCAGGGATGCCTATCCCTGGGCTTCCACCAGGCGCGTCAATTCGGGCAAGGGCACAATCCCCGTGCGGTACAGCGTGTTGTAGGCGCAAAACGGAATCACGTGCCCGCTGGGCAGCACGTGGTGGATGCAGCACTTCATCACCCGGCGGACATCGAAGTTGTATGGGTCCAAAAAGTTCGTGATCGTGATGCGGAACACGTCTTCGGGATCGAGTTGCTCGACGAGCGCGCGAGAGAAGAATTCCTGAGCCAAAGTAGCCGTCTCGCTCCGCGAGACGAACGCCAAGGAGGCGGCGTCGACGAACTGGGGCTGATCCTCTCGCGGAGCGAGACGGCTACTTTGACTGCAATCTCCTCCCGCACAGCATCCCAGCCGTCCCAGATACCGCTCAATCAACTGCCGCGCCCGCGACCGGGTGAACGTGATGCCGTTTGCCAAGAGGTCCAGGTTCTCGCGGGCATTGATGAACCGCAGCAACGGCACCACCTGGCCGTGGCTGCGGTAGGCGTAGGTGAGTTGGTGGCAGTTCGGATGCGCACACGGCAGCGGCAGAAAGTCGTCCTGTGTGAACAGGCCGTCCATCTGCTCGCACATGCCGCGGATGACGTCGGGGAACGTGATCCGCTGTTCCAACTCGCCCGGCAAGACATGGCGGCCGGAATAGGTTGCTGGCTGGAAGCTCACGCCGGTGATCCACGACCGCTCCAATCCGAAGCGGACGATGTCGCCGATCTCGTCGCCGTTCACGCCGGCCTGCAGCGTGGTGACGAGGATCGTGCGAATCCCCGCGCGGCCCAGCTTCTCGACGGCCTGCCGCTTCAATTCGGCCAACGGTTCGCCGCGAAGCGCCTGGTACGTGCTGTCGCGCAGGCCGTCGAACTGCAGGTAGACTTCGATTCGCTTGCGATATTCGGCGAGGCGTTCGATGAAGCCGGGATCGTGGGCGATCCGCACGCCGTTCGTGTTGACCATCACAATGTCGATGGGCTGTGCCACGGCGTATTGCAGCACGCGCTCGAAGTCGGGATGGATCGTCGGCTCGCCTCCCGAAAGCTGCAAGACTTCGGGCCGGCCTTCCACCTCCACCAACCTGTCGATGGCTCGCGTGCACTCCTCAAACGCGAGATGCCGGCCGCCGGGTCCGCTCGACGAATAACACAGTGGGCATTTCAGATTGCACGATTCGGTCAGCTCCACCAGGCCGATGCACGTGTGCTGCTCGTGCTCGGTGCACAGACCGCAGTCGAGGGGGCAGCCCTTGTCGGCATCGACGCCGACCTGACGCGGTACTTTGCCCGGTACGCTGAATTCGAGGCGGTCGTACTGCGAAACGTCGCTGCACACGAAGTCTTCGCGCACGCCGTGCGTGGGGCAGGTCTTGCGGAAGTACACGCGGCCGTCGCGGACGAGAATCTTCGCGGGCACCACAGGGGAGTGGCCTGCGGCGGCAAAGCGTCCCAGACGCTCGGAAACGTCCGGAACACTGGCCATGCACTCAGGGCACAGCGACTGCGTGATCCCGAGAAACGCATAATCCCGCAGCGGCAGCGGCGTGGTCATGGGACGTCCGGAGAAGGGGGCGCGAACATCCTACACGAAATCCCGTCTCAGCGCACTTCCGGCACCTTTCCGCAGAACGCGACGAGAAGAAACGTCGCGATCGGACCCAGAAACAGCGAGATCACCCACCACAGGAGTCCGCTGCGGTTCTTCGACTGCGCCAACCCCGCGTTGATGAGCGACAAGGTGAACCACCCGACCGCATACCCCTGTTCGGGGCTGACGTGCAACGACGCCGATTGGGCAAGCGTAAGAAGCGGCATGGAATTGGCCTCCCGGTGTGCTGGTGGTGGGGGAACGCAGAAATCGTGCCGTCGGATCACCGCGGAGAGCAGCCTCTGGGTCGCGGCCCGCCGATCATTCTCCTATACTTGAACAAGGGCTTTCCGGGCTGCGGAACAGGATGGAACGCGTGGACGAGCACCCGCACTGGCGCACCGAAGCCCGGCGGCTGGCCGACCTGTTGAACGTGCGCGGCATCCGCGATCGTGCCGTGCTCGACGCCATCGCCGAAACACCCCGGCACCGCTTTGTCCCTCACGAGCGCCGCGACCAGGCCTACCTTGACATCGCCCTTGGCATCGAATGCGGCCAGACCATCAGCCAGCCATATATTGTGGCCCTGATGACCGAAGCCGCCCGGCTGACCGGGACCGAGACCGTCCTCGAAGTCGGCACCGGCAGCGGTTACCAGGCGGCCATCCTGGCCCAACTGGCCGGTCGCGTGATCACCATCGAGCGCCGGTTGCCGCTGACGTCGGCCGCCCAGCCGCTGCTGAACGAACTCGGTTATAAGAACATCGAATTCCTCACAGGCGACGGCACGCTGGGCTGGCCGGACGCCGCGCCGTACGATGCGATCCTCGTTACCGCCGCAGCGCCCAGCGTGCCTGACGCGCTGTGGTCGCAGCTCGCGGAAGGGGGGCGGCTGGTGATCCCCGTCGGTCCGGAGAGCGGGCAGGAACTGCTGCAGGTCGTCCGCCACGGCGAAGAGCGGTTCACGCGCGTCCTGTGCGATTGCCGCTTCGTGCGGTTAATCGGCGAGCAGGGATGGAGGGCGGAGGAGGCGTTTGACGAAGGATGAAAAGACCCAGGGATTGCCATCCCAGGGCTTCTCAAAGACTCACCCGCGCAGCCGCTCCTGGATGAGACTGACGAGTTCCTTCACCGGCACGCGGTCCTGGGCAAGCGAGTCCCGGTCGCGGACCGTGACGGTGTCGTCCTGGGCGGTCTGGCCGTCGATGGTCACGCACCACGGCGTGCCGACTTCGTCCATACGGCGATAGCGCCGGCCAATGGCAGCCTGCTGGTCGTAGGCCACCGCGATGCCGGCCCGCTTGAACGCGCGATAGATTTCCGTCGCTTTTTCGGGCATGCCGTCCTTCTTGATCAGTGGGAAAACGGCCACTTTGATCGGCGCGAGTTTCGGATGCAATCGCAGCACCACGCGCTCCTGCATCGCCCCCTTCTCGTCCGGTTGCTGGTCTTCGTGGTACGCCTCGCACAGGAACGCCAGGGTGGCCCGGTCGCAGCCGGCGGCCGGTTCGATCACATGCGGCACAAACCTCTCGCGCGTCTGGTCGTTGAAGTACGACAGGTCCTTGCCGCTCCCCTGGTACTTCGGCTTGCCATCGGGACCTTTCTCGACGACGAGCTTGCCGTCTTCCTTGCAGAGCTTGCCTTCCATGTGCGAGCGCAGATCGAAGTCGCCGCGATGGGCGATCCCCTCCAGCTCGCCGTATTCATCGGCTTCGAGGAACGGAAAGGCGTACTCGACATCGGCCGTGCCGACGGAGTAGTGCGAAAGCTCATCCTTGGTGTGTTCGCGGAGGATGAGGTGCTCTTTCGCGATGCCGAGGTTGATGTACCAGTTGTACCGGCGGTCGCGCCAGTACTTGTACCAGTCGAGCGACTGCGAGGGATGACAGAAGAACTCCATTTCCATCTGCTCGAACTCGCGGGAGCGGAAGGTGAAGTTGCGCGGGGTGATCTCGTTGCGAAAGCTCTTGCCGATCTGCGCGATGCCGAACGGGATCTTCACCCGCGAGCTGTCGCAGACGTTCTTGAAGTTGACGAACATGCCCTGCGCGGTTTCGGGACGAAGATAGGCCGCATCTTCTTCGCCGCCCAAAGCACCGACGATCGTCTTGAACATCAGGTTGAAGTCGCGCGGCTCGGTGAGCTGGCACTTGTCGTGCTCGCCCGGATGTTTCGACGGTTTCAGCGGGCATTCGCTCGACTTGAGATGGTCGCGACGGAACCGCCCCTTGCATTCCCGGCAATCCACCATCTTGTCCACGAACAGATCGAAGTGTCCGGAGCACTTCCAGACCTGCGGGTGCATGATGATCGACGTTTCGACGCCTACCATGTCGAACGCTTCGGGCGCGCCGGCGGGCGTTGCGAGCTCGTCGTGCTCGGTGATCATGTCCCCCCACCACGCCTGGCGCACGTTCCGCTTCAGCTCGACGCCGAGCGGCCCGTAGTCCCAGAAGCCGTTGAGGCCGCCGTAGATCTCGGACGACTGGAAAATGAACCCGCGCCGCTTGGCGAGCGCGACGATTTTGTCCATGCGGTTATCGGGCATTGGTGAGTGAGTGGTGAGTCAGTGAGTGGTGAGTAGCCAGAAGCCCAGGGGTGGCCATCCCTGGGTGTCTTCACGGTGCGCGCACAATACGTCCCGTGGCGTGTTCATACTCCGGCACGATGTCGAACAAGTCAAACGTTGCAGCGCGATCGACCTGGTTGTCGAAGCCCAATCGGATGCAGTTGCGGCCGCCGTCGCTCAGCCGCACTAACTCACGAAGCGCCTTTGGGTCGCGTCTGTCTGCTGCATAGAGCCGTGTGGCAATCAGTAACTCGTCGTTGTAACGCCAGGACGAAGTATCCTGATCGGCTGCCTGGAGACGGTCCACCATCGCCCCCGCACACAGCACGTCTTCGGCGGTAATTTTTCCGCGCGTTCCCGCGCACACGAGATGAACGCGATGGTCATCCGTCGATAGAACGTTGGCCACGGCCCGCAGGTTTATGAACGCCCCGATCAGCACGCGGTCGGCCATTGCCGCGCGGTGCAACGCTGCGGTGCCGTTCGTCGTGGTGAAGACGATCGTTTTGTCCTTCACAACCTCTTCGGTGTATGCAAACGGGTTGTTGTCGAGGTCGAAGCCGGGAATGAGAACACCGTCGCGCTCGCCGCCGAGGAGGACTTCGTCGCACGACGCGACGCCGCAAGCGGTGTCGGCGACCGTTGGCGAGCGCTCGGCACCGCGAGCCAGCACGCTTGCGGCCTTGCGCGCCTCGTCGACGGTAAAACAGGGCACGACGCATTTCGCCCCGTGCGCCAGCGCATGGATGATCGTCGTCGAGGCGCGGAGGACGTCAATCACCACCGCGATGCCGCCGCGGAGGTCCTCCGGCTCGAACAGCGAAGGCAGCAGGTGCACACGAACTTCGCGAGTCATGCGCCGATGATAGGGAGTCGAGCGCCGCGAGTCGAGTTTAAGCCGCACGCTTCAGGTGTGCGGCGCGAATGGGTTAAAATCCGTTTTCCGCCGCGCACGACGACCGTGCGGCATCGATCATTCAGGTGCGCTGATGAATTCTCCCGCGTCCACTTCGTGGCGGCTCGGCAGCCACACGTTTCACTCGCGTTTGATCGTGGGCACCGGCAAATATGCCACCTACGAACTGATGCAGCAATGCCTGGCCGCCAGTGAGGCGGAAGTGATCACCGTCGCCGTGCGCCGCGAGCGGCTGGTGGATTCGCTGGGCCGCAACATTCTCGATTTCATCGACCTGTCGCGGTACACCATTCTCCCTAACACGGCCGGCTGTTTTTCTGCCGAAGATGCGATCCGCGTCGCGCGGCTGGGGCGCGAGATTCTGCTCGGGCTCGAAAATCCTGGGGCCGACTGGGTGAAGCTCGAAGTCCTCGGCGACAAGAAGACGCTGCTGCCCGACCCGGTTGCCACGCTGGAAGCCACACGGGAGCTCGTTCGCGACGGTTTCCAGGTGCTGTGCTACACCACAGACGACCCCATCACCGCGCGGCGGTTGCAGGAGGCCGGGGCCACGTCGGTGATGCCCGCCGGCAGCCCCATCGGCAGCGGACAGGGCGTGCTCAACCCGAACAACATCCGCATCTGCCTGGAGTATCTGAAGGAGCACAACGCGGACTATCCCGTGATCATCGATGCGGGTGTGGGGACGGCTAGCGACGTCGCGGTGGCAATGGAGCTGGGCTGCGACGCGGTGCTGCTGAACACCGGCATCGCCAGCGCGCGCGATCCGCTGCTGATGGCGCACGCCATGAAGCACGCCTGTTGGGCCGGCCGCGAGGCGTACCTTTCGGGCCGGATCCCGAAGAAGTTGTATGCGACGGCTTCAAGTCCGGAAGCCGGCGTGATCGCGCCGTCGCGGTGAGAAATGCAGGAAGCCCGGCTTTTCTGAAAGCCGGGCTTCCAAAATCATCGGGAAACCAGGCTTTCGGAAAAGCCTGGCTTCGGTCGCTGATTATCCGCGCGACTTCAGTTCTTTGCGGGGTACCACGCGAACTTCGTTTCCCTGCTCGTTCACACAGTAAAACTTGAGGTGCTCGGGGGTGACGCCGGCGAGCGCGTTAATGTTGATGGTGACCTCGTAGGCTTCCTCCAAGTCAGTGATGTCGCGGCGCTTCTTGTTGTTGAGGAACGCCGCCACGCGCTCGTGCACGTCGACCGTCACCCTCACCACGTCTTCGTGGTTGGCGTGCGTCATCAAGAGCCGCATGACGTCGATGGACATGCTTTCCGCCGTCTTCACCTGGCCGGTGCCGTGGCAGCACGGGCAGTCTTCGTAGACGCTCCGCCGCAGCGACGGCCGGATGCGCTGGCGGGTCATTTCGATCAGGCCGAACGGGCTGATCCGCAGGACCTTCGTGCGGGCGCGGTCGCGCTCGACGGCCTCGCGGAGCGCGCGCTCCACCCCGCGGCGATGACGCTCCTCGCGCATGTCGATGAAGTCGCAGACGATCACCCCGCCCATGTCGCGCAGCCGCAACTGCCGGCTGATCTCGTCCGCCGCCCGCAAATTCACCTGGTAGGCGTTTTCTTCGGCGTCGTCGTCGGCCCGATAGTTGCCGCTGTTGACGTCGATGGCCACCAGCGCCTCGGTCTGGTCGATGACGATCGAGCCGCCCTTGGGCAGCGGCACGTGCCGGCAATGGATCTTCGAGATCTCCTGTTCGATGCCGTACATGTTGAAGATGGGCTCTTTGCCCTGGTACAGCTCGATGCAGTCTTCGTGCTTGGGCATGACAATTTTCATGAACTCGCGGGCGCGCTCGTAGGCTCGCGGCTCGTCGATGAGGATGCGGTCCACCTCTCCGGTGAAGATGTCCCGAATGGTGCGGATGATCATGTCGCTTTCTTCGTAGATGTCGACCGGCGCGGGGTGCTTTTTGATCCGGCGAACGATGGTCTTCCACAGCCGCAGCAGATAATGCAGGTCTCGCTGCAAGTCGGCCTGCGAGCGCTCGATGCCCGCCGTGCGGATGATGAAGCCCAGACCTTCCGGCGGGTTCAACTCCAGCAGCGCCCGCTTGAGCGTTTTGCGAATGCCTTCGTCGGTGATCTTCCTGCTCACACCCACGCGCTGTAGGGCCGGCATCAGCACGAGGTAGCGCCCCGGAATGCTGATGTACGTGGAGAGCGTGGGGCCTTTGGCGCCAATGCCCTCCTTGATCACCTGGACCAGCACTTCGCTGCCGCGTCGGAAGATTTCCTGGATGGGGGGCTTGCCGCGGGCGCTACGCTCGTTAGAGCGGCGGGAACGGCCGCGGCGCTGAGCAGGCTCGTCGGAATCGTCCTCCGAGTCTTCGTCCGGCGGGCCGTCGACGAGGTGCTTGTAGTACTGGTACTCGACGTCGCTGACGTGCAGGAAGCCGTTGCGGCCGACGCCAAAGTCCACGAACGCCGCCTGAATGCTGGGCTCCAGGTTGACGACGCGGCCCTTGTAGATGTTGCCGACGTAGTTTTCGAGGCTGTTGCGTTCGACGTAGAGTTCTTCGAGCGTGCCATCCTCAACGATGGCGATGCGGGACTCCTCCGGCTGGAGGACGTTCATGAGCATTTCTTTTTTCATCGCGCGCCTTTCGGGCGGCGGCGTGCGTGGTGTCAGGCGGGACTCGCCACGTGGTGCATCCGGGTGTCGACGACGTCGTGTGCGTCCATCGTTTAGCCGCGACCCGCAGGGGAGCGTTCGGCAACGACTTCGACGTCCCGCACAGCGCTCCCCTGCGGGTCGCGGCCAAACGGGGACGCATGGAATGCACGACGATTCGGCGAGCAGGCCGGGAAGGGTCTCCGACAACAGGAGTCCGGTCAGCGCCCGGGCGATCGATCACGACCGCCACCTCGAGGCAGGCTACCGGCGCAGGAGAGGCCGGGTTCCAACGGGACGCCAGGAGACGAGGAGCCGTCGCGGTGCGGGCTCCGCACCGCAGCGGAGCGGAACGAGGTTCCGCATGGACGATCCCCTCTAACACAGGCACACGCACTCTGCCGCAATCCACAAGATCTGAAAATGATTCCCACTCTGAAAACAACGCTCCCGAAAAGAGCGCGTGTCTGCCTGGTCGTCCGTCGGCGATGCCAGATCCGGGGCGCGTTGCCCCGGTCTAGTTCGTTCGCGAAGGAGGCCGGGGCGACACGCCCCGGCTCCTGATGCGGACGTGAAAACGGCGACGGCGGAACGTGGGCGGTTCCGACGTCTACTGCACCGTTTCCGGGCAAATTTTCTTGAGTTCTCCTCGCAGGAAACTTTCGACGTCGCGGGCGACTTCCATGCTTTCCGCACGGGAGGCAATGCGCTCCGCCCGGGCGATCGTCAGGTTGCGAATCACTTCCTTCAATTCAGGAATGGCCTGCGGCGTCACGCTGAGCTGCCGCAATCCCATCCCCACCAGCAGCGGGACAAACATCGGATCGGAGCTCATTTGCCCGCAGACCGACACGGAGATGTGGTACTTTCGGGCCGCCGCAATGACGTTCCGAATCATTCGCAGGATCGACGGATCGCCCGAACGGTACAGGTTCGCCACCTGGGGATCGCCCCGGTCCACCGCCAGAGTGTACTGGATTAAGTCGTTTGTCCCAATGGAGAAAAAATCGACCTCGCGAGCGAACTCCTCCGCCAGCACCGCCGCCGAGGGAACCTCCACCATCATGCCTACCGGGACGTCGCGCTTAAACTCAACCCCTTGTTCCTCAAGATCTTCCATCACGTCGCCCAAGATCATCCGCGCCTGCCGGAACTCCAGCAGCGTGGACACCAGGGGAAACATGATTCGCAGATCGCCGTGTACCGCCGCCCGCAAAATGGCCCGGAGCTGAGTTTTGAACAGCTCCAAATGCTGCAGGCTTAACCGCAGGCTGCGCACGCCAAGCGCGGGATTGACCCCGTCGGCGTAGTCGACCCGGAGGTCCCCGGGCATTTTGTCGGCGCCCAGATCCAGCGTGCGGATCACCACGGGTTGGGTGGGGAACGCCTTCAGCACCTCGCGATACGCCTGGTAATGGTCTTCTTCCGTCGGCTCGCGATGGGCTTCCAGGTAGAGGAATTCGGTGCGGTACAGGCCAATGCCTTCCGCGCCGCGCTGCCGCGCCGGCGCCGCTTCTTCAGGGAATTCGATGTTCCCCAGCAGCTCGATGGCCACGCCGTCGCGGGTTTGCGACGGCAGTTGCCGCAACGTTTCGAGTTGCTTGACGTGGCTGCGGTAGCGCTCTTCCGATTGGCGGTACTTGGCGAGCGTGTCGTCATCGGGCTCAATGATGACCACGCCGTGACTGCCGTCGATGATGATCGTTTCCCCGCCGGACACGTCCGACAGGAAGTTGCCGATGCCCACCACGGCGGGGAGCTGCAGCGCTCCGGCAAGGATGGCGGTGTGGCTGGTGTGCCCACCCGCTTCGGTGGCGAAGCCGAGCACAAACTGACGATCCAGCCCGGCAGTCTCGCTGGGCGTCAGGTTGTGCGCCAGCACCAGCACCGGGGCGGTCAAGTGGGCCAGCTCTTCGCGGCGCTCACCCAATAAATGCCGCAGCAGCCGCTTTTCGAGATCGTAAATGTCGGACGACCGCTCGGCAAAGTACTGGTCGCCCAGGTTTTGGAACCGCTTGGCGTACTGACGCAGCACGCGGCTGACGGCGAACTCCGGAGAAAACGATTTTTCTCGGATGAGCGATTCGATCTCGGCGACCACCTTCGGATCGCGGGCCATCATCAGGTGCGCCGAGAAAATGGCCCCATACTGCGCCCCCAACCGTTCCGAGGCGAGCTTCTCGTTGATCTCGATCTCGCGGCAAGTGGTATCGAGTGCGGCGCGGAAACGGGCCGTCTCCATGTCGACGGCATCGATGCTCACGAACCGCCGCTCGATGCGGAACGACTCGGTGCCCAGCACAATGGCGGGGCCGATGGCCACACCCGGTGAAACGGCAATTCCGCGTTTAACAAGCATGAGACCAGAGATGGCCAGCGGGACTCGGGGAATCAATGGAACGGCGAAGGCCACGGATGCACACGGACGTCCACGGATAGGTCCTGAGCCGTGATGTTCAACCGTGCGACGTTCGCGATTTTTCGTTTGCGGAGAGAGGTCAGGGAGCGGGAGGCTGGGCTGCCACGGCTTCGGGTGCCGCAAAATCGGAATCGAACAGGGCCGAGAGATGTTCCAACGCGTCGGGAGCGTCGGGGCCGTCCACTTCCAGGTCGAGTTCCATGCCGTGCTCGGCACCCAACGTCAGCAGGTCCATCACGCTTTTGGCATCGGCCAGCTTATTGTTGGTGCGCAGGCGAACGCGGCTGTCGAACTGGCTCGCCAGCTTGGCCACGACGGTGCAGGGGCGAATGTGCAGGCCGTGCGGCGCTTTCACAACGACCCTGCGATGGTACACGTGTGTTTCCGCCATGATCCGCTGCACCGCTTCCATCGATCCGCGGTCGTCGCCACGAAAGATCAGTGAGCCCAATCCCTGACGCCCCCGGCCGCGCCGGGGTTCGGCTAGATCTCGTTGTTGTCTGCCTCTTTCAACAGTTCCATCACGGCGGCAGGCGTCGCCGACTGCCGGAGAAACTTGCAGAAACTCTGGTTGCGGAGGTGGCGGGAGATGCTTTCGAGGGCGCGCAAATGATCTCCGGGACGGTCGGGCGGCGACACCAGCAGGAACAGGATGAACACCGGCTCGCCGTCCAGGCTGGCAAAGTCCACTCCCGTCTTCGACAGCGCCACCGTGGCAATCAGCTTGTCGACCGACGCGTGCTTGGTGTGAGGCACGGCAACGCCGTTACCAATCCCTGTCGAGCCCAACTCCTCCCGTTTGAGGATAGCCGTGACGATGCCCTCTTCGTCCTGGGCCTTGATGCTGCCGGCCTTGGCCAGACTGGCGACCATGGCCCGGATGGCGGCGTCTTTCGTCCCGGCCTGAAGTTCCGGTACGATGGCGTCCGCGACAACAAAATCGCAGAGTTTCATGCAGTGTCCTTCTGTGATGGCGGCCTTGCGGCGCCGTGCAAACTCAGTAATCAGCGAGAAGTAATCAGCGGTCAGTAAGAACCGATGTCCTACCGCTGATTACTATTGGTTTACGATTCGTCCTCAGTTTCTTCGTTCACGATTCTTCGTTCACGACGGGCTCACCGGGCGGCAGGCCGCGATGGTGGTCCTGGATCCGTTCCTTGTACTTGCGAATCTGCTGCTCCATCTTGTGCATCGCCATGTCGAAGGCGGCGCCCGCCTCGGGGGCAGACTCCGTCGCCACAAAATTGTGCTTGTGCTCTGCGTCGACCAGGATCTCCGCCGTGGTCATGCCATTCGCGAAATCGAACGTCACTTGGATGGCCGTCACGCGAGCAAAGTAGGTCAGCAGCTTCCCGGCCTTGTCTTTGACGTAGGTTTGGGTCTCTGGTCGCAGCGTTCCATGTCGGCAGGTAATGGCAACTTGCACCGCGCTTTGCTCCCTCACAGACCGCTGAAAAACCCGGTGGGCGGCGGGCAACAACAACCGATCGTCGTCAAACTCACGTCGTCCTGTGGGTCTTTCAACAGTTTGCTCAACAGTGACTGTTCCGAACTGCGCCGCATCCCTCGTTGACCGGACGCTGCTGGCGATTGTAGTCCCCTGGTGGAGACCGTCAATTCCGGCGTCGCCCGTGGATCGGCCCAGCGTCACGCTGGGTCCACGACACCGGTCCCCACTTTACCGCGCCGCC
>Ga0073934_10008964_pt1 | contig 13053 bp, 10 predicted proteins | sample LarsenN4metaG_FD_76834 | JGI IMG/M metagenome (GOLD analysis project Ga0073934, IMG submission 76834) | Hot spring sediment bacterial and archeal communities from British Columbia, Canada, to study Microbial Dark Matter (Phase II) - Larsen... ...
ATACGACGACGTACAGCGGTTCCAATCTGACGGCCGCTTTGGACAACATCGTGCAGGAATTTCACGAGGGCGCCCTTAACATTTTGAACGGGGTGTCGCTTACCTGCGAAGATGACGGCGGTGGCGGCGGCAATCCCGACGTGACAATTTCCGGCACGAAGTACGAGGACCAGGACGGCAACCTCGCCACGACCGGCGATCAGAGCGGCATTAGCTGGACCATCATCGTCAACGACGGCGCCACCTCCCAACTGGTGTCCACCGACGCCAATGGGGCTTGGTCCTTCCACATCACCCAGGCCGGCACCTACACCGTCACTGAGCAGACTCAGAGCGGCTGGACGCAGCTGGGCTCGACGACCTCCTACACCATCACGGTCGACGCCGACGGCAACGTGACCTCCGGTTCGACCACCGGCAACAACTTCTACAACTTCGACAACTACGACATCACCGTCCACAAGTTTGTGGACATCAACGGTGATGGCGTGGAATCCGGCGGTGACGGCGGCGTGGCCGGCATCACCATCAACGTCTGGGCCGATAACGACAACAACGGCGTCTACTCCGCCGGCGATACCCTGATCGGCACCGGCGAGACCGATGGCAGCGGCAACTTCACGCTGACCGACATCGGACCGGGCAACGTCGTCGTGACCGAAGACTTCTCCGCCTCGGCCTTCGAATGGAAACTGGTGTCGTCCAGCAATACGGCCTTCCAGGGCTCCAGCGGCGACAACCAGTCGACGTCGTTCGGCAACATCCTTTGCAACGCCGGACTGGCCAAGACCATCGGTTACTGGGCCAACAACTCGAACAAGCAGTTCAGCACGATTGCTGAACTGACCACCGGGCTGGCCGAGGGCGGCGTCGCAACGCAGCTATTTGCTGCCGCGACCAACAACGCCTTCAGCAGCTTCACGGCGTTCCGAAGTTGGATCCTCGGCGTCAGCGCGAAGAACATGAACTACATGTTGTCCGCGCAACTCGCGGGCGCTGCCCTGAACATCGGTTCGGGCCTGGCCAGCGAGTATACCCTGGTGACGATTACGGCGACCCAGGACGCGCTCATTAACAGTGCCACGACCTTCGTCAATGGCCAGTACGTTGTGCAAATCAACGACATCATTGCCGAGGCCAACGCGGCTCTCGCCAGCGGCGGCACCAAGGAGTACTTGGGGGCGCTGAAGACGATTCTCGATAACTTCAACAACATGACCAACTGGTACGTTTCGCCGCTCTGCTAAATGGGAGCCGGTGATTCGACCGAGGAAAGTGGAAGAGTAGGATTACGATCCGGAAGATGATTAGGAGCAAGTTTCCGAGTACGAGACGGACGAGTCGTTCCCTCGTTCGATCTCGTTCTCGCTCCTGCTCTTAATCCTCTTTCGAATCCGATTCGCGATCTTGCTCAGACTCTTGCTTCGGCCGTTGCCGCCATCGCATCGACGGCGGCTTTGGGCCAAAGATTGGCATCGCAATCTCGCGGGGGCATGGTGTCTTTCACCATGCCCTTGTTTTTTTTCTCACGCCGCGATGGCGATTCCGGAAGCGATTCAGCCAAACGAAGTCAACGACTCACGCCCTAGTCAGCGTCGTGCCCGTAGTTGATATTCCGGTTTGCGTTCGCCGACACCTCGGCGGCGGGTGTTGCGGTTACGGGACGATCTCAGTCAGTTTAAGGCAGACGAAAAACCGTTTCATCATCCCGATGCCTTCCCGGTTGTCGCGGAGTTCCATCGATCCGGTGAGAGTGCCTTGAATGCGATCCGCCCGATAGCGCATGGTGAATTTGCCCTTCGCTTCGGCGACCGTTGGATCGAGTTCCACGCCGCGCTCCCGAGCGACACGGCGAAGGTTCTGCTCAACGTCGGACAAGTACGCTTCGGCCTCCTCGGCCGTGGCACACTTCGTCCACGCGCTGAACTCCATGTCCCCGATCGGCGCCCCGGGCAGATTCTTCACGCCGGCCGAGATCGTTTGGTTTTGCGGCGCCTTCACCCCGAACTGATTCTCCGAACACCATTGGAAGAACGCCGACGGCGGCGGCGAATTCACTGGGGCCTTCGGACCGGTGGCGGACGGTGAAGTCCTGCTACACCCGCTTGCCGCCAACAGGAGAGCCATGACCGACATGAGCCGCCAACTCAGATGGTGCTTGTCCATGACAGACTGTACTCCGGTGACTTTCAAGATAACCGCCGAACAGGCCGCCTTGATCCGTCGAACGATAAAGCGTCGTCAGTCTGCATAGTGCGGCTGAACCTCTGCCGTCGCCTGAATCACCTTACCTTCCTTCCAGTCGACGAAGGAAAGCGTAACCTTGACTTTACCTTTACCGGCATCCGCTGGGGCCCGCACGGGGCCGATGAAGTCATTGCCTCAGCAGCGATGATTCATCACAACTCGAACCTTCAGCGGCGGCTCGCCGACCTTCTTGTGCGGGAACTCCAGATCGGCGACCGGATGCGCGCCGGCCGGCACCCCGAAATGCGGGAGCGTCATGAACGTTCCCTTGCCGAGGCCGCGCGTGCCTAACTCGGCGCGCACCTCCCCGGCCCTATCCTTGCCGCTTAGGGCAAGCGGCCTGGTGAGGCGAAGGGTCAGCGGTCCTCGGAAGTGGACCACCGGCGCGTCGGTCGGCTTGGCCGCGAATTGCAGCCAGCCCTCGTGCGGGCGATTGTCCTGGTTGCCCCAGCCGATGACCTGGGCGCTCAGGAAGCAGTTGTCGCCCTCGAATTTGACACCGACCTGCCGGTGCTCGGTCTTGCCGTCGGATTCGACGAGGGTGCCGAGCCGAAAGCGCTCGCCTTCCTTCGGCCCGGGCTTATCTTTCGCAACTTTGTCCTCCGCCTCGGTCAAGTCGCCGTTGCCATTGCGGTCCACGTAGAGCGTGCCCCCGTCGCGAATCAGCCAGATGCGAGTCTTGGCCTCCGGGCCAAGCACCAGCAGGCAGTATGTCGGCGACTTGGTCTTGTAGGCCGGTTCCTTGCGGATGGTCCGGTCGATCTTGCGGAGTTCGTCCGGGTCGGCCGGTGCGACGGCCGCCGAAACGAGAAGGGCTGTAATGGCGAGGAATCGCGGTCTCATTGAAACACCACTCTTTCTTGCCAGATTCACGCCACCGCCGACCCCTTTTTTGTCGTTGTGCCGGGATTCGCGGTTCGCATACATGATTGGCGGGATTCAAGGCGGTACGGCGTGCCTTGCTCATCCCGGCGGCTATGAGTTTCGATCGCTCGCGGTTCGGTCGTGAGGTGTGCTCTACGCGGTGACGTCGGGCGTACAAGCGATGCTTGTCGAAACGGTATTGGGGTTCGGCGTGGTCCGCTAACCTTGGGACTACTTCCCACTGGTTAGTTTGCCGAATAGGAGCCCGATGGCAGACCCCAAGGCCCAACCAAGGGCAACCCATGCCGGATGCTCCAAGGCATACCAGGCGACTGCCCCGGCCACTGTGCCGAGCAACATTCCTGTAACGCCGAACAGAGTTAGCCGGCGCTTTTCCGGCGTCCAGTTATTCGACTGGTCTGACACCGGTTGTACTCCACGTTTTGCAGCCGAACAGTGCTTCTACCGACACAGCGGCATTTTATCGGGGGGCCAGCAAAGTCCAGAATCTGCTTGACGTTACATTTTGAACATTTGCAAGTCTTCATGCTATGTCGGCCACGCGGCCTTTGCGACAAGAAAACCGCATCAGCGGCATAGTGCGCGTTTAGGAGTGAAAAGGCATCCGGGGAGGCCGGTCATGAAACTGCTTGAACTTGTTCGGCATACGGCTCGCGTCAAACACCACTATCGCGGTCTTTCTTCGTTACGAATCTTCCGCTTCGTGACGGCGCCTTTTGGTAGCTCCTGCTTCCCGGCTGCTGCGGTGAAGCCAGAAGCGGAGCTTCGAAGACACGAGGTTACGAAGCAGGAGCTTCGTAACCAGGTGTAGGCCGGGGCTTCGTACCGAGGGTCATCCCTCCCGCGGTGCGCGCGGATTATGCTGCAACAGCCGATTCGCTTGCATCGCTTCAAAAGGATCATACGCTTCGGATGCGATGCTGCGTTGCGCGCCGGAGAGGCGCGTTGCGTTCGCGGTGCGCGCTGTGGGCGGCTGAGCTCGGGAAGGTTGTCGCAAAATGTCGCAAATTGTCGCATTAGCAATGAAGTTATTTGCGATCCGGCGTCGAACGCGGTTTGTTCGCCCGACGTGCAGGCGAGGAAGAAAAATCCCTCGCTCGCGCGTCGGGCTAACCCGCATGCGGTATGCGCGCCTTCACTTACTTACTCGCGCACGCACTTACTCGCGCCTTCACTTACTCACTCGCGCATGCACTTACTTACTCGCGCCTTCACTTACTCACTCGCGCATGCACTTACTCACTTACTGGCTCACTTTCTGCGCGCTTTGTGCGAAGGCCTCGTTCGCGTGCGGGAAGTGTTGGCGGGTCAAGGAGATGCGGCATTCCGGCGGCGAGCAGCCGTTTTGCGGCGCGCAGAAATGTGTAAGTCGGCGCTACCGGCGCTGGCTATGCACGCGCGGCACATCGTCGCTGGAGCTTGCTTCCTGGGAAAGACTGCTCGGGGGCGCTGGCGGCGCGATTGGAAGGTTTGGGTACGGCGGCGGTGGGATCATGGCCGAGGAAGGTGATCCGATGGCGGATGCGACAAGCGGTTGTTTCGACGTTCCTTGCGAACGTGGTCGAACCGAGTATGATAAGAATCCGAAACCAATCTTCTGGAGGGGACTAACCTTGGGGCGATTCCTTTGGGTGTTGCCCGCACTATTGTGCATTGCGGTACAAATCCAGGCGGATGCGTTGGACGATGTGCGCCAGCGAGGCGTCCTTCGCTGGGGCGGCGACGAAGAGGGCGGCGCTCCCTACATCATTTCATCCAATGACGCGAAAACACCGGCCGGTTTCGAAGGCGAACTGATGCAGGCGCTCGCCCAGCGGCTCGGCGTTCGCTCCGAATTCCAACAATGCCAGTGGGACAACCTCGGCGATCTGCTTCGCTCCGGCGGCGTGGACGTCATCGTCAACGGCATCGAGCTTCGCGCCGACCGGCTTCGCAGCAACATCAGCACCATCCCTTACTACGTCAACGATCTGCAATTGCTCGCACGCGCCAACGACAAGCGCCTTACCGGTTGGTCGGACTTGAAACAAGGCAAGTGGCGAATCGGCGTGCTCAGCGATACGGCCGCGGAGAAATATCTCGTCGAGGTTTACCCGCAGACCGTCAAAACGGAGTCGTACCCCGGTACGACACAGGCGATGGACCACGTCCGAGATCAGCAACTGGATGCGACGCTGACCGATCTGATTGCCGCAAACACGTACCGCGATCGGTATCCGACATTGCATTTTGTCGGCGAGCCGGTCGGCCGCGGCTACTTCGTCATATATCTCCGCTCCGATGACGCTCGGCTCCGCGACGAACTGAATGCGGGAATTCGCGACATGCTTGCCGACGGTCGGCTTCAGGCGATCTACGAGAAATACAAGATCTGGAACGAAGCCCAGCGAACGCTCGGCGACCCGGACGTGCAATCCACTCCCGAGCGCATGAAACCGGCTGATGCCGGCTCGCGCGGGATTCGCGTCATTTTGAGAAACCTGCTGGTGCTGGGCGAATCGGCGACGGTCACCGTGTTGTTGAGCGTTCTCTCGATGCCGTTGGCCATTCTCATTGGGCTGTTGGTGGCGTTGGGGCGCCTGTATGGGCCGGCGATCTTGCGTGTTCCGCTGACGATTTATGTCGAGGTCATTCGCGGCACGCCGTTGATGCTGCAACTGTTCGTGCTCTTTTACGTGATTCCGTCGTTAATCCCGATGCCGGACGATTTGAAGCGGAACTTTGCCTGGATCTGCGCCATTGCCGGCCTGGCCATCAATTACTCGGCGTACGAGGCGGAAATTTATCGCGCCGGCTTGCTGGCCATCCCCGTCGGGCAAATGGAAGCGGCCCTGGCGTTAGGCATGACGCGCCGCCAGACGCTGCTGCGCATCATCGTCCCGCAGGCGGTGCGCATCGTAATCCCCGCCGTGACCAACGATTTTATCGCACTGTTCAAGGACACTTCGGTGTGTTCGGCGATAACGATCATCGAACTGAGCAAGCGCTACAGCATCGTCGCGAATAACACGGGGCGGCCGCTCGAAATTGCCCTCGCCACCGCGATCCTTTACATGTTGATGAGTTATCCACTGTCACTTCTGGCGCGTCGCCTCGAGAAGCACACCAAGCGAGTTCATGTGTGACGGAGTTTCCATGATCAGCATCTCCCATCTCGTCAAACGCCACGGCACGTTGACTGTTCTCAACGGCGTCTCGATGGCCGTCCGCAAAGGCGAAGTTGTCGCCATCATCGGCCCGTCCGGCGGCGGCAAGAGCACGCTTTTGCGCTGCATCAACGGGCTGGAGACGTTTCAGGACGGCGAGATCACTGTCGATACGCTGAAGCTGTCGAGCAAGCCGGACGGCGAATCGCTGCGGAAATTGCGGCAACGCGTCGGCATGGTGTTCCAGCAGTTTCACCTGTTTCCGCATATGTCGGTGCTCGACAACGTGCTGGCCGGACCGCGATACGTGCTCAAGCAATCGCGCGCCGAGGCCGAGCCGCTGGCGATTCAACTGCTCGAACGCGTCGGCCTGGGCGAGAAGCTCAACGCCCGGCCCGAGCAACTCTCCGGCGGCCAGCAACAGCGCGTCGCCATCGCGCGGGCTCTCGCGGTCAAGCCGGAGGCGATCCTGTTCGATGAACCGACGAGCGCCCTCGATCCGCGCATGGCCAACGAAGTGCTGAGCGTGATCACGGATTTGGCCGAGCAACATCTGACCATGATGGTCGTCACGCATGCGATGGGCTTCGCGCGAAAGGTCGCTCATACCGTCTGTGTCATGGCCGAGGGCCGGGTCGCCGAATCGGGCCCGCCGCAGCAGATTTTTGAAGCGCCGAATCAGGAAGTGACGAAGCGCTTTCTGCTCCAGGCGGCGACGACGTAGAGCGTCGTCGCGCCGCGTGCGTATGATGAATGGATAAAGGAGAACGCCAGTGTTTGTCGATCGGGTCACGATATTTGTCGCGGGCGGCCACGGCGGGCGAGGCATGTGCAGCTTCCGCCGCGAAAAGTACGTCCCGCGAGGCGGACCCGACGGCGGCGACGGCGGCGACGGCGGTTCCGTCATCATCCGCGCTCGCGCCGGCGCCGACAGCCTGGCCGGCATCACACATCAGAAATTCTGGCGCGGCGAAAACGGCGGCGCCGGCGGATCGGCCAACTGTCATGGCCGGCGCGGCGACGACTTGATCATCGACGTTCCGCCGGGCACGATCGTCCGCGACCGCGATCGCGGGCACGTGCTGAAGGACTTGATCAAGCCGGGCGACCAGGTCACTGCCGCCGAGGGCGGGCGCGGCGGGCGGGGCAACAAGGCGTTTGCCACTGCGACGAATCGCACGCCGCGCGAATGGCAGCCGGGCACGCCGGGCGAAGAACGCTGGCTGGTGCTGGAACTGAAAATGATCGCCGACGTTGGGCTGGTCGGCTTGCCGAATGCGGGCAAATCGACGTTGTTAAGCCGGCTCAGTCGGGCGACTCCGGAGATCGCGGACTATCCGTTCACGACGAAGTTTCCCAATCTCGGCATGGTCACGATCGGCGATGAGAACGCATTCGTCCTTGCCGACCTGCCCGGCCTGATCGAGGGCGCTCACGAAGGCGTCGGGCTTGGGCACGAATTCTTGCGGCATGTCGAACGAACGCGCCTGTTGGTGCATCTGGTCGAACCGTTCCCCAGCGACGGCAGCGACCCGTTGCAGAATTATCGCACGATTCGCAACGAACTCGAACAGTACAGCCCACACCTGGCGGCAAAGCCGGAGATCGTCGCGCTCAGCAAATCGGAACTCACGGGCAGCGACGAAGTCCGGAATCGATTGGAAACGCAGCTGCACCGCGACGTACTGGCGGTGTCGGCGGTCACCGGCCGGGGACTGGCCGAACTCGTGCATGCGGTGGCGACACTGCTGGCCGAGGAAGAACGAACGGAACAACTCGCCGGGGTGGCCGAATCGCCGAGCGGCGAATGAGCGCTACGCATTTCGCCGCTTGTGTTCGCGTTCGACTTTCTGCTTGAGGTAGGCCTGGAGGAACACGTCGATCTCACCGTCGAGCACTTGCTGGATTTGCGAAGTCTCGATGCCGAGCCGCACGTCTTTGACCATCGTGTACGGCTGCATGACGTAGTTGCGAATCTGGTTGCCCCATGCGACGTCGCCCTTTTCGTCGTAGGAACGTTCGACCTGGGCCAGCCGCTTCGCTTCTTCGATGGCGTAGAGGCGTGCTTTGAGCAGTTTCAACGCGTTGTCGTAGTTCTTGTGCTGGCTGCGTTCGGTACGACTTTCGCCGCGAACGCCGGTGGGTTTATGAATCAGACGAACGCCGGACTGAGTTTTATTCTGATGCTGGCCGCCGGGCCCGCCGCTGGTAAACGTCTGCTTTTCGAGATCCTCTTCCTTGATCTCGATGTTGATGTCGTCGTCCAGTTCGGGGGTGACATCGACCGCGGCGAACGAGGTTTGCCGGGTGTCGCCCGAGCCGAACGGGCTGATGCGAACGAGGCGATGGACGCCGGTTTCGCCTTGCAAGTAGCCGTAGGCGTACGGTCCGACGATGTGCAGTTGGGCGGACTGGATGCCGGCTTCTTCGTTGCGGACCTCGTCCTGGATTTCGACGGTGTAACCCTGTTTTTCCGACCAGCGCATGTACATGCGCATGAGCATTTGCGCCCAGTCGCATGCATCGGTGCCGCCGGCGCCGGCCTGGATGCGCAGGAACGCATTGTTCGCGTCGGCCTGCCCGCTCATCATGGCTTGCAGTTCGAATTTCTCGTACAGGTGCTCGGATTTGCCAAGATCGCGAACGAGTTCGGTCTCGAGGCTTTCGTCTTCGGCGCAAAGTTCGGCCAAGGCGCCGATATCGCCCACAGCGCTTTCCAGATCTTGATAAGGCTTCAACAAGGCGTTCAGCGGTTTGAGTTGCGCGATGACTTTTTGTGCCTTGTCCTGGCTGTTCCAGAAGGTCGGCTCGCCCATCATGTTCGTCAGGCGATCGCGCTCCGCGATTTTCGAGGGGATGTCAAAGAGAGTCCCGTAGCTGAGTCAGTCGGGTCGTCAATTCGTCGGCTCGGCGTCGCAACTCGGCGTTCATCACATTCCTCGGAGGAAAACAAATTCGCGTGGCACTCAGGCATTATACGAGGAGCACACGATAACAGAATCGACTTTTCGCGGCGAGATCGTTTTCCATGCGAGCTCCGCGCTTTTCCCAAGCAACGCGCGGGTGGTTTTTCCAGCTGTTTCCGCTTGGGCTTGAACTTGCTGGAAGCAGGGTACAATGCTGCGGTCGCCATGGATCGACAGGGAGGAAGCATCGATGCTTTTGGAAGAATTTCGCTGGAAATCGGAAGTGCTGGAATCAACCGAGCCTGTGCTCGTGGACTTCTGGGCGACCTGGTGCCCGCCCTGCCGGGCCATGAACCCGGTAATCGCCGCCCTGGCGGCGGATTACAAGGTGTGCAAGGTGAACGTGGACAAGCATCAGGAGCTGGCCCGGCGCTATCAAATTTCCTCGATTCCGGCGCTTTTGTTGTTCAAACAGGGCGAAGTCGTCGCACGATTCAACGGCGTAACTTCGGAGAACACGTTGCGAAACGAGTTACAGCGCTGGCGATGACCATAGATCAACTGTCGGCCATGGTCATGCCGAATTCAGGATGGTCGATTATTTGGCGAAGAACTTTCGGCTCCGCCGGCGACTTAATTTCCGGCTGCAGTTCGCGTTCGTACCAGCGGACGTCGTGCCAGGCGCCGAATTTGTAGCCGACGCCGTGGTAGACGCCGACGGGTTTGAAGCCCATCGCTTCGTGCAGGCCTTCGCTGCCGGGGTTGGGCAAGGTGACGCCGGCAAAAGCCTTGTAGTAACCTTGGAGGACGAGCAGACGAAACAGCGCGTCATAAAGCCGCCGGCCGACGCCCTGACGCCGAGCTCCGTCGGCAACGTAGACGGTCGTGTCCACCGACCAGCGATAGGCGGCGCGTTCGCGATGCTGGCTTGCGTAAGCGTAGCCAAGGATCGTGCCGGCGTTGTCGAGCACCAGCCAGGGAAATCGCTGCGTGATCTTTGAGATGCGTCCGGCCATTTCGTCCGGGGTCGGCGCGATTTCCTCAAAGGAGATAATCGTCGAAGTGCAGAAGGGTGCATAAATCGCCGCGATCTGCTCGGCATCGCGGGCGTCGGCCATGCGAAGTCGTGCGGGCATCGTGTTGCCTCATGAATTGGGAGAGGCGTGGGAATGTGTACTCAACACCGGCAAATCGAAAAGGTTCGCCGACACAAAAAACATGCGATCCGCTTTTTCCCGGTTCGTGACCGACAACAGAAACTCGAACGCGGCAGTGGAATCGACGACGAGCAAAAAGCGAGGCAGTTGGGGATCTAGGATTCGAACCTAGACTAACTGATCCAGAGTCAGTCGTGCTACCGTTACACCAATCCCCAATCGGCTTCGGCAAATGATAATCGCCGGCTGAAGTTCAGACAAGCCGTCCTGTCTACCTGTTCGCGCGGAGTCATTCATTGGCCAGTTCGTTGAGCACATCTTCATTGACGAAGATCGGCACCCGCGCAGTGACGGCGAGGGCAATCGCGTCGCTCGGGCGGCTATCGACCTCGATCAATTCGCCTTCATGGCGAATACGCAGTTTGGCGAAATAAGTATGATCGCGCAACTCGCTGATGACCACGTCCTGCAACTCCGCCCCGAGCTGCTCGACTACGTTGTTGACCAGGTCATGCGTCAAGGGCCGCTGGGTCGGCTGATTCTTGACGCGGCGGTCGATGCTGGTCGCCTCGAAAATCCCAATGACAATTGGGAAACTCCGATCGCCGTCCACTTCCCGCAGCAGAATGACCTGCTGGTCGTGGATTTCGCTAATGATGATCCGCTTAAGTTCCATCTGCACGGGCACGGCCGATCTCGCTTTCGTCATGGGATTTCGGACAGCATCTATTCTAAGGCGATCGGCGGATGTTTGCCAACGCCAGCCATTTTGGCGCGCCTGTTGAGTCTGTGCATTTCCTGGCATAAGATGGATAATGCCATCCGGTATTGCAGAAAACCGCATACCCGATTAAGCCATAACCAAACGGAAAGTTGGTCGTTCTCATTCATCTATTTTGCCGGGGCAGGGCAATTTGAAGAGGAGTTTTTCGCTTATGCAAGCTACGCAGCCGCCCACCGCAACCAAAACTTCCACCAAGATCGCCGAACGTATCGAGTCCGCCATTGTTCGATTTTGCGGCGACTCCGGCGACGGCATGCAGGTGGTCGGCGGCCAGTTGACCAATACCTCCGCGGCGTTCGGCAACGACGTCAGCACTTTCCCCGATTTCCCGGCCGAAATTCGAGCCCCTGCCGGCACGCTCGCCGGGGTTAGCGGCTTCCAACTGCATTTTTCCAGCAACGATATTTTCACGCCGGGCGACCAGGTCGATACGCTCGTCGTCATGAACCCGGCCGCTCTGAAAACGAATATCGCCGACCTCAAGCGCGGCGGCGTCCTGATCGTCAATCAGGATGAATTCGATAGTTCGAACCTCAGCAAGGCAGGCTACGATTCCAACCCGCTCGAAACCGGCGATCTGGCCAGCAAGTACGACCTGCACAGGGTCGAAATGACCCGACTCGCCAAGGATTCAGTCGAAGGGCTCGGTCTGTCGCCCAAGGAAGCGGCCCGATGCAAGAACTTCTTTGCGCTGGGTCTGGTGTATTGGCTGTACGAACGCGACTGCAAGATCACCGAGCAATGGATTCGCGACCGCTACAAGAAGAACCCGAAGATCGTCGAAGCCAATCTTCGCGCTCTGCAAGGCGGGTACAACTACGGACTATCCACGGAAGCGTTCGCGAAGCATTATGTCGTGCCGCGAGCCAAGCTGCCGCCGGGCAAATACCGCAGCATCATGGGCAACGAAGCGACGGCGTGGGGCCTGGTGGCCGCGGCAAAGCGGGCGGGCAAAAAACTGTTTTATGCCGGCTATCCGATTACTCCCGCGAGCGACATCCTTCATCGACTTTCGGAAATGAAGAATTTCGGCGTGCGGACGTTTCAGGCGGAAGACGAGATCGCAGCGATGGCCTCGGTCTGCGGCGCCGCCTTCGCCGGTGAAATCGCAGCGACCGCCAGCAGCGGGCCGGGCATTTTGCTCAAAGGCGAAGCGCTCAACCTCGGCGTAATGACCGAACTGCCCATGGTCATTGTGGACGTGCAGCGAGGCGGACCGAGCACCGGTTTGCCGACCAAAACCGAACAGGCCGATTTGCTCATGACCATGTTTGGTCGAAATAGCGACAGCCCGGTGCCGATAGTCGCCGCCGCCAGCCCCGGCGACTGCTTCAACATGGCTCAGGAAGCGGTGCGGATCGCCATCGAATTCATGACGCCGGTCATTTTCCTCACCGACGGCTACCTGGCGAACGGCTCCGAACCGTGGCGCATTCCGAAGATGTCCGATCTGCCGCCGATCATCGTCAAGCACCCCGAGGGCCGGCGCGGTTCGAACGGCCATGCCAACGGAAATGGCCAGGCCGAAGAATCCACGTTCCTGCCTTATGCACGCGATAACCGGCTCGTTCGACCTTGGGCGGTCCCCGGCACTCCGGGTCTGGAGCATCGCATCGGCGGCATTGAAAAGAAAGACGGAACCGGGAACATCGACTACTCGCCGGATAACCACCAGCACATGACGACGACGCGAGCCAAAAAAGTCGCCAACATCGCCGAGTCGATTCCGCTGCAGGACATCTATGGTCCCGAGAAGGGCAAGTTGCTGGTCGTCAGTTGGGGCGGAACCTTCGGCTCAGTCCGAGCCGCGGTCGAGCAGGTGCAATCGAAGGGGATGTCGGTGACGCACGCTCATTTGCGCTACCTGAACCCGTTCCCCAGGAATCTCGGCGACATTCTCAAGAAATATGACCGAGTCTTGATCCCGG
>Ga0073934_10008965_pt1 | contig 13051 bp, 10 predicted proteins | sample LarsenN4metaG_FD_76834 | JGI IMG/M metagenome (GOLD analysis project Ga0073934, IMG submission 76834) | Hot spring sediment bacterial and archeal communities from British Columbia, Canada, to study Microbial Dark Matter (Phase II) - Larsen... ...
ATCTCGTGCGCGATGCTGGCCGCCAGCTCGCCCACGCGCGCAATATCCGGCGCAAACCGCGCCTCCAAGACGGGGACCTCGGCGGCCAGGGTCAAGTACGCCACCGCAAGGCGGCGCCGCGCCTCTTCATCCTCCAGGCTGAAGCAGAGCGCGTGCTCCAACACCGCCCGGCAGGCCCGCCCGCCCGTGAGTCGCATCAAGCGAACCGTCGAAGCGCGAAGGGAGCGGCGCAGCAGCACGACGCATCCAAGCGGCAGGGGGCCTGTCCCCGGCAGCTGGGTGGATCCGCAGGGGGCGCCCGGCCGCACGTGTCCGCACTGGGACCGAAGGTGAAGGCGGAAGGGAACCGGCAGCGCAACGGCCCCACCGGACGCCGGGCGCCACACGACGGCGTCATCTGCCCAAAGCGGTGCGCCCCGGGCGTGCAGGGCAGCGGCCGTGGTGGATTTGCCCACGCCCGAGCGCGCGCAGAGCGCCACCACCTGTCCGCTCAGGACCACACCGCTGGCGTGCAGCACCTCCAGCCCGCCCGCCTGAAGGGCCAGCGGAAGCACCGTCCGGTGGTAGGTGTCCCGGATCCAGCCGGCGGAGATGCCCGGGCGGGGAACGGCCACACATCCCGAACCGTCCATCCGGAAGACGGCGTGCCCAGGAAACAACATCCAGCTGCAGGCTCCATCGCGCCAGCCCCACGCAGCCGGACGGCCTTGCGTGTCGCACCACACCTGAGCGGAGCATGGCGCATCGGGCTGTGCCCAGTCCGCTCCCGGCGCCTGGATCCACAACGGGGGGCAGAGTTCAATAGCCGAATCGTCGATTGTGCCGCCGCCCACTCCCGCTCTCCCCTGTGAGGCTCTCCGCCCCGTCCCTAAGGCAATTATGGGAAGCCGGCCCCCCGCACCGGAGGCGCGGGGGGCCGGGATTTCGCGGATGCTCGAGAGCCTGGCTGTCTTGCCGGGCCGCCGGCTCTCGCATACCGGTCGGGAGCGGGCCTCACCACTCGGTGACGACGCCGTCGGGGTTCCTCCAGACAGGGCTCCGCCAGCGGTGTCCCGTTGCGGACATCTGCCGGACCTTCTCCTCGTTGATCTCGATTCCCAGGCCGGGACCCGTCAGGCGCTGCACAAAGCCGTCCTGGTAACTAAACACAGCAGGGTCAGCCAGATAGTCGAGAAGTTCCGAGCCCTGGTTGTAGTGGATCCCCAGGGACTGCTCTTGGATAATGGCGTTTCCCGTGCAGAAGTCCAGCTGAAGCGACGCCGCCAGGGCAATCGGTCCCAGCGGACAGTGGGGTGCGACAGCCACGTCGTGGGCCTCGGCCATGGCCGCGATCTTGCGCGCCTCCCAGATTCCGCCCGCGTGGCTCAGGTCCGGCTGAATGATGTCCACGGCACCGCCGCCCAGGATCCGCTTGAAGTCCCATCGTGTATACATGCGCTCGCCCGTGGCGATGGGGATGGACGTAAGCCGGGCGATCTCCAGGAGCGCCTCGTTGTTGTCTGGAAGCACCGGCTCCTCGATGAAGAGGGGCTTCCATGGCTCCAGCTCCCGGGCAAGCTGCTTGGCCATGGCCTTGTGCACCCGCCCGTGGAAATCGATCCCGATCCCCACGTCCCAGCCCACTGCCTCGCGGACCGCCGCCATACGCGCGCCGGCCTCGCGCACCTTCGCGGCCGAGTCGATCCATTCCATCGCTGCGGTGGCGTTCATCTTCAGCGCCGTGTAGCCCGCGGCGGTCTGCCTCCGCGCCTGCGCTGCCACCTCGGACGGCTCGTCGCCGCCGATCCATGCGTAGACGCGCATGCGGTCGCGCACCGGGCCTCCCAGAAACTCGTAGACCGGGAGCCCGTAGTGCTTCCCCTTGATGTCCCACAGGGCCTGCTCAATCCCCGAGACCGCGCTGGTGAGCACGGGTCCGCCCCGGTAGAAGCCGCCCCTGTAGAGCGTCTGCCACAGGTCCTCGATGTTGCCGGCGCTCTTGCCAATCAGGTAGTCCGCCATCTCCTCCACGGCCGCGGCCACCGTGTATGCGCGGCCCTCCACCACGGGCTCCCCCCATCCGGTGATGCCCGTATCGGTGGTCACCTTCAGGAAGAGCCACCGCGGCGGCACTTTGAACAGCTCCAGACCCCTGACAATCACGTCTCCACTCCTCGTCGGGGCGGCTTGCAAGGCCCCGTCTCACTCACACCCGTCCGCCGTTCACGCGCAGGAACTGGCCCGTGACGAATCCCGCGAGCTTGCTCACGAGCAGCAACACGGCGTCCGCCACGTCCTCGGGGGTGCCCATTCGCCGGAGGGCCGTGGATTCCACGGTCGCCCGCTCCTTCTCCGAGAGGCTCCCATAGTCGACTGGCTGCATGGCCGTGTGGCCCGGGGACACCACGTTCACGCGTATCCCCCTGGGACCCCACTCCTGTGCCAGGATCGCCGCCAGGTGATTCACGGCCGCCTTGGAGGCTCCATAGGCGCCGAGCCCGGGGATCGGGTCGTGGCCCGCACCGCTGGAGATGAAGACCACTCCCGCGCCGGGCTGCAGGGCAGCGAGGGCTTCCTGACACACCCACACGTGGCCGTGCACGTTCACGTCGAAGGGTCGCCGCCAGTCGGCCGGGGCTGCCTCGGCGACCGGACCAGCGCCTCCCGCAGCGGCATCCAGCACGAGGGCGTGCAGGGTGCCCCCGAGCCGCTCAATCGCCTCAGACGTGGCGGTGCGCGCCTGGTCCTCGTGGGCGATGTCGGCACGAAGGGCGAAGTGTCCCCGGTCGGCTGCTGCGGCCAGCAGGACCTCCGCCTCCCGTGCCGCCGCGTCGTCGGCGCGGTAAATCATGGCCACCCGCGCACCAGCCTCCGCCAACCGGAGGGATATGGCACGGCCGATTCCGCGTGTTCCGCCAGTCACCAGCGCGTTCTGGCGCGCCAGGTCGATCGTCACGGGCATGGAGGTTCCTCCGTGCTGCAAGTCACACCAACCGGCAGGCCGCGGCTCAGCGGGTCCGGGTCACGCCCAAGCCGTGGGCAGAGGCGATCCCTTCTGGACGCCCCTGCCTCTTCGTGAACTGTCCCGGCTAGCCCTTCAGGCCTGTCAGGGCGATGCCCTGGATGAACGTGCGCTGGGTGAAGAAGAACAGGACCAGGATGGGAGCGGTCATCACGGTGGAGACGGCCATCATCTGCCCCCAGAGCGATCCGTACTGATCCCGAAACATGGCCAGTCCCAGCGACAGGGTGAAGTTGCGCTGGTCGAACAAGTAGATCAGCGGCCCCAGGAAGTCGTTCCAGGTGTTCATGAAGGTGAAGAGCGCCACGGTGGCCAAGGCGGGGCGGGCCAGCGGCATCACCACGCGCCGATAGATGTCGAGCTCGGTGCACCCATCGATGCGAGCTGCGTCCGACAGCTCGTGGGGGATGGTCAGGAAGAACTGCCGGAGCAGGAAGATGAAGAAGGCGTTGCCCAGGAACGCCGGGACCGTGAGCGGCAGAAGGGTGTCGATCCATCCCAGCGTCTTGAAGACGGCAAAGAGCGGCACCATGGTGACCTGGGGCGGCAGCATCATGGTGGAGAGCAGGACCGCGAACAGGGCGTGCCGCCCCTTCCAGGGGATCCGCGCAAGGCCGTATGCCACCAGGGAGCTGGAGAGCAGGATCCCGGCCACATTCACGGTGCAGAGAAGCAGGGTGTTGCGCAGGTAAAGCGCGAACGGGAACTGGGTCAGCCCGCGGCCGTAGTTGTCCAGCACCCAATGGCGTGGCCACACGGTGGTGAAGATCTCCGCCTCGGGCTTGAAGGACGTGGCCGCGAGCCAGACGAACGGAGCCGCGAAGAGCACGCTGAGCGCCAGGAGGAGTAGCCAGGTTGCGGCCGCTCTCAGCCGCCCCGCCATGGAGCCGCGCCGGGCGGCCGAACGCGACAGAGCAGCCACGCCGGCATCCAGCGCGGGCGGTTCAGGATGCAAAGAGGACGGCGAGTCCGAGGCGAATGGCATGACAGTGGCGCACCGGCTTATGTGCGCGGTGATTCCCCGGGGGCCGCCCCTACTCCTCCGCCGTGGCCCGCAGCAACCGGTCGCGCACCGCGGTCCACTCAGTCGATTCGGGCGGAAGCTCCACCACAATCCGGTCCAGCCCAGAGGCGTCCAGGGCATGGAGCACATCGTACAGCCTGGCCGCGAAGCCGGCCGGGTCGGCAGGCAGGACCTCCACCAGGAGGTTCTCCTCCCGCAGGCGCCGCGCCCTTCCCGGAGGCGACAGCACCATGAGGCCCACGCGCAGGCCGGCACGGGCCAGCGCCAGGGCATGCTCCAGAGCGCCGGCCTCCATTGCTTCCAGCGGCGTGGCAGGGGCGTAGTGGCGGCGCAGCATTCCCGGGGAGCGCAGTGCGCGCCCTTCCTCCGCCCCCGACGGCCCCGCGATGGACCCCAGCTCCTCCTCGATCTCTTCCTGGCTCACCAGGCCGGGGCGGAGCAGGCGGGCAGGACGGCTCGCCAGGTCCAGAACAGTGGACTCGATTCCGCCCGGGGTCGGCCCGGCATCCAATATGAGGTCGATCCGTCCGCCCAGGCTGCGAAGGACGTGCTCCGCGCGCGTGGGCGAGAGGCGCGACGAGCGGTTGGCGCTGGGCGCGGCGATCGGCACGCCGGCCCGCCGAAGAAGCGCCAGCGCCACCGGATGGCCGGGAGCACGCACCCCCACCGTGGAGCCGCCGGCCGTCACCGCGTCCGGAACGTCCTCCGCCCGGGGCAGCACCAGGGTGAGCGGGCCCGGCCAGAACCGGTCGGCCAGCCGCTGGGCTTCCGGCGGCCAGGCCGCCACCACTTCCCGCGCGGCCTCCGCGTCGGGCACATGGACGATGACCGGGTTCGCGGCGGGCCGGCCCTTGGCGCGGAAGATCCGCTCCACGGCCTCCGGATCCAGGGCGTTGGCCCCAAGTCCGTAGACCGTCTCCGTGGGAAAGGCCACCAGCCCGCCACGCAGGATGACCTCCGCGGCCCTGGCGATGGGGCCGGGCTCCGGCCGCTGCCGGTTCACAACGACGATCTGCGTAGGATGTCTGGAAGCCATGGGCCCTTCGGCGCTTTGGGGCGCGCCGAAGGAAAGAGCGGCGCGCTTCGCACAAGAGTATAATCCGCGCAGGGCGGATTCGGCTCCGCCAGGAGGAGCAGACATGGCGATTCTGGAGATCACGCGGGAGGAGTATCTCGACCGCGCGGCCGGGGGATGGCTGGGCCGCATGGCGGGCGCCACACTGGGCATCCCCTTCGAGGGCAGCAGGGAACTGCGAACCGTGGCCTATTACGATCCCGTCCCGGGGCAACCGGTAGCCAGCGACGGCCTGGACTGCCAGCTCCTCTGGCTCCGGCTGCTGCGCGAGCACGGTCCCGACCTCTCCTGGAGGCAGATGACCGACGCCTATGAGCGCCATCTGGCCTACCACTGGGACGAGTATGCGTGGACCCGCCACAACCTCCGACGCGGCCTGGAGCCGCCTCTGTCAGGCTCCTTCGACAACTGGTTCCGTACGGCGGACCGCGCAATCACGCGGGCCGAAGTGTGGGCCATGACGGCTCCGGGCTGCCCCCAGGTGGCGGCCGCGCACGCGCACCGCGACGCCAGCATCGACCATGCCGACGATGGCGTGTGGGCGGCCATGTTCTGGGCCGCAATGGAGAGCGCCGCCTTCTTCGTGTCCGACGTGCGTCAGCTGCTGGAGATCGGACTGGCCATGGTGCCGTCCGGATCCCGCGCCGCACGGGCCGCTCGAATCGTCCGCGACGCCTGGATTGGCGGCCAGCCACTGACAGAAGCACGCGCCCGGGTGCTCACCGCCGTTGGCCATGAGAACTACTCGGACGCCCCCCAGAACCTGGGAATGGCTCTCATCGGCTTCCTCTACGGCACCGGATTCGGCTCGTCCTTGGCCACTGCTGTCAACCTGGGCCTGGACACGGACGGCACCGCAGGCGCCGTGGGAGGCCTCCTGGGGATACTGCACGGACGGAGCGCCCTGCCCCGTGAGTGGATCGACCCGCTGGGCGAGGCCGTGGTCATCGGCTGGGGCCTGCTGGACCTTGAGCCGGAGCGCACCGTCGCCGAGCTGGCCTCCCACACCCTGGAGGCCGCCGAGGGCGTCCTGGCGGCCCTCTGCCCCCAGGTGGCCATCGTCGAGCAGACGTCCCGGGAGGAGCAGGCTGCCTCTCCGGTTGCGCGCCCAGCCCCTCCGCCGCCCGCGGGATCGCCGGAGGCGATCGTTCCGCAGGAGGCAGGACCGGTCCCCGGAACGGACGCAATCCACTCTCAGCCCCCGCCAGGAAGCGATCGGGCGCGGTTCGTGGAGATCGATCCATTGCCGCCAGTGCCAGCCGCGGCAGCGGCGCCAGCACCCGGGTCTGCGGCGACGCAAGAGGTCGAGGCCATGGCCGCGCAGAACGGGACCCCCGCCGAGGCCATGCCGGTCTCCGGAGCAGCCGGCCCCCCGCAAACCTCCGTGGACGCCTCCGAGGTCCCCGCGCCCGACGACACGCCGGCGCCGGCCGCGCAAGGCGAGACCTCCGCGGTGCCTGTCCCAGAAGCGGTGCCTGTGCCCGCTGTGTCCGTCGCCGCCTCGCCCGCAGTCGATTGGACCGACAACAGCCGGGTCCGCCCGCTGTGGGCCGTGCCTGCCAATTCGTCCACCCTGTACGCCGGGCAGTTCGAGATCACGGCGGACTACGGACCCGGCGGTCCAGTCCTGGTCCCCAATGCCGCGTCCAGCTTCACGGTTGCGGTTCGCAATAAGGCGCCGGATCCCTTCGTGGGCCACGTCCGGCTGGAGGTTCCCGCGGGCTGGCAGGTGGCCGTGCCAGGCGCTCAGGGCCAGCGCCAGATGCTGGCTGCGGGCGGGATGGCTCGGTTCGGATTCGTGATTCGCGTTCCAGACTCCGCCCCGCTCGCCCAGCGCAACTCCGCCACGCTGATTCTGGCGCCGGAGGCCGGGCCAGCGGTCACCGCGGCGATCCCGTTCTTCGGAGGCTTCTGCTGGTGGGTCGTCGGGCCGTTCCGCAACCTGGCTGACGAGGGCTACACCCGGGCCTACGGTCCGGAGGACCGGGTCGATCTGTCGGCCGACTACGTGGCCCGCGATGGAGGGCTCATACGCTGGCAGCGCATGGCGTTCCCAGGAGTCGTCATGGACCTCGAGCCGGTCTTCAACGGCTCCCCGGGAGTGCTCTACGCCCTGGCGCTCTTCCGTGCCGACCACGCGGGCCCGGCAAGGATCGTGGCCCACTGCAATGACGGCGTGCGCGTCTGGCTGGCCGGCCGGATGGTGATCCAGCGGCACTCCCACGAGCCGTTTCGCCCAACCCTGGGATGTGGCCCGGCCAGCGCCGACGTGGAGCTCAGGGCCGGAGACAACCCGGTGCTGGTGAAGGTGGTGCGCTGCGGCGAGCCCGTCCGGTTTGCGCTCTCGCTCACCGACCGCGACGGCCAGCCGCTTCAGGGAGTAGGCAGCACGCGCTGGTGAGCCCACAGCGGACCACCGTTGCGTAAGGTATCCTGATGTTCCCCGTCCGCAGGCTGCCGTGCCCGGTGCTGGCGCGCCGCGGCGGGACCCGGGACTCTGGATATGCGCATCGCCGAGTGCTTCCTGGACGGCCGTCCGGTATTCTCCTTCGAGTTCTTTCCGCCCAAGTCGCCCGAGGCCACCGAGCGGCTTTACCGCACGGTGGCGCGGCTGGCGCGGCTGGAGCCCTCCTTCGTGTCTGTCACGTACGGCGCAGGCGGCAGCACGCGCCGCCTCACCGTGGAGCTCGTCGCCCGAATCAAGGAGGAGATCGGCGTGGAGGCCATGGCCCACCTCACCTGCGTGGGTCATCGGGCGGAAGAGATTGCCGCGATCCTCGCCGACCTCCGTGGCCATCGAATCGAGAATGTGCTCGCCCTGCGTGGCGATCCGCCCCAGGGTGCGACGGAGTTCGTCCGGCCGGAGGGAGGCTTCTCCCATGCCCTGGAGCTGGTGGCCTTCATCCGGAGCCGATTCGACTTCTGCGTGGGCGCGGCGGCCTACCCGGAGGGGCACGTGGAAGCGCCAGACCGGGAGACCGACCTGCGCCGCCTTAAGGAGAAGGTGGACGCCGGCGTCGACTTCCTCATCACCCAGCTGTTCTTCGATCCGGCCGACTACTTCCGCTTTGTCGCCGACGCCCGCTCCCTGGGGATTCGGGTGCCCATCCTCCCCGGCATCATTCCAGTGACCAACGTGGCCCAGATCGAGCGGTTCACCCGCATGTGCGGCGCGCGCATCCCCACAGAACTCCAGGAGCGGCTGGACCGCGTGCGCGACGACGACGAGGCGGTGGTGCGCGAGGGGATCGCATGGGCCACGGCACAGAGCCGGGCGCTCCTGGAGGGCGGTGCACCCGGCATCCACTTCTACACGCTTAACCGCTCCCGCTCCTCGCGCGCCGTCTACCAGAACCTCACCGGCCGGGCCGCGCGCTAAGCGTCGGGCAGGCACAGACAAGTGACGCGGATCGGCACGTCCGCATCGCGCCGATTCACCGCGCTCCGCGCCCGGTCGTCTCGCCGCCATCCTCCCCCGGGGGCCCGTCCTGCTCCCGCGGCCTCGCCTGCATGGTGCGCGGCGCGGGTTCCTTGTGCTGGGACGGAATCCTGCCGCCCGCCCAGCACAGGTATCATAGGGTAGGCGCCGCCCAGTAGCGCCGGGAGCTCCGATGGCCGTTCTGGAGACAGAAAACCTCACCGTCGTCTTGGGCGACACTGTGATCCTGGAAGGGATCACGCTGGCGGTGGAGGAAGGCGAGGTGGTGGCGCTCATCGGTCCCAACGGCGCTGGCAAGACCACGCTGTTGAAGGCCGTGCTGGGCCTGGCTCCCCTGCGGACCGGAACGGTGCGTCTCTTCGGGCGGCCTCTGGCCTCGCTGGGCCCGGAACGCGACAGACTGGGCTACGTCCCTCAGCGCCTTGAGGTGGACCGCTCGCTCCCGGTCACCGTCGCCGAGCTCATGGCCATCAACACGCCCCGCCGCTACTGGTCGCGAGACCGCGCCCTGCGGGTGCTGGCGGAAGTGGACGCGGAGCGCCTGTTCGGCCGGCGCGCGGGCCACCTGTCCGGCGGGGAGCTGCAGCGCGTGCTCATCGCGCTCAACCTGCTCCGCGATCCTCGGATCCTGTTCCTGGACGAGCCCGCCACTGGAATCGACCGGGAGGGCGAGAAGCGCTTCTACGAGGTGCTGGAGTCCCTCAGGGCGAGCCGACGCATGACGGTGATCATGGTGTCCCACGACCTCTCGGTCGTGTACCGTCACGCCTCCCGCGTCCTGTGCATCAACCGGAGACTGCTCTGCCAGGGGCCTCCGGCTGCCATCCTGAACGACGAGACCCTCGAGCGGCTCTATGGACACGCCGCGGCGGTCTACGAGCACCACTGACCATGCTGGAGTATCCTTTCATGCAGCGGGCGCTGGCTGCTGGGGTCCTGATGGGGCTCCTTTGCCCGGCCCTCGGCGTATTCGTGGTCATTCGGCGCATGTCGTTCTTCGGCGACGCCATCGCCCATTCAGCCTTCACAGGGATCGCGCTGGGCCTCCTGGCGGGCGTTGAGCCCTCCCGGGCCGCGATCGGCTTCGCCATCCTGGTGGCCCTGGGCATGGGCTGGCTGCAGGCACACTCCCGCATCCCCTCCGACACCATCATTGGCGTCTTCTTCTCGGGCGCGGCGGCGGTGGGAATCCTGCTGATCGGCCTGCTCCAAGGCTACAACACCAACCTCTTCGGCTACCTGTTCGGCGACATCCTCACCGTGAGCTGGGCGGACCTGCGTGTCACCGCATGGCTTCTGACCGGCGTGGGACTTGCGGTGGTGCTGCTGCGCAGACCCCTCCTCCAGGTCGCCCTCAACCGCGACATGGCGGCCGTTCAGGGCGTGCCAGTAGCCGCCATGGAGTATGCCCTGATGGTGCTGCTGGCCGTCACGGTGGCCGCCAGCATCAAGCTCGTGGGGATCATCCTGGTCACCGCGCTGCTCGTGGTTCCCGCGGCGGCCGCCCGCAACGTCAGCGTGAGCCTTCGTCAGATGTTCGTCCTCTCGGTGGCCTTTGGCCTGCTCTGTTCGGTGGCGGGGTTGCTGGGCTCCTATCTGCTGAACACGGCGTCGGGCGCCACCATCGTCCTCGCCTGCATCGCCCTCTTCACCGCTTCGCTCGTCCGCGCCGAGCGGTAGGCGGGCCGGGTCATCGCGCCATGTCTTCAGATGCGGGGGGGCGCCGCGGTTCATAGGGACTCACGCCGCTCTGGCGCCTCAGGCATGTCGTCAGCCAGGTCCCACGACCACCGCCGCGTGGTGCGGTTCGCGGCCGAGGACTTCGGGAAGCAACGCCGCGACGCGGATTCGCCTGAGGTTCGCATCAGGCGTCCGGTCGCGGGCCTCACCCTTCTCACGGCGGAGGAGGATGCCGACGCGAGGCGGTGGGTGTTCAGGAGATCGACCCCCCAATCGCGGCGCATGAGCGATGTTCCCGCTCTCCGCAGTGACGCGCTCCCGCCGACAGGGGCTGGGTGCTGGCGGCATGCGCGGGAACATGCCCGGACGCCCGCCGTCTTGTTGTTCGGGCGTGGGCATCCATGCACGCAGCCCCACCCGAAGGGAGCGAACTATGGTCAGAAGCGGCATGCTGGCGCTGACGGCCCTCGGGCTCAGCCTGACGTCTCAGGCGGCAGCCCGGGGGACCGTCACCCAAGAGATGATCCGCGGTCGCACCGGACTGCCAGCCGTGCGAGAGGGCGAGGGAAACGTGTGGGTCCACCGCGGATGGGTGGTTCTGCAGGCGAGCGGCAAAGACGTCACAATCACGCAACAGTTTCACTTGAAGTACCCGGGCGCCGGCATCGAAACCGGGGACCAGCGGATCAGGGTGGCGGTGCGCGAGGACTACTTCCGGAAGATGCCCCCGGGCCATGCGATCACTACCGCCGAGGCCCGCGGCTTCAACCGGTTCGCGGTCTGGTTGGACGGCCGCAGCATAGAGTCCAGGTCCACGGAATGGGAGCTGAATGATCGCAAGGACACGGCGACCCGCTGGCGCGAGTTCTGGATCGGCTTCAAACCCGGCCAGCTCCGCACCCTGCGGATCGTCTCAACCGCGCCTCTGGGCACGCGCGGAGGGCGCCACTTCGTCCAGTTCGTGAGCAAGGACTTGGGCAAGTGGCGTGCGGTGCCCGACATGCTGGAGATCCGGTTCAAGGCTCCCGGTACCACGGAGGCGCGGCTCGCCGGCGTGGAGCCCGACCCGGACGACATCAGCCGCAACGGCGTGCGGTGGGTGTATCGAAAGGCTGATCCGGACCGGGACATCTTCGTTCTCCTGCCAGCCGGTCGGCGCACTCGGCGATAGGCCGGGGTCGGAAACGCGGGTCGGACGGGCGGCCACAGCGGGGGCCGTTCGTCTGCCTGCGAGGAAGCCCGGGAGCGGCGAATCGAATCGCCCATGGCTTGACGCTGGACTGCGCACCGGGCTATAATGTCGCTCGTCAGGGCGTGAGCCTTGACGCGCGTGGCGCCATCGTCTAGCGGTCAGGACAGGGGGTTCTCAGCTCTCAAACCGGGGTTCGATTCCCCGTGGCGCTACCACTCCGCACCCGGAATCCCGCGAGGAATCCGGGTGCTTTGGCCAGGAGCCTTCGGGGCCGTCCCCGCTCGCAGGTTCTCCTGTCGTGTGCGCCGAGGGCCGCCCGAGTCTCTGTGCCGGAAGATCCCGGGTTGCGCGCGATGCCGTGCCGCCCGGGCATGGGGCCCGCCCGGCTTCCCTGCTCTCCGCGTCCACCAGACGGGTCGCCCAAGCGGGTGGTGCTGCGGCGCCGCTTCGCCAGCCGGACGCTCCGGCGTTGCATGGTGCAGAACCCTCTCCGGTAGAATGTCCCGATGAGGCTTCCAGACAACGGGAGAACCGAGTGAGCCAGGGAATGCCACGGGTGCCGCCGCGGCGGCGGGTAGAGATCGAGATCGACGGAGAGACCGTCCTCGTCACGGAGGGCGCTTCTCTGTTGCATGCCCTGCGGCAACAGGGCATCGAAACCCCCACGCTCTGTTACCTGGAGAACCTGACCCCCGTAAACGTCTGCCGCGTGTGCGTGGTGGAGGTCGAGGGTGCTCGCGCGCTGGTGCCGGCCTGCTCGCGGCAGGTGGAGGCTGGCATGGTCGTCCGCACTGGCACAGAGAGAGTGCGCCATGCCCGCAAGCTCGTGCTGGAGTTGCTCGCCTCCTCGGTAGACCTCTCGCTGGCGGGCCCATCCACGAAGCGGTGGATTGCTGAGTATGGCGCGGATCCCGCGCGGTTCGGCCCGCCCGCGCCGCCCACCATGGACCGCGACTCCCGGCAGACGGCCCACCATCACCCCACCGACGGCTCGCGCGCGGAGACAGTGCACCAGCCCGTGAAGGTGGACAACGACCTCTACGTGCGCGACTACTCCCGATGCATCCTGTGCTACAAGTGCGTGGAGGCGTGTGGAGAGGACGCCCAGAACACATTCGCCATCGCCGTCGCCGGGAGGGGATTTGACGCCCGCATCTCCACGGAACACAACGTGCCTCTGCCCGACTCGGCCTGCGTGTTCTGTGGCAACTGCATCGGAGTCTGCCCCACCGGCGCGCTGATGTTCAAAACCGAGCATGACATGCGGCAGGCGGGAACTTGGGACGAGTCCCGTCAAACCGTGACCGAGACCATCTGCCCCTACTGCGGCGTCGGGTGCTCACTCCAGCTCCACGTCCAGGAGGGCAGGATCGTCAAGGCAGCTTCTCCACTGGACCACGACATCACTCGTGGCCATCTGTGCATCAAAGGCCGGTTCGGTTGGGAGTTCGTAAACCGGCGCGACAGAGCGGATCAGGATTCCGACGCTCATTCCCCCAGCCGGTAGACAGACACGCCGTCCCCTTCCCATATCCGCTGGGAGCGCGCCGCCAGCTCCTCCAGACGGGCGCGCTCGGGCGCCCGCCAGCCCGCCCGGTGCTCGAACGCGTCCGCGGGATTGGCGTAGAGCCTGCGGTTGA
>Ga0073934_10008966_pt1 | contig 13050 bp, 10 predicted proteins | sample LarsenN4metaG_FD_76834 | JGI IMG/M metagenome (GOLD analysis project Ga0073934, IMG submission 76834) | Hot spring sediment bacterial and archeal communities from British Columbia, Canada, to study Microbial Dark Matter (Phase II) - Larsen... ...
GATATGGCGGGAAACGTGTGGGAATGGTGCCAGGATTCTTACCAAAAAGATTATTACCGAAAATCCCCTTCTAAAGATCCCTTTAATGCCTTCCCTTCAAAGTACAAGGTCCTTCGCGGTGGATGTTGGAATAGCGATCGAGGAAAGGTACGATCCGCCTACCGAAATTACGATCTTTTAACGGATCGTCATCTGGAGATTGGGTTTCGATGTGCCTGGTGAGGCCGTGGTCGTTTAAAGATTTCCGATCGCTTGCTTAAATAACAAGACATCCCTAAAACTCCCGTCTGACGGCCTTCTTCAAAAATATATTGTCAAAACCCCTGTAAAATTTATAGGCTTCGTGAATTTTCCCTTGACAAGGGAGTTTTCATGGATTAATAAAAAAGTGAAGTGAAGCAAAGGTGAAATAACCTTAAACAAGTCCCAAATAGGAGGAGTCAACCATGAATAAAACCAACTTAATTGATACTGTCGCGAAGGAGGCCTCTCTGACGAAAGGGCAGGCTGGAAAAGCTGTGGATGCTATGCTAAGCGGTATTGAAAAGGCCCTGGAAAAGGGAGAAAAAATCACCCTGGTAGGGTTTGGAACCTTTTCAGTCGCCCATCGTAAGGCCAGAACGGGAAGGAACCCTAGTACGGGCGCGCCACTGAATATCCCGGCCAAGCAGGTCCCAAGGTTCTCTGCAGGAGCCAAACTACGGGAAGCCGTTGCAGGCATGGGCGGAAGGGTAGACAAGCCTAAGGAAGACAAGGCTGGAGGAAGGACTAGGAAGGCTAAAGCCTAAACGGGGCATCCAGGAGGGGGCTTCACGGTTCCCCCTCCCATTCGTTCTTAGGGACGTATATCAAATCTACATCTATTCACTGAATCCCAGGAGCTTAGCCGGATTTTTTCTGGCCATCAGATCTATTTCCTCATCGGTGATCCCTTCTTTTCCCAACCCCTGGATAAAGGCGCGCATCCCATCTGCATGGATGGGGTTCATGGCCTGACCCAAATCTGTGGAGAGGATACAGGACCGGGCGCCCACCGCTTTTATAGCCTTTGCGAACTCGGAGATGGGGATGTTGCTCCAGTTTCGCATCCAGGCTTGATGGGCTTGAGGACCTAAGAGCGTTCCTAAGAAGGCGTGTTCTATGTAGCCCCCCAGGCGGGCCACTTCTTTCATATCATCCAGGGAAAGCCGAACCGGGTCCTGCATGGCGTGGGTCACCAGAATTTTCTTGACCCCGAATTCTTTAGCCGCCGGGATCAGGGTCAAAATCTCTTTGGCCGAACTGTGGCCCATCTCCAGCACCAGATCGTTCTCCGCGATGATTTTAAAAACCTCCAGAAGCTCTGGAATCGGTTTTCCATTTTCATCCAACAGGTTAACCCCTTTCCGGTCCTCCTTGAAAAACTGGATATGATTTACGGCATCCATGGTGGGAAGCCAGACTACTTTCCCCCGCCGCCCGGTAAAGTTAACCATCCGCCACACCGCTTCGGGATTTATCCCCCCCACGGCTCTATTTAAAACGATGCCCCCAAATACTTCGATCCCCGGTACGATTTTTTGGGCGATATACGCCCGGTCCGCCGTCATGGTGAGGTGATTTTTTAATACGATGGCCCTCATTTTATATTCTCTGGCCTTGGAAGCCACCTCGATATCGTCCAGACTTCGGGCAGATTCATCAGGGCCGGAATGTACATGAAAATCGATGGTCCCCTCCAAAGGGTTACCTTGAAGGGCCGGCGGAAAAACTCCCTGGCCCTGGCCCACCTTGGCCACGACCCCTAATAGAAAAATACTCCAAGCACTCCAGAACACGAAACGTTTGGTCATTCGGATCTCTCCTTTCCATCCAGTAAACCGGCTAGAAATCCCTCCAAAACCTCCAAGAATTCATCTCAATTCTCTGGATTAAACGGGCTAAAACCCCCCCAAACCTTTAAAAATTTATCTCAAAATATAACAACGTGCAATATCATCCCATGGAGCCCCCCCAACGTCAAGGTAAAATTATACAATTCTCTTGACTTTTAATGAGATAGCGAGTTTAATAGCCAACTTGATCGAGGTTCAGGCAGTAAAAACTTCTGTAAAACAAGTGGAGGTGGCGTAGTATGAAGCATGGCAGTAGAAGTTTTTCCGCAGTTTTTGTAGCCGTTCTCTCTCTCTTTGTTCTTCTCAACGCTCCCCCGGCCTCCGGGCATGCCCCATCCAAGCGCTCGAGCACGGGCAAAGTCCCTCAACCCAAGGGCAGGTATGAAGCTCAGCGTCCGCGGGTAGCGCTGCGTCCCGATAAAAAGATCCTCTCCCAAACGACCCGTAACTCCCGCAAACCAAATCCGTCGAATAGAACCCTCTCTTCTAAAAGGCAATCCCCTAAAACATCTCCGGTTACCGCGTATAAAGCGGCCGTCGTGATGAATGCGAAGACCGGAGAGATCCTCTTCAAAGAAAACCCTCGTGAGAAACTTCTTCCGGCGTCGCTGACCAAGATGATGGTGACTCTGGTGGCCATGGAAAAGGTGCGGGAAGGCTCGATCCACCTTAGGGACAAGGTCAGAGTATCCAAACGGGCCAGCCGGGTGGGCGGGAGCCAGATTTACCTGAGACCGGGAGAAGTTTTGACGCTGGAAGATCTTCTGAAGGCAGTTTTAATTAAATCTGCAAACGATGCGGCGGTCGCCGTGGCGGAATATATCGGCGGGACTCAGGAAAGGTTCGTTCGCCTCATGAACGCCCATGCCCGAATGTTGAAGATGCAGGATACCTTTTTTACAAACGTTCACGGGCTCCCTTCCCGGGACGGGCTGGATAACGTTTCGAGCGCCTATGATATGGCCATTTTGGCAAAGGCTCTTATAAAATATCCCAAGGTCCTTCAATGGAGTTCTAAGCCGGTGGCAAAAATTCGTAGCGGGAGGTATAAAATAGCCAGCACCAATAAACTTCTTAGATCTTATCGTGGGCTCGATGGGCTTAAAACGGGTTACTACCAGAAAGCAGGTTTCAACATTGCGGCGACCGCAGAGCGCAATAATCTGCGCCTGATCGCAGTCACGATGGGATCTCCCAGCAGTCAGGCCCGGTTTAATGCGACAAAAACCTTGCTGTCCAGGGGCTTCAGCTATTATCAGAAAAAGTTGGCCGATTCAAGGAGGGCTTTTCGTAAACCCATGCCCGCCTCGGACCTGAGATAAAGCCTGTATACCGTAGCTAAGTTTCGTAAAGCCCTCCGGGGTCCCCACCTTCTTTTCCTCTCAACCCCCTTCCCTTGCAGGGAAGGGGGTCAGGTTAACGAGAATCGTGCCCTCTCGCGCCCCGGCAGCTGCCGTCGGGGTTCAGTTACGCAAATTCTTTCTGCAGGGCCGGCAGGACATATCTTCCGTAATTTATAATGAACTGCTTCTGATCCCGTTGAGGGGAGCGAAAGACGAGGGTCGTGAATCCCGCCTGGATATAAGATTTTAATTTCTCCACGTGCTCCTCGGGGTCCGTTGAAATAAAGTAGGCTTTCAGTAGCTGCTCATCGCCGATTCCCCGGGTCCACTTCTCCCGCTCCTTGAGATTCCCCAGCTTTTTAGGGTCGTGCGTCTCCTTTTCGAGGCTTAGACTGCCCCAATACTTTCGTATATCCGGTAAGACCGCTTCGGCGGTGCTGTAAGCCAGGGGGATTTCCCCGATAATCGGGAACGACTTGATATCTTTTCCTGCCCGCTGCAGCCCCTTCAACAGAGCATCCTTTAGCTTCTGCTCAAATTGCTCAGGTTTGCTCGTCGTAATGAACCCGTCCCCAAGTTCTCCGGCCAATTCTGTGGATTCAGGACCGCCGGCCGCAAGGTAAATGGGAATTCCTCCGGACGGCTTAGTGAATAGCTTTGCGTCCCGAAGGTGAAAATATTTCCCTTCATAGGTCACATAATCTTCCATCAGGAGTTTTCGGATGATTTCCACGGCCTCTTTGAGCATATCATGGCGCTCTTGATAAGCGGGCCACTTTCCCGTAGTGGGGTATTCATTCAGGGCTTCCCCGGTTCCTAATCCGAGAAAAACCCTGCCGGGATAAAGGACTCCCAGGGTTCCTACGGCCTGAGCGATGATAGCCGGGTTATATCGGAGAATCGGCGCCGTTACTTCAGTCCCCAAAGAGATAGTGGAAGTCTTTGCTCCCAGGGCTCCCAGCCAGGACCATACATGGATGGCCTCCCCCTCCGGCATCCAGGGGTGAAAATGATCGCTGGCCCAGATGCTATCAAATCCGACCTGCTCTGCCAGGCGCACATACTCTAAAAGTTCCTGCGGACCAAACTGCTCGGTGGCAGCTTTGTAACCAAACCTAAGCATGGATACCTCCTTATAAGAAATGACCGTATCTTATCTCAATTCACCAAACCTATTACTTTGTAAAGTTAAATTTAAATAACCCTTCCGCCCTCCCCCTCTCCCCCAAGGCTTGAGGGGGGCATCCCGGAAGTTGGTCCAGAGATCCCCTCGCTCCCCTCTCCCACAAGGGGAGCGAGGCCGGGGGAGGGAAGAGAGTTACCTGGAAGTAACTTTACAAAGTACTATCAGGTGAGGTCTGTCCTCGCGAGGCGCGTGAACTCCGATCTCACCTCGCATGGACCGTTTTTACACGGCGAAGGGATACGACGCTTTTTACCTTTTAGATAGAAACTTTGCTCTTTAGGAGGTAAAGTCAATAGGAAAAGGTTAGATTTGTACTTTTCTTATCCAAGGTTAGTTCATCTGTTAGGTAGTTAATAACCTGTAAAGGAAATCTGCCACCTGATCCGCGCCGTTGGGGCCTTCACGGGGAATGCGCGGTAAAGCCAGAAGATCTGGAAGGCGGGATAACCAGCTTGCGCTTTGAAATTCCGCTTCTGTAAGGGCGAAGCTCTGCAGGTGCTCCTTCACATAAGCGGCTAGTACCGCCGACTCGCGGAACCTCTCTCGCAGGACATAACCAAAAGGGACCCCGGCATGATAAACCTCTGCGACCGTACTATAGCCGAGTTTGCCCAAGATGACGTCGCAGGCCTGGACCAGGTCCGGGTGGTAGAAGTCCGAACGGTGAGGTAAGAGGATTAAACGGTTACGAACCTGCCACGAAGCGCTTGGGCCTGGGATCACGAAATAAAGATCCTTCAGACCTTCCAATCGGTCTAAAAACGTGTACTGCTCCGGGATCCCTCCCATGGTAATCATGACGACCTTTGCGGAGGCCGGTATCCCCAATCGCCCTCGGATCTGTTTGGCCGGCGTTCTGGCCTTCCGACTGACCGGAGGGGTGACAAGATCGGCTGTACGGTAGCAACAGACCGGCTCTGTTTGGACGCGATAATCGGCGGCCTCGAACACCTCTTGTAAGTAAGCGATATGTGGACGTAACCGAACCTCTTCGTGCAGGTATCCTTGATAGATCCAATCCCAGGTAAAATTCTCAACCAGGACGGAAGGAATCCCCGCTTCTTGGGCCACTAGGATGCCCATGGGGGCAATATCGCAAACGATCAGCGCGCACTTCAATTCACGAACCTGCCTGGCCAACCGTTCGATCTGGGAGCGATCGAACGGAAGCAGAGCGTTCAACCGCCGTACGGTCTCGGGGATGTCTTCGACCAGTGGCGTTTTTTGTACCAGCCCCAGATCTGTCAGTAAGGGATGGTAATTGAAAACACTGGACAGGGAATCCTGAAAAAACCAGTCGGGCACCTGGGTGAAAATTTCAAAACGGACCGAGGGCTCCAATTCATATAAGGCAGCCATCACGCTGGCCGCCCTTGCGGCATGCCCAAAACCGTGGGGGGAAATAAAATAGGCAATCCGAGGTTCTTCTGACCCCGTACGAAATCTCCTCATAATGGTTTCTGGAGTAGAGATACCGTGCTAATCCTTGTGGTTTTCAGAAAAGATATAACTTAGGAATAAAGTGGATCTCCTTAAAAAGGGGTTAAAGCAGATGCCGTTCGTTTCATTTGTCTTCCTTCCTATTTAAACCTCCCTCAAGACCTCCAGCGGTTTGACTTGAAAAACCCGCCAACAAGCGAGGACTCCTGTAACGGTACAAAGAATGGTCAGACCTGCAAAGATCCCCATAAACTGAAGCCAGGGGACCGCAAAGCCGATCTCGAGGAACTGGGTCAGCAAGATCCGGCCAAAGCCCGTAGCCAGGATCAGGCCAATCCCTCCGGACACTGCGCCAAGCAGGCCAAACTCGGTGGCTACGGACAGGAAGAGGGTTCTTCGACCGGCTCCCAGAACCTTCAAAAGTACCACATCCCTCTGCCGCCGGTGTGCCGTAGAGAGCGCAATTCCCACCAGGACCCCCCATCCAGCTCCCAGCGAAAAGAGCGCTATAAAACGGATGGCCCAGGTCACACGATTCATAATCCTGAGAACCTGTCGGGTGATCTGGGTCACATCCAGGAGGGTAACGTTGGGAAAGGTACGGACGATCTCGGCCTGCACGGCGTTTTGAGTAGGTTTATCCATACCCGAAATGGAGCCGACCCAGGTTTGTGGAGCGTCCGCAATCGCCCGAGGGCTGATCAAAATGAAAAAATTGGGTCGAAAACTGGTCCAGTGGATCTTCCGGATGCTGGTGACGCGAGCCTTAACTTCCACGCCTTGGACGTCCAAGGTCAACATATCCCCTACGTCCGCGCCAAGGTGTTGGGCGAACCCCTCTTCCAGGGAAGCTTCCACCTCATCGGAGTTAGGGTCCATCCAGCGGCCCTTAAGAATTGTCTCATCTTCGCTCAGATGGGTTCGGTAGCTGAGGTTCTGTTCCCGGTTTCGCATTCTCTGATCCTGTTCATCCTCGCGGGTAAGGGATTTTTCTTCTCCTAGGGTCTGATTGTTTAAGCCCCGATAGCGGGCTTTGACCATGGGGCGGACTACGAAATCTTGCACGCCCTGCTCTTTTAGAAAAGCTTCGAGCTCTTCCACCTGATCGGTCTGAAGGTCGATCAGAAAGAAATTGGGTAACTCCTCGAGCCTTTGTACGGGATCCAGATCTTTCAAAAGGCTGAACTCATAAATGGAAAGGATACCTAGAAGAAGGGCTGCTAATCCCAGGGAGACGACGGCTGAGTGGGGATGGAGGCCGGGCCTGGCCAGGTTGGAGAGCCCATGCCTGACGCCAAAGCCCGCTCCGTTGGAGCGTACAACGCGAGCGACCCTGATCCTGGAAAGGAGGGGGAGCGTCAGACGACCGATGGCATAAAGGAGCAGGCCTCCGATCAGGAGGATTGCGATAAAGGTCGGACCCAAGATCAGGGAGCGGGCTTCCACAGCCGCGAGCAGGCCAAAAGTAAGGACTCCCAACCCGGCGGTTACCCAGACCGGAACGTTTAGGGCAAGCTGGACTCCCCTCACCCGGAATACCCCAGACGCCGGGGAAACTCGGCCCATATCGGACGCCTCGATCCAGCCCCCAGTCGGGTTTCCCCGAAAGAGGGGGAGCGGTTTGGTGTTGCGGATTTCCAGAAGGGGGAGGAAGGAAAAATAGGTGGAGGTGAGAAGACCTAGCGTTAGCCCCCAAATCGCAGCCCCTAGACTCAGGCCCAATGGGAGTGCCAAGGGGAGCAGGTCCTGGAACAACAGCGGCAAGAAGTTTTGAGCAAAACTCCCCAACAAGACGCCAAGGAGGCTTCCGGCTGCACCCAGACCTAGACATTGGAGAAAATACACTCGGAGAATGCGCCCCCTTGAAGCACCTAGGGTTCTCAGGACCGCTATGGACTCCAGGTGGTCTTGAATAAAGCCTCGCACCATGCCGGCCACCCCGATACCTCCTATCAGGAGGGCCATGAGAGAAACCAACCTCAAGTAATCTGCGAGATGGTCAAAGGCGTGGCGAATCGTTCCCTGGGAGTCCTGAAAAGAACGAACCTGGAGGTCTTGCTCCGGTCCCAGGCTGCCGCGGAACCGGGCTCTGGTCGGGGGGAGATTCCAGGACGCCCTCAAGGTTTGGGAGAAGGCTTCCGCCAGGGCGGGGTCCGGTAAAGCGACCAGCGTGACGTATTGCACCCGCGAGCCGAAACCCACCAGGCCGGTCTGCGGAACGTAGGACCGGCCGATCAGGACCCGAGGACCCAGGGAAAAAGCCATAGTCCCCATGCCCGGTTCTTGAAGGATCGTCCCGGCGATCTCAAAATCTATTTTACCGATACGGATCTTATCTCCAACCCGAACGCCCAGTTGCCGCAGCAGTTCTGGTTGAACGTAGGCCAGCGGTTTGGAGGTAAACAGTTTCTCCAGACTAACCCGGTCAGCTTCGACCCCCTCTTGATCCGATAATCGTAACCGACCATAGAAGGGAAACCCCTGTTCCACGGCCCTTAACTCCACCAGGCGGCTCAGGCCACTGGTCGGCGCAGAGACCATCGTAACAAAGTCAAGGAGGTCCTGCGTCCGGCTTCCTTTCGGAAGAAGTTGCGCCAATTGATCGCGGTTTTTCTCGGGAAGAGGCCTTCGGCTGGAGATCTCTACATCCGCCATGAGAAGTTGGCGGGCCTCTCGAGAAAGTGCCAAATCCAGCCGGCCCATGAAGGAACCCACGGCTACCCGGGCTGCAACTCCCACAGCTACACAAAACACAAAGAGCCAGGCCCTTCTGGCCCGGCCTCTGACCTGCCACCAGGCTAAACGTAGATCAAAAGTGTGTAGGGTCAAAATTAAAACATGGCCGTCGGATATCGCTGACCATCCGACCGTCTTTCAGAGCGATAATCCGTTCGGTTCGTTTCGCCAGCCACGGTTCATGGGTGACCAACAGGAGTGTGGTTTCGTTCTCTTGGACCAGGGAGAACATCAGATCTATCATGTCACGACCGGTCGTGCTGTCCAGATTACCGATGGGCTCGTCGGCAAGAAGCAAAGCCGGCTGCGGAGCTAGAGCACGCGCCAGCGCCACGCGTTGCTGCTCCCCTCCGGAAAGCTGAGCGGGAAGATGGTTCAGCCGATCCCCCAGCCCAACTTGCCGCAGCCATTCACGAGCCCGGGGGGCAGCTAGCCGGTCTCCGGCCAGTTCCAAGGGAACCCGCACGTTTTCTTCGGCTGTGAGTGCGGGGAGAAGCCGGTAGGATTGGAATATGAACCCCATCCTCCTGCCTCGGAAGGCCGTCAACTCCTCCTCCCTCATCTGCCCCAGATCCCTCCCCTCGACCACGACGCGACCCCCGCTCGGGGTATCCAGACCTGCCAGAAGGCCGAGCAACGTCGATTTACCGCTACCAGAAGGACCGGTGATCGCCACGGTCTCGGCCTTTTCAACCTGCAGGCTGATCCCATCCAAAACCGTAAGACGGGCCCCCCCGTCGGTAAAACTTTTGGAAAGATTATCGGTCTCTAGAATGATCACGGATCGTTATTTAACCCCCTTCCCTTCCAGGATCGGTCTGAGAAAAGTATAAACGTGCCAGGCGACCACCTTCTGCCCCGCCGCATTGGGATGAATTCCATCTGCCTGATTCAGCTCTGGAAGACCGGCCACTCCTTCTAAGAGAAAGGGCAAGAGCGGAATGCCATGTTTTTTGGCCAGAGTTGCATAGAGATCTTTGAACTGCTCCTGGTAGGGCTCCCCGTAGTTGGTGGGAAGTAATACCCCGGTCAGAACGACCCCAACCTTTTCCTCCTTTAGGCGAAGGATGATCTCTTCCAGATTGGCCTGCGTATGCTCCAGCTTCAACCCTCGCAGCCCGTCGTTCCCGCCTAATGCAATAAAGACCAGATCGGGCTTGGTCCGCAGAATCCAATTTAACCTCTTAAGACCTCCTTGGGTGGTATCGCCGGAAATTCCGGCATTGATCACGCGCCAGTCCAATCCATCTTTTTGCAGAAACCCCTGAACGAGGGCCGGATAAGCCAGTTCTTCGGGAAGTCCGTATCCAGCGGTCAGACTATCGCCCAGAAAGACAAGGGTTTTGGGTTCCGCCAGAACAGATACCGATAGGCTCAGCAAGAAAAAGATGATTAAACCTGTAGCACCCACTTTCTTGATAGGAGATCGAAAGCTAGGATAGAATACAACCATGGTATTATAAACGTTAAGGCCCACGAGCATGTTTTTCAACCCTTTTGAGGGTCCGCTCGTTTTACCTCCTGGATCCCCCCTCCTCCAGGGCTTATCAAAATCTCATGCTACCCCATAGACGGCGTCATCAAATCGTCGTACGCCCCCTGAATCTCTTCCCATTTTTCAACCAGGCTATCCAGATCCTTTTTTAACCGGGAGTACTCGATTTGCAAGGAGGCGATGAACTCCCCGTTTTGGTAAGTTTCCGGTCGCGTCATCAACTGCTCCACCTCGATTTTCCGTTTCTCTAAAGCGCTGATCTGAGTTTCCAGTTGTTCAAGGCCTCTTTTCAAGCGATTACGCTCCTTGCTGATGGCCTGACGCGCTTGCGCCTCCAGTTGCTTTTGTTCTTTGGATTTTTGGGCAGGTGAAGGGAGCGCAGACTTCTCTCCTGGCCCTTGGGGGACCCCGGCCTCTTTTTCACGGCTTTGCAGGTAATCCGAATAATTCCCCGGGTATTCCTTTAATTTACGGTCTTCCAGTTCTAGGACCCGATTGACCAGTTTATCCAGAAAATACCGGTCGTGGGAAATGAGCAGAAGCGTCCCTTCATAGTGTGCCAGGGCGGATTCCAGGGCTTCTTTGGAAGATAGATCCAGGTGATTGGTAGGCTCGTCCATCATGAGGAAGTTGACAGGCGAGAGCAAGATTTTGGCCAGGGAAACCCGGGCCTTTTCCCCGCCGGACAAGGCTCGAATCTTCTTGTGAATATCGTCCCCGCTAAACTGGAACAGGCCCAGCACATCCCTTAACTGGGTTCTCTGGGAGGTGGCCGCCGTGGAAGCGACTTCCTCATAAACGGTGGCGTCTAAACGGAGCGCATCGATCTGGTGCTGGGCGTAGTAACCGATGGTGGTTCTCTGGCCGATTTGAACGGTTCCCCGTTGGGGCACCAGTTGGCCGGAAATTAGCTTCGTTAAGGTGGTTTTGCCCGCCCCATTGACCCCTACCAGGGCCACTTTTTCTCCCCGGTAGAGCCTTACATGGATATCCTCCAGCACCCAATCCTTATCGTAGCGGAAGGACATTTTTTCGATTTGAAGGACGTCCTTGAAGCTAGGAACCTCCACCTGGATTTTGAAACTGAACCGCCGGGGGGGCGGAGGTAGCTCGATCTCTTCCATCTTTTCCAACCGCTTGATCCGGCTCTGCACCTGGGCCGCTTTGCTGGCCTTATAGCGGAAACGGTCGATAAACTTTTGTTGTCGCTCCCGCTCGGCCTTGTGTTCTTCCCATTTTTTGAAGAGCCGTTCTTCATTGAGCGCTTTTTGCTTTTCATAAAATTGGTAACGGCCCGGATAAAGGGTGAGCTTGCCGCGATCCAATTCGGCGATTTCCTGGGCCAGGCGATCGATGAAGAACCGATCGTGGGAGACGATGACCATGCTGCCCGGAAAACTTTTCAGATATTGTTCTAACCATTCCAGCGATTTAATGTCCAGGTGGTTGGTCGGTTCGTCCAGCAAAAGCAGATCCGGATTCTGAGCCAGAAGGCGGGCGAGGTAAACGCGCATCCGCCAGCCCCCGCTCAACTCAGACAACGGGCGATGAAAGTCCGTTTCTTTAAAGCCCAGGCCGGATAGTAGGGTTTTCGCCAGAGTCTCCAGCTTATATCCCCCTAAGGACTCATAGCGCGCTTCAAGGGCACCCAGCCGGGTCAGCAAGACCTTCTGTTTTTCACCCTGAAAGTCCAACGCCTGATGTATCGCAGCGATCTGCCTTTCCAGCGCGAGGACTTCAGGAAGCCCTTCCAACACGCTGGGAAGTAGCGGCCCCTGGCCCACGGCCACTTCTTCCTGGGGTAAATACCCGATGCGATACCCTTTTGGTTTGATAATTTGTTGGGTAGAGGGCTCGATATCGCCGTTTAAAATACGTAAGAGGGTCGTTTTGCCGGCACCGTTAGGGCCGATCAGCGCCACCCGTTTCCCAGGGTGGATATTCCAATTTACGTTAGAAAGTAATTCCCGTCCTCCGATGGCGTAGCTTAAATTTTGTACTTGAAGCATGGAGTTGTTGTTCTTAGAAAGATGAACCGGGCTGGGTCAAAAATTCCTTCTCTTCTTCTGTGGAGGGGCGCCCGAGGATTTCATTGCGATGGGGAAATCGTCCGAAGCGTTTAATAATTTCGTAATGCCGGATGGCGTAATCTAGAAATTCCTCGAACGTGCCCTTCATTTCCTCGGGCGCAGATGGTACCAGGCTCTCGAAGGCCCGCACAGATTGCTGTTGGTTATCGAGGTTCTCCGAATGCTCCAGGGGGAGATAAAAAAATGCCCTTTCGATGGGGTGTAGGGCGAGGTCTTTACCCTGATTTATACCTCTCAAACAGACTCCCAGAGCCATTGCATCCTGGGCAAAGGCCCTTGGTGTATCCCGGTAGATGTTACGGGAGAACTGATCCAGCAAGAGGATGAGGGCCAGGCTTCCTCGCGGGGTCTCTTCCCAGCGGGCATAGTCTCCCCGAATAGCCCGCAACAGGTCGGACTCGAATTTATCACGAATCCGCCCATCCGTCTCTTCTCCCCCCCCAAACCACAGCTTGAGTCGCTCCTTCAGGTTAAGGTTTTGAAGATCACCAAACCAAAAATGTAAAATTTCCTCGATACGATCCATAATTAAACCTTTCAACTTTCCAACCCAAGATAAGTAGGGTTAAGGGTATCTCCCGGTTTTATTCATCCGTGACACACCCTTCAGAGGCTGAAGAGACCGTTTTGATGAACTTGTATAAAGCGCCCTTGGTGACCTTATACGGTGGGGGGCTCCAGGTAGCCAGCCGCCGGTCGATCACCTCTTGCGGGACCTCCAGGGAGAGGGTATTCTGTTCGGCATCGATGGTGATACGGTCGCCATCTTCCACGACCGCGATAACGCCGCCTGTTTGCGCTTCAGGGGTTATATGGCCGACCACAAAGCCGTGGGTTCCGCCGGAAAAACGGCCGTCCGTGATGAGGGCGACGCTACTTCCCAGGC
>Ga0073934_10008968_pt1 | contig 13046 bp, 11 predicted proteins | sample LarsenN4metaG_FD_76834 | JGI IMG/M metagenome (GOLD analysis project Ga0073934, IMG submission 76834) | Hot spring sediment bacterial and archeal communities from British Columbia, Canada, to study Microbial Dark Matter (Phase II) - Larsen... ...
GAATGGTATAGCAGGGCATTTCCTGGCGCTCAGTGCATCTGCACGTCGCAGGTGCTGATGCCTTTGCGGTAATAGTTGAACTGGACGTTGGGGTGGTCGGCGAGGAGGGACATGGGCACGGCGCTGTCCACGATCTTGTTTGCGATCATGAACGCCGTGAGCCGCTGGCCGAAAGGGTTGTCGTGACAGCCCGCGTGCCAGATGGAAACTTTCTCCGCGAGCCACGTCTCGACCGGGCCGACGGTGATGGCCTGCTGGGGCACGAGGGTCACGTTGCCGCCGCCGCTGGTGCGCGCGTTCTGCGCGATGGTCACGGGGTGCAGGTCCACGACGCGCGTGGCGAGCTTGCGATACTCGGCGGGCGAGGGCGGGGCGTCTTTGTATTTGCCCTTGCGGGGAAGCGGGTCGTTGAAGGCCCAGTGCTTGATGTCGCCCTGGCCGCCTTGCATGACGACGCAGCGTATGCCGGCGTTCCACGTGGCGCGGTAGGCGCGGGTGTCGGCCTTGGGGAAATGAAGGTTGGCGTCGGGCATGACGAGCTTGCGGTCAATGCGGTTGAAGCACATTTCGCGGTCGCACTTCTCGAAGGACAGCGGGTGCGTCACGGGCGCTTCCTTGCCGTCAATGACCCATTCGTCCATGCCCCAGAAGTGGGCGTGGTGAAGTTTGAGGCCCAATTCGTTGACGATACGCGCGACGAGCGGCAACTGCTCCGTGGGGCCGATGGGTCCGCAGATGCCGGCGGGGTTGTCGGGCGTGGCCTGCTTCCAGGCGTGGATGTATTCGAGGGCCTCGGCGCAGTAGAAGTCCTCGAGCGTGTCGTAAAAGACGACCTTGAAGCCGGGGCGGGAAAGTTTGAGCATCTTTTCCGGCGTGAGCTTGGCGGCGGCTTCAATTATCTCGGTGTCGAGGGTGGTGTAGTCCCACCAGGTGGGAGCGAGGGAAGAGAGCTTGCGTGGCATGGGGCGGTTTTAAGCGGAGGCAAGCGACGCGGCAAGATTTCAGTCGGCCGGCCCAATCACTCGCAAGCCCGGCCACCCACCACTGGCTGGCGAGTCAGCGCCAGCTGTAGAGGTTGTCCGCGTTAACGCCTTCATGCACCTTGAGTGCGGGATCAGCCTGGCCATCGGGGCCGAAGGACCAGATCAGCCAGCGCGTCTGGGCGCAGAAATGGTCACTATGCTGCATGATTTCACCCGTCACACTCGAAGGCGGAAGCACTGGCGGTCGGTCCACGCCCTTGAAGCAGGATTCCGTCACCCAGTCGCCCCCCACGTCAAACGCAATGATGAAAGGGTTGCCCCAAGGGTCGCGGAACACTCCGTCCGTCCCCAAACCCGGCGACCTGGCATCCGGCGCCATGAGCGGGGTGATGAGTTTGACGCGGTCGGGGTTCAGCGCGTGATCGGCGTTTGGGGTGGGCTCGCCGTTGGGATACGTCGTCGCGGCCATCAGGATGGCGATGACTTCCGCGTTGTTCGCCTGGTAGCCGTCGCCGGCGTTGAGAATCTCCACCGCCGCGCCCGTGTTGAAAGTCCCGAAGACGAAGTCGGGAACGCCCGCGCTTGCGGCGTTGGTGCTCATGGGAAAGCGGTTCTCCCCGTAGCCAGCCTGGTACGTGTAAATCGCCGCGGTGATCTGCGCCATCTGGTGGCGTGCCAGTGCCAGTTTCAGGCGCTTGGGGTCGCGCAGCTTGATCACCGTGAGAACCGCGAATATCCCCCCCGCGACGACCGCCAGCACGATCAAGGCGAGCATCCACCGCTTGGACGCGCCGGACTTGGGAGATGGGGAGGCGGATTCCATGATTTCAACTCAGTTCACGCCATGCATTTGCTGCGAGTGAAAGACGGCCGACTTTGGCTCACCCGCCTTGCGTGGCGCACTCACAACCATCACGACCATCCAGGCGTAACGCCCCAGGAACGGCACCGCGCGGAACAGGGTCCGGTCAAAGGTCTCCAGAAAGCTCAACAACTTCGGAAAGCCCGGCAGGCCCCGGAACGGCACCGCCAGCAGGCAAAACAGGTGAAGATAGGTGAGTTTCACCTTGCCGAAGTAACGCCGCGCCAGATGCACGTCCTCGATCATCAGGGGATGTTCGTCCTTGGTGCGCAGCCTCGGCGTGAGCGCGCGGTAGAGGCGGATGAGCGGATTGTGCCCCAGCGGCTCGACAAAGATGGCGCTGCCGTCGGGCTTCATGGTGCGGGCGAGTTCGGCGTAGGCCCGGTCCAAATTCAGATGGTGCAGGATGCCTGTCCCACAGATCAGGTCGAACTGGGAATCGTTGAATCCCAGGTGCTCCGCGTCCATGACGTGGAACTCCGTGTGTTTGCCCGCCGGTTCGCGCTCCGCCAGCTTGCGGACCTCGTGGATGGCCACTTCCGAGATGTCAATGCCCGTGACCCGCGCCCCCTTGCGCGCCAGCACGAAGGCGTAGCTCTCCGGCCCGCATCCATACTCCAGGGCCGTCGCGCCGCGGGCGTTGTCCTCCAGGTAGGTGCGGTAAATCCGGCGGCTTTCCCCGGCGATGCTGTAATACTTGTCCACCACCCTGCGGGAATGATCGGCAAAGACCCTGTCATGGTAATCCTTCTCGCTCTGCTTGCGCTCATCCATCGCGCCGGCAGAACGGCCAACCGACACGTTCTCCACCACCGCCGCCTTGCCCTTGCGCGCCAGCATGGTCACGCCCTGGAACAGCCGCCGGCTCACCGCCTTGCGCGCCCGCGCCGGCAGCCAGCCGGTGATCCGCTCCATTGCCAGCGTCAGCGCGTTCCACAGCCTGCTCTGACGGGCCTTGCCGAAGCGGAAGGTGAACCATTCTCCGAAGCCCGCCCGCTCTACCTCTTGACCCAGTTCGCCATACGTCCACTCTTTCAAGTGAAAACCCTGCGGCGTGGCGCAGAAATACCCCGAAATGTCGTGCGGCCCGGAAAACCGGTGCGGCGTGGCGAACACGTACACCCCGCCGGGCTTTAACACCCGGCGCACCAGCGCGAAATGCAGCGGAACGTCGTCGGGATGCAGATGTTCGATAAACTGGTAGCTGAACACCACGTCCACCGAATCGTCCGGCAAATCCAGCGTATAGCCGTCGTACACCAGCAGTTCGAAGTTTGCCGGGCGGCCGGGCGCGTTGCCCGACTGGTCGCTGATGTCCGCGCCAATGACCCGCTCCACATGCTTCGCCACCTCGAAGGACAGCCGGCAGTCCCCCGGTGCGATCTCCAGAAACGTCCTGGCACCCGGCAAAAACTCCCTCAACAAGGCAAACTGCGACGCCACGGCCCGGCTAGTGGCCGCCGGATCCTCGCGGCGCACGAGGCGGGGATGATCCGGCACGCGCTCGAACAGCTCGCCATACATGGTGCGGAACAGCCGCGTGCGCTCCTCGCGCGTCGAGCGGCGCAGCCGGTCGGCGAGTTCGCGCTCCACCTCGAAGTGGCGGCGTATTTGTTCGATCGTGCGCGGATCGCCGGGCCTGCCGTTGGAGGCTGTCATACTCAAACGCCGGGCAGCATGGCGCAAAGCCGCGGTACCCGCCAACAAGTTTTGCCCGGCCGAATCAGGGCTTGATCACCCGCCGCCGCCGCCTAACATCCCACCCATGGATTTTTTGAAGGCATTCTTTCTGTGGATGTTCATGGCGCTGGTGATCGCCGCCGCCATTGTGGCTTCGGTCAAGGGCGGCGCCCTTGGCATCGCGTGCCTCGCCGCCGTCACGGTGATCTACCTCGTCATGTTCACGGTCTTCGGCTGCAAGACGCACTGACCCTGCTAGCGTCCCCCAGGACGGAAGCCGGTTCGCCGGTCCCAAAGATTCTCAGGGGAAAACGCCCTCGCCTGGGTTGACTGGCAAAGCCCGTCCGCACCTTCGGTTTTTAATCACCGTTAGCAGGTTGCCGCGCGTTGCGCGGCTTCATACACCGCTTTCAAGGGGATCTGGTGTTTTTCCGCCGCCGCTTTGCAGGACTCGAATTCCGGCGCGGCCTGCACCACTTTGCCGCCCAGTTTGCCCAGCTTGACCGTCACCGGTCCGAAGGCGGTTTTTACGCTCACAGTTTCGCGCTGGAGCTTGCGGCGTTCGGCCAGGGTGCGGCGCACGCCGAAGGCGGTGGTCTCGCGCAGGATCAGTTCGGCGAACTTGTCCGCGTCCGCCTCGGCGCACAGCACGGTGAGCAGCACGCCAGGCCGGTTCTTCTTCATCTGAATGGGCGTGTGGAACACGTCCAGCGCACCGGCCGCCAGCGCCCGTTCCACGAAATGGCCGAGCAGTTCTGCGTTGATGTCGTCCAGGTTGGTCTCCAGCACGGCGATGGTGTCCGTCTCCCAGTCCCAAGCGGATTGCGGATTGCGGACCGCGGCATCACCCAGGATTGCGCGCAAGACGTTGGGCCGGGTGTGATTGTCGCGCGTGCCCAGTCCGTAACCGATGCGTTCCGCCACCAGGCCGCGCATGGGACCGAACTCTTCCACGAACTCCGCCAGCAACGCCGCGCCCGTGGGCGTGACCAGTTCGTGCGGTTCGTCGCATTGCGTGAGCGCCACGCCGCGCGCGCCGAGGATGGCGAGCGTGGCCATCGTGGGCACCGGGAAACGCCCGTGGGCGCAGTTCACCCAGCCCGTGCCCTCGACCACCGGCGCGGCCAGCACCCGCGGCTTGCCGAGCAGCTCCAGCGCGACGCACGCGCCCACGATGTCCACGATGGAGTCAATCGCGCCGACCTCGTGGAAATGCACTTGCTCCGGCGGATGGCCGTGAACCTTCCCCTCCGCCACGGCGATGCGATGAAACACGGCGACGGCCCGGGTCTTCACCCACTTTGAAAGTTCGCTGGCTTCGATCATTGCCCGGATGTCCGCAAAGGTGCGCCCGTGATGTTCATGATCGTGGTGGTGTGCGTGTTCCTCGTCATGGTGATGGCCTTGATCGTGGGCTTTGTCATGATACTCCTCTCGGACGTGGTGGTGATGGTCCTCGGCGAACTGGACTTCAACCTTTTCCGTGCGCTTGCCGTGCTTGAGCTTGAGCAACGCGGTGAACTCATGCGGCTCAGGCAGTGCGGCGGTGGCTTCGAGAAACTCCCGGCGCAACTTAAAGCGGAACGACTCCCGTTTGCCATTGGGGCGGATGGTTACCAGGGAAACGTCCTTGGCGGGGGCCGGCTTTGAAGCGTGACCGTGGGCATCGAAGAAATAGAGGCGGAACCGCGGCGGAACGCCGGTTTCAAAGACGCTCAGTTCGACGCGGCCCACGGGCGTTTCCACCAGCGGCCCGCCGTGCGGTCCGTGCGATTGCCCAGCCAGATGGTCGTGGTGATGGCCGTGGTCGTGGTGTTCGTGAATGTGGAATCCGCCGCAAGGACTGGTGCCATCGCAGTGCCGGGCTGGATCGGGATAGTAGAGTGCGTGTGCGCGCCCGTGGGCTTCGTGGACATCGAACTTCACGCCTTCGATGTTGGCCTTCACCGCTCGCTGGACGTGCAGATGCCAGCCGGGCAGGCCGAGCTTTTCCAGTTCGTGCTCCAGCGCGTGCGCGTCCACGCCCAGGTCAATCATCGCGCCCAGAAACATGTCGCCGCTGATGCCGCTGAAGATGTCGAGGTAAAGGGTTTTCATAAGGTCCAAGTCTCAAGTTCCAAATTCCAGCAAACTCCAATTATCAAACTCAATCCCAGCCGTTCGCCTGTTGGTTGGAATTTGGAGCTTGGGATTTGGAGTTTAATCCGCCGCCAGCGCATTGATCTGGCTCGCGGCGTAGCCCGCGCCGAAGCCGTTGTCAATGTTCACCACCGTCACGCCGCTGCCGCAGCTTGTCAGCATCCCCAGCAGCGCCGCCACGCCGCCAAACGCCGCCCCGTAGCCGATGCTCGTGGGCACCGCGATGACCGGCCGTGACACCAGCCCCGCCACGACGCTCGGCAGCGCGCCCTCCATGCCCGCGACCACGATGAGCACGTTTGCCCGCTGCAAATCCTCCACGCGCGCCAGCAACCGGTGCAATCCCGCCACGCCCACGTCATGGATGCGCTCCACATGGTTGCCCATCGCCTCGGCGGAGACGGCCGCTTCCTCGGCCACGGGCAGGTCGCTGGTGCCGGCGGTGACGACCGCGATAATACCGGGCCGCTTGGGCAATGGCTTCTTTCCGATCACCACGCAACGCGCCAGCTCGTGCCACGCCGCCCGTGGAAACTTCTTCCGCAACGCCCGCGCCAGATCCGGCTGGCAGCGCGTCACCAGCACGCTCGCTTCGCGCCGCGCCAGCGCCGACGCGATCTTCACGACCTGAGTTGCAGTCTTGCCGCTGGCAAAGATGACTTCGGGGAAGCCCTTCCGCAGTGCGCGGTGTGTGTCCACCTTGGCGAAGTCCAGCTCGACGAATGGCGCGGCCTGGAAGGCGCGCAGCACATCCGCCCGGCTGGCCTTGCCGGCGCGAAAGGCATCCAGCAATTTGGCGGCTTCGGCGGTTGTCACGGCGCGGAAAGTGCCACGCACCAGCGCATGGGTCACGTTGGAAATAATGTGCGGGCAAACGCCTTTGCAATTCCGCCATCCCCGCTCATCCTCCGTCCATGCCGCCGGAGACGTGTCCCAACTGCGGCGCGGATGTGCCGCGCCACGCGCGCGCCTGCCCGGAGTGCGGCGCGGACGAGCGCACCGGCTGGTCGGACAGGACGGATGCCGACGGGCTGGACCTGCCGGATGGGGAGTTCAACTACGACGAGTTCGTGGAAAAGGAGTTCGGCAGATCGCCCAAGCCGACCGGACTGCCCTGGTTCTGGTGGGTCGTGGCCATTGCCGCACTCCTGGCTTTTCTCGCGCTGTTTGTTTTCCGTCGCTGAAGCCGCGCCCCCTTTGGCCTTTAGTCTTTCCCGGCTTTTCGCCAGTCTCACTGCATGAAACCGTCCCGGCTTGCCGTGCTTCTGCTCGCCAGCCTCGCGTCCGCCGCTCTCGCCGCCGACTGGCCGCAAATCCTCGGTCCACAACGCAACGGCTCCACCACCGGCGAAGGCCTGGCCACCGACTGGCCGAAAGAAGGCCCGCGCGTCCTCTGGCAACGCAAGGTGGGCAACGGCTTCTCCGGCCCGGTGGCCGCGCAAGGCCGGCTCATCCTTTTCCACCGCGAAGGAAACGAGGAAATCGTCGAATGCCTGAACGCCACCGACGGCAAAACGCATTGGCGGAACATGTACCCCACCGCCTATCGCGATGACTTCGGCTTCGATCCCGGCCCGCGCGCCACGCCCACCATTGCGGATGGCCGGGTGTTCACCTTCGGCGCGGAAGGAAGGCTGGTTTGTGAGGCATTGGCGGATGGGAAACAACTTTGGAGCGTGGACGGCAAGCAAGACTTCAGCGCGCGGAAAGGATTCTTCGGACTGGCGTGCTCGCCGTTGGTGGAGGGCCGAGCGGTGATCGTGAACTTGGGCGGACGGGATGGAGCGGGCGTCGTGGCGTTTGACAAGGACACCGGCAAGGTGCTTTGGAAGGCGGTGGACGACGAACCCAGCTATTCGTCACCCGTGGCCGCGACGCTTGGCGGCGAACGCCTGGTGCTCGCCTGCACGCGCAGCCATTTCGTGGGACTTGATCCAGCCACCGGCAAGGTGCGTTTCCAAGCCGGCTTTCGACCACCCGTGCAAGCCTCGGTCACGGGCGCAAGCCCGCTGGTGATGGGCGACCGCGTGTTCATCTCGGCGGGGTATGATCTCGGTGCGCGATTGTTTCGATTTCAGGCGGGCAACCTTCACACGGTCTGGGAAGGCGACGACCAGCTTTCCTTGCAATTCACCAGCGCCGTGCATCGCGACGGCTTCCTCTACGGCCTGCACGGGCGGCACGATTTCCCCGGTGGCACGAAACTACGCTGCGTGGAACTGGCGACCGGCAAGGTGCGCTGGAGCCAGCCGGGCCTGAAGGGCGCGAACGTCCTGCTGGCAGGCGCGCAACTGCTGGTGTTGACCGAGGACGGCCAGTTGCTGCGCGTGGCGGCGGAGCCGGAACGCTTCCGCGAGACGGCTCGCGCGCTAATTCTGGGTGCGGACGTGCGGGCATATCCCGCGCTGGCGGATGGACGCTTCTACGCGCGCGACAAAGGGCGGCTGGTGTGTGTGGAGTTGGGCGGTTCGAGATAAGCGTGCCATGCTGAACAGCAAAAAAGGCAGAGCTTTGCTTGTGATTGCCATCGTTTGTGGAATCGGAGGCATCTGGTTTTTGAGTCATGACACTCGAACCACATACAAAGGCCGCTCTTTGGATCATTGGCTCGATAATGGCAGCGAAGCCGAACTCAAAGAGGCAGTTCACGCCATTGGCACTAACGCCATTCCGCGTTTGTTGAAACTGCTGCAGGCGGATCACAAATCCATCTCCCATAAAATCCATCGAGAAGTGGCGGAGGCGGCGTACGCGGCAAATATCCAGGTCGCCATCCCCTTCGAGCCGGCCTACGATAAATGGGCGAAAGCGGAGAAAGGTTTTGCAGCGCTGGGCACCAATGCCTGGCCCGCGGTTCCGATCCTCAGCAATTGGCTGGTGCGTGGAGAATTCCCGCAGGCAGCCAGTGGCTTGTTTGCGATTGGTGAGGCCGGAGTACCCGCCTTGTTGTCTGCCAGCCAAAGTGAGAACGAAGACATACGTAGAGCGGTCGCTGGTATCGCGGCGGGCGCAGGATTTGGAGACACAAACATGACAGTCAATGACCGGCGTTTGATCCAAGCCCTGGTCGCCATGACTCAAGATCAGGAGCATCTAGTGCGCGCTTTCGCAGTCCTGTCATTGGCAGGCGCCACCTCAGCGCCTGATTTGGTCATCCCGGCTTTGACAACAGGGTTGAACGATCCACAAAAAGATGTCCGTCGCTGTTCAGCCCGTTCGCTTGGTTATTTTGGCCCGTTGGCCACGAATGCGGTGCCAAGGCTGCAAGAAATGACATTGGAAACCAATTCAGGAGCAAGTTCCGCTGCCTTGGAGGCTTTGCGAAGAATCCAGTCTGTTTCGGATGGCTCACCGATACCCCGTCAGTGAACTCGCGTGGGTTTGGAATTCTGCTGGCCCACGCTCCGGCAAGCCGCTTCAATCTCCCAGCCCGCATGACCACTCACCCGCTTTACCTGAACGGCCAGTTCGCGGCCTTCGCCGAAACCATTCCTGTCGCCAACCCAGCCTCGGGTGAAGTGTTTGCCCGGATGTCAACCGCCGGGCGTGAGCGTGTGGCGCAGGCATTGGCGGATGCGCAGGCGGTTTTGCCCGAATGGCGCAAGCTGACCGGCATGAAGCGCGGCGACTTCCTGTTCAAGGTCGCCGCCGAGATGGAGAAGCGCCGGGACGACATCGCCCGCACCATCACGCTGGAGAATGGCAAGCCGCTGGCGCAGAGCAAGGGCGAGGTGGGCATGACGATTGACCACCTGCGCTGGTTCGCCGAGGAGGCGCGGCGCGGCTACGGGCGCGTCATCCCGCACCAGGCCGAGGGCAAGCGCCATCTCACGGTCAAGACGCCCATCGGCGTCGTGGGCGCGATCAGCCCGTGGAATTTCCCGCTCGTGCTCGCGGTGCGCAAGGTCGCCGCCGCGCTGGCGGCCGGATGCCCGGTCGTGCTCAAGCCCGCCAGCGCCACGCCGTTGTGCTGCGTGCAGTTCGCCGAGTGTGTTCACTCGGTCGGCCTCCCTAAAGGCGTTTTCCAACTGGTCGCCGGCAAGGCCTCCGACATCTCGCAGGAATTCCTGGACAACCCGCTCTGCCGCAAGATCACGTTCACCGGTTCGACCGAGGTTGGCCAGAAGCTCATCGCCGGCGCGGCCAGACTTGTGAAACCGCTTTCGCTCGAACTGGGCGGCCATTCGCCGGTGCTGGTGTTTGATGACGCGGATTTAGGCAAGGCGCTGGAAGGGACGTTGATCGCCAAGTTTCGCAACACCGGCCAGTCGTGCATCGCGGCGAACCGCATTTACGTCCAGCGCGGCATCGCGGAACGCTTCATCCCGGCGCTGGTGGAAAAGGTGCGGGCGCTGAAGGTGGGCAACGGGCTGGAGGACGGCGTGGACATCGGCGCGCTCATCAATGAAGACGCCTTGGACACTGCTTTGAAGCACATTGGCGACGCGCAGGCGCGCGGCGCGAAGCTGCTGTGTGGCGGCAAACGACACGGAAGCACGGGCGCGTTTCTTGAACCGACCGTGCTGACCGGTGTGCCGCACGATGCGCTGGGCATGTGTGAGGAGACTTTTGCGCCGGTGGCGTATGTGAACACCTTCGACACCGAGGACGAGGGCGTGCGGCTGGCGAACGACTCGCGCTACGGTCTGGCGGCGTATGTGTTCACGAGCGATCTCAGCCGCGCCTTCCGCATGATGGAGGCGCTGGAGGCCGGGATGCTGGCGATCAACGACGGCGTGCCGACGACCAGCCAAAGTCCCTTTGGCGGCGTGAAGCAAAGCGGCTGGGGCCGCGAACTGGGCATCGAGGGACTGGACGCCTTCCTGGAGACGAAGCATGTGGCGGTGGGGATTTGAGACACGAATTGCACGAATGAACACGAATGGAAAACGGCTGGGGGAACGCCTCGCCCTGCGAGGCGTCCGGTCGCAGCGCGACCGGAACCACCTTTGCGAGTGATTGAACATGGCGACAAGCAACATTCAACCTGGCCTCCTGATCATCGGGCGCAAGCGGCCGGGCTTTGACCTGCACTGGGCGAAGCAGATCGAAGCCGAGGCGCTGGCGACGCTGGAGGGGTTGCAACTTGGCCCCGTCACCAAGGTGCGAGCGGTGGATGATCCGTCGCTGCGCGAGGCGCTGGGCGCCTTGCGTGTGGCCAGAGTCAACACGCTGTTCGTGGCGCAACCGACGATTGGCGATGGGCGGCTGGCACCATTGGTCGGCCAACTGTGGAACCAGCCCGTGATTATCTGGGCCACGCCGGAGCGACCCGGCGCGGACAAGGTGACGGCCTGCGGGCTGGTCGGCGCGCATTTGTTCGCGTCCATCCTGCGCCAGCAAGGCTACGGCTTCGAGTTGGTCTATGGCCCGCCGCTTGCCCAGGCAACATCCCAGTCACTCGCCAAGGCCGCCCGGTTGGTTCACACAGCGATTTCCTTGCGCTGCGCGAAAGCTGGCCTGGTTGAGCAGCACGTTCCCGGCTTCAGCAATCTGCACGTTGACCCCGCCCGCCTCGCCAGCCAGCTCGGCGTGCAGTTGCAACCTTTCACACTCAAGGAATACCTCGACCTGTTTCAGACTGTTGACGAGACCCTCGTCAAAGCAGAGCTCGCCAAGGGGCGTACACTTGCCTTTCCCGCCGGGGAAGGCATTGGGGACAACGAATTGGAATGCGACGCCCGCCATTATCTGGCCATGAGCGAATTGCTGTCGGCGAACTCGCTGGACGCGCTGGCGGTGCGTTGCTGGCCGGAGCTGCCGGAAATCACCGGGCAATGGCCGTATCTGGCGATGGCGCGGCTGGCGTCCGAACACAAGGCAGTGGCGCTGGAGGGCGACGTGGATGGCGCGATTGGGAGCCTGCTTTGTGAGTGGCTGGGGATGGGACCGAGTTTCATCACGGACTGGCTGGCGCATGACGAGCACACGATCACCATCTGGCATCCGGGCATGGCGGCGTTCCAATTGTGCGAGGCGAATGGCCAGCCGGGCGGACCGCGGCTGACGCGGCACTTCAACAACGGCAAGCCGCTGTGCGTGGACGCGCAGTTGAGGGCGGACATGGACGTGACGCTGTTCCGGCTGTGGTCATGCGAGGGCCGGTATCAACTGACTGCCTGCGACGCCCGCACCAAGCGGCTGCCCCAGCCATTGGCGGGGAACTCGGCGCTGATTCACATTGAAGACCGTTCCGTGCCACGCTGGTTTGATGACCTCTGCCATGCCGGTATGCCGCATCATCTGTCCATCGCCGCCGGCCATCACGCGGACACGTTACGCCGGTTGGCGCGGCTGTTGGGCATAGGACTTGCCGCATAAATTTGGATTCCGGACTGCTACCCGTTTGGTTCGGGACCATGTTGAATTAAAACCTGAGCGCCTGTGTCCGCACGCCTGCGAATGCCGCTGTTGGCTCTCGCTTAATCAACACCCGGACGCAAGGCCAAGGCTTGGAAGCGGCGGCCTCGGGGCCGTCAGCCCCACAAACCTTGGAAAAGGCAATCGCCCAGGCAGGGTGGAGTCCTTCCGCGGTCCAGGCTTTTGGCCGGCCGGGCAGGCGGGCAATTTTTTCAACAGCATTGGCAAATAGGTCTTGGCGGTGCGAACAAATACGTGTAGGTACAATCGCGTTTCTGCGGTTCACACGAAAAACGCATGAGTTCATCCGCCCCCGCGACCGCCGCCCCCGCCGGCCCCTGGTACACCCACCTCAACGGCTACCACTGGTTTGTCTTCATCGTCTGCGCGCTGGGCTGGCTCTTCGACTGCCTGGACCAGCAGTTGTTCACGCTCTCGCGGATGCCAGCGATGAAGGCGCTGCTGCCGGAGGGCCGCGACCCGCTGTTGTGGGGCGGTTACGCGACCTCGGTTTTCCTCGCCGGCTGGGCCACGGGCGGGCTGGTGTTCGGTGTGCTCGGCGACCGCATTGGGCGCGCGAAGACGATGATGATCACGATCCTCATCTATTCGCTTTGCACCGGCTTGAGCGCGTTGTCCGTGTCCTTCTGGGATTTCGCCTTTTATCGTTTCATCACCGGATTGGGGGTGGGCGGAGAGTTCGCGGTGGGCGTGGCGTTGCTGGCGGAGGTGATGCCGGCGAAGGCGCGTTCCGGCGCGCTTGGCTCGCTCCAGGCGCTGTCGGCGCTGGGCAACATCTCCGCCGCGCTGATCGGCATGGGCATGGCGCACCTGGAGCACACCGGGGCCATCTCACTGGGCAACTCGTGGCGCTGGATGTTCGTCATCGGCGCGATCCCGGCATTCCTCGCCCTGATCATCCGCATGAAGATGAAGGAGCCGGTGCGCTGGCAGGCGATGAAGGACTCCGGCGAGTTGAACAAGCACAGCGCGTTCACCTACGCGGAGTTGTTCCGCGCCCC
>Ga0073934_10008969_pt1 | contig 13042 bp, 12 predicted proteins | sample LarsenN4metaG_FD_76834 | JGI IMG/M metagenome (GOLD analysis project Ga0073934, IMG submission 76834) | Hot spring sediment bacterial and archeal communities from British Columbia, Canada, to study Microbial Dark Matter (Phase II) - Larsen... ...
AGGAAGGGCGGGAAGGGCAGGAAGATCGGGAATGGCGGCCGGCGCGAGCGCACCCGGCCGACGACGGTGGATGCGGATCAAGGCGGGCCTCCGATGGCGAGCTGCAGCTTCTGTTCCAGCGGCAGGTAGGTGAACTGGAGCTGGTCTGCCTCGACGCCGTCGAGGCGCCACACGCTGTCGATGACCTCGCCGGCGGCGGCCACGATCAGGCGCTCGCCGGCGGTCAGGTACCACACCGTGCGCGTCGGCGTCTCGTCGAGCATGCCCATGTACTTGAACGGCAGCGGCGGCGCCTGCGGCGGCGGCGGGGGTGGCGGCGGCGGCGGCGTCCAGCTGCGCGCCGCGAAGGCGTCGCGCTGCGTGCCGGGCTCGCCCGAGCGCTCCTGGATGAGCCGGGTGTCGAGGGCGGCCAGGGCCTCGCTGCGCGAGCGCGGGGCGGGCGCGGCGGTGCTCGCCGCCGAGGCCTTGGGCGACACGGCGCGCGCCGCGCCGAGCGCGCTCTCGCCGGCCTGCGGCGCGGGGGTCGGGGCATCGGCCGCTGCATCGGCCGGTGCATCGGCCTCCCCGACCGGCCAGGTCCAGATCGCCAGCAGCGCCGCCGCCGCGGCCGCGCGCACGAGGTGGCGGAGCAGCGGTGCGGCGCTCATGACGGCGTCACGAAGAAGACGAAGGTGACCAGCGCGTCGACGGTGCCGTCGCCGACCTCCTTGCGCTGGAACTGGATCGACTCCAGCGCCAGCGTCGGCATCTCGCGCAGCGCCTCGCCGACGAAGCGGCGGATCACCGGATAGCGCCCGCGCACCGGCAGCACCATCTGGTAGCGCGCCAGGTGCCGCTCGGGCGCGCTGGCGAGCTTGTAGTCGGCGCGCGGCATCTCGAGCTTCAGGCGCTGGGCGATCGTGTGCAGCCGTGCCAGCCGGTTGGTGAGCGAGGCGTCGGCCTCGAAGTGGCCGTAGAACGCGGCCAGCTGCGCGCGCGGCGAGTCGGCGCGCGCCAGCGAGTCGCCGGCGCGGTCGAGCATGTTCTCGCGCGCCGGCATGCGCTGCGCCTGCAGGGCCATCACGCGTGCGGCGAGCAGCTGCACCGCCAGCTGCTGCAGCGCCAGCGCCAGCACGAGCAGCGTGCCGCCGACGCCGAACGCCAGCAGCGGGCCGCGCCGGCGCACGAGCCACAGCGCGCGCGCCATCACGGCTGCGCCCTCCAGGTGGCCAGCAGCGTGAACTGCACCGGGCGCTCGGCCACGTCCTCGCGCACCTGGTGGTTGACCAGGTGCACGCCGGCGAGCACCGGCTGCGCGGCCAGCCGCTCGACGTAGGCGAGCACGGCCGGGAAGTCGCGCGCCTCGCCGCCGATGCGCAGCGCGCGCTTGCCCGGGTCGGGCTCGATGGCGAGCAGTGCCGTGTCGGCCGAGCCGGCGCCCTCGATGGCCTGGAACAGCGTGTCCCAGGGCAGCGCCAGCTCCTGCAGCGCCTGGCGCGCGGCGTCGAACTCGCGCTGCAGGCCCTCGGGCAGCGGCGCCTTCGGTGCCGCCGCGGCGCGCCGCGCGGCGCGCGGCTGCTCGAGCGCGCTGGCTTCGCGGCGCAGCTCGCTCCAGGTGAGCGCGACGTCGGCGGCCACGGCCACGCCGGCGGCCAGCAGCAGCCAGGCCGGCCAGCGCGCGCGGCGCGGCGCGAAGTCGAGGTCGAGGGCGGGCATCACCATCGGCTCACGCTCCGCACAGCGCCAGTTCGCGGCGGCCGAGCAGGCGCAGCGCCGGGTCGCCTTCGCCTTCGCGCAGCGCGGGGCCCGGCGCGTCGTCGCCGATCAGCGCCACCTCGATCGCCCCGGGCCGCGCGGCGAGCGGCAGCGTGGCCAGTTCCTGCTCCACGGTGGCCTGGAGGTCGGCGCCGCAGCGCCGGCTGCTCACCTCGACGAAGCCGGCCTGCTCGAAGGCCGCCAGGGTGAGCCGGTCGCCTTCGACGATGGCCAGCGCCGCGTCCGGCGCCAGGCGGCGCCGCCAGTCGTTGAAACACGCCATCAGCAGCGGCTGCAGCGAGGCGAGCGCGATGCCGCGCGCGTCGAGCCGCTCGCGCAGGCCGTCGAGCAGCGCGGTGTCGATGGCGCAGGCGAGCAGCGGGCGGCCCCAGCCGCCGTCGCCGCAGCGCACCGTCCACTGCGCCACCGCGCTGCCGTGGCGCTGCTCGAAGCGCAGCCGCGCCAGCGCCTCGAGCTCGGCGCTGCCGCTGACCGCGGCGTTCCAGGGCAGCACCGCATAACGCACCCAGCGGTTGGACAGGCGCACGTGAGCCGCTTCGCCGCGCGCTGCGGTGCCGTCGAGCGCGCCGTCCAGCGCTTGATCCAGCGCATCCAGCGCACCGCGCCAGGCCGGCTCGGGCGGGCGCGGCGCGAAGCCGGCGCTGCCGCGCGCCAGCACGCGCCGGCGCGGCCACAGGCCGAGCGGCGCGCCGCGGCCCAGGCCCTGGCGCACGCAGTCCACGCGGGCGGCGCCGAGGCCGATGCGCAGCGGCTCAGCCCACCAGCGTGACACGGTTGATCTCCTGCAGCGTGGTCTCGCCGCGGCGCACGCAGTCCAGCGCGGCGTCGCGCAGGAAGCGCGTGCCGTTGCGCGCTGCCGCCTCGCGCAGCACGCGCACCGGCTCGGCGCGCACGATGGCCTCGCGCAGCTCGTCGTTGAGCGTGAGGATCTCGGCGAGCGCGCGCCGGCCGCGGTAGCCGGTGCCGCGGCAGCGCCCGCAGCCCTGGCCGATGCGGAACTTGAAGCCGCGCACCGCGGTGCGCGTCAGGCGCGAGGCGGCGAGCAGCGCGTCGTCGGGCTTGTCGGGCACCGCGCAGTCCTCGCACACCTTGCGCACCAGGCGCTGCGCGACGATGCCGTTCAGCGCCGAGGCGAAGGTGTAGGCCTCCACGCCCATGTGCGTGAAGCGGCCGATGACGTCGAACACGTTGTTGGCGTGCACGGTGGTGAACACGGTGTGGCCGGTGAGGGCGGCCTGCACCGCGATCTCGGCGGTCTCGGGGTCGCGGATCTCGCCGACCAGGATGCGGTCGGGGTCGTGGCGCAGGATCGAACGCAGCCCGCGCGAGAAGGTCAGGCCCTTCTTCTCGTTGACCGGGATCTGCAGCACGCCGGGCAGCTGGTACTCGACCGGGTCCTCGATCGTGATGATCTTGTCCTGGCCGCTGTTGATCTCGCTGAGCACCGCGTACAGCGTGGTCGTCTTGCCGCTGCCGGTGGGGCCGGTGACGAGCAGCATGCCGTAGGGCTCGCGCGCCAGCGCGCGCATGCGCTCGATGACTGCGGCGTCGAAGCCCAGGCTGGTGAGCTGCAGCCCGAGCAGCTCGTCGGTCAGCGCCTGCTTGTCCAGGATGCGCAGCACCGCGTCCTCGCCGTGGATGCTCGGCATCACCGAGACGCGCACGTCGATCGTGCGGCCCTTGATCGCGACCTTGAAGCGCCCGTCCTGCGGCACGCGGCGCTCGGAGATGTCGAGCTCGGCCAGCACCTTGATGCGCGACAGCGTCTGCTCGGCCAGCTCGCCGCCGGCGATGTGGCCGACCGCGACGAGCACGCCGTCGATGCGGTACTTGATGGCCAGCCCGGCGGCCTGCGTCTCGATGTGGATGTCGCTGGCGGCCGACTTGAGCGCGTCGTAGATCGTCGAGCTGACGAGCTTGACGACGGCGCTCGCGTCCTCGCCGATCGAGGCCAGCGACAGCGAGGTCTCGGCCTCGCCGCCGGCCGCGCCGCCGGCGCCGGCCAGCGAGGCGCCGAGCACCGAGTCCATGGCGCGCAGCGATTCCTCGTAGCGCGCCAGGTAGGCGCGGATGTCGCTCGTGTGCGCCAGGCGGAACTCGAACGGCGCGCCGATGCGCTCCTCGGCCCAGGCGCGCAGCGCGGCGTCGAAGGGGTCACCGAAGACCAGCCGCAGCGCACCGTCGGCCTCGCGCAGCGCCAGGCATTCGTGGTGCACGGCCTCGGCGAAGGGCAGCATGTCGAAGGCCGGCTCGAGCGTGTGCAGGCGCGCCATCGACAGCGCCTCGAAGCGCACCGTGGCGGCCAGGCGCTGCGTGAACTCGGCCGGCGGCAGCGCCAGGCGCGCCTCCAGCGCGTCGACCACGCGCACGCCGCCGGCGCGCGCGTCGGCGCGCGCCGCGGCCATCGCGTCGGCGGCGATCGGCTCCGCGCGCAGAGCCTGGGGCGCATCGAACGGGTTCATCGGACCAGTATCCCGGCCTTGTCGAGGGATGCTAGTGGCGGGGTGTCAATCCACGTGCACGGCGCCCTGCGACAAATCAGCGCAGGCCCCCGCGTCCGCAGGGGCGGAACGAGCGGGCGGGTTCGTTCACACCTTCTCAGCGCATGCTCTCGGCGAGCTCGAAGATCGGCAGGTACAGCAGCACCACGATCAACCCGACCAGCGCGCCGATCAGCACCATCAGCAGCGGTTCGAACAGGCGCGTGAACCAGTCGACCCAGCGCGCCAGCTCGTCCTCGTGGAACAGGGCCACGCGCTGCACCATCTGCGCCATGCGGCCGGTGCGCTCGCCCACCGCCAGCAGGCGCAGCGAGACGGGCGTCGTCAGGCCGTGGCGCTCGAAGGCCTGCGACACCGACTGGCCCTCGCGCACGTCGCGCGCCGCGCGTTCGAGCGCGTGGCGCAGCAGCGGCGACAGCAGCGTGCCGGCCATGTCCAGCGCGCTCGGCAGCGTGATGCCGCTGGTCATCAGCATGCCCAGCGTGCGATAAAAGCGCGCCAGCTCGTACACGCGCAGCCGCTCGCCGAGCGCCGGCACGCGCCACAGGCGCGGCGCGATCCAGCGGTGCACGGCGGGTCGCGTGGCCGCCCAGGCGAGCGCCGCGGCGGCCGCCGCCAGCACGCCGAGCGTGACGACGCCGTGCGCCTCGAGCATCTGCCCCCAGCCGATCAGCCAGCGCGTGAGCAGCGGCAGCTCGCCGCCCACTTCCTCGTAGATGCAGCTGAACTTGGGCACCACCCAGAGCAGCATGAACGCGGTGACCAGCAGGCCCACCAGCATCAGCATCAGCGGGTAGACCGAGGCCGCGACGACCTTGCGGCGCACGCGGTCGACCTGCGTGCGGTACTCGAGGAAGCGCGTCACCGCCTCCTTCACGTCGCCGGTGCGCTCGGCGGCGCGCACGGTGGCCACGAACAGCGGCGTGAAGCGCGTGCCCTGGCGCTGCAGCGCGTCGGCCAGGCTGAGGCCGCGGCGCAGGTCGTCGCGCAGGCCGGCGCACACGGCGCCGCCGGCGCGCCGCTGCTCCTTCTCGGCCAGCAGGTCGACCACCTCGACGAGCGAGAGCCCCGCTTCGAGCAGCGAGCACAGCTCCTGGCCGAACAGCTCGAGCGAGAAGGCTGCGCGCGGGCGCAGCAGCCGCTCGCGCAGCGGGTTGCGCGCGCGCACCGAGACCACGCCCAGGCCCTGGCCGGCGGCGATGCGGCGCGCCTCGGCGGCGTCGGCCGCGCCGATGGTCACGTGCACCACGTCGCCGGCGCCGCGCAGGGCCTTGACGTTGAACTCCATGGCTCGGGGGGAGGCGGGCTCGCGGCCCTACCAGCTCGTGATGTCGGCGTCCTGCCCGCTGCCGCCGGTGCGGCCGTCCTTGCCGAGCGAGGCGAGGTCGAACTCGCCATGCTCGCCGGGGCTCTTGTACTGGAACGGGTGGCCCCAGGCGTCGGGCGGCGGTGCCTTCTTCAGGTACGGCCCGGCCCAGCGCGGCTCGTTGTTCGGCTTGGCGAAGAGGGCCGCCAGGCCCTGCTCGCTGGACGGGAAGCGGCCGGTGTCGATGCGGTACTGCTCGAGCGCCTTCTCGATGGCGTCCATCTGCGCGCGCGTGGCCTTGACCTCGGACTTGCCGATCTGCGAGAAGAAGCGCGGTCCGACGTAGCTGACGAGCAGGCCGATGATGACCATCACGACCAGCAGTTCGAGCAGCGTGAAGCCGGCGCGCGGGCGGCGGGTCGAGATCGGCGTCATGCCTGCGACGAGGAGGTGCGTTGCGAGCTGCGTTGGCAAGGTCCGGACCATTCTAGGAACGCACCGTCGCCGTGATTTGCGCGAGTCCTGCGACAAAACGCCACGCCCACCGCAGGCAGGTGGGAGGCGTGCCGCGTGCGCCGCGCCGGCCGCTTCAGCGCGCGGGCCAGGCCGGCGGGTGGCTGCCCGGGGGCATCGAAGGCCGCGTCCAGCCGGCGCGCCGGCCCGCGAAATGCACCGCGTGGCGCACCGCGGCCAGGCGTCCGAAGCCCGAATCGCTCTCCTCGAGCGCGACTTCGAAATCGAGCGCGCCCGCCTGCGGACCGCCCGGCACGCGGCCGAGGCCGTCGATCCAGCGCCCGACGCCGGCCAGCGCCACGCGCACCAGCCAGCTGCCGCCCTCGCGGCGCTGGCGCAGCAGCGCGGCCAGCGCGCCGAAGGCGAGCAGGTGACCGGCGCCGTAATCGAGCGCCTGCACCGGCCAGGCGCGCGGCTCGCTGCTGCCGAAGGCCGCGGCCTCGGCGAGGTTGAGCCCGGTGGCGCTCTGCACCAGCGAGTCGAAGCCGCGCCGCGCCGACCAGGGCCCCTCGTGGCCATAGGCCGAGAGCGAGACGCACACGATGCCCGGGTTCAGCGCCGCCAGCGCCTCGGCGCCGAAGCCGAGCGCGGCCAGGCCGCCGGGGCGGTAGCCCTGCAGGAAGACGTCGGCCTCGCGCGCCAGCGGGGCGAGCGTGGCGCGGCCGGCGGCGTCGCGCAGGTCGATCTGCGCGCTGAGCTTGCCGCGGCTGGTGTCGGCGATGGCCTCGATGTTGGGCAGGTGCGGGCCGTTGACCAGCAGCACGTCGGCGCCCCAGGCGGCCAGCGTGCGACCGGCCACCGGGCCGGCGAGGATGCGTGTGAGGTCGAGCACGCGCAGGCCGGCGAGCGGGCGCGTTGCATCGCGTTCTTCACCACGGCCCGGCCACCACGGCCGCGGCGGTCCATCGCCGATGCGTTCGATGGCCACCAGCGGCAGCCGCGCCACCGCCGCGGCCTGTTCGTGCGCCGCCCACTCGGCGGGCGTGCGCACGGCGGCCACCACGAGGCCGCGTTCGGCGGCGGCGCTCTCGAAGTCAACGCGCTTCCAGCCGGCCAGCGCTTGCTGCACGGCGGTGCGTTCGGTGGCCGGGCCGGGCGGCAGGCCGAGCAGGGCGAGCGCGCCGTCGCGGTGGTGCGCGAAGTTGGCGTGCACGCGAACGTGGCCGTCGGCGCAGCGGTAGAGGCCCGAGAGCTTGTCCCACGGATCCGGCGCGCGGCCGTCGAGCGTGAAGCGCGACGTGCTCTCGCGTGCCACGTCGAGCGCGTCGAGGCTGACGGCGTGCGCCGCGCCGCCGCGCGCGCGGCCGATCTCCGACGCCGCCAACGCCGCCGCGCCGAGCGCCGATTGCAGCGCCGTGCCGAGCGCGAACGAAGAAGGCAGCACCGGCTCGCGGCCCGTGAGCGTGATGCGGTCGAGCGCGTCGCCGGGCAGCGCGGCGTCGCGCCACAGCGTGGCGAGGATCTCGGCGGCGGGCCTGGGAGCGGTCATCACACGCGAATGTAGAGGCCGCGCCGGTCGAGCGCACGCGCCACCAGCCAGTACACGAGCAGGTTGGCCAGCGCGAAGAGCAGCGAACCCAGGCGCGGATCGTCGCCGATGCCGGCGAACACGGTCTTGTAGAGCCAAGGCAGCGGCGAGGTCCACACGGGCTGACCCGCGGCGTCCACGCCACTCGCCCAGCGCGCCAGCGCGAGCAGTCGCGGCACGAGGCCCGAGAGCACGAAGACGAAGAGCGCATTGCGGCCGAAGACCTCGAAGAAGCGCACCCAGCCGGAGGCGCCGCGGCCGCCCCGCTCGATGGCCGCCAACAGGCAGGCCAGCACGAGCAGCGCCGCGCCCGTGGTGTGCAGCACGTAGCTCGAAGTCCAGATCTTCTTGTTGAGCGGCATCTCGAGCTGCCACAGGTGCGCGAGCGCGAGCGCCAGCGTGCCGGCGACGAAGAGCCGCACCACCACCTCGGCGTCGATGCCGCCGGCCTCGCGGGCGCGGCGGATGATCTCGCCGGCCCACCAGCCGAGCAGCACCTGGGCCACCGCGGGCACCGTGCTCGCCAGGCCCTCGGGGTCGAAGGGCACGCCTTCGCCCTGGTACAGATGCTGCGCGCCGAGCAGCGCGCGGTCGAGCGCGGTGCCGAAGAAGCCTTCCAGGCTGTACGGGTCGCCGCTGCGGCCGAAGGCATGGCAGGCGGCCCAGTAGCCGACGAGCAGCACCGCCGCCGCCAGCAGCACCGCACGCGGGCGCGCGCCGAACAGCCAAACGATCACCGCCGCCGCGCCGAAGGCGAGCGCGATGCGCTGCAGCACGCCCATCACGCGCAGCGTGTCCGCGCCGCGCCAGGCCAGCTCGCCGGCCGCGTCCCAGCGCACGAAGGGGCTCCAGTTGAGCAGCAGGCCGATGAGGAAGATGAGCGCCGTGCGCTGCAGCACCTTGCGCCAGAACAGCGCCGGCCGGTTCGCCTGGCTTAGCGGCGGCAGCACCAGCGCGAGCGCGTTGCCCACCGCGAACAGGAAGAACGGGAACACCAGGTCGGTGGCCGTCACGCCGTGCCAGCGGGCGTGCGCCAGCGGCGGGTACAGGTGGCTCCAGCTGCCCGGGTTGTTGACGAGGATCATCAGCGCCACGCTGGCGCCGCGGAAGACGTCGAGCGCGAGCAGGCGCTCGCCGGTCGCCCGCTCAACCATCGAGGGCGCGCTGCACGCTGCCTTCGGCCGCGGCGAGCCGGCGCTCGGCCTCGGCGGCGTCGACGCCGGCCTCGAGCATGACGATCGCCGTCTTCACCTTCGATCCGCAGGCGGCGAGCGCGGCGCGTGCCGCGGCTTCGTCGGCGCCGCTGGCGCGCCGCGTCAGCGCCAGCGCCCGCCGCTCGAGCTTGGCGTTGGTGGCGCGCAGGTCGACCATCAGGTTCCCGTAGACCTTGTTGAGGCGCACCATCACGCTGCTGCTGAAGGTGTTGAGCGCGATCTTCTGCGCCGTGCCGGCCTTCAGCCGCGTGCTGCCCGAGATGACCTCGGGCCCGCTGTCGAGCACGATGCCGATCGAGGCCGCCGCGGCGAGCGGCGCGCCCGGGTTGTTGGCGATGCCGATGGTCAGCGCGCCGGCCGCGCGCGCCGCGTCGTTCACGCCCAGCGCGTAAGGCGTGCTGCCCGATGCGGCGAGCAGCAGCACCACGTCGTGCGGCGTGGGCGCGAGCGCGGCGAGATCGCGCGCGCCCTGCGCGCGGTCGTCCTCGGCGCCTTCCATCGCCACGAACATGGCGCCCGCGCCGCCGGCCAGCAGCGCCAGCGCGCGCTCGCGCGGCCACGAGAAGGTGGGGTGCAGCTCGACGCTGTCGAGCACGCCCAGCCGCCCGCTGGTGCCGGCACCGGCGTAGATCAGCCGGCCGCCGGCCTGCAGCAGCGGCACCGCGGCATCGACGGCGCGCGCGATCTGCGGCGCAGCGGCGCGCACCGCGGCGGCGGCCTCGGCCTGGTCGGCGACGAAGGCGTCGACGAGGGCGGCCGTGTCGTAGCGGTCGAGCGCGGCGTGCGCGGGATGCGGCTCTTCGGTGCGGATCGTCATGGCGGGGTTCGAAGGCTGGTGCGCTCGCTGGCGAGGCCGGTGCGGCCGATGGCGCTGGCCACCACCGCGTCGGCGCCGTCGAGCGCGATGATGCGCTCTGCAGCCGGCTCGGCGGGCAGCACGACGAGGCGCCAGGTGCCGCCGCTGCGCCGCCAGACCGCGAAGGCGGCCGGCGCCGCCGCACCGCCGCGCGCCGCGTCCACGCGCAGCCGGTTGCCGCTGCGGCTGACGAGCGGCGCGGCCGGCGGCGTGGCGTCGAGCCAGGGCGTGGCCGGCACCAGCGCCGGCTCGGCGTAGGGGCCGAACTGCAGCAGCGTGGCCAGGCCGTCGCGGTCCTGCATCAGCGCGACCATGCTGAAGTGGATGTGCCCGCCGGCCGCGCCGCGACGAGACCGCACGAGTGCCACCTGGTCGATCAGCTCGCGCGCCGGCCAGGCATCGCGGCCGAGCGCTTCGCCGTCGCGCCGCACGCGGCTCGTGAAGAGCCCGGGCCACAGGTGGCGCTGCTTGCGGTTGGCGCCGATCCAGTACTCCAGCAGCAGCGGGAAGGCCTGCCCGGCGCGGTCGATCGGCCAGTACAGCTGCGGCGCCAGGTAGTCGAGCCAGCCCTCCTCGAACCAGCGCTCGACGTCGGCGTAGAGCTTGTCGTACTGCGAGAACCCGCTCACGCCCGCGGGCCGCCGGTCGGGCCGGCCGATGCCGAACGGGCTGATGCCGAACAGCGCGCTCGGCCGCAGCTCGCGCACGCTGCGGTGCAGGGCCTGCACCATGGCGTCGACGTTGGCGCGGCGCCAGTCGGCCGGCTCGAGCAGGCCGCCGGCGGCGCGGTAGCGCATGAAGGTGTCCTGGTCGGGGAACGGCAGCTCGGCGCCGTTGCTGCCGACCGGGTAGGGATAGAAGTAGTCGTCGATGTGCAGCGCGTCGACGTCGTAACGCGCGAGCAGGTCGCGCGCCACCGCCAGGGTGTGCGCGAAGGCGGCCGGCTCGCCGGGGTCCATCCACAGCTGGTCGCCGTAGGTCCTCACCGCCGCCGGCTCGCGCAGCGCCAGGTGCGGCGGCGCGAGCGGCGACTTGGCCAGCGAGTGGCGCGCGCGGTACGGGTTGAGCCAGGCGTGCAGCTGCAGGCCGCGCCGGTGCGCCTCGGCCAGCCAGAAGGCGAGCGCGTCGAAGCCCGGATCGCGCCCCTGCGCGCCGGCCAGGAACTCGGTCCATGGCTCGAGGCGCGAAGCGTGGATCGCGTCGCCCGCCGGCCGCACCTGCAGCACGATGGCGTTGAGGTGGAGCGCGCGCGCCTTGTCGAGCAGCGCCACCGCCTCGGCGCGCATCGCCTCGGCGCCCAGTCCGGGACGGCTCGGCCAGTCGATGTTGGCGACGGTGGCCACCCAGGCCGCGCGCAGCTCGCGCGGCTCGGGCGGCGGCATCTCGGCCGCGGCGAGCCGGGCCGACGTGCTCGGCGCGGTGCTCACGGCGCGGGCAGGGGATTCGTCAGCACCCAGAGGATGGCGGCGGTCTCGGCGTCGGGCATGCCGTCGTACCGGCTCGGCCGGTAGCGCATCTGGAAGTTGCTCATCACGGCGAGCATCTGCTCGTCGAGCGAGCCGGTCTGTTCGATCGCGTAACCGTGGCGCGCCAGCGTCTCCTGGAACCAGCGGATGTCGGGCAGCTCGCGTTCGTAGAGCGCGCGCCGCTCGGCCACGCGCGCCGCGTCGGGCCAGGGCGGCGTGATGCCGAGTTCGGCGAGCCGCTGCCACGGGAACGTCGGCCCCGGATCCTGCTTGAACAGCGGCGTCACCTCGCCATGGCCGAGGATGCGCTCGGGCCGGATCTGGTGGCGCGCGACGATGTCCTTGACGAGCGGGATCAGCGCCTGGATCTGCGCCTCGGGGAAGGGCTGGTAGACGCGCCGGCCGTCGGGGCCCAGCTTGAACCCCGGGTGCACGATCTCGATGCCGATCGAGTTGGCGTTGAGCAGCCGGTGCCCCTTCCACGCGCTCGGCCCGCTGTGCCAGGCGCGCCGCTCCTCGGGCACCAGGCGGAAGATGCGCGGCGGCGTCTCGTCGGAGAGCAGGTAGTGCGCCGAGACCTCGTGCTCGGTGAGCACCTTGATCGACAGCGGCAGGTCGGCCACCGTGTAGTGGATGATGAGGAACAGCACGCGGCTGTCCTGCCCCCTGGCGTTGTAGCGCACGTCGATCGGCACGCCGCCGGGGGTGGTGGTCACGGTGGTGGAGCAGGCCGCGAGCAGGCTCACGAGCAGGCTCACGAGCAGGGCCAGGCCGCGGGCGAGCAGGCTGCGCAAGGCGTTCATCGCGACGCAGGGGCCTCGTCCAGCGCGAGGCGCGCGGCGGCGTGATGCGCCGGTTCGGCGAGGCGCTCGACGGGCACGCCGTGCGGCAGGCCGGCGCGCAGGCTCGCCTCGATGGCCGGGTGCAGCGTCCACACGCGGCCGGCCAGCACCACCGGCCGTTCGCCCAGGCGGCGCAGCAGGGCCCGCGCGAGGCGGGCCAGCTCGCGGCCGGCCTCGTCGAGCAGGGCCATGGCGCCGGCGTCGTGCGGCGCGGACTCGGCCACCGCGAGCGCGAGCCGGCCGATCCCGCCGCGCGCGCTGCCGTGGACCCACTCGCGGGTGTGCTGCCATTCGTGCCCGCCGATGCGCGCGAACAGCGCCTGCGCCAGCGGCGAGGCGCGCCACGCGCCGGGCGCCTCGTCCTCGGCGCGCCACACGCGGCGCAGGGCCTGGCTGGCGATCCAGTGGCCGCCGCCGGCGTCGTCGATCACGGGGCCGCGGCCTCCGGCGCGTTGCAGCTCGCCGGCATCGTCCAGGCCGGCGGCGATTGCGCCGGTGCCGGCGTAGAGCACGATGCGCCGCGCGCCGGCGGCGCGGCACAGCAGCTCGATGTCGCTCATCGCGCGCGCTTGGCTGTCGAAGGCTTCGTGCAGCAGCGCCGCGAAGTCCGCGGCGCCGCCCGCACCGCCCGTGCCGAGCCCGGTCACGCCGGCCCACACCGCGGCGGGCCGCAAGGGCAGCGCCGTCGCGATGGACTGCAGCGTCGCCTTCAGGCCGGCGCGCCCTTCGTCGCCCAGCAGCTGCAGGCCGCTCGCCGCAGCGGCCTCGCCTTCGGCCACCAGGCGCGGCCCGCCGGGCGCGGCCTGCATCAGCGCCCAGCGCGTGGCCGTGCCGCCGGCGTCGATGCCGAGCGCAGAGGCGGGGCGGGGGCGGTCCGTCATGGCCGCGCCATTGTCGCCCTGCGTGCCGGGGCGCAGCCACGCCACAATCGTGCCGCGATGCGAAGCTGCTTGTGTGCGCTGCTGCTCGGCGCGATCGCGATGGTGGGCACGCTGGGCGTGTCGGGCGCGGCTCAAGCCCGCGACCCGCTGCCCGAGGCCGTGCGCGCCGCGCTCGAACGC
>Ga0073934_10008971_pt1 | contig 13039 bp, 7 predicted proteins | sample LarsenN4metaG_FD_76834 | JGI IMG/M metagenome (GOLD analysis project Ga0073934, IMG submission 76834) | Hot spring sediment bacterial and archeal communities from British Columbia, Canada, to study Microbial Dark Matter (Phase II) - Larsen... ...
AGACGGACACCGTCGCCGATGACGCGCTTGCAAAAGTTGTTCGCGAACTGGAAGCGGACATACTTTTCGGCCAACTGCGGCCGCGCGAAAGGCTGGTCGAAGACGCCCTCATGCAGCGCTTCGCCGCTAAGAGACATGTGGTCCGGCAAGCTCTCGCCGAACTCGAACGCATGGGTATCGTCGTCCGCCAACCGAACCGTGGCGCGGCAGTAAGGGACTTCTCAGCGACCGAAGTGGAGGAGATCACCGAACTCAGAGAAACACTCCATCGTCGCGCGATAGCGCGCATGCGTCTTCCTCAGCCAGCGCTGGCGACGGGGCTCGAAAAGATCCAGCGCCGCCATGACGCGGCGGTGGCCGCCCGCGATCCCCGCGCGATCGATCAAGCAAACGAAGAGTTTCATCACGCGCTGTTCGAAGCCTGCGGCAACAATCTCCTGTCTCGGGCGATCGGCCATTACGCCTATCTCTCGAGGGCCATGCGCCTCTATCCGCTCGTCGATCGCGACCTGCTTGATACGCTGAGAGGGGAGCACTGGGCGATGATCGAAGCCATCAAGTCTGGAAGCAGGCGCGATCTCACCGCCCTCGTCGTGCAGCATATCCAGCACTCCAAGAACCTCTATCTTGGTGTCCGGGGTGTCGAGCGAACGCCCTCACCTGCCTGAAATTTTATCCAAAGCCGGACAACCTTCGATGACAGCCGAAACACGAACGCCGGCCTTCTGCACACAGTGCCGCTCGCGGTGCGGCTGCGAAGCCATCACGGCGGACGGCCGCCTCCTGCGCCTTGAACCGCTTCCCAGCCATCCGAGCGGGGACAAGCTCTGTCCAAAAGGACGTGCAGCGCCCGAACTGGTCGAACATCCAGACCGCCTTTTGTCGCCGATGCGCCGGACGAGGCCGAAAGAGGATCCCGATCCCGGCTGGGTACCGATCTCATGGGACGAAGCCCTTGAGACCATCGCCGGCCAAATGCGCCGGATTGCAGAACAGTACGGTCCAGAGCAGGTGGCGTTCTCGGTGACGACGCCGAGCGGAACGCACTTACAGGACTCGATTGCCTGGATCGAACGGCTGATCCGTGCCTACGGCAGTCCGAACACGATTTACTCGACCGAGATTTGCAACTGGCACAAGGATTTCGCCAGCCGCTTCACGTATGGCTGGGATATCGGCACGCCGGACTTCGCGAACACGGATTGCGTTCTGCTCTGGGGGCACAATCCGCAATCGAGTTGGCTCGCGCGCGCCGGCGAAGTTCAAAAGGCGGTACGGCGTGGGGCCCGGATGGTCGTCATCGATCCGAGGCCGACCACATTGGCGAGACGGGCAGATTTCTGGTTACAGGTCCGTCCGGGTACGGACCAGGCTGTGGCGCTCGGCTTGGCGAGCCTCGTGATCGGCTCCGGTCACTTCGATCGAGACTTCGTTGCGCGGTGGACCAACGGACCTTTTCTGGTGCGCGAAGACAACGGTCGCTTCTTGACGGAAGCCGACATTACGCCAAGCGGGTCGACCAGCGCCTTCATGGTCGCCACGGCGGGCACGAGCATCGCCGCTGCCTCGAACGTTGATGCGTCCAAGACAGAAATCGATGCGACACGGACATTGCGAACGCTCAACGGTGACGTCCGGTGCCGCACAGCGTTTTCGCTTTACCGGCAGGCGTGTGATTCCTGGCCTCCCGATCGTGTGGCTGCCGCCACCGGCGTTTCGGCTGAAGCACTTCGGGCGGCGGCCGACCTTCTGAGCAAGGCAAAATCCGTCGCCTACTAGTGCTGGAACGGAGTCGGCCAGAGCGTCACAGCCACGCAGACGGATCGTGCGATTTCGACCCTCTATGCCTTGACCGGCAGTTACGGTCGGCGCGGTGGCAACGTACCAGGCGGAGCGGCAAGCTTCGGCGACATCTCGGGCCGCGACCTGATTTCACCGGCGCAGTCAGCAAAGGCCCTTGGGCTCTCGGAGCGTCCACTAGGCCCCGGACTGAATGGTTGGGTGACAGCCCGCGATGTCTACCGAGCCGTCGTCGACAAGCAGCCTTATCCCGTTCGCATGCTCATGTCGTTCGGCGGGAATTTGCTGGCGGCTCAACCCGATACCGAGCGGGCGACCGAGGCCCTTCGCGCCCTCCAGTTCCATGCGCATGCGGATTTCTTCGTAAATGCAACGGCGCGATACGCAGACGTTCTTCTGCCGGCAGCCACGTCATGGGAGCGTGAGGGCTTGCGAACTGGCTTCGACGTGAGCCTCGCCGGCCTCAAGCGCGTGCAACTCCGTCCAGCCGTTGTTGCGCCCCGCGGCGAAGCGCGGTCCGACACGGACATCGTGATGGGTCTGGCGACCCGACTTGGTCTCTCCGACAAGTTCTTCGGCGGCAGCGCGGATCGAGGCCACGACGCAATCCTGGCTCCGGCCGGACTGTCCGTCGAACTGCTGCGCAGCTGCCCGGAGGGCTTCGACGTGGCAGGCGAAGCGCCATTCGAGCCTTGGTCCGTCCTCACTTCCGGCGGGACCCCGCAAGGCTTCCCGACCCCGACACGCCGCCTCGAGTTCTATTCCGAGCGCCTGCTGTCGATCGGACAACAGCCGGTGCCTGCTTTGGACCTCCAATCGATGGACCGGAGCACATCGCTGCGGCCGCTGCTGCTCGGATCGTCGAAGACGGTCGCCTATTGCCACAGCCAGCACCGCAACATCCCTTCGCTGCGCCGCCTGGAGCCCGACCCGCCGATCGAGATGACGGCTGACGACGCTGCGGCACGCGGGCTCGCGGACGGCGACTGGGCTCGGATCGTTACGGATCGCGGCTCGGCTGTAGGCCGGGTTCGCATCGTCGAGGGCCTTGCCAGGGGTACCGTGTTCGGTCAGCACGGCTGGTGGATCGCCGGCCCGGCTGGCACGCCCTACGGGGCATCTCGGCCGCTGGCGGCAAACCTCAATGGCGTCATCGACACGACGAAGGCCGACCCGATCAGCGGTTCGATCCCACTGCGTGCCACCTGGTGCGAAATCGAGAAGATCGAGGGCTGAATCCGCTCCTTCGACATCGCCCCACCTCGCCCGTGCGCCAACATGCACGTGCCTGGTCAGGATTCTGGTGGCCGATCGACCTAATGAGGGTCCGTTTAAGCGGGCGATAGATTTCGTTCGATTGTCTGTTAGATTGTGTGAGCAAGCTCATCGATAGCTGGGCCTAGTCTCCGCGGCCAACCGACGGGCCGACCCATTGATTGTCCGCTTCATGACGAACGACGCTGCGACCGCACTGGTGAAAGAACTCTATGAGGGAGAGACGCCGCGAGCGCGGAAATTCAGCTACGGTATCCTGATCTTCGACATCGTCACCATCGTCTTCATCATCGTAACGTCGTTCCTCCCGCGCTCCAGCCTCATCGAGCTGATGGACGTCATCATTGGGGTCGTCCTGCTGGCCGAATTCACTGCGCGTGTTTGGATATCGCCTTCCAGGTTCAAGGAAGCGACACACCCTGGATCTTTGGTCGACGTTGTTGCAATTGCGTCATTCTTGGCACCTGTGGCTGGGGAAGCCGGTGGCTTCTTGCGAGTCTTGCGGACGCTTCGCCTCCTTCACACTTATAAATTTCTATCGAGGCTACGTACCGATTTTCCATTCTTCCAACGGAACGAAGACGTCATTTTAGCAACCACCCATCTATTTATTTTTATTTTCATTATGACGAGCGTTGTCTACGAGACCCAGCGTTGGTCCAACCCAAATATTCAGAATTATATCGACGCCCTTTATTTTACGGTGACCGCTCTGACGACGACCGGATTTGGGGACATCACACTACCCGGAACCACAGGTCGATTGATCTCTGTCGTCATCATGATTTTTGGGGTCACTCTATTCTTGCGGCTGGCGCAGGTCCTTTTCAGGCCCAACAAGGTCCGCTTCCCCTGCCCCGTGTGCGGCCTTCAGCGGCACGATCCAGATGCCGTCCACTGCAAGGCCTGCGGCACCGTCTTGAACATACCTGACGAGGGCGTTGAATAAATAATCGGATCGCACTGTCTTGCCGTCTTCAGAACCGGCGCCCATATAAGACGTATTATGAATACGCAGATCCAGCGGTGGACCAACACCGCGCAACGGCTCGGCGATGTCGCGATTGGCCTTCGCCTCGAGCTCCACCACTTGCGTACCGCTCGGTTTCTTGCTGCTCGCGATGTCTATCTTCGCGCCGAACATCTTGCCGTCCAGCGGCGCACTCCACGCGTGGACCACCGGCGCAATCGGATTAATGACGCTCGCCGTGATGACGCGCGCGAGCCTCGGCCACACCGGACGCCCCTTGGTCGCCGGCCGGGCGGTACAGGTCCTCTACATCGCCGCTGTCATTTCCGTGCTCACACGCCTGCTCGCTGCCGCGGGCCTGAGCCCGGACCTGCTCCTTTCTCTCTCAGCCGCGGCGTGGGTTTCGGCCTTCGGCGGCTATGTGATCGTCTACGGCCCCTGGCTCCTCGCACCACGCGTCGAAGAGGTCCGCTGACATGTCCTCGCATCCCGGCGAGCGAGCGCACCCAACAGTGGTGTCCTTGCGTATCGCGCGCGACGACGCGTGTCGTCGTCCCGCTTTAGGCAAATCGACGGATCAACTCGACGGATCGTCGATTGTCACGATCGGCGCTGCGAGCTTGCGCAGCGCTACCACGTCACCGAGTTCCACCGTTCGGCCGTCGACCTTGACCTTGTAGGCGACCAGCGTCCCGAACGTGCGCGAGAGAACCTCGGGCGCCATGCCGAGACGAGCCGCCAGAACCTTTTTCTCGAACGGAAGAGCGAACCGCTTAGCCTGACCGTTGGCCGCGCTCTCGAGAAGCAGCCAGTTCGCGAGCCGCTCGAGGCCAGACCGCAGCTTCTGGTTCTTTAGCTCCTTGACGACCGTCCGATAGGCCAGCGCTAGATCGACCGCCATCGCCCGCGCAAATGCGCCGTCTTCCTCGAAGCACCGGCGCACGACAGCTGCCGGAATGAGCAGCACGCGCGACGGCACGAGCGTTCGCACCGACTTCAAGTAAACCCTGTCGATGATGACGGCAGCGGTGATGAAGCTGCTGCCCGGACCAAGCACCGAGACGGTCGTTTCGCGATCCCGATAGGCAGCGAACACCTCGACTTGGCCATCGACGACGACATGCAGAAAATCCGCGGGATCGCCTTCCCGCACGAGTTCCACGTGGGCCGGAAACTTCTGCAGGAACGCCGGTTGCAGCATCGCATCGACATGCTTCTGGTCGACGCAGTCGAAGATGCGCAGATGACGAACCGAATCGACTTCGTCGGGGCGCAAAGCGTCTCTCCTTCATGCGTGCCGATAACAAATACTGACGCTTGACTTTAGTCAAGCGCTTCTCTTGCCCTTCGGGCGATCATCTTGATGATCGGCAATCCGGCATCTGACCGATCACAGCTCGGCTCTTGAAAATGCCGGCGAGCAGGAACCCGTTGACGACGATCAACGGCGCCAGATGGCAAGCCAGCGACGGTCTCCCCGTCTTCAAACGAGAGGGGGACGGCCATGCCAGCCAGCCAATCGAGCACCGGGGAGCAAAGCCGCGCGCTTTGGCTTTCCACGTTCGCATTCACGATCTGCTTCGCGGTGTGGACGATCTTTGCGATCATCGGCATCCAGATCAAAAAAGAGCTGGGTCTCAATGACACGCAGTTCGGACTGCTCGTTGGCACACCGATCCTGACCGGCTCGCTGGTTCGCCTCCTGCTCGGCATCTGGTCCGACCAATACGGCGGCCGGGTCGTTTTCACGATCACCATGCTGTCGGCCGCGGTGATGACCGCGCTGCTGACCTTCGCCTACGACTATCCGACTTTCCTGCTCGCCGCCCTGGGCGTCGGCCTGGCCGGCGGCTCGTTCTCGGTCGGCGTCGCCTACGTTGCGAAATGGTTCAGCAAGGAGAAGCAGGGCACCGCGCTCGGCATCTTCGGCGCCGGCAACGTCGGTGCCGCCGTCACCAAGTTTCTCGCGCCGACCATCATGGTCGCCTACGGTTGGAAGACGGTGGCACTCGTTTGGGCGGCTGCCCTCGCCGTCACCGCCATCGTCTTCTTCCTCTTCACCAAGGATGACCCGGACCTCGCCCGCCGCCGCGCGTCCGGAGAGAAGCCCGAGCCGCTTTCGGCGATGCTCGAGCCCTTGAAGAACATCCAGGTCTGGCGCTTCTCGCTCTACTACTTCTTCGTTTTCGGCGCGTTCGTCGCGCTCGCGCTCTGGCTGCCGCGCTATCTGATCGGCGTCTACGGGCTCGACATCGCCACGGCCGGCATGATCGGCGCGATGTACTCGATCCCGGCGTCCGTGTTCCGCGCCTATGGCGGGCATCTCTCCGACAAGTACGGGGCCCGCACGATCATGTACTGGACGTTCCTCGTGTCGGTCGCCTGCACGTTCGTCCTTTCCTACCCGCCGACCCAGTACGTCGTCGAAGGCATCCGCGGCCCGGTCACATTCTCGACGCGCATGGGCCTCGGCGGCTTCGTCGTCGTCGCCTTCGTGCTCGGCTTCTTCATGAGCCTCGGCAAAGCGGCCGTCTACAAGCACATACCGGTCTACTATCCGAACCGAGTCGGTGCAGTCGGCGGCGTCGTCGGGCTCGTCGGTGGCCTTGGCGGCTTCGTCCTGCCCATCACCTTCGGCCTGCTGAACGATCTGACGGGTGTCTGGCAGAGCTGCTTCTGGCTCTTGTTCGCGATCGTCACCGTCGCCCTCGTCTGGATGCACGTGTCGATCCGGCAGATGGAGCGCACCGCCGCAGCGCAAGGCGTGCCGGCCACGTCCCTGCCGCAACTTCCCGAAATGCAGCCCATCCATCGTCCGGAACTCGCAGCCGCCATGGCCGCGAAGGGCGCGATCAAGGATTGGCGGCCCGAGGACGCCGACTTCTGGGCCACCACAGGCCGTGCCATCGCGCGGCGCAATCTGTGGATCTCGATACCCTGCCTGCTGCTCTCCTTCGCGGTGTGGATGGTCTGGTCCGTCGTTGTCGCGAAGCTCCCGAGTGTTGGCTTCGCTTTCTCGAACGAGCAACTCTTCTGGCTCGCCGCTCTTCCGGGTCTCTCCGGCGCAACGCTGCGGATCTTCTACGGCTTCATGCCCGCGGTCCTCGGCGGCCGGCTGTGGACGACGCTCGCCACCTGGTCGCTGCTCATTCCGGCGCTCGGCATGGGCTACGCGGTCCAGAACCCCGGCACGCCTTACTGGATCTTCCTCGGTCTCGCCCTGCTCTGCGGCTTCGGCGGCGGCAACTTCGCATCCTCCATGGCCAACATCTCGTTCTTCTTCCCGAAGGCCGAGAAGGGCAACGCGCTCGCCGTCAACGCCGGTCTCGGCAACCTCGGCGTCAGCGTCGTCCAGTTCGTCGTCCCGATGGCCATCACGGCCGGTGTCTTCGGCTGGCTCGGCGGCGATCCGCAGACGGCAACCGTCAACGGCGTCACCACGACGCTCTGGCTACAGAACGCCGGTTACGTGTTCGTGCCCTTCATCGTCGTCTCCGCCTTTGCGGCTTGGTTCGGCATGGACGACATCGCCACCATGAAGGCGAGTTTCGCCGACCAGGCGGTCATCTTCGGCCGCACGCACAACTGGATCATGTGCTGGCTCTACACCGGCACGTTCGGCTCATTCATCGGCTTCTCGGCGGCATTCCCGCTGCTGACGAAGATCCTCTTCCCCGAGGTCAACGCGCTGCAATACGCCTTCCTCGGTCCGCTCGTCGGCGCTGGCGCCCGCGTCGCCGCCGGCAAGGCGTGCGATCGTTTCGGCGGCGGCCGCATCACCTTCTGGACGTTCATCGCCATGAGCGTCGGTGTCGTCGGCGTCCTATACGCCATCGGCATGAAAGGGTCGCCGACCGCATTTCCGGTGTTCTTCGCGAGCTTCCTCTTCCTGTTCGCGATGAGCGGCGTCGGCAATGCGTCGACCTTCCAGATGATCCCCGCGATCATGCGCAAGGAGATCGCCCGCCTCTATCCAGGCTTCGCCCCGGCCGACCTCGTGCGGCAGTCGGACAAGGAAGCTGCCGCGATCATCGGCTTCACCTCGGCGGTCGCCGCCTACGGCGCCTTCTTCATACCGAAGAGCTTCGGCACCTCGATCGCCATGACCGGCGGCGCCGAAGCGGCCCTGATCGGCTTCCTGATCTTCTACGTCAGCTGCATCGCCATCACGTGGTGGTTCTACACGCGGCCCGGCGCCCTCCTCTTCGACATCGAGCGTGGGACGCCCCTCATCCCGCCCGGGCTGAAGCCTGCCGAATGATCCGCCCGACACCATTGGCACTCGAACAACGAGATTTTGCGACATGAGCCACTTCATCGACCGCCTCACGTTCTTCCGTAAGACGACCGAGCCCTTCGCGGATGGCCACGGCGTGACGACCAACGAGGATCGGAGCTGGGAAGACGGCTACCGCAAGCGCTGGCAGCACGACAAAGTCGTCCGCTCCACGCACGGCGCCAACTGCACCGGATCGTGCTCCTGGAAGATCTACGTCAAGGGCGGAATCGTCACCTGGGAAACCCAGCAGACGGACTACCCTCGTACGCGGCCGGACCTGCCGAACCACGAGCCCCGCGGCTGCGCCCGCGGCGCGAGCTACAGCTGGTATCTCTACTCCGGCAATCGCGTGAAGTACCCGCTCGTCCGTTCGCGGCTCGTGAAGCAGTGGCGCGCGGCCCGGAAGACGCTCTCGCCCGTCGCCGCTTGGAAGAGCATCGTCGAGGATCCGAAGAAGCGGAACGACTACATCCAGGTCCGCGGCCACGGCGGCTTCGTGCGTGCCGAGTGGGAGGAGGTGACTGAGATCATCGCCGCGGCGAACGCCTATACGGCCAAGACCTACGGGCCCGATCGCGTCATCGGCTTCTCGCCGATCCCGGCGATGTCGATGGTCTCTTACGCGGCCGGCTCCCGCTATCTGTCGCTGCTCGGCGGCGTCTGCATGTCCTTCTACGACTGGTATTGCGACCTGCCGCCATCCTCGCCTCAGACTTGGGGCGAGCAGACCGACGTCCCTGAGTCAGCCGACTGGTACAACGCCGGTTTCATTATCCTCTGGGGCTCCAACGTCCCACAGACCCGCACACCGGACGCCCACTTCTACACCGAGGCCCGCTATCGCGGCACCAAGTCGGCCGTCATCTGTCCCGACTATTCCGAGGCGGCCAAGTTCGGCGACATCTGGCTCTCGGTGAAGCAGGGCACCGACGCCGCCCTCGCCATGGCAATGGGTCACGTCATCCTCAAGGAGTATCACGTCGACCGTCAGGCGACCTATTTCCGCGATTACGTCCGCCAGTACACGGACATGCCGATGCTGGTGAAACTCGTTCCCCAGGACGGCCGGCTCGTGCCCGATCGCTTCCTCCGCGCCTCGGATTTCGACGCCGCCCTCGGCGAGAAGAACAATCCGGATTGGAAGACGGTCGCGTTCGACGAAGCGACGGGTGACGTGATCGTGCCGAATGGCTCCGCCGGCTTCCGCTGGGGCGAGCAGGGCAAATGGAACATCGAGGAGAAGGAATCCGGCGGTCGCGCGACCCGCTTCCGACTGTCGCTCGCCGACGTGAAGGACGAGTTCGCCGACGTCGCCTTTCCCTATTTCGGCAACATCGCGAACGAGCACTTCACCCACACCGATCACGCCAGCATCCTCGAGCGCCGGGTCCCCGTGAAGCGGCTCCAACTCGCAGACGGCGAAGCACTCGTCGCCACCGTGCACGATCTCTTCCTCGCCAACTACGGCGTCGACCGCGGATTCGGCGGCGACAACGTGGCGACGAGCTACGACGACGACACGCCTTACACGCCCGCCTGGGCGGAGAAAATCACCGGCGTGTCGCGTGACAAGATCATCCAGGTCGCGCGCGAGTTCGCGACCAATGCAGAGAAGACGAACGGCCGCTCGATGGTGATCATCGGGGCCGCCATGAACCATTGGTACCACGCCGACATGAACTATCGCGGCGTGATCAACATGCTGGTCATGTGCGGTTGCGTCGGCCAATCGGGTGGCGGCTGGTCCCACTACGTCGGGCAGGAAAAGCTGCGGCCTCAGGCGGGGTGGGCCCCATTGGCCTTCGCGCTCGACTGGGGCCGGCCGCCGCGCCAGCAGAACTCGACGTCGTTCTTCTATACGCACACCGATCAATGGCGCTACGAGACGCTGAACACCAAGGATATCCTGTCGCCGACGGCCCCTGCCGGGCCGTGGGACGGCGCCATCATCGACTACAACATCCGCTCGCTGCGGATGGGCTGGCTGCCGGCTTATCCGACGCTTCGGCAGAACTCGCTCGCGGTCGCCAAGACCGCCGCCGATGCCGGCCAAGAGGTGCCGGCCTACGTCGCCAACAGTCTGAAGAGCGGCACCCTGTCGTTCGCCTGGGAAGATCCGGATTCTCCAGAGAACTTCCCGCGCAACATGTTCGTCTGGCGCTCGAACTTGCTCGGGTCATCGGGCAAGGGCCACGAGTACTTCCTAAAGCACCTGCTCGGCACCTCGCACGGCGTGCTGGGCCGCGATCTCGGCGCCGAGGGTCGTGAGAAGCCAAAGGAAGTGGTTTGGCACGACGAGGCACCGCGCGGAAAGCTCGACCTGCTCGTCACCCTCGACTTCCGCATGTCGACGACGTGCGTCTACTCCGACATCGTCCTTCCGACCGCCACCTGGTACGAGAAGAACGACCTCAACACGTCGGACATGCATCCCTTCATCCACCCCCTGACCAACGCGGTCGATCCGGTGTGGGACGCGAAGTCCGATTGGGAAATCTACAAGGCGATCGCGAAAGCCTTCTCGAAAGTGGCGCCGGAAGTCCTCGGCGTCGAGAAGGACGTCGTGCTGACGCCGATCCAGCACGACAGCCCCAACGAGATCGCTCAACCGTTCGAGCCGAAGGACTGGAAGACCGGCGCCTGCGAGCCGATCCCCGGCAAGACGATGCCGGCCGTTTCCGTCGTCGAGCGCGACTACCCGAACCTCTACAAACGGTTCACCGCCCTCGGCCCGCTGATGGAAAAGGTCGGCAACGGCATCAAGGGCATCGCCTGGAAAACCGACCACGAAGTCGAGGCGCTGCGGAACCTCAACGGCACGGTCACCGAAGAGGGACCGACCAAAGGTCTCGCCCGCATCGACAGCGACATCGACGCGGCCGAGGTCCTCCTGATGCTTGCGCCGGAAACCAACGGCGAGGTCGCGGTCAGATCCTGGCAGTCGCTGTCAAAGACGACCGGCCGCGACCATGTGCATCTCGCGTCCGTCAAGGAGGATGAGAAGATCCGTTTCCGCGACGTCGTCGCCCAGCCGCGCAAGATCATCTCGGCGCCGACCTGGTCCGGCCTCGAGAGCGAAAAGGTTTGCTACAACGCCGGCTACACGAACGTGCACGAGATGATCCCGTGGCGCACGCTCACCGGACGCCAGCAGCTCTACCAGGATCATCTCTGGATGCGAGCGTTCGGCGAAGGCTTCTGCCACTACCGGCCCCCTGTCGACCTCCGCGCCGTCAAGGCGGTGCAGGGCATCAAGCCGAACGGCAACAAGGAAGTCGTCCTCAACTTCATCACGCCGCACCAGAAGTGGGGCATCCACTCGACCTACACCGACAACCTCATGATGCTGACGTTGTCGCGCGGCGGACCGATCGTCTGGTTGTCGGAGACCGACGCCAGGAAGGCCGGCATCGTCGATAACGACTGGGTGGAGGCCTACAATGCCAACGGCGCACTCGTTGCCCGTGCGGTCGTCTCCCAGCGCATGAAGGACGGCACGCTGTTCATGTACCACGCCCAAGAGAAGATCGTGAACGTGCCGGGTTCCGAGATGACCGGCCAGCGTGGCGGCATCCACAATTCGGTGACCCGCGCCGTTCTGAAGCCGACCCACATGATCGGCGGCTACGTCCAGCTCGCCTACGGCTTCAACTACTACGGCACCATCGGCACGAACCGCGACGAGTTTGTCGTGATCCGCAAGCTGAGGAACGTCGACTGGCTCGAAGGTCCCTATCGCGGAATCAAAGAGCCGAGCGTCACCGCCACCAAACCGATCGCCGCCGAGTGATCAGGAGACCGACATGAAAGTTCGCGCTCAAATCGCGATGGTTCTGAACCTCGACAAGTGCATCGGCTGCCATACCTGCTCGGTGACGTGCAAGAACGTCTGGACCAACCGCGAAGGCATGGAATACGCTTGGTTCAACAACGTCGAAACCAAGCCGGGCATCGGCTATCCGAAGGACTGGGAGAACCAGGACCGCTGGAAGGGCGGCTGGCGACGCAAGGCGAACGGCGCCATCGAGCCGCGCATCGGCGGCAAGTGGCGCATCCTCGCCAACATCTTCGCCAATCCCAACATGCCGGAGCTCGACGACTACTACGAGCCCTTCACCTTCGACTACGACCACCTCCAGAAGGCGCCCGAACTCGAAGCCTTCCCGACGGCGCGACCGCGGTCGCTCGTCACCGGCGAGCGCATGGAGAAAATAGAGTGGGGGCCGAACTGGGAGGAGATCCTCGGCGGCGAATTCTCGAAGCGCTCCGCCGACGCCAATTTCGAGGGTGTCCAGAAGGAGATCTACGGACAGTTCGAAAACACCTTCATGATGTATCTGCCGCGGCTCTGCGAACACTGCCTCAATCCGGCCTGCGCGGCGGCCTGCCCATCGGGCGCCATCTACAAGCGCGAGGAAGACGGCATCGTCCTCATCGACCAGGACAAGTGCCGCGGCTGGCGCATGTGCGTCTCCGGCTGCCCCTACAAAAAGATCTATTTCAACTGGTCGAGCGGCAAGAGCGAGAAGTGCATCCTTTGCTATCCGCGCATCGAGGCCGGCCAGCCGACCGTCTGCTCGGAAACCTGCGTCGGTCGCATCCGCTACCTCGGCGTCGTCCTCTATGACGCCGACCGCATCGAGGCTGCCGCGAGCGTCGCGGACGAACAGGCCCTTTACGAGTCGCAGCTCTCCGTCTTCCTCGATCCGAGCAAT
>Ga0073934_10008973_pt1 | contig 13038 bp, 8 predicted proteins | sample LarsenN4metaG_FD_76834 | JGI IMG/M metagenome (GOLD analysis project Ga0073934, IMG submission 76834) | Hot spring sediment bacterial and archeal communities from British Columbia, Canada, to study Microbial Dark Matter (Phase II) - Larsen... ...
CGGCACGTAACTGCTCGTCTGCGGTTCGGCCAGCGGCTCGTACTTGTCGAGGCATTCCCAGACCCACGGCTCGTCGAGCGTGGTGTTCTTGCAGTCGCCGGAGTGCAGCGGGACGGCATACGACGGCACGCCGGCGATGAGCACCTTGTCGATCGCCTTTTCCAGCACATTGAGGCAGGCAACACCCAGAATGCCGTCGATATGGCCCGAGACGATGATCTTCAACACCACCGGCGAACCTTCGGCGACGAGCACCTTGTAGCCCAACTGCTCGGCCCGCACTTTGTAATCGGCGATCGAGCAGGCGCCGCAGCGCTCGCAGTCGAGGCCGAATTCGTCGTACTCGGCCGGACAGCCGTCGGCGTGCTTCAGGCAGTGCGGCAGCAGCAGCATCCGCCGCTCGAACGGCACCGCGAGAAACTGCCGCTTCCAGAAAAAGTTTCCGATCATCACCATGGTGAAGCCGAGGTACTTCTCCGGCTCGCCGAGCTGCTCCAGCAGCCGTCGGCCGTGCTGCTCGAGTTCGTGGCGGGTGAAGGGGCGGCTCTTGTCGAGGCCGGCGGCGAAGGCTTCGGCCTCGCGCTTCAATCGCTCGCGGTGCTCCAGCGTTTCGGGAACCGCCTTGAGATGGCTCGTGCTGCGGCGGCCGCGACCGTTGACGGGGGCCGCTTCGACTTCGCGTGCGTCGTGGGCATCCGGCCGGTCCAGCAGTTCGGACGGAGCATTCTCGACGGAGATAGTGGCCGAGGCAGACGCGGGTGCAATCATCAGTCCAGCTTTCAGGCAGGTTCGGGACCAGAGGAGGTCGCAACGGGAATCAAACGATCGGTTTCGTGGAACAGGAGAGCGGATGCCGCCCGCCGCAATGCGGAAGCCGCCAGGATCAACGGATACAGCCGCTCGTAATACCAGAGCTTCGCGAAGTAGAAGCCGATGGGTGCCGGCTCGCGATACAACTCGTTCTCGACGCGCTCGACGATCCAACACACGCCGCGCTGCGCGGCGTCGCTGCGGTTCGCCATCGGTAGTAGCGCCTCCACGGCCAGAGCGGTCTCCTCCAGGCTTGGCGGACAGCCGGGGGCCCCGCCCCAGCCTCCATCGGGAGTCTGTGCCGAGACCAACCACTCCACGGCCCGAACGACTTCCGGTCGCTCCTTGAGACCAAGATCGCGATACATGGCCAAGACCCGGCTGGTTCCGTAGACCGGGTTCATGTCGTCGGGGGCATGCTGATTGCCGAACCAGAGGGGCAGCCACGAACCGTCCGGCCGTTGGGTCTGCGTCAAGAACGACAGTCCCCGTGTCAGCGCCCGTTCGATGCGCCTGGACTGCACCGGCACCGGCCGATATCCCGGTTGGTCGCGCCAACCCTTCAAGGCGCGGATTGCATGGGCCGTCAGGTCGGCAGCGCTGCGATCGAAGGGTAAGGCACCCCATCCCCGGCAGAACGTGGGCCATCCGCCATCGCGATTCTGCAAGTCGAGCAGCCACGTACCGGCGGCCGACAACGCACGCTCGACGCGGTCACGGCGGGTGCGATCCACTCCCGGTCGTCGCGCGAGCTTCATTAGCGCTAGCATTGCACCGGGCGTGTCGTCGGCATCGGGCACGCCCCCCGGCAAGTCGGTCCACGCCCAGCCGCCCGGCGCCGCGCCCGTGTAGGGATGCACCGTCTGAAACTGTTGATCCAGCATCCAATCGAGGATGGCGAGTGCCTGGTCGTGCGGGAGAGACTCCGCCGCCAGCGCATTGATCGACAGTGTGGTCACCCACGTGGCGAGGTTCGAATCGATGGCCCAACTGCCATCGTCGCGAACGGAAGTTTGTAAAAACCGCACGCCTGCCGTCACCACGGGATGACGAACGCGTCCACACGCGGCCAGGCTCATCACCACAAAGCTCGTGAGAGGCACGGCTTCAAGGAAGCCTCCGCTGGATGGTTGAATCGACTCCAGCAATCTCAACGTAGACGGCACCGCCACCGTGCGAATCCATCGCGTGCAGGGATTCCGCGAGGGCCGGTGGGCGTGCTGCACCTGCCCGATGGCGATCAATGCCGGCAGGGCATAGCTGACCACCGGCAGATTCACGAGCTTGTAGAACCGGTGCGGCAGGCAGCCGAGTTCAAACGGAAGTGCCGGGATGTCGTTCCAGCCCACCAATCCAGCCAGCGCGCAATGCGTGAGAATGGGGGCCGCAAAGGTGTGGTCGCGACCGTAGCGGCGACGCACGGCCTCGACTCCTCCCGCGTGGTCGATGTATCGCTGGGCCCGCTCCAGGACGGCCGCGTGGCGGCGGTCACGATCGACGCTGTGCAGCGTCGCGTGGGCGAGCATTGTCGTGGAGATGTTGCTGACACTCGCGTCGGTGTCGCCCCAGCCGCCGTCCGCGTTCTGGCTTTCCGCCAGCCAGTGAAGGCCGCGGGCGATCAGGGCGTCGTGCTCGCCGGTCTGCTCGGCGCGCGCCACCTGGTCCAGCGCCATGACCGCCGTGGCCGTCGAGAGCGCCGAAGTCGACAGTTCTCCTGTCCAGAATCCCTGCGGCGTTGCCTCGTCGAGCAATGTGGAGGCAACACGCTCGTAGGCGGCACGGAGACGCTGCGGTGAAAGCGGCAAATCGGCCATTGCGACGGTCCCTCAGAAGTTGTCGAGACCATCGATCAGGTCGTCCAACGCGTCGCGGGGTCTGTCGGCCGTCTGGCTTTGACGCTTTGGCAGCCCCACTGTCATCCCGACGGCCGCCCGTCCATCGGCAACGAGTTCGGTGTCGCGCTCCTGGACCGCCAGTTCCAGCGCCGAAGGCGCACCGAACAGCTTCGAGAGATCGATCTTGAAGTCTTCCACCGCGCCGGTCGGGGCGCCGGCAATCGCGGGCGTTTTATGCTCGGGGAAGATGATGGCGTTGGCAGGACACACCCGGCTGCAGGCCGGACAGCCCTTTTTGCATTCGTCCTGGTTCTCCACCAGAATTCGATTTTCGATGTCGATGCCGTACACGCCAAACAGGCAGAAATCGAGGCATTCCAGGCAATTGGTGCAGCGGCTGTAATCGATGACGGGATACCACCGCCGGCGGACGGGTTCTTCTGCGATCGGCGCCGGTGGACTTGGCGCAGGGGGCGTCGCGGTTGCGCCGAGCATGGCGAGCCCGCCCAATTGCACGAGCGGCAGGCTCGACTCGCGGGCGATCCGTTCGATTTCCGCGACGTATACCGCCGGATCGGTCTGTGCCCGCAGATCGAGCGCAAAGATGAAGCGGTTTGCCGACGTCGATGAGCCGTTCGTTTCGCGGGGCGGCTCGTCCGGGGGTTCGGGACCGTCGTCTTCGTCCGCCGTGGGCAGCAGCGTCTTGCCTTCGCGTCCCTTCACACCGTTGCGGTCGAGGATCCAGTGGATGGCGCGGGGATACAGCCATGCCAGCACAACAATGTCTCCGCCCAGCGACTTCAACCACAACAGGCCGGAATGATCGGGCGTGAGATCGTACAAGTGCGGCACCAGCGAGACTTCGGCCACGTTCCGCAACATCAGTTGCGTGGCGATTTCCTCTTCCAGATGCCGTTTCGTGGGGTTCTTGCCCGGCGATTGGGCAATGACCACCTTCAGTTTGCGGGCCGACATGCGAGTGAGTCCCGGGAGGTCCGAGCGTGCGTCTGCAGACTTTTGTCAAACCCTCTGAACGACGACACGATGCGGTCAATTTGTGGCTTTTTCGTTCCGCCAACCGAGTTTTTCCACGGGTGCTATCCGGCGTCGTTGTATTGGCCTTTCAGCAGCCGCTGCGTTTCGTCCCACGTCGCTTCGAGGTGGGCGAAGTATCCTTCCACGGAAAGCAGGGGGAAATCGGTCTGAAACTCATACAGCCAGCCCGTGCCGTAAGGGTCGGTGTTGATCAACGAGGGATCGTTCATCAGCGCGGCGTTGAATTGGAGCACTGTTCCTTCGAGCGGGGCATACAACGCGGACACGGCTTTGGAGCTTTCCAGTTCTCCGATCTGCTGCTTCTTCCGCACCGTTGTTTGGGGATCGATGTGCCAGTCCAGAAAGTACACGTCCTGGATGAGTCTCACGGCATACGCCGTGAAGCCCACGCGGTAATGCGACTCGACCTCCTGGAACCATAAGTGCGACTCCACGTACTGCCGATCGGTCGGCAGCCGTGCGGCGTACTGGCCCATCGGGAAGACAAGTTCAGCGTGGGGCATGGCATCAGGACGGGGGCGAGTTGGACGGCGGCGTGTCAGCGGGCGCGTCGGGTAGCGTACCGGAGGGAGCGGCGCGAAGAAAAGTCGTCGGCATTGCCGGCGGGGCCGGCGGTGGAAACTGTGCGAGGATCTCCGCCAGCTCCGCTACACAGCCGTTCATCGCTACGTCCGCCTGCTTGAAGTTCGTGTGATCGGACGCCAGCGGGGCATCGCGCGCGAACTCTGCCGCGGCATCGCGCAATTTCGGCCACCGCGCCCGCAGCTTCGACAGGTACGACGGCGGATCGGCAACCCGTGGTTCCAGAGCCCGGCAGGTATCGAACACGGCTCGCACGACGCCCATCAGCTCCGGAAACTCCTCCACTTCCGGACTGTGCTTGACAAACGTCCGCACCATCCACGCCCAGGCCAGCACCGTCTGGGCGCGCTGCACGGCGTCGGCAGGAGTTGGTGGCATGGCTGACGGGTCCTCACGGGGCTGACGAAAATGAAGCGGAATCCTCGAGGTTTCCTAATGCAGCACGTTTTTGATTGTGCTTGCGCGGCGTCTTCATCCCGAAGGGATGCCAGCCAGTAGCCGGGGGTCGCCGTCCGCGGCGCACCCCCGGTAGCGTGGGCCACGCGGTTCCGACCCCAGCGGGGTCGCAGACGGCGCGGCTGCGACCCCGCTGGGGTCGAATCCATCCGCTCGCGCGCCGTTCTCCGGGGGTGCGCTCGAAGACGAGCGACCCCCGGCTACTGGCTGCGATGCCTTCGGCATCAAGACCAGTCGCGCCACAAGAACAGGATGAAGCCGATCGCACATTTTCATTAGCCCTAGTGCTCACTCAATGAGGTTGCGTGAACGGCGGACAAATCCTTGCGCGCCACGAGCCGCTCTGCCGCCCGCTGGATCTTTCGCATGGCCGCCGCCACCTGCAGGAGCCGATTGGACTCTTCCAACAGGACGGGGTGATGCAGCGTGACGACGGTGGCGTCGATGCGCTCCGCATTCGCCAGCGATGCGGAGACGCGAAATCGCCGCGATGCGTGAATCCGATGCAGAGCGCGAAACCCCGGGTCGATCGCTACACCTTCGGCCCGCATCGCGCGGCAGAAGGCCTCGCGCGACAATCCGGCGAAGTCCTTGCTGCGATAGTGAAAGCCCACCTTGTAATAGCCGGGCACGAAGTCGTCCTTCGGGCATTGCCAGGGAATCAGACCGCCCAGCGGGGCCAACTCCGCCACCAACTGCTGCGCGGCGCCGGCGCGTTGTGTGTTGCGGGCGGCAAGCTGGCGCCACTGTGGCACAACCAGCGCGGCCTGCAGCTCGGAGAGCGGATACGCATCGTTGCCGCGCAACACGTGACGGCGGATGCGCTCGAAAACGTCCGTTCGACTGGTCAGGATGGCGCCGCCCCGGCCCGCCGAAACAAGCTTGCTGCCGCCAAAGCTCAGCACTCCCACATCACCGCACGCGCCCGCGGGCCGATCTGCGATCGTGATGCCGGGGCATTGGCAGGCATCCTCGATCACGGCGATGTTGCGGTCCGCTGCGAGCTCGCGCACGGTCGCCGCATCAACCACGCCGCCGTGCAGGTGCGAAATCACGATGGCTTTCGTCCGCGGCGTCAGGACGGCTGGCACTGCCTGCACGTCGAGCTGGCCGGTCTGCGGATCGACGTCGACCAGCACGGGGGTCGCTCCCAGGATCAGCACGTTGACGAAGTTGGCCTTGAAGTCGTACGCCGACAGCACCACTTCGTCGCCCGGCTCCACGCCAACGCCGCGCAGTGCGAGTTCCACCGCGGCCGTTCCGCTGCTGCAGAGCCAGGCGTGCTCGACGCGGTGCGATTCGCGCAGCAGCGAAAGGAGCTGCTCGGTATGCGGGCCGTGGTAGCGCCCCCAATCGCCGGTTCGGGCAAGCTGGTCAAACACCGCGGCGATTTCTTCGTCGCGGGGCGGCCATTCGGGCGGACCTTCGGCACGAACGGGGTCGCCGCCCAGAATTGCCGGCAGGTCGCCATCGTGAGACACAGGTCGCTGGGATCCCGATCTGAATAATCGCAGGACGGGCACCGTTGCCGCGCTGCCGCGCCAACGCTTACGATGCTCGACGATACCCTTCCGTGTCAAAGCAGGAGTAAGCTTCGTGATGCGACAGATCCGGTTCCTGATGGTCGGCGGCTTTCTGGGCGCCGGCAAAACGACGACCCTGGCGCGGCTGGCCCGACATTACCTGGCGCGCGGCCAGCAGGTGGGCATTGTCACCAACGACCAGGCGCAGGACCTCGTCGACACCAACAGCCTGCGGTCCCAGGGCTTCGACGTGGGGGAAGTGGCCGGAGCATGCTTTTGCTGCCGTTTCAACGATCTCGTGGCTACCGTCGAGCAACTCGATCGGCGGCACATGCCCGACGTGATTCTCGCCGAGCCAGTGGGCAGTTGCACCGACCTGGTGGCGACCGTGCTGCAACCGCTCAAGCAGTTGTACGAGGCACGCTTTCAAGTAGCCCCCTACGCGGTGATTCTCAAGCCCAGCCAGGGACGAAAAATTCTGCGGCAGGAAGCAGGAACCGGGTTTTCGCCGAAAGCCGCGTACATCCTCGAAAAGCAGCTCGAAGAAGCCGACGTGGTCCTCATCAACCGCATCGACGAGCTCTCCGCGAACGAGGCGAACGAGCTGGAACGGCTAATGGCAAGCCGCTTTCCCGGCACGCCGTGCCTGCGCGTCTCCGCAAAGACGGGGCAGGGCTTCGAGGCGTTCACGGAGTTTCTCGAGCAGGATGGTGAGTTTGGTCGCCGCGTGCTGGACATCGACTACGACGTCTATGCCGAGGGAGAAGCCGAACTCGGCTGGCTGAACAGCTCGGTCCGCGTCACGGCGGTGCAGCCCTTTCCACTCGACGACTTGCTGCTGGACGTGGTGGGCCGATTGAGAGAGTCATTCAGCGCGAGCGGCTGGGAAGCAGCCCACCTGAAAGTGATCGGCTTGTGGGAAGGCTTTTTCGGCGTGGCGAATCTCGTGAGCAGCAGCGTGCTGCCGGAGCTGTCGTTGCCGTCCGCCTGCCGGGTGACCAGCGCCGACCTGGTGATCAATGCCCGCGTGGCTTGCGATCCGGACGAATTGAAGACCGCAGTCCAGCGTGCCCTCCGAGAGGCCTGCCAGGCGATGGGCGCAACGGCGCACGAGGGGCAAACCCAGCAGTTCCGTCCCGGTCGCCCGCAACCCACGCACCGCCTGCAACCAGTCGGGTGATCGATTTCACCACTCACCACTCACTCCCCCACTCATGTACCTCCGCATGGCCCGCCGACTGTTGCTTGAAACCGATAAGCGCCTGCTGTGGAAGCTGGCGTACAACTTCGGGTTCAAGGGGGCCCTGTCGGTGCTGCGGTTCAAGCGCCGATTGAATCGCGGCGAGTATTTTCCGCCGTTCCTGTACATCTCGGTGATCAACTCGTGCAACCTGCGTTGCCAGGGCTGCTGGGTCGACGTCGCCGCCAAGCAGCAAGTCATCGACCTGGAGTCCATGACGCGGCTGATCAACGACGCCAAGGCGGCCGGCAACAGCTTCTTCGGGATCGTGGGCGGCGAACCGTTCATGCACCGCCAACTGCTCGAAATCCTCGGCCGCCATCCCGACGCGTACTTCCAGGTGTTCACCAACGGGCATTTTATTACCGACGAGGTGGCGCGCGAGCTGCGGCGGCTCGGCAACGTCACCCCCTTGATCAGCGTGGAAGGAACGGAAATCGTCAGCGATGAGCGCCGCGGCCGGCCCAACGTGCTGTCGCAAACGATGCAGGGCCTGCACAACTGTCTGAAGCACAAGGTGCTGACGGGCGTCTGCACCAGTGTATGCCAGACCAACTTCGCCGACCTGGTGCAGGAAGCCTGGCTCGACCGCCTGATCGAAATGGGAGTGATGTACGCGTGGTTCCACGTGTATCGCCCCATGGGACCCAATCCTCAGCCAGAGTTGTCCCTCACGCGCGACCAGCAGCGGCAACTGCGGAAGTTCGTCGTCGACATGCGCGTGAAGAAACCCATCGGCATCATCGATGCCTACTACGACGGCGAGGGGCAGGCGCTTTGTCCCGCCGCAGTCGGCCTGACGCACCACATCAACCCCTGGGGAGGCATCGAGCCTTGCCCCATCGTTCAGTTTGCCAAGGAATCCATCCACGACCCGCGGCCCATTCACGAAGTGATCGGCCAGTCGACGTTCCTGCGCGACTTCCGGCAACTGGCCGCATCGTCCACGCGCGGATGCATCGTGCTGGAGCGGCCTGACCTGCTGCACGAACTGGTCGTGCTGCACGGTGCGGCAGACCAGACTGCGCGGCAATCAGCCCTGGCAGAGCTGCAGGCGATGACCTCGCGGCCCTCCCAGTTCAGCCCCGGCGACGAGATTCCCGAGCGCAGCTGGGTCTACCGCTGGTCGAAGCGGCTGTTGTTCAACGATTTCGGCGCGTATCGCCATCCCGTCAATCCGCTGCCCCACAAAGCGATGCCAGAGTCGGTCGGCGCCGCGCTGCAGAGTTGTCAGCGCTGATTGTTCGATCCCACGCCGGACTGGCCGATTCGGCGCACCGTAGCCGAATTCATTAGTATTCGGGGTTCCAGGAAAACACAGGCAAGCCCGAAGCGGCACGGCTTCGGTGACGTCTTCCGATCGTGCGCTGTCGTGCTAATTATTGTTGTCCCACACGTTCTTGTAGTCCGCCTCGCCGAAGATGTTGAGGGGATCAATGCCGACGACGTGGTAGGTTGTGGTCTCCTCCGGTTGGCCGGCCAGCTTCAGCTTCACCGTGAACTGCGGATGCTCCTGTCCGGTCAGTTGCTCGACGATCTCGAATGACTCGAGTTTCTTGCCGCCGCGCCAACGCGCTTCAAAAACGTGAATCTCGGGCTTCGATGACGTGATCGGCCCGTGTGCCGTGCCCGATTGCCAGGTCTTCAATGCGGTTTCCAGAGCCTGCCGCGCCGTGGTGTTCGCGGGAATATAACGCATGTGGCCGCCTCCGCAACCTGCCAGAAGGAGCGCGGTGAGCAGAGCCGTGCCGACGGATCGAATCGTCATTCCTGGTCCTTTGAAGTCAGAGACATTGGTCGATGAAGCTCCCGTCTCGCCAGGCGGCGCCTCCGCACGGCGAAAAACGCAACGGGCAACAGCAGATCGACGACTTCATCAGCAATGAGAATCCCACCCAATACCGGCGCCGCCATGGGACGGATGACATCCGCTCCCGCGCCGGTGCTCCACAGCATCGGCGCAAGGCTCAGGATGGTGGTGGCCTCGGTGAGCAGTTTCGGCCGCAATCGATGCACCGCACCCGAAAGAACGGCGTTTCTCAGGTCATCGAGCGACATGCGTTCCAGTCCGCCCGCATTCTCAACGGCCTCACGCAGATAGACCAGCATCACCATGCTGGTCGCCGCCGCCATCCCGAAGCACGCGATGTATCCCACTCCTACCGCCACCGAAAACGGAAATCCCAGCAGCCACTGGCACAGCACGCCCCCCGCCAGCGCCCCCGGCACCGCCAGCAGCATCAGCCCTGCGTCCGCGAGGTCGCGATAGGTGGCGTACAGGATCACGAGAATGAGCAGCACGACCACCGGCGTCATCCAGAGCATTGCCGCGCGCGTCCGCGCTGCATGTTCGAACTGCCCCGTCCATTCCAGGAACACGCCATCGGGTAGCACAAGCGACTGTTTCACGACCTGTTGCGCGGCGGCCACAAACTCGGCCGGGTCGCGACCGCGCACATTCAGCCGCACGTAATTCCGCAACCAGCCGTTCTCGCTCTTGACGGTTGCCGGGCCTTCCGTGCGGCGAAGATGTGCCACGTCGCCCAGGCGCGTCTGCGGAAGTGGCTTCTCTCGCGATGCCGCCGCGTCACTGGCCTGCGAAGTGGACACCGGTTGCTGTGGAATAGCCATTTGCAGGCTGGTTTCGTCGATCCGGTGCGAGATACCGGATGCCGTCAGCCGCACGGGCAGCGTTGTCGAGCCAACGTGCCAGCGTCCGATCACGCGGCCGCCGTTGACCAGCCTCAAAATGTCCTTCAACACTTCATCGGAAACGCCGTGACTGGCCATGCGTTGCGGGTCAGGATGAATCTCCGTGACGGCCTTTCCGCGGACGGGGTCCGCAATGACATCCGCGGCACCCGGCACGGTTCGCAGCACGTCGGCCAGGTTTTCCGATGTCTGAACGACGGCGTTGAAGTCGCGGCCCATCACGCGCACGCCAACTTCGGAATTCACCCCTGTTGCCAGCATGTCGACGCGGTTCTGAATGGGGCGCGTCCATACGTTGGCCCAGCCAGGCATCTGCACTGCCGCATCCATTTCCCCGCCTGGGCGGGTGATGGACTCGGAATCGTGAGGCCACAGCCACACGCGGGGGGCGAATTCGGCGGTCAGGCGCTGGACCAGTGCATCGAATTCCGGATGCGGGTCGATCATTGGCAGCTTCGACAGCGACGACATCCCGTCATGTCCGCCGCCATGATGCGTGACGGGCTGTCCTGCACCGTAACGTGCCGCCAGCACCTGCCGCCACGTTTCCGCGAGGCCGTCGTCGAGAATTGCCTGCCGGGCAAACAATTCACTCAGCACAATCTGCGTCCATGTCGCCGGCGCTCGCCGCCGCAGTTCGGCGTTCAGTAAGGCCACGTGGGACGACCACGCGCGGGAAGCCTCTGCCTGCAGGACTGCCAACAGCCTGGTCTCGGCGACGGCAACAGACACGTCGCGCGCACGCAGGAGTTTTTGCAACTCGACAATCGCGGAGTGCACCGTGCCGATGTCCAGTTGCTGAGCCAATCGCCTCGCATCGGCTGTGGGCAGGCTGGAGGCCAGCCCCTGCACTTCGGTTTCCCTCAGCCGCAATTGGCGTGCCAGTTCGCGGACGAGCCGCTGCGCCAGACGGTGCGACAGCTCGACCTGAAACGACTGCGTGCGCTGCCAGGCGACTTCTCGCTGGATGGCATCGAAGCGTGGCAGACCGGCGTCCACGATTTCGCTCACCAACACTTCGGGCACCGTCGCTTCTTCCACGAGCCTGGCCGCGACGATCGCCTTCACCACCGCTGCGGCCTGGTGCTCGGCCGTAGACCGCAGCAAGCGCCGGCTGGGCCAACGGTCTGAAGGGCGGAACTCGACCATCGTTTCGATCATGTCCAGCGGCGCGGGATCGAACGGCGTCTCGGCGCGACCCGCTTTGCCCGTCACCATCTGCACTTCAGGAAACCGGCACAGCACCATGTTCCGCGCCTTGAGGTCGTCCAGCGCTTGCGTGACGGTGATGCCCGGCACACTGATCGGCATGTCCATCACCATGCCTTCATCGAGCGGCAGCCGCAGCGCCAACCCGATCGGCCGCATTGCCGATTGAGCCGCGAGCGCGACGAGAATCATCGTTGCAGCCAGAAAGACTCGGCTCCAGCGTCGCGCCAACCACCACACCGCCGCTGCGCCGAGTGCCGTCATCAATCGCACCAGCAAATCGACGCCCGTTGCCGCTGCGGCGATGATGACGGTGGCACACAATACGAAGACCAGCGGCAGCGGATGGTCCATCAAGTACGCCAACACGGGCCGGTATACGCCGATCACGGACCGCACAAGGACACTCTCGGACTCGTCACGCACGCGGCCGCGGATGAACGTCGCGCACAGCACCGGCACCAGCGTCACCGTTAGCGCCGCCACCGACAGCAGCGCCAGCGTCTTCGTCCACGCCAGCGGCCGGTACATGCGGCCGTCGATCCCCTCCAACGCGAAGACCGGCAGGAACGAGACCACCATGATCAGCACCGCGCAGCACGCCGGCACCGCGACGGTCGTGCACGTACCCGCGACGACGTCGCTCACATCGCCGGTCACCGGCCGATCGCCAAACCGCTTTCGCAATTGATGCGTGACGTTTTCCGCAACGACGATCGACGAATCGACCAGCACGCCGATCGACACGACGATCCCCGCCAGCGACATGATGTTCGTCTGCACGTCGGCGACCCCGAGCAACCGCAGGGCGCCCATCCCCAGAAACGTGCCGAGCACGGCGAGCGGCAACGTCAGCGTGATCACGAGGGATGTCCGCCAATGGCGCAGGACGAGAATCACGCACAGCGACGTCACCAGTAGCGATTCGATCAGCGTCCGCGTGACGGTGCCCACGGCTCCAGCGATCAGCGGCGTGCGGTCGTAACAGGCCACCAGTCGCACGCCGGCAGGCAAACCGTCCTCGACCTCCTGCAGTTTTCGTCGGACGGCCCGCGTGACCTCCAGCGGGTTGTGGCCGTAACGCAGATGCACGATGCCCGCGACCGCCTCATTGCCATCCTTCTCAAAGACGCCGCGCCGAGGAGCCGCGCCAATTGCCACGCGGGCCACCTCTTCCAGCCGGACGGTGCGTCCATCCACCGACGAAAGCACAGCCGACTTCAAGTCGGCGAGCGTCGCCGACGCGTTCGGTGTGCCGTTCAATGGGAAATCGTTACGAACGTCGTTCGTCGGACGAAACGTGCCGGCGACATGGCGGAGCGACTGCTCGAGTTGGGACAGCGGAATGCCGGCTTCGGCGAGCCGGTCGAGATGCGCCTCGACGTGCACTTCCGACACAAAGCCGCCGACGCTGGCCACCTCCGCCACGCCGGGAATCGACCTCAATGGCGGCGCGACGGTCGTGTCTTGCAGCCGCCGCAACTCGGCCAGATCGAGCCCGCCTCCTTCCACCGTGTACCAGAAGATCTGTCCGGTCGGGATGCCGTCGGCCGCGAGGCGCGGCGTGACACCCTCCGGAAGCTGCGACTGCCGTCGTTCCAACCGCTCGGAAACG
>Ga0073934_10008974_pt1 | contig 13037 bp, 11 predicted proteins | sample LarsenN4metaG_FD_76834 | JGI IMG/M metagenome (GOLD analysis project Ga0073934, IMG submission 76834) | Hot spring sediment bacterial and archeal communities from British Columbia, Canada, to study Microbial Dark Matter (Phase II) - Larsen... ...
AGGGTTATCCCAGGAGGTGATCGATGCTCTGGCCGAAGCAGACGAGCAGTTGCCTCGTCTCTATAAATTGGTCGATCTACTGGCGACGATACCTAACCAATTGACCAAGTTGCTAGGATTACAGGAACAAAAAGTCTACTTAATCCTATCCCAAAACAATGATGAGTTACGACCAACTGGGGGCTGGATTGGCGCTTATGGTGTGCTGGTGGTTGAAAAAGGAGAAGTTGTGGCTTATGAATTTCACTCTAGCTATTCACCTATTTTGACGCCACCGGACGAAGCATGTCCAGGAGAGAACCCGGCCTGGTGGATTCAGCTCCTTGAGCCGGTGTGGAGATGTTTTTACGCCCAATGGACGGCCGATTTTCCAACTCTGGCGAGACAGATGGAATGGTTTTACGAACAGGGGGGAAATACCCCTGGCCCTGTTGACGGCGTTATTGCCATAGATCTGATGGGTATGGAGACGTTGTTGGCGGCGTTAGGACCGGTGGAGCTACCCAATTATGGCGAAGTGATCGACGTTAGTAATATGCGAGCTCGGTTCTATGACTATCGAGCCCGTTCTATTCATGGAGAAGAGGAGATACACAAGGAGTTTTTAGCTAGTTTATTTGAAGCGATCACTCATAGTCCGAGTGAGGCTTCGCCAGAGCAAATGATAGCCCTTTTGGATGCACTGGTAAGGTCACTTAAAGAAAAACATCTACTCCTTTACTTTGAGGATCCGGACCTGGCGGCATGGGTAGCCGAACTAGGTGGCGATGGGGCCATTAACCCAACGACAGATGATTATCTGTTTGTGGTCGACAGTAGTCTAATAGGGAAGGTCTATAATTCCATTGAGGAGAGCATTGAGTACGAGGTAGTGATCAATCCTGACGGGACTCTAGCCGGGCAAGTCGCTGTAAGCTGGCTCTTTCCGGCCAGCGCTGTCGAGACCGATATGGCCATTGCCCATCAGTTTGTGGGAAGCGAACAATCACCCATTTTTGGGAACATGGCCCGCATCTATATTCCGCAGGGCAGCACATGGATTGGCACAAAGGGGAATAATAGTCCAACTCAGTTTGCTGAGGAAGCAGGTAAGCTGATGTTGGGTAACTGGGTTGTTGTTGCTCCGGGGGAGCGTCACCAAATCCGACATTATTATCTGGCCCCAGCTAAGATTGAACAAATTGAAGACCATTCGCATTATCGTTTGATAGTACAAAAACAGCCAGGTACCTGGGCTCATTCGTTGACAGTACGAGTCATTCTACCCAAGGGAGCGGAATTGATAGCCAGCACACCAGAAGCCGGTATGGTCTATGAAGATGGCCGGGCTATCGTTGAATTTAAAACCAAATTGGTGACAGATCAAGCCTTTGAAGTAATCTTCCGCTAACGAGATCTGACGGGTTTTGGAAACATGTCAGGCTTATCCGAATAGGGTGGCTGAAAGTGATTTTTGTTGATCCTGATGAAATCTTCAAAGGCGTTGTCTTAATTATGGCTCCGCACATGGATGATGAGGTGCTGGCCTGCGGCGGTACAATTGCTCAACTGCAACAGCCAAAGGAGCGCCTTCACATCATCTATGCTACCGACGGTATGGGATCGCCTGCTCCGATTTTACCCTGGCTCGATTCAATTTCACCGGATTTAGGTGTGGTGCGAATGAGAGAAGCCAGAGACGCTATGGAATATTTGGGCGTCCCGGCGACAAATATTCACTTTTTGGCCTTACCTGATGGGCGGCTGAAGAATTATAAGAGAGCCTTGAGAGACTTACTTGGCGAACTGATTGAACAACTCAAACCGGCTCACATTTTGATACCGTTTCGCTATGATTGTCACACCGACCATTTAGCCTTAAATCGTGTGATCACCACTGCTCACCGGCAGGGTCTATTTCAGGCAGAATTGACCGAATATTTCGTTTATTATCGGTGGCGACTCTTGCCCGAGGGGGACATACGAAAATATATTTACCCACAGTACTTGATTGAGGTCAAGACTGAGGGAGTATCAGCCCAAAAAAGAGCGGCTTTAGATTGCTTCAAGAGTCAGACAATGAAGTTCTATTCGTGGCAGACACGGCCTAATTTGTCTTCTTTACTTCTGGATGAAGTTGCCCGAACGCCAGAACTCTTTCTACGTTATCATCCTTCCGTGCCAGGGCCAGCCATTTTTAGCCGCTCTATCCCCTGGATTCGAGTGGCGCATCGGTTAGAACCGCTCATGAAAAGAAAGAAGGATCAGGCCATCGCTCTGTGGCAAAGGGGGGTTGGCCGGCGTTATGGATAAAGAGCATGAACTAAAACGGGCAATCCGAGTGGTGCTGTTTGGCGGCGGCCCCGCCCTGGAGCGAGGCGTCAAACAATTTATTTGCCGGTTGGAGGAGCACCCTGAGATAGAGTTTTTAGGCGGCTTCTGCCAATCCGAAGCGCAGACGTTTTGGGCAGTCGTCAAAGATCTATGGCAGCGCCGGCGCTTTCTGGCCGGACCGCTGCTGCTACTCCAGATTGGGAGTGGGATCAGCCGCTTCCTGTCTCAACCTCGTGCTGAAATCGAACTGAACAGAAAGTTGGCCCGGCTATCTAAACGCATTTATTTCGTACCGGACCTTCATGCTGAAAACGTTCTTGAGGCGGTACGCTCGCTCACACCCGATCTTGGTCTAATCTATGGCAGTCCTATCCTTAGACCAAAGCTGTTCGAGATTCCCCCTTTGGGTACGTTAGGAATTCATCATGGCAAAGTGCCTGAATATCGGGGCAAGAAAACAACATTCTGGGCGATGTACAACGGTGAAGAAACAGCTTGGGTAACCATCCAAAAAGTTAATGTCGGCCTCGACACGGGTGAGATTGTTAAGCAAGGAGCAGTACCCATTGGCCGCCGTTCACTGCCAGTTGTCTGGAATGAACTGGAAGCGCTGGGCTTAGATTTATATCTCGAGGCTATTGTCGAGGTCAAGCGGGGTATCGCCAGCTACCAACCTCAGCTAGGTCGAAAAGGTAAATTATATCGGGATCCAAAGTTTGACGACATCCTGTCCTTGTGGTGGAGATCCTTTAGCGGGCAGAAGATTAAGGAATGAGTCAACAAGTCCTTATCGTTATTCCGGCTTATAATGAAGAACAAACTATCGCCAATATTCTGATGCGTCTTCGCCGAGCAGCACCTGAGTTTGATCGGGTCGTCGTTAATGACGGTTCAACCGATGCGACAGGGAATATCGTGGCCGAGCTAGGCGAGAAGCAACTAAGGTTAGCCTGTAACTTAGGATATGGCTATGCCATCCAGACAGGCTTAAAATTTGCGCTCAAACGTGGCTACGACATTATCGTCTGTCTCGATGCGGATGGGCAGCATAAGCCGGAAGATGTGCCGTGCCTGGTAAAGACTCTGGATGAAAGTGGCGCGGATATGGTTATTGGCTCACGCTTTTGTAACAACCGCCCTTACAAAACTCCATTTAGCCGGCGATTAGGCCAGCTTCTCTTTTCTCATTTAACACGGTTGCTGATCGGCCGGCGTATTTATGATACCTCGTCTGGCTTTAAGGCATTGCGCGCCACGACTTGTGAAGTGATCGTCCAGGGGAGCTTTATGGATTTTCATGCCGAGACAATCGTGCGCTTGAGCTTACTTGGTTTTAAGATCGTGGAACTACCTATTATGGCAGAAGAACGCACTTTTGGCCATTCTATGCATTCATTCACCAGCGTCTATCATTACCCTTTGAAAACCTTGTTACTGACGATAGTCGCAGCCATGGATGCATTGCTGGCGCGGAGGACAAGATGAGTGTCCAAGGAATCGTCATTATTAATCTTCTAGGCTTGGGGTTGATCATGTTAGTTTTCAATCTCGTCCGTATTCGAAAATTATATGTGGGCTATGGAGTTATTTGGCTATTATCTATTATAGGGTTGATGGTTATGATTTCGTTTCCACCCCTATTGTCACTTCTGCCCCAAGTTGTCGGAGCCGTCTATCCGGCTTCTGCCTTAAGCCTGTTTGCCTTTATCTTTGTTTTTTTAGTTCTTATTTTTATAAGCGTGCAGCTTTCTGTACTCTCGACCAGGCAAGTCGAATTAATCCAGTGGCTGGCTCTAAGCGAACTGCTAGCGCAGGAACAAGACCAACAGAACATATCTCAAGATGATAACCACGAGGAAGTGTAGACAGCCTTGGCGACTGTATCTAAGATCTGTATTCTCACTGAAACCTATTACCCTGTTATTGGCGGGGGTGAGACTCAAGCCCAGGCGCTGGCCGAAGGTCTGGTAGCCAACGGTTTTACCGTTGTTGTCCTCACACGTTGCTCAGATCGTTCGATGAAAAGAATTGAACAATTTGGGGAGGTTACTGTTTACCGGCTTCCACCTGTTGGGCCTCAACACCTCAAAAAATGGGGGTTGCTTATTACAAGCCTGCCTACGCTTATCAAGCTGCGTCGACAGTATGATCTTATCTTAGTTTCTGGCTTTCGAGTCATTGGGATCGCGGCAGTGCTGATCAGTAAGGTCTTGGGCAAAACCTGTATTCTCAAAGCGGATAGTCAGGGCGAGATGTCCGGCCTGTTTTTTGCAGATGGATTAGCCAAACTACATTTGCAGCCATCATTAGGGCTGGTCAGGGTGTTTCTGGCCTTGCGTAATCGAGTTCTACGAAGGGCTGATGCCTTTGTGGCAATCTCTTCAGCGGTGGCCACGGAGTTGGTGACCCAGGGCGTGAATTCTGATATCATTCAAATGATACCTAATAGTGTGGATATCAATAAGTTTCATCCTGTCAGTGATGATGAAAAGTGCGGACTGCGTCGCAAACTTGGCCTCCCTGAGAAGCATAGAATTGTAACCTTCACCGGCCGGCTGGTTTCCTATAAGGGATTAACCCTACTTCTGCGAGTCTGGTCAGAAGTTCAAGCCAAACACAACCAGGTAAGCCTCCTCCTTGTCGGATCTGGGGGGCTTGATATTCATAATTGTGAGGCGCAGTTAAAAGCATATGTCAGCGCAAACGGCTTGCAGGAAAGCGTCCATTTTGCGGGCAGTGTAGACAACGTGCATGAATACCTCCAGGCATCAGACCTATTTGTTTTTCCGACGGAGAATGAAGCCTTTGGCATTTCCTTAATCGAGGCCATGGCCTGTGGTTTGCCAGTCATCTCGACTTGGGTGGGGGGCGTGAAGGATATTCTGGAGCACAGAAAAAATGGCCTGATTGTAGAGATTGGCAATTTTCAACAGTTTTACGAGACGCTCGATATGCTCCTCACCAACACGTGGCTGGCAGCTAGTCTGGGGCAGGCCGCCCGGCAAACCGCGCAGGAACAGTATTCGGCAGAGATCATTACCCAGCGATATACCGAACTCTTCAGGCATATCTTTAATTCTGCTGAAGTTCGACGGGTATTCGACTTAGTGGGCGACCCAAGTCAGCAGTGATATATATGATTAAATCTGATTCTCGCTCTATTCTGCAAGCTGCCCCTCAGGCGCTGGACTTTTTTCAACAGAGGCCACGATTGCTGATAGTGACCTTGGCCGTCTTATTTCTCCTGGCAGGTGCTGTTAGATTTCGTAACCTGACGAATCCTGGCCTGGCAATTGATCGTGAATACCACTCAGCCATATTTGCACGAGCATACTACTTTGAATCCAGCAATGCCATTGAAGCGTGGAGGAAGGAGAGCGCTTTTCAAGCCAGGCGATATCTGCCGATCTTAGAGCCCTCAATTACAGAATTCTTGGTTTCGGTAATATACCGAGTTGCTGGCAGCGAGCAGTTGCCATTTGCGCGGTTACTGACCTCGTCGTTCTGGTTGGTGGGCGGCATTTTCCTTTACAATCTGGTGCAGCGGATTGTCTCTACGGATGCGGCTGTGTTTGCCGTGGCTTATTACCTGTTGGTGCCTTTAGGGGTCTTAACCAGCCGAAGCTTTCAGCCCGATTCGCTCATGATGCTCACGTTGCTCGTTAGTCTCCTGACGATGATTCAGTACTATGACCAGCCATCAGCATCTCGGCTGGCTATAGCAGCCCTGGCTTCAGGGCTGACAATTCTGCATAGACCTCTCGTTCTGTTCACGCTCATTGGCGCCTTTGTTGCGCTGGCCATTCACAAGGATGGAGCATTGAAAGCCTTCAGATCCACAAGGTTTTGGCTGTTCATAGTACTCAGTCTGTTACCGTTTGTCTTCTACTACGGAAACGCCGTGTTGATTGCGGGCTTTCTGCGCTGGAGAATAACAGGCATGTTCATGCCGCATCTCTTTTTAACAGGCGAATTTTGGAAGGGATGGCTGTTGGCCGGCACGGCTGCGGTCGGCCTGACGCCGCTCGTTGCCGCGCTGTTGGGAGTACCCTTACTTAGAAGAGGCGTACCCAGAGCGCTATGGATCGGATCGAGCATTGGCTACCTGATCTTCTGTCTGACAAACAATTATTACATTCACTGGGCTGACTACTATCATCTACAACTCATTCCCCTTGTTGCCCTTCCCTTAGGGGAATTACTCGCCTTTCTGCTGAATTACCTGAAGCAGGCGGAGACCAAGTGGTACTGGTGGACACCTACCTTGGGTGCTGCGGTTCTGGTTACCTTCTCCATGGTGCTCGATGTGCGAAGCAATCTTGGCGGGCCGGGGTTTGAGAGTGAGGAAACGGCACAGGAAATTGGCGAGATTGTTCACCACAGTACTCACACCGTCTTTCTGTCTCGATTCTATGGGGTGCCATTGCAGTATTACAGCGAGCTTGCCGGAGTTTACTGGCCAAGGAGAAGCACTTACTGGTTATACTCTCGTCCGGGAGAGAGGGAACTCAGCGTCCAGGAACGTCTCAACATCATTGGCTTTACGCCAGAGTACTTTATCATCACGGACTTTGAAGAGTTTAATCAATACCATACCGATCTAAAAGCATATCTAGCTAACAACAACTGTCCTCTCGTAGCAAAAAGTGATCAATATCTTATCTATGGAGCTTGTACAAAATAGAGTATTTATCATCGCCGACAAAGCTTTCCAACGGCGCTGGGTCCCGATTCTATTCCGCCTGATGGCGATCACCTTGGGTGGTCTACATGCCTGGGCGGCGGTCATCAGCTATTCTATGAACGCCGATGGAATTAGTTACCTCGATATCGGCGATGCCTACATGCGGGGTGACTGGAATACAGCGATCAGTTCAGTCTGGAGTCCGCTCTACTCCTGGATGCTGGGGCTGGTTATGTATCTGCTAAGCCCATCGATGCGCTGGGAATTTCCCCTCGTTCACCTGGTAAACTTTGTCATCTATCTGGCCGCACTTAGTTGCTTTGAATTTTTTTGGCGGCAATTATGGCATTATCAAGAATATAAAAGGGTATTTACCTCAAGTGAGCGCTACGTTTCACTGCCAGAATGGGCCTGGTTCGCTCTCGGCTACATCCTTTTTATTTGGTCTTCCCTGCACTTAATAGAAATTTGGGCGGTCACGCCTGATATGTTGATGGCCGCCTTTGTTTATCTGGCCGCCGGTCTCATTGTGCGTCTTCGAATAGGCTTTATCACCTGGCGCACGTTTATCTTGTTAGGGATAACGCTTGGCCTTGGCTATTTGACAAAGGCAGTGATGTTACCTTTAGCCTTCATCTTTCTCGGTATTGCTCTATTTTCAGTAGAAAACAAACGCCAGGGGGGGCCGCGGATCCTGGTCGCGCTGATGGTTTTTCTCCTGTTCAGCGCCCCATTTATTGGCGCCATATCGAAAAGTAAAGGTAAACTCACTTTTGGTGAGGCAGGAACATTGACTTATGTCCGGCATGTGAATGGGCTTCCGTACCCTCATTGGCAAGGTGAAGGGCCCGATAATGGCGCCCCGAAACATCCTTCCCGAAAGATTTTTGAATCGCCAGCCATTTATGAATTTAGCGCACCTATCGCCGGGACTTATCCCATCTCTTATGATCCTTCGTATTGGTATGAAGGTGTTGTCGCTCAGTTCGATCTAGAACAACAGTTAAGCCGTTTAATATCCAGCAGCCTCTTCTATTTCGATTTGTTCTTTCGCCAGCAAGGGGTCTTGATCGTTAGCGTCATTGTCCTTTACCTGATGAGCCATTGGCGGCGGTTCTCATGGGTAGACCTCGTACCAAGATGGGGGTTGATTATCCCTGCCTTAGTGGCTTTTGGAATGTATGCCCCAGCTTGGGTGGAGGGACGGTATATTGGCATGTTTGTGGTCCTCTTCTGGGCTGATCTACTGGCTAATATATGTTTACCTGCCTCTCAGACATTCCATAGACTGGTTCTGATCTTAAGCGTCATAATGATCTTATTCATGCTCATGAACATTATGGCCTTTAACCTTGAGGGCTTTCACGATCTTAATGAGGATGGGAATCAACCAGTCAAAACTCAGGCCCGGCCGCCAAGCTGGCCAGGTGAAGTGGCCGAAGCGTTACATGGCCTGGGGTTACAACCGGGGGATAAGGTTGCGGTCATTGGATATGGTTTTGACTCTTTTTGGGCCAGATTGGCCCGTGTTCAGATTGTGGCCGAAATGTTAGAAGAGGAAGCCGATCCTTTTTGGTTAGGTGATCCCTCACTGCAGTCTCAAGTTATCCAGGTGTTCGCAACTACCGGAGCCAAGGCTATCGTGGCCGAAAATGTCCCAAGTTATGCTTCTCTGACCGGTTGGCGCCAGGTAGGAAACTCAAATTATTACATCTACAGGCTCAGTGAGCGCCAATGATGCAATCTCCACTAAAGACACTGGACAAGATCAATATTGAACCCCGGCCGGTACTGAATGATATCACGGTAGTGATTCCCACGCTTGGCCGGCCCATCCTGGCCGAGAGCCTCTATTGGATTGCTGCCAATAGCGCTTGGCCAGCAGATTTGATTGTCGTAGATCAAGGGGCAAATCCAGAAGTGGCGGTCTGGCTGAAGATGCTGCGATCTATTGGGCTTAGGACTCAACATATCCCTTCATCGCAGCGAGGTAAAGCCGCTGCCCTTAATTGTGGTATCAAATGCGTTACGACTCGCTTCATCGTGGTGACGGATGATGATTGCTTCGTCGGCGTTGATTGGCTCAAGAATATGGCCACTCATCTGCGTCAGGCCCCGGATGCCATCATCACCGGTCCAGCAGAACCAGAGGGTGATGAAGTGACGGTTGCCGCAGTAACTTCTCATACGAAAGCAATCTATCGGCGTCCTCGGCTCAAGTTTGATACCTTTTGTGGCAGTAACATGGGAGTAGCAATAACTGCCATTAAACAGATTGGTTTGTTTGATGAAGATCCTGTACTGGTGGCGGCTGAAGATTGCGAATGGTCATACCGCGCCCTACGCACAGGTGTACCTATCATCTATGTTCCAGAAATCGCGGTACGGCACTATAGCTGGCGTGATAAAAGTAAACGGGTTGTTCGATACAAAAATTATGCCCAAAGTCACGGAGGATTCTACGGCAAATATTTGCGTAAAGGTGATTGGTTCATTGGCTTACGGATAATCATTCATCACCTACGGGCACTACGACGATGGCTTTATGGCCTCATCACCGGTAACCAGGACTCGGCGCTTTATGGCCGTGCTTATTTGATGGGTCTCTTACCTGGGATCATCGCCGGGTTACGGCAAGGAAGAAAGCTTTGAGCAATCCCCTGGTTAAGCAAACAGGTTCAGCCCTGTTCTGGAAAACTATCCAGCAAGCTGGCGTCAATGCCATCTTTCTGATCCGCCTTGTGATCTTAGCCCGATTATTATCACCGGAAGATTTTGGATTGCTGGCCATTGCCGTAACGGCGATTGGGGTTCTTTTAAACCTTACAGACTTTGGGATGATGCCGGCCCTGATCCAGCGCACAGATGCTAACTCCCATCATTACGACACGGCATGGACGATAGGTCTTGTTCGCGCTTTGGCGATTACAGGAGTGATCTTTTTGGCGGCGCCCACGATCGCAGAAATCTTTGCTGAACCGCGCGCCGTCGATATTATCCGAACACTTGCCATACTCCCACTCATTGAGGCTGTAGCCAGTATTAAGGTAGCTGATCTAATCCGAAACCTCCAGTTTCGTTCACTTGCAGCAGCTAAATTAGCGGGTGCGTTAGCGAACACTATTGTCTCAATTATTTTAGCTCACTCCCTAGGGGTCTGGGCGCTAGTAATCGGTACTTTGGCCGGGCCGGCTATATATGCAATAATATCCTATATTCTGGCGCCACATTGTCCTCGTCTATCTTTTGATCGCAACGCAGCCCGGCCACTCATTCGTTACGGCCGCTGGATATTCTTGACCAGTCTAATAGCGATGAGTGGAGGTGCTGCGCTTCGGGTCGTTATTTCACGCCAGTTGGGCGTGGTCGAACTGGGGCTTTATTTTCTAGCTGCGAAACTGGCCTTCCTCCCGAATGAGATTGCCAGTGAAGTGATTGGAGAGGTAGCTTTTCCACTCTACGCACGTCTACAGACGAATATCCAGCAGGCAGCACATCTATTTCGTGTCTTTTTCACCGGAATGTTGGTTCTGCTTACGCCTGTTTTTATCCTGATGATTGTAATCATCCCCTCTTTTGTCGATAACTTCCTTGGGCCACATTGGGATGGTACGATACCATTGATTCGGCTGCTGGCCGGTGTTGGCATCATTGGTATCGTAGGAGACGCCGCAGTGCCGGTGCTAAAAGGATTTGGTCAGCCTTATAAATTTGCCGGGATCGAGGGGGCACAATCTCTGCTGCTTATCATTTTTGCCTGGATCTTCACCGAACGTTTTGGTCTCATTGGGGCGGCATTGGCCTGGTTTCCAGCCGTTGCTGGCGCCTTAATTGCGAGTGTTGTATTCCTAAATCAGATTTTATCACGACCATTTGCCAAGTTTGAGATGCCTATTCTTGCGATTACTATCGCCTCTGGAGCGGGCGCTGTCGTTGCTTTAGGAATCGACAGCCTGATTCATGGTCTAGCCGGTTTTGTAGCCGCAAGCTGCCTGGCGGTAATCGTAATCGTTGCCTTATTGTGGGTCTTAGACCAACGGTTTAATCTCAGACTCTTTAAGGATCTGGCACGGGCCTTTCCTCAAGTTTCAAGACTGATGGGATTTACGCCCTCTGATGTTTGACAAATTACTGAGGTTCAATGTGTTTTCTAATGAGAGAACTAAATGAAGGTAAATTTGAGGTCAACCGCACAATTAATATTATCACGCTCAGTCAGGCGTCGAATCTATCGTTACACCCGTTGGCCGCCAGTGGGTTTGGTTCGCCTGGGTAATCTACGACGAGTAAAGCCAATTAGTCTTGCCTATGGTTTCGATCGTGGGCTACCCGTTGATCGTTATTATATTGAACGGTTTTTGACCGCTCATGCCTTGGACATCCATGGGCATATCTTGGAGATTAAGGAAGACCTTTATGGGAGCCGGTTCGGAGGCGACCGTGTTACCATGCTGGATATACTTCACCCCGAAAAAGGAAATCCGGCAGCAAGTATCGTAGCCGATCTAACCTGCGCGGACCATATACCCACCGATACCTTTGATTGTATTATCCTGACGCAGACGCTTCACCTCATTTATGATGTCCGTACCGCGTTGGCTACGCTTTACCGTATTCTTAAGCCGGGCGGCGTTTTACTGACAACCGTCTCTGGAATCAGCAAGATCAGCCGCGAGGACATGGATCGTTGGGGACATCACTGGAGTTTCACGACTCGCTCATCAGAGCGATTATTTCAGGAATTTTTTCCAGAGACAAATGTAAAAGTCGAGGCTCATGGGAATGTGTTGGCGGCCGTTGCTTTTCTCCATGGGCTGGCCAGCGAAGAACTGCGCCGGGAGGAATTGGATCATTTTGACCCTGACTATCAGGTATTAATTAGTATCAGAGCGATAAAACCTGAGGCGTCGGCATGAGAATTCCCGGACTGAAGCATTTAAAACAGTCTGCTCGCTGGTTACGGAGCCGGTTGACGAAAGGCGCACTTATTCTGGGTTACCATCGCATTGTCGAAACATCTCAGGACCCTTATCGGATCAGTGTGACCCCCCAGCACTTTGCCGAACAGCTTAAGATTCTACGCCAATATGCACACCCGATGCCGCTAATGGATCTCGTTCAAGCGCTTCAGGATGGCAACTTACCACCGCGAGCGGTAGCCATCACTATCGATGATGGTTATGCCGATAACCTTTACAAGGCAAAACCGTTGTTAGAGCATTATCAGGTACCGGCTACGATCTTTGTTACTACGGGCTTTATGGGGCGTGAGTTTTGGTGGGATGAGTTGGAGAGGATCTTCCTATCCACGAGATTATTGCCAGATCGGCTTTATCTACCCCTTGGCAGCCATATTTATGAGTGGCTGTTAAATGCTGCTGATAGGGAACTCCCCTTCACCTGGATGGAATGCTTAGAATACAAAGTTAACGCTGCACCCCAGGGTTTCGCCGCAGATGGTGACGCCTCTACCATCCAGGAAAAAGAGGAGCATAGCTCCAGACAACAGCTCCTATTGCGGCTTCATAAGCTATTATTGTCCTGGTCGCATGCGGAGCGACAGAAAGCAATGCTCCGATTATGGAATTGGGCTGGGGCCAAATCGAGTGAGGGGCCGATCCACCGTGCTTTAACTCATGATGAGCTGATCGAATTGACCGGCGGAGGGCTAATAGATGTTGGCGCGCACACCATGACTCACCCCACCCTATCTGAACTTTCCGTTACAGCACAGCGATTGGAGATCCAACAGAGTAAGGCATACCTGGAAGCGTTATTGAGACGACCTGTGACAAGTCTTTCTTATCCAAATGGTTCCCTCTCTGAAGATACGCTAGCTATAGTGCAGGATTCTGGATTTACTTGTGCTTGCGCCAGCTATAATGATGTCGCCAGGCGGGGCAACAATCCCCTCCACCTGCCCCGCTTTTGGATACCAAACTGGGATGGGATGACGTTCTCTCGCTGGTTACAGCGGTGGCTCGTATCCAACTGAATAAATTAAGAAATGGGATCACTCTCAAAATTTATGGGAGGAAAA
>Ga0073934_10008978_pt1 | contig 13032 bp, 7 predicted proteins | sample LarsenN4metaG_FD_76834 | JGI IMG/M metagenome (GOLD analysis project Ga0073934, IMG submission 76834) | Hot spring sediment bacterial and archeal communities from British Columbia, Canada, to study Microbial Dark Matter (Phase II) - Larsen... ...
TGCCGGAAAAAGTCCCATGCCCGCCGACAGGGCGCCCCGTTTTCAAAACCGCTGGCCCCGGTCCCCGGAAACGACGGGTCAATGGCTTTGGCCAGGCCGATCAAAATGTCCGTAAATTGCTTCGTGTCCGGCAGATACGGTGTGTATTCATTCGGTGCTTCCGGGTTGAATGTCCAGCTCCCGTTGTCTCCGATTGTACGTCCGTCAAACCTGCCGACGACGGGCTGCTGAAAGCCCGCGAACTTCGTAGTTATCGTAGGCGTGGTCCCGGGAAATGACCATTTTTCCAGGTACGTCGTGTCCGGCAGTATGTAGTCAGCCCAGGCGGCGACTTCGCCCATCACCGGACTGATGGCCACGAAAAGCGGCAGCAGGGCCTCGTTGGCCACCGTTTCTTCCCAGACCCTGCGACCACCCGGCACCGAGTACGGCCAGGCGTTCCAGTATGTAATCAGCACCTTGGCCGCGTACGGATACTGCTCCTGGATGGACGGAACGACCTCCTGGAAGTTGCCGTGAGTGGCCAACGGGAACCACGGTCGCGGGGCCGGGCGCCCGCTGAAATAGGTTTTGCTTGGCACATAAGCGGCCTTCGCCCGGTCGATGCGAACCCCACTCGGGGTGACGCCGCCGGGGACTACGCTGGTGTCCAGGCCGCCTTCGGCCTTCTTCTCGTCGTAACTCCCCCCGCCCTTCGACAGTCCCCCCGCGTAATCAACATTTCCAATGAGCAGGTTGAGCGTTTTCACCGCCAGATGGGCATAGGTTCCGTTCGTGTGCTGCACCACCCCGCGGTATGTCCAAACGCTGGCTTTCCGCCCGTGCGCCGTCAGTTCCGTCGCCAGTTCTATGATCGTCTGTTCGCTGACGCCGCACACAGAGGCGTATTCGGCGACCGTCTTCTCCCGAACCCGATCGGCATAAAGGCCGAACGCCGACCGGCACTTGATGCCGTTCACCGTCACCGAGCCCTGGCCGGGATCCCGGGGATCCAGTTCGCCCACCACGGGAGGAGGTGACGAACCCGAGACTGCGGCCTCCGTCACGGCGCCCGTTCCCTCGGCAATGCACACCGGATTGGCCGCGTCCACCGGTGAAGCGACCCCCGCCTCGGCGGCGGTCAGAAACAGCCCCGCGCTGGGATGATCCGATTGAACGATCACCAGCCAGGTCGCATCCGTGAAGGTGGGTTCCCCGGCGGCGCCCGCTCCGGCCGGGTTGGCGTTCCGCAGGTAACCCGCGTTGAACAGCCCGCCGTCGAGGATGACCCGCGCCATCCCCATGCCCAACGCGGCGTCGCCGCCCGGGATCACCGGTACCCATTGATCGGCCCTGGCCGCGCTGTTCGACAGCCGAGGATCCACCACCACGATTTTGCCCCCCCGGGCACGCATGTCGGCAAACTTGCGCCCCAGAGCCACCATTGGAAAATTGGCCTCCACGGGATTGGCCCCGAAGATGATCATATACTCCGCGCCGTCGAAATCCGGCTTGAGATGGGTCGGCCCGCCCTTTTTCTTCAGGTGGTCGTAAAGCAGACAATTCTCGTTGGCCACGTGATGGCTGGTTTCGCAAATCGACGTATGATCGAGACGGTAATTCTGCGTACCGTATCCCGCCTTGAAGATGCGATCGTGAAAGCTGCCCTCCACGCTCCGTCCCGGGCTGAACAGAAGTTGGTTCGCAATCGGCCCGACGTCCGCGTTGTCCGGGTCGATCATCTGCGTCAGACGTACGCCGTATGGTATTAGGGCGTTGATCGTCGCTGCGATCTCGCTGAATGCCTGCTCCCAACTGATGGTACGCCATGAGCCGGAGCCGCGCGGGCCGGTCCGCTTCAAGGGGTGCTGGATTCGGAAAGGGTCGTATACCGTCTGAATGCCGGACTGTCCTTTCGGACATAGGCGCCCCCGCTCGTGTCGTGCGGCGGCGAGTGGTGTCGCATATGACAGCCGTTCATCCTCCCCGCGGTTGTTCGGATGCCAGGGATTGCCATCGATCTTCAGCAGCACCCCGTCCCTGATCTTACATTTGATACCGCAGCGGCTGTGGCACATCTGGCAAACACTGTGAATAAACAGCACATCCGGATCGTCCTCCGTCAAATCGGGCGTGAACTCACCCAGGGAGTGGGCGCGGGCGGGCGCCGCCCTGAAGACCGTCGTGCCGAAGGCGGCCGCTGAGAGCAGACCACCGCTGAGCTGGAGGAACTCCCTGCGGTCAAGCTGGCCAATGCCCGCGGGGGATTCGCGGTCGTCGAGAACTCCAAGCCCGTATGACACGGTTGCACCTCCTGCTAATACGCCGACCGCTGATACAGCGGGGGCGTGCCCGATGGATGATGGCACGCGATGCACATGTTGATGTGCACCTGCCTTCGGATGTTGGCCGCCAGCCCCCCCGGCATGAAATCAACGGTGGGATGACAGATGACGCAATCTCGGTTCCGTACGCCGATCTGTCCGTCATAACCGAACAAGGCCAGCGGAGGGAACATGACTTGATGTGCCGTTTTGATCTGCGCGTCCAGCGTCGCGCCGGTCACGATGGCCGCGTGGCATTTCAGGCACTTCGAATCGTACCGTGGCGAGTTTACGTCGTGCAGAGCGGCCAGATTCAGGGGCCGCAGGTCGGGCATCGGTCCGCCCTCGCCCGGGGCAATCGTAAGCGGCTGACCGGGTGGGGGCTCGGGCGGTGGGGGCTCCGGCGGCTCCTCCATCTGCGGCGGTGACGGCGGCTGAAACACGTCGCAGGACAGAGCTCCGCAAAGAAACATCGCCGCCAGCGGCAGCGCCCATGCCGCCGGTCGGCGAAAAGTCGCAACTAGAGAAACTGGAGAGGCCTCGCGGCTGCAGAACAAGCGGCGTAGCGCCCGCCGCCAAGTCGGACGGTGCATGATAAAAGCTCCCCTTTGCGGCCCGCGCGTCACGGGGCCCTTCGGCCCCGCCGCCCCGTTCTGGCCCGGCGCGCCTCGTTCCTCAGGGGGCGGGCTCTCGGCTCGAAGCGATGCTCAGCAGCCGCTGGATGGGTGATGGCAATTCGCGTGCCAGGGCGAACAGAGAATTAAGAGGAAAGCGGCGTCAGGGCGACAATCCAGGAAACCGGCACCCAAATATAACCGTAAGTATTTGTCTAACATGATGTTATGGCACGTTGGCTGGTTAAACCACAGGGAGTGTATGGCTCAGGGCGCGCGGACTGCCAAGGCCCTCCGCCCCCAGAACTGTGGAATTCTGAAGCCCAAGTGCGGAATCCTGCCGGCCCGGTGAGTAATCCTCCGTCCCCTCGCCACCGGAACGAGGCAAAAGCCTCGCCGCCGTGGAAGGGCTATAAGCTTCCGGTGAAGTTCTGCTGGAAGATGAGAAAGTCGGCCAGGTCCACGTCGCCGTCACGGTCCAGGTCCGGCCGGGCGCAGCCGGGGGCGCGCGGGTTATTCGAGCCGACGAAGCACAACTGGAACGTGATGAAGTCGTTCAGGTCCACGTCGCCGTCGTCGTCAAAGTCCGCCGAGTCGCCCGTGTCCCGCCCGAAGACGACGTAGGCCTTTCCGGCGTCCGGAGGGCGGCCGGGCGGCTGGGCAAACGGCACGCCGATGACCAGATCGGTTACCCCGTCGTCATTGAGGTCTCCGGCATCCGCCAGGGACTCGCCGGTTAGCCCGCCCTGATCGATGCCCGCGATGAGAAACCCGTTGGCGCCATTCAGGGCGCTGGTGTCCACGATACCGCCCTCTCCGATATCGGGGGCGCCGAACAGAACCGCCACCCGCTGAAAAAGTTCGGGATCGTAGAGAATCCCGATCGCCAGGTCATCGATGCCATCCCCGTTCAGGTCACCGATCCCGCCGAGGCCGGGGATGAGACCAGTGTACCGATAGGGCACCCGGAAGCCGTTGCTCCCGTCCAGCGTGGAAAGCGCAAACACGCCGCCAGGGGCGACCGCCGACCCACCGAACACGACATACACGGACCCCCCGGTTTCGGCACCGGAAACGGCCACATCTTTGTAGCCATCATCGTTGAGGTCGCCGGGGCCGGCGACGCGCACGCCGAGCCATTCATCCGGGATAAAGCCGTTGATAGCAAAGCCATTGGTGCCATCCAGACTGGACAGTTCCAGCACCGGCTCGGTCAGCCCAGCACGCCCGTAGACGACATAGGCCTGTCCGGAGTAAGGAAGACCGGGCAGGTCGGCGAACGGCGCGCCGATGGCGATGTCATCCACGCCGTCCCCGTTGAAGTCGCCTAAGCCCGCGCAGTGTCCCGCCAGATCGCCCGCCGCGATGCCGTTGATGCTCAGGCCGTTGCCGCCGTCGAGCGTCAGCAGGTCCACGTAGCCGACCGCGCCGACCTCTGCTCCACCGTACACCACGTACACCTGCCCGGTGTCGCTCCCGTGCGGGTCCGCGCCCGGTGCGCCCAGTACGATGTCCGGCCAGCCGTCGTCGTTGAAATCACCCGCCGAGTCCGCATAGCGCCCGGCGCCGTCGAGCGCTCGGGCCCCCGCCACCACGTAGCCGTTGGCCCCATTCAGCGTAGAGGGGCTCAGCGTGCCCGAGGACCCGATCCCGACGGCCCCGTAGAAGACATAAGTCTCACCGGCGTCCGTCCGGCCGAACGGGTTGGCGCCGTCCGCCCCCACCAGGAAATCGTCGACGCCGTCCCTGTCCAGATCGGTCCGCCCGGCCAGCGACGCACCCAGGTAATCCAGCGTCCGCAGCCCCGGGATGACGAACCCGTTGGCGCCGTTCAGGGCCAGCAGGTCGAACACCCCGGTGCCACCGAGCGCCGGGCGTCCGAACACCACGTAGGCGTAGCCGGTGGGCCCCGGTGGGATCGAGACTGACCCCGGGGCCCCGACCAGCAGGTCCGGGATGCCATCATCATTGATGTCGCCGGCGCCCGCGGTCGTCGCTCCGGTGGCGTAATCTTCGCCGATCCCGTAAATGACGAACCCGTTGCTGCCGTCCAGGTCGCCCAGGTCCAGGAGCGCGGGAAACTGCGCCCAGCCCAGCGTGGGCCACAGAATCATGCTGAGCTGAACGGCAGGGCGTAGGCAAGTTCCTTGACGCGCGTACATGTGACACCTCATCGGAATAGGATGTTGTTGGCCGTGCAGTGGTCGCGGAGGCGGGTCCGCAGGACCGTGCGGGTGTACCAGGTCAGCCCCCCGTCGTCGGTGAACGACTCCTGTCCGGCTCTTCCCGCGCAGGTGCACGAGTCGGAGCCCGACAGGTAGAGCTGGAAGATGCTGAAGTCCGCCAAATCCACGTCCCCATCGGCGTCGAAGTCTGCGTTGCCGCACCCCGGCGGGAAGGGGTTGCCTGAGCCGCTGAAGCACGACTGGAAGAACGCGTAGTCGCCGACCGCGTCCACGTCGCAATCGTCGTCGAAGTCCGGCCAGGCGGTCACGTCGATCCGTGTGGCGAAGATGTCCCCGGCCTGGACGGCGAACGCATGGTTCCAGCGGCTCAGGTCCATCCACATCAGGTAGAAGGAATCCCCCTGTGCCGCTATGCCCGCGTATTCACCGATCTTGATCCTCCGCGTGTCACCTGTGGCGGGGTCCGAACTCTCCTGGGTCACGCGGTGGTTTTTGCTCCAGGTCACTCCTCCGTCCACGGAGTAGGAGAAGAACACGTCGTACCTCTGGCGGTCGAGATTCTGGGAATCCCCCAGGCGGGTGTCGTACCACATGACGCCGATGCGCCCCTTGCCGTCCACGACGATCGCCGGATGCCATTGCAGGCTGTGTCCCGGGGCGTCCCAGTTCACGCGGTACGGCCCCGACCATGTCGGCGGGCCGCTGGGTTGCGGTTGCCCGACGAGGACCTTGACAAAGTTGGGCGTCAGGTTGTTGCCGTCTTCCTCAGCATATACAACGTAAATACGGCCTTGAAAAAGGCACCCCGAAACGTCAACGCCGATACCCGGGTAGGTCACTAGCCCGTCCAGGTTGGTGCGACTCCGGGTCAGCCCGTTCTCGATTGAATCAAAGCCTGAGACGATCGTCGTCGGCCCGAAGAACACGAGCGGCTCGCTGGCGGGGAACGGGTCGTTCGTTCCGTTGAACATGATGCGCGGCCCGCCACCCCCCGGGGGTTGGTTCCGTTGAAACCAAGCCACGTAGAACTCGCCGCCGGGACCGACGCCCCCTACGGGTCCTTTCTTGATGGCCGTCGGCACGTTTGGATCGCTCAGGTCGTGTGCTGGGGCTCCGCCGAAGATCCATCCGTCCCCGGAGCTTGCGTCCCGGCCGAACATGATGGTGAAGTTTACACCATCGCCGGGGGCCCAAAGAAGATAGACGCGATTCATCCGTTGCGGGTCGGAGTCCACCGTCACCTTGGGAATGTCAAGGCTCTCGTCTCCCGCGCCGCTGATGAAGCCCACATCCCAGCCTTGTGTGCCCGAGCCGGTAAGGGCGCGAGCAAAATACACGCGCAGGGCTATACCCTGTATCCAGTCCACGCCGCACTGATAGAACATCCCATTCCGACCGATCGCGCAGCCTGGATCCGCTTGGTTCTGCCGCCACTGTTGCGCCGGCGGCGGCGGTCGCTCGATGTCAACAACAAGGTCGTGGGTCCACGGCGGCGGGTCGGACACGTTCGGGTTGGAGGTGCCCAACCCGTCGGAGCGGAACTCCTCCGTCCGGGAGTAGTCGTTCCAGGCGCCGAAAACCACGCCGAGTTGCCACGGGTGAGCCGCGATCCAAGGCTCGAACTGGGTCTTGAACGTGCCGTTGAGCGGGTTGTCATCGTCGGGAGTGTTGGGGTCCCCGTCCGGCCCGTTGGGATCGTTGACCTGGTGATCGGGTTCGATCCAGATCTGACAAAAGGCAGGGGTGAAGGACCACACGTGCACGAGCAGGGTCACGGAAGCCAGGAGCGCCGGCTTAGCACGCGCTGGGCGCGCTACCCCCCCCCACGGACAGCGACTGTCAAGACTTCACTCAACCTGGACATGAGCCATTCTCCTTTCCGTTGCCCGGCCAGCGCTGCGTGTGACTTGGCCGCCGCGCCGCCCCGGCGTCAACAGGATTCGGTGTGACCGCGGACAATCCTCACCCGCAGCCTGTCTCTTGCAACCGTAAGTGTACCCGACTCACGGCTTCCGTGCAAGCTCAATTGCAGAGCGCCCTGGGAGCCGGATCTGGGCCGAGAACCTGCCCAAACTGAGCGCGTAAGTTCATATCTACCAAAGACTTACAGCGATCCCGTGAAGTTCTGCTGAAAGATCAAAAAGTCCGCCAGGTCCACGTCCCCATCGCCGTCCAGGTCGGCGTCCACGCCCGGCGGACAGGTGGGGGCCGGCGGGTTGTTCGAGCCGCCGAAGCACAGTTGAAATATTGTAAAATCGCTTAAGTCAACGTCCCCGTCGCCGTCCAGGTCGCCCGACAGCGACAGCAGGGCGTTGATGGCCGCCTCCAGGTTCGGCCGCGGGCCGATGTTCCGCGTCGGGTCCCGGTGCGGCGTGCCCGTGTCGGTGATGAGCTGCCGCAGGTCCAGGGGCGGCAGGTTGCCCGGCCCGCCGGCCAGAGCCACGCCCTGCACGGCGGCGGCCGAGCCGGTGACGATGGGCGAGGCGCTGGACGTACCGCTGAAGCCGTCCGTGTACCAGGAGTTAGTGCCGCCGCCGTTGTACAAGTCGCCGTAGCCGGTGCTGGTCACGCTGCTGCCCCAGCCGTTGGCGTCCATGCGGCTGCCGTAGTTGCTGAAGCTCTCGGCCACGTGGGTCAGCGGCGTTCCGGCCCCGACGATGACCGCCCCGCTGTCACGGAAGCCGCGATTGAAGGCGTTGTTGTAAATCGGATCGTCCAGGTTCCGCGAGCCATTCCCGCCGGCGGCCACCACATGCTTGCCGGCCGCGGTAGCGCTGAGCGTGGCGTCAAACGTGGCCTGCTCCCACTCCATGGGCAGGAAGCCGCCTGGCCCGGAGACCTGCACTTCGATGAGGATAAACCCGCCGACGGGCAGGTTGGCGGCGGCCAGGTTGACCGCGGCGGCCGACCCCGCGTCCAACCGGTTGGCCCCGCCCAGGGCGGCGGCATGGACGATTCCCAGCACGCCGAAGCCGTTGTTCTTGCCGCCCAGCTCGCCCAGCACGGCCGTCCCGTGGTTCACGTCGGAAGGCGGCGGGTTGGCGGGATCGTGGAAGAACGGTTGCGGCAGGTCTTCGTGGTTCCAGTTCCAGCCGCGTTCCACGTCGATGATGAACACGCCTTCGCCACGCCCGCCGGGCACCGTCCAGGCGTAGGGCGCGTTCACGCCCGGCTCCGGGTCGAACAGATACCCCTGCAGGTCGGTGAAATCGGGCGTGACGTCCAGGCCGGCCGGCGGCCTGGCGACGGCTTCCCGGATGGGCACGACGCGGCCGCCGACGCTGGCCACGTCGGTGTCGAACTCCAGCGGGCGTATGTAGGCGATCTCCACCTGGTCGAACTGATTCAGGCGATTGACGATGAGCGTGGCGTCGGCCAGCGTCGTGGTTTCCGGCAGGGCGAGCAGGTAGTAGAGGTTCAGGTCCGGCAGGCTGGCATTCGACCGCCGTTCCGCGGCCTGCTTTTCGGCGTCGAACAGGGATTCGTCGCGCGGGAAGTAACGGCTGATCCCCAGCCCCGCGATCGAACGGAGGTAGGCGACCACGTCCTCGATATCGGCGCCGGCCAGGGACCGCAGCTCCTCCTCGCGCAGCCGCACCCGCGTTCTTTCGGCGAACTTGAGCACCACGCGGGTCGGATCGTGGGTCTGTTGGGAGGCAAAGGATGCCAGAGTCTTGTCAACGACGCCCCGGCGGAGACCGAACTGAAAAGGCTCGCTGCCGGCAGTAGCCGTGGGAAGCTGCCAAACCAGGCCGACGATGGCCAGAACGGTCCTGCGGCTGGGCATCAATCCTGCGAACGATTTCATGCCGGACTCCGTGGTCGGAAGGTCAAGGCTGTAGTATACCGCCTCGACGGTTCCGACTCCAGCCTCTGGACACGTCGCTCGCTTCGTGCACCTCGCGCTTTTCCGTGAGTGGATGACGGGAGCGGACGGTTTATGGCGGAGCTGCCGACGCCGGCCGCGAGGGCCGCCGGCGACGCTCGGAGGGCGGGGCGTCCTGCGTGCGCCCGAAGATCATCCGCCCGGCGCTGGACTGTAGGACGCTGGTGACGGTGATGACCACGGTCTCGCCGATCTTGTCCGCGGCCGCCTCGGCGACGACCATGGTGCCGTCCTCCAGGTAGCCGACGCCCTGGCCGGGCTGCTCGCCCGGCTTGAGGATGCGCACGGACAGCGTCTCGCCGGGCATGAAGACCGGGCGGAGGGCGTTGGCCACGTCGTTGACGTTGATCACCTGCACGCCGCGGAGCTGAGCGATCTTGTTCAGGTTGTAGTCGTTGGTGACGATTCGGCCGTCCAGGGCCTTGGCCATGACCACCAGCTTCTGGTCCACGTCCTCGCAGGCCTCCACTTCGCGGATGCGGGCATCCTCGATGCGGATTTCGACCTTGGGATTGGTCTGGACTCTGTTGAGCATGTCCAGGCCGCGTCGGCCACGGTTGCGTTTGAGCTTGTCGGCGCTGTCGGCGATGGCCTGTAGTTCCATGAGCACGAAACGGGGGATGATCAGCGGGTTGTCGATGAGCCGCGTCTCGCACAGGTCGGCGATCCGCCCGTCGATGATCACCGAGGTGTCCAGGATCAGGGGCCGGGTACCCTTGGTCTGCTTCTTGAACTCCACGTAGGGGATGACGAAGCGGACGTCGTCCTTGGTCTGCAGGATGACGCTGACGGTGAAGTAACAGCAGATCAACCCGATGGCGAACTTGACCGTGGAGATGAAGGCGGCGCTGGCCTGGATGGGCAGCGTGGTGAAGACCAGGTCCACGATCAGACCCAGGGCGTAGGCCCCCACCAGGCCGACGATCAGCCCGAAGAACAGCCCGCCCACCGCCTTGAGCGACTTGCGGGTCAGCGACAGGTCCAGAGCCACCACCACCAGCCCCAGCCCGAAGGCCGCGGCGATGAACGCCGGGCGGTTGAAGGAGATGGGGCTTTCTTCATTGATCTCCAGCCCGGCGACGAAGATCCAGGCTCCCGCCAGCAAGGTGAGGATGAACAGCCCCCGCACAAACCAGATAATCATCTTATGATCTCCTCGGAAGGGGGTCTGGCCGGCCCGGGGCCGCACGCGAGGCACGGCGAGGTGTCGCCGGGGCTGCCCGCAGGCCCCCGGCCGATCGCTCCACGGCGGCCGCCCCGTTGGAAGTGGCCAAACGCCTTATCCACCCGCATTATACCTCCCGGCCGTTCTTCCGCCAAGGTCCGGGGCATTCCTCATCGGGCCAAGCCGCGACGTTGCAAAAACACAGAGTGGCCCGGCACGCCTTCGTCCTCGCTGGGGGTCGGTGATACTTGCCGCGGGGTAAGGCCGCCGGGAAGATGAGCGGCGTGGTTTTTTGCCGCTGCCTGCGTGATAGCGGGGTGAGTGGCCTTCGATGAGCAGCCTCCCGGAGTTCGGTACGGTACAGGCGGCCGGCTATGAGGCCATCGGCTTCAAGAGCGGGCTGGAGGTCCACCAGCAGCTTCTCACCGAACAGAAGCTTTTCTGCCGCTGCCCGGCCGGCCGCTACAGCGACAGCTACGACGCGGAAATCCTCCGCCACATGCGCCCGACGCTGTCGGAGATGGGCGAGTACGACGGCACGGCGCTGATGGAGTTCACGACGCGCAAGGACATCATCTATCGGCTGAGCAGCAACACGGTGTGCACGTATGAGATGGACGATGCCCCGCCGTTCGTCATCAACGAACAGGCGGTGGACATCGCCATCCAGATGGCCCTGCTGCTGCGGCTGCAACTGATCGACGAGCTGCACATCGCCCGCAAGCAGTACCTGGACGGGTCCATCCCCACCGGCTTCCAGCGGACGACCATCCTGGGGGTGAGCGGCTGGGTGCCTTTCGCCGGCCGGCGCATCGGCATCCGCCAGCTCGGTCTGGAGGAGGACTCCTGCCGCGAGGTCTCCGACGTGGGGCACGTGCGGACGTTCATCGCCGACCGGCTGGGCATGCCGCTGGTGGAGATGGTCACCGAGCCGGACATGCGCACGCCGTGGGAGGTGGCCGAGGTGGGCCAACTCCTCCGCCGCCTGACGCGGGCCACCGGCAAGGTGCGGCGGGGCATCGGCTCGGCCCGCCAGGACGTCAACGTGAGCGTGGCCGGCGGGACGCGGATCGAGATCAAGGGCGTGCCCCGCCTGCCGATGATCCCGCGCTTGGTGCACAATGAGGCGTTCCGTCAGGTGGCCCTGCTGGCAATCCGCGACGAACTACGCCGGCGCGTGGGCCGGCCTCACGACTGGAAGGCCGCCCGAGCCGACCTGACGGGTGTGCTGCTCCACAGCGCCTTCCCGTCCGTTGCTGCGGCCGTGGCCGCCGGGCAGCGCGTCTGGGCCGTACTTCTGCCGCACTTTGCCGGCATCCTGACGCGCCCCACGCAGCCCCACACCGTCTTCCTCCAGGAGTTCGCCGACCGCGTGCGCGTCATCGCCTGCCTTCAGGGGCGGCCCAATCTGATCAGTTCGGACAATCCCACGGCCACGCTCTCCCCGGGTGAGTGGAACCGCATTCGCCGGAAACTGCGGGCGACGGCCGAGGATGCTCTGATCGTTGTCTGGGGCCCAGTTGAAGACGTAGACACGGCCGTTGTGGAGATTGAGGCCCGGGCGATGGAGGCCTTCGCGGGCGTTCCGGGCGAGACGCGGCAGGCGTTTGAGGACGGCACCACCGGCTTCGAGCGCATCCTGCCCGGTCCCACCCGCATGTACCCGGACACCGACCTGCCGCCCAAGCCACTGGGCGCCGAGCGCATCCAACGGGCCGCAGAGGGGCTGCCGGCCCGCCCCTGGGAGCTGGAGGAACGCTACCTCAGGATGGGACTATCGGCGCAATTGGCCCGACAACTGACCTTGATTGCCGAAACCGATCTGTTCGAGCGGATCACTGCGGCGGCACCGGGCCTGGCGTCGGTGGCCGCATACGTGCTGTGCTGCTATCTGCCGGGCAAGCGCCGGCGGGGCTGGCGCGTGGAAATACTCAGGACCGGTTGTCTGGAGTCACTTTTCGCCTACGCGGCAAAGCGGCATTGGAACCGGGAAGCCGTGCTTATGGCTCTGGAGCAGGCGTTGTGCCAGGAGCGGTCCCTCGACCCAATGGAACTTGACGCTCTCGATTCCAAAGCTCTTTCCGATGAGCAGGTCCAACGACTGGTCACACAGATGGTGGGCGGATCCCAGTTCGAACCTCGTCCCAGTCGTCCCAGTCGGGCGTCTCAGGCGGTCCGGCGTCACGCATACCTGATGGGGCGGTTGATGAAGCAGCTTCGTGGTTCCGTTCACGGCCCACGGGTGGATGATCTGCTGGCGCGTTGCCTGAGTCAGCTTCACCCGCAGGAGGTGAGCCCGTCGTGACCCAGACCGGGAGTGAGGATCGCTTGAAAGGCTACCGCGGCCCGGGGGCGGCCCTGCTGGAGCGATTCGGCGTCGGAGTGTGGAGCGAGGTGCAGGCCCGCACCGAGACGGGCGCGTTCCAGGGGCTGATCCTGCCGCGGGGCGAGACCGCCGACGAGCGGCACCTCGTCCTTAAGCTGGCCAACGGCTACAACGTCGGCCTGGCGGTGGAGACCATCCGCGAGCTGGTCGAGTTGGGACGCCGCGAGGCCCGCTACCGCATTCCGGAAAAGCAGTTCCCCTACGACCCGGCCAAGCCGCGGGTCAAGCTCTTCGGCACCGGCGGCACCATCGCCTCCCGCCTGGACTACCGCACGGGGGCGGTCATCCCCGCGTTCTCCCCCGGCGAGTTGTACGGCTCGGTGCCGGAGCTGGCCGACATCTGCAATCTCCAGACCGAGAAACTCTACGGCATCTTCAGCGAGAACATGGGGCCGGAGCAGTGGATCGGCATCGCCAAGGCGTGCGAGGCCGAGATCGCCAAGGGCGTCGCCGGCATCGTCATCGGTCACGGCACCGACACCATGCACCACA
>Ga0073934_10008979_pt1 | contig 13032 bp, 9 predicted proteins | sample LarsenN4metaG_FD_76834 | JGI IMG/M metagenome (GOLD analysis project Ga0073934, IMG submission 76834) | Hot spring sediment bacterial and archeal communities from British Columbia, Canada, to study Microbial Dark Matter (Phase II) - Larsen... ...
ACACGGTCGACGCCCAGAAGTCCGGCCTCCTTAAGCTGATTGACGATCTGGTCCAGGTACTTCTCTGAATTCTGTTTTTGTAAATGCCATTCGATGGGGTCCACTGCGCCGCCGCGCGCTGGCGCAGTTTGAAGGGGATGCATCACGTGCAGGAGGGTTACGCGGGCATTCGTTACTGGCGCAATTGCGATCACGTGGGGCAGCACACATTCGGCGAGTGTAGAACCGTCTAGAGGAACCAGGATGTGATTGATCATAGCAAACTCCATACCACTTAGTAAAAGACAATGTAGTGTGATGAGATGGTGATGTTCGGTGTATCCATTCCCCCGGGCTGGCTAAATTATATTACAGAAACATGACAATTTTGGTTCAACAAGGATTGCCGGTGTGCACGCAAAACATATCCGGTAGTTGCTCCCTGCGCCGGGGACGGCGGCTTGAGCTTAGATTTTGACAACCTTTGAGTGCACAAGGATTGCCGTGATGATTCAGCATATCTGGCGGCGCGACTTGGTGCTGGCTCTGCCCTGCGATGCACCTGGTGGAGACACTCCAGATAGCTATGATTGTACAACGTTGAAAAACAACTCCACCACCCTGGGGTCAAAATGTGTGCCAGAGTGCTCCTGGATGTAGTCCAGCACTTGTTCCTCGGGCCAGGCTTTGCGGTAGGGTCGGTCAGAGCGCAACGCATCCCACACATCCACGATGGCAAAGATGCGCGCCTCCAGCGGGATCTGTTCCCCTTTCAAGCCAAGGGGATAGCCGGTTCCATCCCACTTCTCGTGGTGGCAGTACGGAATGGCAAGGGCAGGTTTCAGGTACGCGATCGGCGCCAGCATCTCATAGGCCCACTCGGGATGCTTTTGCATGATCTCCATCTCTTCAGGGGTCAGCGGAGCGGGTTTAAAGAGGATGTGATCGGGCACGCCCAGCTTGCCAATATCATGCAAAAGGGCCCCGCGGCGGATATGGGCCAGCTGTGATTCGTCCATCTCAATGGCCCGAGCCAGCTCCAGGGTGAGACGGGTGACGCGCTGGGTATGACCTTCTGTCTCTCGGTCGCGTAAGTCCATGGCCCGTGACCAGCCTTCGATGGTCGCGTCATAGGCTCGGTACAATTCCTCGTTCGTCGCTTGCAGATTTCCAAACAGCGCAGCATTCTCGAGCGCGATCACAGCCTGCCCCACGAGTGTATGGAAGAAGTCGAGCCATTCCTGATACGGCTGGAGCAGCGAACGCTGATACACTTCGAGAACGCCTTTTACCTGGCCCTTGCTGATCAAAGGCATACCGATATAGCTGACAAATCCTTCTGCGGATACAAACATGCTGAAGGATTGTGCACTCGTCGTTTCTCTCAAATCCGCGAGGCGGATCATGCGGCGTTCCCTGGCAGCCCGCCCGGCATGGCTTTCGCCAAGCGAAAGTTGAGCGCTTTCGATCAGCTTTGTGCGGAAGCCCTGCCCGACCATGTATTCGAGAATCTGGGTTTCCTCATTGAGGAGTAAAACATCGGCTGCATCGACCTGTAACTGTGAGATGACCTGTGAAAGGATCACTCCCAGCGTATAGCGCTGATCGAAGCTGGACATAATGGCGCGATCGATCTCACTAAGAGCCATCAGACGTTTGATGTGCTGGTTGATCTGGATCTCTGCCGCCTTGCGTTCGGTAATATCCTGCATGATGCCAATGAAGCGGGTGGGTTTGTGATCCGGGCCAAATTCTACGGCGCCCGTGCAATGGAGGTAACGCAGCTCTCCAGTCCTGGAGAGGATACGGAAGTTCAAAGCCTTCGATTGCATTCCCGCTTTCATATCTTCCAGCCATGCAGCGGTCGACGAGCGGTCGGACGGGAAGATCAGCGTCAGGAAATCCTGACTATTATGCTGGAATTCCTCCGGCAGGATATCCAGCAAGCGGTACATCTCGTCTGAGAATGTAATCATATCCTTGGGGATATCATAGCTCCAACTGCCAATGTGACCGATGCGCTGCGCCTCGGAGAGCAGCTGTTCTTTTTCTCGCAAGATTTCTTCTGCGCGTTTACGTTGCGTGATGTCACGCCCAACCACAAAGATCAGCTCTTTTCCTGTTTGTTGGATGCGGTTGGCGGTGACTTCGACAGGAACGAGTGTGCCATTTTTTCGCCGCCAGAGACGCTCATCCATTGAAGTGGCGCCGTCTGACAAGATCCTTTGGAGGAATTCCTCGATATTGCTCTTCTCATGAGCGACAATATCATACATGCTGAGATTTGTGATCTCTTCTGCCTGATAGCCCAGAAGATTCATAAAAGCAGGATTGGCCGCAATCACCCGTCTGGTTTCTAATTCATAGAGACAGATCGCCTCCACCGAATTTTCCATGACGGTCCGGTAACGGGTTTCACTGTCCCGCTGTGCTTCTTCCGCTTGCTTGCGCTCGGTGATATCACGTGAGTTGATCAGCGCTACCAGCTCGCCGTGCTCGTCTGTGTAGACGCGCCCTATGGCTTCCAGAAATCGCCAGGAGCCATCGTTGTGGCGGAAACGAAATTCAACGCTCGTCACGCCTTGCGGGTGTTGGATCCTCTCCAGGAACAGGTTGATCACCTTTTCCTGATCTTCGGGATGAATAAAGCTAAAGGCATTTTTCCCCAACATTTCCTCGGGCAAATACCCCAGCAAGCGCTTGATCGAGGGACTTTCATATTGGATGATTCCGGCTGTATCTATGATGGTGATAATATCGGAAGAGTATTCGATCCAGGATCGGAAGCGCCGCTCGCTGGCCTCCATCGCAGCCTCTGCATATTTGTGCTCGGTGATGTCGACGAACGTCAGCAGCAAAAGCTGCTCTTCCCCTGATTGGAATGTGACAAACTGCGCCCGCAGCCAGACGTTCTTGCCGAACGTGGTCAGCACATGCACGTCGCCGGCCACGAGCTGCCGGCTGGCAATGGCGTGCTCGGCCATCTCGAACAACCCCGAGCGTTTCCACGATTCCAGTGTGCGGAAATTCTGCTGCTTTAACTGCTCGATGGTTGCACCTACCATTTGAGCAACACAGGCATTGGCAGACATGCACTCCCCGCTAAACTTATAGGTCAGGATACCCACCGGGGAGGCGGTCAGAATTTGTTCATTGAATGCAAGCGCATCTGCAAGTTGTATTTCTGTCTGCTTGCGCTGAATGGCATACTGGATGACCCGCGTCAAGAGCCGACCATCGACCTGTGCTTTCATCAAATAATCCTGCGCGCCGGCCTGCATGGCCTTGATGACCATTTTTTCATCTGCCTGACCTGTCACCACAACGACCGGGGTTTGAGGCGCGTGGGAGAGAACTGCTTCAAGAGTGTCCAATCCCTCCTGGTCTGGCAGCGATAGATCAAGCAGGACTGCATCCACATGATGCGCGGCAAGGCATTCCAGGCCCTTCTCAAGACTATCTGCCCATTCCAATTGGATCGTGATTTGTGAATTAGCAGAGAGGAGCTCCTCTTTTACCAGTCGGGCATCCCCGGGGTTATCCTCAATGAGGAGTAGATAGAGTGGACTAACCATTATTGTTTTCCCCCAGGCGAAGGGATCAAAACCTGTGAACGTTTCATATTACATGTTACATGCACTGCTAAAGCTGCAGACGAGGGGCGAATTATTTCCAGAACCAACGAGGGCGGAGATTTCTTTTTACCCGCTGGGAGCAGATTGTATCTTCAGCGCGGTGATAAATTGGATAAACATATTGTATTCCATCGGCTCATCAGTTGGGGAATTGCCGGCTTACAACTGTCTTGCAATTTGCAGGCAAATCTGCTTTCGTTTTTCATTGGAACTATTCAGCTTAACTTCGATTGGCTGACAATTCCGTCGCGTACGTGGCGTTCTTGAACGCCAATCCATGCACTGGAGAGCGCGTTCTACGCGATTTGGTAGTGGGTCAAAAGAAGTGATGTTGTTCGTGGGACGGGATGTTATCCCGTCAATTCATGGATCTGCGGGATGGCATTCCGCACCACATCACTTACTTGTAGACCACTACCCGCGATTTTTGTCAGGCAATTTATGTTAACCTGACGAAGATCTTCGTTGTAGCGCCGGGTTTTCTTCTATGAAGAGCACGCTGGTCGGGGTACTCGATCATTTCTCCCGATAGAAGCGGATACGATCCTCATGATGCTTGGCGGCATACATGGCCTGGTCGGCAAATTTGATCAATAATTCGAGATCTTCCGTATCGTTGGGGAAGAAACTGATCCCGAGGCTGGCTTTCAAAGGATCGGGTCCTGCATCGGGAATGGGAGGTTCATTCAACGATTTCAAAATCTTCTGGGCGACGAACATAGCATCTGCCTGGTCCAGGATGCCTTCGAGGATAAAGGCAAACTCATCCCCTCCCAGGCGTGCGACGGTATCGCTTTGACGCAGGCTCGCTCGCAGCCGCGGCGCCAGTTGGTGCAGAACCCTGTCCCCACTCTCATGCCCAAAGGTGTCATTGATCCGTTTGAAATTATCCAGATCCATGAGGATGACAGCCGCTTTCCAATTCAACCCTCCGGTATTGCGGCGGAGGGTACGCCGGGTTGCCAGTCCAAGCCGGTCATAGAACAGGGCTCGATTTGGCAGCCCGGTTAGAGAATCATGGGTGGCAAGATGTTTGAGCTGGGCCTCGATGCGCTTCCGTTCAATGGCATAATAAATGACACGAGTCAATAACTGGCTCGTGCATTCTTCTTTGGTAACATAATCCTGGGCGCCCTGCTGCACAGACTGCATGGTCAGCTCAGCATCGTTGAGACCGGTCAGAACGATGATCGGTATGTGAGGAAACAATCCGTTCAAATTCTCGAGCGTCGCCAGTCCGCTTGAGTCTGGCAGGTTCAGATCGAGCAGAATGACATCGAAGCGATTGTTGGAGCAGGCCTGGACGGCCGTGTTCAGCGATTCCACCTGCGAGAACTGATACGTTACGCCAAAATAAGCAGGGCCAGCCAGCATTTCCTTGATTAAACGTACATCGCCCGGGTTATCTTCAACGAGCAATAAGCCAATTCGTTTCTCCGGCATAACTTCCTTTCAGCGCCCAGGCAATCGCGGCTAGTCTTTTCCATCGGGGAGCTTGACGATCTCGAGCCAGAAATCTTCAATGGATTTGAGCACTTTGACAAATTGCTCAAGGTCCACTGGCTTGGTCACATAGGCGTTGGCGTACAGGTCATAACTCTGGATAATGTCCTGTTCTGCTTGGGAGGTGGTCAACACGACCACCGGGATCCGCTTTAGAGTAGGATCCTCTTTGATTTCATTCAGCACTTCAAAGCCATTCATGCGCGGAAGATTCAGGTCGAGCAGGATCAAATCGGGGCGGGTTGCATCTGCATATTTTCCCTCCCGCCGCAGGCAGGCCATCGCCTCCAGTCCATCGCTGGCAACGATCATGTTGTTGTGTATCCTGGCATCGTAAAGCGATTCGCGGGTCAAACGTACGTCGCCGGGATTATCTTCCACGAGCAGGATCTCGATCGGTTTGGAAGGTTGTGTTGTCATGAGGTCTCCTTTACAGGTAGTGTGAAATAAAACGTAGCCCCTTCCCCAGGCTTTGACTCAACCCAGATACGCCCTGCATGGCGCTGCACAATACGCTTACAAATCGCCAGTCCTATGCCGGTGCCAGGGTAGGCCGTTCTGCTATGCAAACGTTGAAAAATCTCAAAGATGCGCTCGCCAAATTTCGGGTCGAGGCCGATCCCATTATCACAGACGGAAAAGACCCATTCGTTTTCTTCCTGTTTTGCAGAGATATGAATCTGGGGCGCCTGCTCGCCTCGAAACTTGATCGAATTGCCGACCAGATTTTGGAAGACCTGCACCAGTTGCGGTTGATCACAGAAAACGGTCGGCAGCGGATCGTGGGTGATGACGGCCTTGTTTTCCTCGATCGCGACCTGCAAGTTCATCAGAGCTTCCGCAAGAACTTTTTCGCAGGACGAAAGCCCCATCAAGCGGCCGCGTGTACCCACTCGCGAAAAAGTCAGCAGATCATTGATCAGCTGCTGCATGCGCGCCGCACCATCCACAGCAAAGGCGATGAACTCATCTGCATCATTATCCAGCTTTCCCTGATAGCGCCTTTTCAGCAATTGCATATAGCTCGAAACCATGCGCAGCGGCTCCTGCAGATCATGAGAAGCTACGTAGGCAAATTGCTCCAGTTCGGCATTCGAGCGGCGCAGATCCTCGGCCAGGTGTTTCAGTGCCTCTTCTGCACGCTTGCGCTCGGTAATATCCCGGCCGTAAATATTGACATATCCACCCTCCACGATTGGGACAAGCATAATCGAGTAGACTTTATCCTTACAGAATACATCCACGGTTTTATTCGAACGATCGTCCATCGCGACGGTGATAAAGTCTTGTAATTCCTCGGGGAGATAATCGTTGACTCCACAATTCCAATCCTCCAGCAATTCCTGGCTGGCTGTGTTTGCATACGTTAGCCGTCCATCGGCCTGCACGCGCAGGATGGGATTTGGATTTTCCGTGGGGAATTTTGCGAGATCTGAGATTTCCGCTTCTGCCTGCTTGCGCTCGGTAATATCACGGTTCGTTCCGCTTCGTCCCATGTACTTACCATCTGCTGCATAGACTGGCTCACAGGAATGGCTGATCCAGCGGACCTGGCCTGCTTTTGTAACAATACGATAATCCAGATCGTGGGTTTCGCCACCCTCCTGTATCTCTCCCAGGTGAGCCTCGATCCGCATCCGATCTTCGGGATGCACGATATCGATGAAGAGCTGAGGATTGTTGATGAATTCCAGAGGGGTGAAGCCGGTCAGCTTTTCGCAGGAGGGGGAGATATACTTAAAACTCCTGTCCGGTTTGATCCAATAGATCCAATCGTTGGCGTGATTGGCGAGCAGGCGGTACTTTTCTTCACTTTCCAACAAGGCCTGTTCTGCGCGCTTGCGCTCGGTGATGTCGTGCACCATTCCGATGGAGCGGATGATCTGGCCATCTGCATCTCGGAAATGTTCACACTTTTCATGCACGATACGAATTTCACCGGTCGAGCGCCTGACCACCCGGTGCTCGATCTCGTAACTATCTCTCCCTTCACGTAGCGAGCCAGAGTAGGCATCATTCACCGCGGCGCGATCCTCAGGGTGAACGGCTTCGAGGAAGGCTTCATAAGTGGCGGCGAATTCCTGCGGCTGGAGTCCGAAGATACGGTACACCTCATCGGACCACGTCAGCTGATTATTTGCGAGATCGAGTTCCCAGCTGCCGAGATGGGCGATCTCTTGCGCCCGCGTCAGCCGCTGCTCGCCCTCGCGCAGAGCCTCCTCGGCCTGTTTGCGCTCAGTGATATCCTGGAATGTACCAAAAATCCGCACACACTTGCCATCGCGGAACTCTGGCTGTCCCATGGTGTGTATCCAGAGGTTCTTGCCTTTGGCAGTGATGAAGGGTAATTCCAGGTCATAGGGTTGACTCTCTTCGATGGCCCGCTGTACGGCCTGGCTGATCACTGGACGCGCCTCCGGCGCGTAATAGTTGATCGCGTTCTCAAGGTCCGGCTGGAGCGAGGGATCGACTTCATGAATGCGATAGGTTTCCGCTGACCAGTGCGGCGTCATCGTTTGCAGATCCAACTCCCAGCCGCCGATCTTGGCCATTTTACCGGTTTGAAGCAGTAGGGCCTCATTGCGGTGCAGAGCCTCCTCGGCCTGTTTGCGCGCGGTGATATCCCGTCCAATCGCCTGGATTTCCACCACCTGACCGGTCTCATCCCGGATTGCGGAATCCTGCCACTCGATCCAGCGTATGCCCTCGACCGCGAAGGCACGCTGTTCCACCAGAACCCGATATGGAGGCTGGTAGAGCGCTTGCATGGCCTCCAGCGTGCGCGGCAAATCCTCGGGATGGACAAGACGTTGATAGCTCTCCTTGCCCAGAATTTCTTCGCGTTTCAGGCCAAATTTTCGGCAGTAGGCATCATTGGCAAAAGTAAAATATCCCCCCAGGTCCACCCGCACGATTAAATCGAGTTGAGACTCTACAAGGCCGCGATAGTGCGCTTCGCTCTCGCGCAGGGCCCCTTCGGCCTGCTTCCGCTCGCTGATTTCCCTCTCCAGCTCTGCCCTCGAAGCCGTGATCGTTTTTAGCTTTCTTGTCATCTGGTTGAAGGCGTGGGATAGTTCGCCGATCTCGTCCTCGTTTTTGACAGGGATGGCAAAATCAAGATTCCCCAGACCGACTATGCGTGTTCCGTTCTGGAGAGTTGCAATCGCCTGTAAGATGCGCCGAACGTTCAACGCATAATTGACCATCAGGAATAGACCGAGCACACCGATGAGAGTGAAGCTAAGCAGCCGGGTAAATTGTTCCAACCAGTGTTCCTGTTCGTTCAACATTTCTTCCAGGCGGGAGGCGTTGAAAATCATCCCCTGGTTTTGGACCTCCAGCCGGCCCCACGAGGTCTGTATAAATTTCTTGTCGAACTCGCTCTCGGGATTCTGAGGTGCAGCCTCGATACGAGCTTTGACTTCGTCGAAGACGGCTTTCAGCCGCTGCTGATTGTTTTTGATACTGGCGACCAGCGCTTGCTGCTCCGGCGTGCCTACTTCCAGGCTCGAAACATGATCGGAAAAAGAGGCGAATTTCGATTCCCAGCGGCTGGCTTGCTGGCTCTCGCCGTAGAGCAGGTAATTATTGGCCAGAAAGCCCAGTTCATATGCCTCGCGCTCGAGCTGTGCAGCGAGTTCCTGCTGCTGGTGAGTATTCTCCACCCATTGGGTGGTGACGATTACCGCTGCAAAAACGAACAGTAGAATGCTGCCAAGAATAGTTATATTGATAATAAACTGAGTTCGGATTTTCATCGTTTTTCACCTAGGGCACAATATTCACCGCTTCGGGCTTGATCGCCTCGAGCCCATCTATGTAAATATATTTCAGAAAATTGGGAACCTGTGTTTCATTGGTGAGATCGTTGGCCATCATCCAGCGGGCTTCATCTTCCATAGCGAGAATGAGCGATTGGTCCAGCGAGAGCGAAAATTCATTTTGAGACCAGACCGTATCCATATAGGCGGCATCCACGTTGATCTGCTTCTGTATGATGGCTCTGGCTTCGGCCGGATGATGGATGACATACTCCTCAGCCAGCGCCAATGACTTGAGGAAGCGGATAACGAGATCAGGATGTTCTGCGATCCACTCATCAGTGGAAATCACCTGCGTTTGCAGCGGCTGATGACTCTGTACTGACCAGACAATCGCATTCTCGCCAAGACGATGTTGGGCTGCATCCGCATACGGTTGGGCAGTGACCACGGCATCGATGTCTCCGTTCACGACGGCGTTCACCCATTCTTCAGGCGTTTTTACTTCGACAAGGGTGATGTCGTCTATTTTGAGGTCATGCAGTTCAAGGAATCTTCCGAAAAAGAATTGGGCTATGGTTCGCAAGGTCGTGCCAACTCTTTTCCCCCTGAGATCTGAAATCTGTTGAAGTCCACGGTCCTTGCGTCCAACAAGATAAATAAACTCGCTCTTCGCAATGCTTGCGATGGTGCGAATTTCGGCTTTTTGCAGCGCCCTGCCCACCAGAGGGAATTCGTTCGCCCCCACAGCAAGGTCCGCTTCGCCGTTCAACAGTGCATCTAATGAGCCTACACCTGTTTCGTATTTGCGTGAGGTTACATTGAGCCCGTTTTGGCCAAAAAATTCTTGATCCTGGGCGACCCAAAAGAGTGCAGTGGCTTCGAAGGGCGCATACGCGACAGTGATCGATTCCGCTTTCCTGGAGCAGGACACGGGACCAAAAATCAGGGCCAGAATGATTATTACAGTTAGCGGTGTGAACACAAATCTGTTTAACTGTAAGGTATTTTGTCTCATTGCTATTCCCTGCACGATAGTTATTCCGCCCGACTGGCTTGTCTTGAGCCTGTTCATGCAGTTGTAATTCGGGAGAGCCACATCTTGCCTGTATTCCCACTCTGGCAACTCAACGAAACGATCATGATCGTGACAGGCCCGCCGGTCACCCCTGATATTCGCGGCGTGAAGAGCCATGTCATCTGCCCGAATCTCCTCATTTGTTTCATACCTTTCTTCCTTGAAAGCAGCGAAAAGCGGAGGTTTCTATTCGTTCCAATATAAGACTAAAGACGTCCACTTAGTAGTGATTTTCGTCTCAAGTTAGGATGATAGTGTCATCTTGTTTCCTGGTGCATACATTTCTTGACTTGCCCTCTAACGATTCGAAAAAATCTGATGTCATCACGGCCACATGATTTCTGTCCCATCAAAAGAAAATTTGGCTTTATGACACGAGGCTCAATCAGGTAACTGGACTAAACTTGTCATATTAATTGGGGATGAAGGACACTGGCTTGTGAAAAAATATCGATTTATATTTCCAGTTATAGAGCACGCTATAGTTTGCTATTCGTGTGCCTCGCGCTATCAAAGAACAACAAGGAACGAAGATGAAAAACGCAACGATTTTACTGGTCGAAGACAACCCGGATGACGAGGTCTTGACCCTGCGGGCTCTCAAAAAGAATAATATTGGAAATGAAGTTGTGGTTGTGCGTGATGGAGTAGAGGCGCTGGATTTCCTCTTCTGCACGGGTGCCTATGCTGACCGTGATCCTCACGATCTGCCCCAGCTGATTTTGTTGGATATCAAATTACCGAAAGTGGATGGACTGGAAGTACTGCGCCGCATCCGCGTGGATCAACGTACTCGATTACTACCGGTGGTGATCCTGACCTCGTCCAAGGAACAGCAGGATCTGATTAAAGGATATGAGGGTGGTGCTAACTCCTTTGTACGCAAACCCGTTAATTTTTCTCAGTTTGCGGATTCGATACGAGAACTCGGCCTGTACTGGCTGGTCTTGAATGAAGCTCCTCCCAATCAAAAGTGACAGTCAGCTTTAACCTGACTGTCACTTCGCAGGTGAGATAAGCTGTTTTATTGAATCACCTTGAAAAACAGCTCTACGACCTGCGGGTCGAAATGCTTCCCTGATTGCTCGCGAATGTAGTTGCGGGCCTCTTCTTCTGACCACGCTTTGCGGTAGGGGCGGTCTGAGGTCAGGGCATCCCACACATCCACGACCGCGAACAGACGGGCACTCAGAGGGATTTCCTCGCCCTTCAACCCGCGGGGATAGCCCGTCCCATCCCATTTCTCGTGATGGTTGAGAGGAATTTCCAGCGCAGGACGCAAATATTCTACCGAATGGAGCATATCATACGCCAATTGTGGATGCTTGCGCATGATCACCCATTCTTCATCGGTCAAGGCGGCTGGCTTATGCAAAATAGGGTCAGGAATACCGATCTTTCCCATATCGTGCAGAAGCGCCCCACGGCGCAAATGCATGATCTTCTCTTGGCTCATGCCGAGAGCTTCTGCTAATTTTTCGGTCAACTGAGTCACGCGGCGGCTGTGGCCTTCAGTCTCACGATCGCGCAAATCCAGGGCACGAGACCAGCCTTCGATGGTGGCCTCGTACGCGCTCAGGAGCTGTTCATTCGCTTCCTGGAGCTTGGCGCGTTCCTGGATCAGTTTCTGATAGCGATTGAGGCGGGTAATCCCCAGCAGGCGAGCACGCAGCTCAAAGCGGTCAAAAGGCTTGGAGATGAAATCATCTGCCCCGGCCTTCAATGCGGTCAGCAGGGATTCCCGGTCATCGAGCGCGGTGAGGACGATGATGGGAATCTCTGCGATTTGCGGGTCGTTGCGGATGCGTTGACAGACTTCGAAGCCGGTCATGCCTGGCATCATCACATCCAACAGGATGACATCCGGTGAAAGTTTCTTCGCCTTTTCAATGGCCTGCGGTCCATTCTCGGCCATTTCGAGCTGATAACCTTCTCCCTCAAGCACTGACTGTAGAGTCTCACGGCCGGCATATTCGTCGTCTACGATTAAAACCATGCTACTCATATTGTTCTCCTTGTAAAAATAAGATAAGTCCATAGGATCATCCGCTCTCAACGCCGTCCGCGGCGCTGGTTTTGAAAATAACCGCCGGGGACGGCGGCTTGAGCTACCTTACGCATCCCGGTCCACCAAATGATACTTCACCGCCAGCCGCACCAGCCCGGCGAGGTTGCGAACGTTTAACTTTTCCATCAAGCGGGCGCGATGTTTTTCAACGGTCTTTTCGCTGATAAACAACAGCTTGGCAATCTCGGCGCTGGTGTATTCCTCTGCGATCAATTGCAGGATCTCTTTCTCACGCGGCGAGAGGCTGGCAAGCGGATCGCTATCCTGCAAAGAGGCATGTGGATTCATCGCGCTTTCTACCACGATCTCAGAGACGGGACTGCTCAAATACGTCTTGCCGCCTGCCACGGCGCGCACTGCCCAGAGTAGCTCATCGCTGACCGATGATTTCAGCACGTAGCCCTTTACGCCGCACTGCAATGCCTGATGCACGAATCCCTCATCGGAGTACATGGATAGCAAAAGGATATGGGTGGGCAGCTTCAGATCACGGATGTTTTCCGCCGCCTGGATGCCATTCATGCGCGGCATCATGATATCCATAATGAGCACATCAGGCTTAAGCTGCTCTGCCAGCTCGATGGCTTCCTGTCCATTCGAAGCCTCTCCCAGCACATAGATATCACCTGCCTTTTCAAGCAGGGCGCGAATACCGGCCCTCACCATCAGATGATCTTCGGCAATCAATACACGTATCATTTCGCCTCTTAAACTTCACTTAAGACCCTAAGGGTCTCTGAAACTCGCTCACGCCACCGTCACCGGCGGCGATTACAGAGTAATACCTGCGCCGTCCTCGGCGCAGGGAGCACTTTTTGCACCACAAACTAATCTATGTATGTCAAGCAAGACAATCAGCCAATCAGATAAATGGTCAATCGAGCAAACCCTTAGGGTCTGCAATGACCAATGGCAACTGCGCCGTCAGGATGGTTCCATGCTTCGGCGTGGAACTGATATTCAGTGTGCCACCTGCAATCGTAATCCGTTCCCGCAAACCTGCCAACC
>Ga0073934_10008980_pt1 | contig 13031 bp, 12 predicted proteins | sample LarsenN4metaG_FD_76834 | JGI IMG/M metagenome (GOLD analysis project Ga0073934, IMG submission 76834) | Hot spring sediment bacterial and archeal communities from British Columbia, Canada, to study Microbial Dark Matter (Phase II) - Larsen... ...
AAGGCCCGGTTGAGGTGACGGAGCTCCTGGTCGGAGAGGATGGTCCGGGGCACGACCGTCCTTTCGTCGGGGCCCGAGCAGTATAGGCGGGGGGCGTGCCCCGGGGCCATCCGCGGGCGCCGGGCGCGGGTCCGGGGCCTCCGGCCGAGGCCGAGCCGGCCGCCGCTATGCTGTCCCGCGACCTCCGAACGGAAAGGCCGAAGACGCATGTCCACCGACCACACCATCGCCCCGCACGGCGGCGTCCTCGTCGACCTGCTCGTGCCCGAGGGTGAGCGGCAGCGGCTCCTCGAGGACGCCCAGCACTTCCCGAAGCTGGTGGTGAGCGAGCGCGAGCTCTCCGACCTCGAGCTGCTCGCCGTGGGGGCGCTGTCCCCGCTCACCGGGTTCCAGGCGGAGGCGGAGTACCACCACATCCTGGAGACGATGCACCTCACGAGCGGCCTGGCCTGGACGATCCCGGTGACGCTCTCGCTGACGGACGAGGAGGTGAAGCGGGTCGGCGGCGCCGAGGCGGTGGCCCTGCTGGCCGAGGAGGGAGGCGAGCCGCTCGCGATCCTCGAGGTGGGGGAGGTCTTCAAGCGGGACCGGCAGAAGGAGGCGCTCGCGGTCTTCGCGACCGAGGACCTCGAGCATCCCGGCGTCGCGGCGCTCCACGAGGCGGGGGACTTCTGCCTGGCGGGGGAGCTCCGCGTGCTGCGGCTCCCGCCGCACGAGGACTTCCTCGAGTACCGGCTCACGCCGGCGCAGACGCGGGCCGAGTTCGTCCGGCGCGGCTGGCGGACCGTGGTCGGCTTCCAGACGCGGAACCCGATCCACCGCGCCCACGAGTACATCCAGAAGTGCGCCCTCGAGATCGTGGACGGGCTCCTCGTCCACCCGCTCGTCGGCGCCACGAAGGGCGACGACGTGCCGGCCGAGGTGCGGATGCGCTGCTACGAGGTCCTGTTCGAGGGCTACTACCCGAAGGACCGCGCGATGGTCAGCGTCTTCCCCGCCGCGATGCGCTACGCGGGACCCAAGGAGGCGATCTGGCACGCGATCTGCCGGAAGAACTACGGGTGCACCCACTTCATCGTCGGTCGCGACCACGCGGGCGTGGGCGACTACTACGGGACGTACGAGGCCCAGAGGATCTTCGAGGAGTTCGAGCCGGGCGAGCTCGGCGTGACCCCGCTCATGTTCGAGCATTCGTTCTGGTGCAACCGCTGCGAGGGGATGGCCTCCCCCAAGACGTGCCCGCACGGCGAGGCCGACCGGCTCAGCCTCTCGGGGACGAAGGTGCGCGAGATGCTGCGCGCCGGCGAGCGACCTCCGCAGGAGTTCAGCCGCCCGGAGGTGGCGGACATCCTGATCGAAGCGATGCGGGGCGCCTGAGCGGGGTTCCGTTCGGGCGAGCCGGCGGTTTGCCCGCTGAGCAGGGCATTTGGTAGCCTCCACCGCGGTCCGAGAGGGGCGGACGAGCGTCAAGGAGGCCATGACGACCGCTCGCGTGACCAGATCCTTCCTCGCGCTCGCGCTCGCCGTGGGCCTCTTCGGGCTCTCCCCGGCCGTCGCCGGGACGAAGGACCAGCTCGACGCCGCCAAGGCCGACCTCGCCGCGGCCCAGGCGCGGCTGAACGCCGCCACCGCCGAGTGGCACCGGGCCGTCGTGGCGCTCGATCAGACGAAGGCGGCCATCGCGGAAACGAAGCGGCGGATCGCCGGCCGCCAGGCGCGGATCGAGCGCATCGAGGCCCGGCTGGCCAAGCGTGCGGTCGCCGCCTTCCAGGACGGACCGGCGAGCACGATCGACCTGCTGCTCTCGTCGGGCTCGATGACCGAGTTCTCCGACCGGCTCGAGTTCCTCGGGAGCGTGGCGCAGGACGACGTCGACCTCTCGCTCGCCTTGGAGCTCGAGCGCGAGGATCTCCGGCGCGACCGTGCGGACCTGCTGGAGCTCGCCGACCGGCAGGCGGAGGAGGTCGGGCTGCTGAACGCGGCCCGCGAGCGGATCGATGCCGAGCTCGACCGCATCGCCGACCGCGTGGCGGAGCTCACGAAGAAGTGGAACCAGGAGCAGGCGGCCGCGCGGGCGCTCACCCTCCTCGGCCAGACGCCGCAGCCCGGCGCCGCGATCCAGGTGTGCCCGGTCGCAGGACCGAACTCCTTCGTCGACTCCTTCGGCTGGCCTCGCGTGGGGCACACGCACCAGGGGATCGACCTGATCGCTCCGTTCGGGACGCCGGTGGTCGCGGCCCACCCCGGCGTCGTCTCGCGCGGCTCGAGCTCCTCCGGCGGCCTCCAGGCCTACGTCCGGGCCTCGAACGGCACCTATACGTTCTACGCGCACCTGTCGAGCTACAGCTCCGCGAGCGGGAGCGTCGGGGCCGGGACGGTGATCGGCTACGTCGGCAGCACGGGCAACGCGGGGTCCACGAACCACCTGCACTTCGAGTACCACCCGGGCGGCGGGGGGGCCGTGAACCCGTACCAGCTGCTCCGGGCCGTGTGCTGAGCGTTTCGCGGCGCCACGCGCGCTACGATTCCCCGGCACGTCCGAAGGAGCGTCCGTGAGCCAGCCCACCAACCGAAGGATCGACCGGATCCGGGACCCCGGGTTCGTCCGGGGGCTGCCCGAGCTCCCGCTCGACGAGCTCCGCCGCCGTCGCGACGAGTGCGTCGCCGAGCGCGAGTACCTGTCGCTGCTCCGCCGGCTCGTCCAGGGGCGCGCCGAGATCCTCCGTGCGGAGATCGAGCGCCGCGGCGGGACGTCGGACGACACGCCGCTGGTCGAGCGCCTCGCCGAGATCCTGTCCGGCGATCCACAGGGACCGTCCACCCCGTCCAGGGGGGAGGCCGTCCGGGTCACCGTCCCGGAGGAGGAGATGCTGCTCGCCCGCCGGCGGGTCGAGCGCCTGGTGGCCGACGCCGGGCTCTCGGACCCGGGCGCCCTGGACGACGGGGAGCTCGCCGAGGCGGTCGAGCTCCTGGCGCACGAGGAGCGCGAGGTCTCGAGCGCGCGGAACGAGGTCTTCGCCGCCCTGAACGCGCTCCAGGACGAGCTGAAGCGCCGCTACAAGGACGACCCCTCGCTGGTGCTGGCCTGAGCAAGCTCGGTCCGCCCGCCCGGCGTTCGCTGTACCTCGCCCGGCCGACGGCCGGCGACGGCTCCGAACCCACCCGATGAGCCGATGGACCCGACCCCGATGAGGCGTCAGGCTGGGATGCGTGCCGGAGCGGCTCCGGCGCGGTAGCGTGCGGCCCCGATGATCGATCCCATCCCTTCCCCGAGCGTGCCCGGGCCGATCGCGGACCCCGAGATGCCGGCGGTCCACGAGCAGCTCATCGTGTTCGCGCGCGAGCTCGGCGAGCTCTACCGGCTCGAACGCGCTCGGAGCGCCGAGCTGGAGCGCGTGCTCGCCAGCCTCCAGGAGACGTACCTCGCGACGATGAAGAGCCTCGCCCAGGTGATCGAGGCCAAGGACCGGACGACGCGAGGGCACCTGGAGCGGACCCAGACCTACGGGGTGGCGCTCGCGCGGCGGATCGCCCCCTCGCTCGTGGACGCCTCGCCGACGTTGGGGTACGGCTTCTTCCTCCACGACATCGGCAAGGTCGGCATCCCCGAGCACATCCTGTGCAAGGAGGGTCCGCTCGACGACGGCGAGTGGGAGGTGATGCGCCGGCACCCGGTCATCGGCGCGCAGATCATCGCACCGATCTCCTTCCTGTCCGGGGCGGTGGAGCTGATCCGCCACCATCACGAGCGCTTCGACGGTAGCGGCTACCCCGACGCCCTCCGGGGGGAGGAGATCCCGCTCACCGCCCGGGTCTTCGCCGTCGTGGACGCGTTCGACGCCATGACGAGCGAGCGGCCGTACCGGGGACCCATGCAGCTGGAGCGGGCCCTCGACGAGATCCGGCGCGGCGCCGGCGCCCAGTTCGACCCCGAGGTGGTTCGCGTCTTCGCCCAGATGATCGAGGAGGAGTCCTGGGACACCGACGAGGTGCCCGAGGAGCTCCCCCCGGCGCGGACCGCGATCGCGCCGCAGCGCGCCGGCTGAACCTCCCATAGGCTTCGGCCCAGTGTCAGCCCCCGCGCCGCTCGTCCGCGTCCTGCGCTCCGGGCTCGAGGAGAGCATCCACACCGGGCACGTCGCCGTGTGCGATGCGGAGGGTCGGCTCCTGGCTCGGGTCGGCGACCCGGACCGGACGGTGTTCGCCAGGTCGTCGATGAAGCCGCTCCAGGCCGCCGTCTCGCTCCGATGGATCGAGGTTCCGGTCGGCGAGGATCTCGTCGCGATCGCCTGCGCCTCGCACAACGCCGAGCCGGTCCACGTCCGGGCCGTCCGCCGGCTGCTCCGGACCGGTGGGATGGCCGAGTCCGCCCTGCGGTGCCCGGCGGCCCTGCCGAGCCGGCCCGAGGATGCGAGACGGGTCTCTCGCCCCCGGCCCGTGTTCCACAACTGCTCCGGCAAGCACGCGGCGATGGTCGTGGCCGCCTCCTCGGCCGGATGGGGACGCGAGGGGTACCTCGACCCGAGCCACCCCCTCCAGCGCGCGGTCCTCCGCGCCGTCCGCCGGGCCACGGGCGTCGAGCGCCCCGCGATCGGCGTCGACGGGTGCGGGGTCCCGGTCCACGGCGTCCCGCTCCGGGCGATGGCCACCCTGTTCGCCCGGCTCGGACGGCCCGCACGGCTGGGAGGGCTCGCGGTGACGGCCGCCCGTGCGGTCGGGGCGATGGCGGCGCACCCGTACCTGGTCGCCGGGGATCGCCGGACCGACACCCTGCTGATGACGGCCGCCCCCCGTATCGTGTCCAAGGGCGGGGCCGAGGCCCTCCACTGTGCCGTCGTGCTCGACGCGGGCATCGGCGTCGCGGTGAAGGTCGCGGACGGGGGCGAGCGCGCGTCGGGCCCCGCCCTCGTCCGGGCCCTCGACCTCCTGGGCGCGCTCACCCAGGATCAGGTCGAGGCCCTCGCCCCGCTCCTGCGACGGCCGGTGCTGGGCGGTGGGCGGCGGGTGGGCGAGATGGTGGCCGACTTCCGGCTGCGTCGCCCCCGCGGCTGAGCGGCCGCGGCCGACGGCCGTCGTCGGGGGCGATGCGGTCCCTTCGCGGGGCCGGGATGAACCTCCGGCGCTCCGCGGTTCCATGGGTACGATGCTCGAGATGGAGCCGCAGGGCCCCGGCGGGTCGCGGCCGCGCGTCGCGGTCGTGAGCCTGCACACCTCACCCCTGGACCAGCCCGGTGCGGGCGACTCGGGCGGGATGAACGTGTTCATCCGCGCCGCGGCGGAGCGGCTCGTGGGGCGCGGTGTGGACGTGGACGTGTTCACGCGATGCCGAGGGGGGGACCTGCCGGCGGTCCGCGAGCTCGGCGGCGGATCCCGCCTGGTCCAGGTCCAGGCGGGGCCGTGCGCGCCGGTCCCGAAGGAGGAGCTGCCCCGGTACCTCCCGACGTTCCTCGGGGCGGTGCTGCGACACTCGAGGTCGGAGGGGGTCCGCTATGACCTCGTGCACACGCACTACTGGCTCTCCGGGTGGATCGGTCGCAGCACGAAGGAGATCTGGAGGGTTCCGCTCGTCGCTTCGTTCCACACGCTCGGCAAGGTGAAGAACTACTCGCTCGCGACGGGCGAGGCGCCCGAGCCCCCGGCGCGGCTGGCGGGCGAGGAGCGGGTGATCGCCGAGGCGGACCGCATCATGGCCGCGACGCCGGCCGAGGCCTCCCAGCTCGTCGGTCTGTACGGCGCGGACCCGGACCTGATCCGGGTCGTGCCGCCGGGTGTGGACCACTCGCTCTTCTTCCCACGGCCGCGTGAACGGGCTCGCGCGCGCCTGCATCTGGCCGGTGTTCGGCTGCTGCTGTTCGTCGGCCGACTCCAGCCGCACAAGGGACCCGACGTCGCCATCCGGGCGCTGGCGGAGGCGATCGCGAGGGATCCCGCCGCCACCAGGGACCTCGTCCTCGCGATCGTCGGGGGGCCGAGCGGCGCGGGGCACGGGATCGAGGTCGCGCGGCTCATGGATCTCGCCTCGGCGCTTCGGGTGGGCGAACGCGTCATCTTCTTCCCGCCGCAGCCGCAGTCGCGTCTGGCCGACTTCTACGCGGCGGCCGACGTCGTCCACGTCCCCTCCCGCTCCGAGTCCTTCGGCCTGGTGGCGCTCGAGGCGCAGGCCTGCGGCGCCCCGGTCGTGGCCGCGGCCGTGGGAGGCCTGCGGTACATCATCGAGGACGGCGTGACCGGGCACCTGGTGGACGGGCACGATCCGGGGGACCACGCGGACCGGCTGCTCGCCGTTCTGGCTGACCCGGAGGGCTCGCGCCGGATGGGCGAGGCGGGGATCGAACGGTCCTTCGGCTTCTCCTGGGACGTCACGGTCGGTCGGATGATCTCGATCTACGGGGAGCTCCTCCGCGGATGGGACCGGGCCCGCCGCCCCGCCAGCCTGCCCGCGTAGGCTCGGCTCGAGGCTCCGTGAACGTTGCACTGCAACGTTCACGGAGGTAGAACCGAAGGAGCCGGGTTCTTGTCACTCTTTCTCGCAGGCCTTCTACCTGGGCATTTGGCCTGTGACCTGCGCGTTCGTCGGCTTGACCCTCTCCGGTGGGCGCGGATACATTTCCCTCGCTCCGAGCAGCCGATGTGGCTGAGTCAGGGAACCGAAGCGGGGACCCCTGGGAAAGCCGTAAGGTCAACTGGGCGCACCTGCTCGTACGGTTGGGAAGGCCAACTAGCTGTGCGGGTGGGGAGGCTCGGGAGGCCCCAAAGCCCAACGAAAGGGTCTACCGTCAGGAAACCGAGACAGCTGCGGCTGGTTGCTCGGAGCACCTGAGCCCGAGGGGCTGACGGTGGCTGGACGCTTCGGCTTCCGGCGAGCCGGAGGTCCCTCGGGTTCTTCTTCTATCGGCCCTGCCTGCCCCGGCCGATCCTGCCCGCCCGGTCCGTCCGCTCGCGGCTTGAGGCGACTGCGGGCAGTCGATACCGTTCCTCCGACATGGCAGCCGAGCGCTCGACCGACGATGCCCAGAGCCGTCGCGACCGGATCGTCGAGGCCGCGATGCGCCACTTCGCGGAGCACGGGTACCAGGGGGCCCGGGTCGAGGACATCGCGGCGGAGGTGGGGGTGGCCAAGGGGACGGTCTTCCTCCACTTCGGGAGCAAGGAGGGGCTGTTCCTCGCCGCGTACCAACGCGCCGTCCGCGAGCTCCCCGCGTGGCTCGACGCGCCCAAGGACGTGGTGGAACGGGGCTTCTGGGCGGTGCTCGACCACTGGCTCGAGCGGACGGAGGAGTTCCTGACCGAGCAGTGGGTCCCGAACCGCGTCGCGATGATCGGCCGGTACGACACCGGGTTGGGCCTCCGGCGGCCGATCGACCGGTTCATGCGGAGCGAGGACCCCTACGGGACGCTCGAGCTGGTGGAGTTCGGCGTGCGGCGCGGCGAGGTCCGCGACGACGTCGACCCCGACATGATCGCCTCCATGCTCGACTGGCTCGCCGAGCGCTTCCAGGACGCCCTGGGGAGCGAGGAGCTGGATCCGGGGCTCGTGCACCGCAAGCCGTTCACGCCCGAGCGCCGGGAGGCCCGCATCCGCGAGTTCCTCGAGATCCTGCGGACGGGGATCGCGCCCCGGACGGCCGCTCCGTGAAGGGACCGCTGCTCCGCGGCCCCGTCCTGCGCCTGACCCGCGCCGGGTGGTTCCGGCGCGTGGCCACGGGGAGGCTCGGGTGGCTCGTCGCCTCCCGGTTCGTCGCCGGCGACACGCTGGACATGGCGGTGGAGGTCGCGCACGAGCTCGGTCGCCGTGGCATCGGCACGGTCCTCGATCACCTCGGGGAGAACGTGACCCAGCCCGAGCACGCCGTGGAGGCCGCTGCCGCATACATCGAGGCGCTCGATCGGATCTCGAAGGAGGAGTCCCTCGACGCGTACATCTCGGTGAAGCTCACGCAGCTGGGGTTGGACTTCTCGACCGGCCTGGCCGTGGAGAACCTCGGGCGGGTGGTGGAGGCGGCCGCCGGCCGCCTCGTGATGATCGACATGGAGTCGAGCGTGTACGTGGACCGGACCCTCGAGGTCTTCCGCACGCTCCGCGAACGCACCGACCGGGTCGGGGTCTGCCTGCAGACCTACCTGATCCGGACGCCTCGCGACGTGGCGAGCCTGCCGCCGGGCTCGATCGTCCGCGTGGTCAAGGGCGCCTACCTCGAGCCGCCGGAGGTCGCGTTCGAGGACCGCCGCGACGTCGACCGCGCCTTCTCCCGGGTCACGGCCACGCTCCTGTCCGGCGGGCACACGGTCCACGTGGCCACGCACGACCCGCGGCTGCTCGAGGGCGCCCGCGCGTACGCCGACCGGCACGGCATCCCGCGTTCGCGTCTGGAGTTCCAGTTCCTGCTCGGTGTCCGCCGGGACCTCCAGGACCGGTTCGCGCGCCTGGGCGAGCCCGTCCGCGTCTACATCCCCTACGGGACCGAGTGGTACCCGTACCTGACTCGACGCTTGGCCGAGCGGCCTGCCAACATGTGGTTCTTCTTGTCGAACCTGGTGAGGGTGGGGAGATGATCGGAGACCGCAGGGTGGCGTTCCTCGGCGGGGGCCGGATGGGGGAGGCCCTCGTCTCGGGGTTGATCCGCTCGGGCGGGAGGAGCGCCGACGAGATCGTCGTGACCTGTCGGCGCGACGAGCGCGCCCGGGAGTTCGTCGAGCGGTACGGGGTGACCGCCACGACCTCGAACCCGGAGGCCGTGGCCTCCTGCGGGACCGTGGTCCTGATGGTGAAGCCCCAGGACATGGAGACCCTGCTCGAGCAGATCTCGGCGACCGTCAAGCCCGAGCACCTGGTGATCAGCTTCGCGGCCGGCGTGCGGACCTCCTTCGTGGAGAAGCACCTGTCGCCCGGCGTCCCGGTGGTCCGGGTGATGTCGAACGTGGCCGTCCTCGTGGACGAGGCCATGTCGGTCGTGGCCGCGGGGGCCCACGCGCAGGACAAGCACCTGAGCGTGGCCGAGGAGCTCCTGGGGTACGTGGGCAAGGTCATCCAGCTGCCCGAGTCGCACCTCGACGCGATCACGGCCACGAGCGGGAGCGGGCCCGCCTACTTCTTCCTGCTGGCGGAGGCGATGATCGAGGCCTGCATCCTGCTCGGGCTCTCGCGGGACGTGGCTACCGAGCTGATCATCCAGACCATGCTCGGCTCGGCGAAGATGCTGCGGGACACCGGACAGCACCCGGTGCAGCTCCGCGAGATGGTGACCTCGCCCGGCGGGACGACGATCGCGGCGATCCGCCACCTGGAGGAGGCGGGGGTCCGGGCGGCCTTCCTGAACGCGATCGACGCGGCGCGGCACCGGAGCGCCGAGCTCGCGCAGGGCGGCGACGAGGACGAGGGCTCGGGCGGCTAGCTCCCAGGGGACGGAACCGGCCGGCGGGCCGGGCGCCGGAGGAGACGAGGAGGCGTGGATGGGACGGGGTGACCGGGCCCGCGTGCGCTGGGCGCGCGACCGGCAGAGGAAGAAGAAGGAAGCGGACAAGCGCAAGGCGGTCGAGCGCGGTCGGGAGCGGAAGGCGGCCAAGCGGTAGCCGTCGGCGCCCTCGGTCAGCGCGGGCGACCGACGCGGTTCACGAGCACCCCGATCCCCTCGGCCTCGAGCTCGACCTTCGCGCCGGGCCAGATCCGCTGCTCGAAGCCGGGGATCTCGAACGGACCCGACGCGAACGCCTCGCCCGCGGCCAGGCGCTCGGTCCGCGAGGCCCGCGCCAGGTCGTGGAGCAGCCCTTGCGCGGTGCCGTTCAGGTTCCCCTTGACCCATTCCTGGCCCTCCACGCGGACCGTCACGAAGGCCGTCTGGGGATCGAGCTCGTCCGCCGTGACCACGCAGGGACCGATCGAGAGCGGGACCCCCTCGGGGCTCGGGATCGGGTCTCCGGTCGCGCTCCGGGCGCGCCAGTCGCCGACGAGCGTGTAGCCGAACACGGCCTCCGAGACCTCCTCGGGCCGGAGCGGTTCCTCCACCGCGCGGCGCAGGACGGCCGCGAGCTTCGGGCGGATCTCGAGCCAGCCGGCGCCCGGGGGCCAGGGGATCTCGTCCCCGGGCCCGGCGACCGGACGGGAGCCTTCGTCGGCATCGGCCGAGCGGAGCGCGGCGGGAAGGATCGGGGCGAGCAAGCGCGCGTCGACGGCGACGCAGGTCTCTGCCTCGTCGCGCTCGAGGGCGGCCCGGGCGGCATCGAGCACGGTGCCCCCGCTGCTCCCGACCAATCGCTCCATCGTGTCGGGGAAGGCGGGGTGACCCACCAGGTCAGGAAGGTCCACCACCTTCCCCTCGAGGAGCGCCCCCAGTCGCCGGTGCCCCCTCCGGTCGAAGGTCACGAGCCTCAAGGGAGGCCGATGATACGCCGGTCGGGGGCCGGTTTCTGGATATCCGCGGGTCGGTTGGACCGGTCCTCGGACTTGGGGGACCTCCGGCCCGGCGGCTACGATTGGGGCAGGTCAAGCTGGGTATCGGGCACAGGGAGGCGAACCGATGGCTGAGCAGGGCTTCCGGATCACCTACGCGACGATGTCGGCGGACAACGAGGAGCTGCACAAGCTCTACGACCAGGGCATCGAGGTGGCCCGGTCCTGGCTCGGCCAGAAGCACCCGTTCTACGTGAACGGGGAGGCCCGCGAGGGCTCCGGCTACACCGAGGCCCGCTCTCCGATCGACGGCACGCTGATCGGCGAGTTCGCCATGGCCACCCGCGAGGACGTCCGCGACGCCGTCGCCGCGGCGAAGGCGGCCTTCCCCGAGTGGTCGTCCCGGCCCTGGCAGGAGCGCGTCGCGATCGTCCGCAAGGCGGCCGATCTGATCACGGAGCAGCGCAACGAGCTGGCGGCGCTGATGGCGATGGAGGTCGGCAAGAACCGGCTCGAGGCCCTCGGGGACGTCGAGGAGTCCGCCGACCTGCTGCGCTGGAACGCGAACGAGATGGAGCGCAACGACGGCTTCGTCAAGCCGATGCAGTCGCTCGGCTCGCCCGGACGGTACTACGACGTGCTGCGACCGTACGGCGTGTGGGCGGTCATCAGCCCGTTCAACTTCCCGATGGCGCTCGCCGCCGGCCCGTCTTCTGGAGCCCTCGTCGCGGGCAACTGCGTCGTGTTCAAGCCCGCGCACATGGGCGTGTTCACCGGCCTGAAGCTGTACGAGATCTACATGGCCGCGGGCGTCCCGAAGGGCGTCTTCCACTACCTGAGCGGCCCGGGCTCGGTCGTCGGCGACGAGATCGTGAACCATCCGGACGTTGCCGGGATCACGTTCACGGGCTCCTACGAGGTCGGCATGGGGATCTACAAGAACTTCGCCAAGGACTACCCCAAGCCGGTGATCTGCGAGATGGGCGGGAAGAACCCGACGATCGTCTCCGACAAGGCGGACCTGGACAAGGCGGTGGACGGCGTCATGCGCTCCGCGTTCGGCTTCGGCGGGCAGAAGTGCTCGGCGAACTCGCGCGTGTACGTGCACCGCAGCGTCTACGACGAGTTCGTCCGGCGGCTCAAGGAGAAGACCGAGAGGATTAAGGTCGGGAACCCGCTCGAGAAGGACGTGTACCTCGGGCCGGTGATCGACGAGAACGCGGTCGCCACCTTCGAGGAGGCGGCCGCCGAGGCCAAGAAGAACGGGAAGGTCATCACCGGCGGCGAACGCCTCACCGAGGGGGAGTTCGCCAAGGGCACGTACGTCCAGCCCACGATCGTCGAGGTGCCGCCGGACTCGTGGATCTGGAAGAAGGAGCTGTTCGTGCCCCTGGTGGCCGTGGCGCCCTACGACGACCTCGACGAGGCGATCCGGCTCTCGAACGAGACCGAGTACGGGCTGACCGCCGGGTTCTACAGCGAGGACGAGGACGAGATCCGCACGTGGCTCGACTCGATCGAGGCCGGGGTGGTGTACGTGAACCGCCGCGCCGGTGCGACCACGGGGGCCTGGCCGGGCGTGCAGCCGTTCGGAGGGTGGAAGGGCTCGGGCACCAGCGGCAAGGCGGGGGGCGGTCCGTACTACGTCCAGCAGTACCTGCGGGAGCAGTCGCGGACGGTGATCGAGGAGTGACGACGCTCGAGCAGACCGACCTGGCACAGGCACGAGCGCCACGACTGGTCACCGACATCCCCGGGCCGCAGGCCCTGGCGGTGGTGGAGCGTGACCGCAGGGTCACGAGCCCTTCGCTCCCGCGCGCCTATCCGTTCGCGCCGAAGCGGGGAGCTGGCTCGGTCGTGGAGGACGTGGACGGGAACCTGTTCCTGGATCTCAACGCCGGGATCGCCGTGACCTCGACCGGGCATGCGCACCCGAAGGTCGTCGAGGCGATCCGGCGCCAGGCGGCGGAGCTGATCCACTATTCGGCGAGCGATTTCTTCCTCCCGATCTACTCCGAGGTCTGCGAGGCGCTCGACCGCATCGCGCCGATGTCCGGGCCCTCCCGGAGCTTCCTGACCAACTCCGGCACGGAGGCGGTGGAAGGGGCGCTCAAGCTCGCGCGGTACGCGACGGGACGGCAGTACGCCATCGCGTTCTACGGCGCCTTCCACGGCCGCTCCTACGGCGCGATCTCGCTCGGGGCCAGCAAGGCGAAGTACCGTTCCCGCTTCGGGCCGATGCTCCCGGGGGTGTACCACTCGTTCTACGGCGACGTCGACCACATCGAGCGGGTGCTGTTCCGGCACATGGTCGCCCCCGACGAGGTCGCGGCGATCTTCGTCGAGCCCGTCCTCGGCGAGGGCGGTTACGTGGTCCCCCCCGCTGGCTGGCTGCGCTACCTGCGGGACCTCTGCGACGAGCACGGGATCCTCCTCGTCGCCGACGAGGTCCAGAGCGGGATGGGGCGCACCGGGAAGATGTGGGCGCTACAGCACTTCGAGGTGGAGCCCGACATCCTGCTCGCGGGCAAGGGGATCGCGAGCGGGCTGCCCCTCGGAGCCATCGTGGCGCGCGAGGACCTCATGTCGTGGGAGCTCGGGGCCCACGGCTCGACGTTCGGGGGCAACCCGGTCTCCTGCGCGG
>Ga0073934_10008981_pt1 | contig 13030 bp, 11 predicted proteins | sample LarsenN4metaG_FD_76834 | JGI IMG/M metagenome (GOLD analysis project Ga0073934, IMG submission 76834) | Hot spring sediment bacterial and archeal communities from British Columbia, Canada, to study Microbial Dark Matter (Phase II) - Larsen... ...
GAACGGCGCGAGCGATTTCGCACGCAGTTCGACTTGTTTCGCTCGGCCGTCGTCAATGAGCCGCGCGGCTCCGACGTGCTGGTGGGAGCTTTGATGTGCGAGCCCGTCGATCCGTCGTGCGTTGCCGGCGTAATTTTTTTTAACAACGTCGGCATGTTGAACATGTGCGGCCATGGAACCATCGGCGTCGCGGTCACCCTGGCCCACTTGGGGCGGATCAGCCCCGGAAGGCATCGTCTGGAAACGCCGGTCGGCATCGTTACATTCGAATTGCTCGACAAGAACCGAGTTCGATTTGATAACGTGCCAAGCTATCGTTTGGCAAAGGACGTTCGGCTGCCGGTCCCGGGTATTGGCGATATAGCCGGCGACGTCGCCTGGGGCGGCAACTGGTTTTACCTCGTCGGTGAACATGGCCAAAAACTGGAATTGTCCAACGTCGAACAATTGACCGATTTCACATGGCGAATCCGCCAAGCGCTGCCTCATAACGGCGTGACCGGCGCCGACAACATGGAAATCGACCACATCGAGTTATTCGGCCCGCCTCGAGATCCGGCCAACCATAGCCGCAATTTCGTCCTCTGCCCCGGCAAAGCCTATGACCGCTCGCCCTGTGGCACGGGCACGAGCGCGAAACTTGCATGCCTGTTCGCCGACGGGAAACTCGGCGAGGGCGAGACCTGGCGGCAGGAGAGCATTCTCGGCACAGTCTTCGAAGGCTCGGTGAAAGTCGTCGATGGCCAGATCATTCCCAGCGTCACAGGAACCGCCTACATCACCGCGGAATCAACACTACTTATTGATCCGGCCGATCCCCTTCGCGACGGGATACGGGGAGACTTTCGAAGCTAATGGAGCTACCGATCGTGTCTTCCATTCCGCCGTCTCTTCGCGTCGTTGTCATAGGCGGAGGGATCGTCGGCGCCGCGAGCGCCTACTACCTCCGGCAACACGGGTGCGACGTCACAATTGTAGAAAAGGGCGCCTTTGGCCGCGGTTGTTCGCACGGCAATTGCGGTTTCGTTTGTCCGAGCCATGTTTTGCCTCATGCCGGCCCCGGCGCGATCGGCAACATCTTGCGGGCGATGATGCAACCGGATTCTCCGCTGACGATCCGGCCACGGCTCGACTGGCAACTGTTCCGCTGGCTATGGGGCTTTGCCCGCCGCTGCAATGTTAGGGCAATGTACGAATCCGCCGAAGCCATCCAGGCGCTTTTGAATTCTTCGCGGGCACTGTACGCCGATTTGCTGGCCAGGGAGAAATTCGATGTCGAGTGGGAAGAACGCGGTATGCTCTTTGTGTTCCTGAATCCGGCAGCACACGAACATTACGAGGCAACCGACCGTCTGCTTTGCGACCGATTCCATCTGCCCTCGACGCGTTACGACGGGGTGGCGCTGAACGAATTCGAGCCCGCTCTCAAGCCGGGACTGGCCGGAGGATGGCATTACGGCTGCGATGCACACCTCCGCCCGGATAAATTGATGCATGCGTTTCGCACTTGCCTGGAAAAAAGCGGCGTCCAGATCTGCGAGCAGTGCGAGTTTCGCGAGTTCCGATCAAATGGCCGCGTCGTGCGATCGGTGGAAACGTCGAGCGGCACCATCGCCGCCGACGCCATTGTGGTCGCCGCCGGCGCCTGGACGCCGCTGCTGCACCGGCAGCTCGGTGTTCGTGTGCCGATCCAGCCGGGCAAGGGCTATTCGATCACGATGCCGCGGCCGGCGCGTTGTCCCAAAACACCTTTGATTTTCGAGGAACATCGTGTCGCGATCACGCCGATGCACAGCGGCTACCGGATCGGCTCAACGATGGAATTCGCTGGTTATGACGAGTCGATGAACCGCAGCCGGCTCGAACTTCTGCGACAGGGCGCACGTCACTACCTGCTGGAGCCTGAGGCCGAACCCGTTCAAGAGGAATGGTGGGGCTGGCGGCCCATGATCTACGACGGCAAGCCGGTTATCGGCCCAACGCCGCGATTCGACAACGTCTGGATCGCTGCCGGGCATGGCATGCTCGGTCTGTCGATGAGCACCGCGACAGGGAAGCTCGTGGCCGAGATGGTTTGCGGGTCAAAACCGCATATCGACGCTGAACCGTTTGCCGCAACCCGGTTCTAAGGCGAACCCGGATTCTGGCGAACTCGCACTCGCTATTTGCGGTCCAATGGCTTGATCTCCACTTTGCGAAATTCGACGTTTGTGCCGTGATTTTGCAGCCCGATATAGCCTCTGGCAGGGCGGTTTTCAGCGCCTTTGTGGTCCCTGATCGAAGTGTCGATCACTTTTTCGCCGTTGTAGACGACGGTGATTTGTTCGCCTTTGGAAGTGATCTCGTAGGTATTCCATTCGCCGACGCCCTTGAACATTGACTTGCTGGGCGCCTGGAAATGGTACAGTCCGCCGCTGTATTGGTACGGTTTGAGTTTCCCTTTGTAGGATGGGCCATTGTCATCGAGAATCTGAATCTCGAATCCGGCATTGCTCGGCGAGCCGGAGAACTCGGTCGTGGGCACTCGGAAAAAGACGCCGCTGTTGCCGTTCTGTAGGACGCGCCACTCAACCCGCAGCACGAAGTCGCCGTAGGTTTCTTTCGTACTGAGCCAGCCGCTGCCGGCCTTCGCGCTGAGGATGCCTTTTTCTACAAACCAGCGGCCATCCTGACCCTTCCGCACCTGCCGCTCGGTCCAGCCGTCGAGATTTTTGCCGTTGAATAACGGAATGAAGCCGTCGGATTTATCCTCGGCACGAACGAGAGTCGCGGTTAAAAGAAACGCAATCGCGAGTCGGCATTTCATTACTTACGTTCCTCGATTTTTCGGCGACGAATCAATTCGGAAGCGGTCTCCAGTGATGGATGTCTCCGATCATATTCAATTTCCGGTCATGATGCACGAAAATCCCGAATCGACTGGCAAGTACTGCGAGTTGATCAACCGCGAGAGGGCATGCATCCGCGTCCGGGCGTATAATACACATGCGTTTTTCGTTTTTTTGCCACGGGGCAGGCCGCGATGGCAGCGTCGTTTCGACTGGTCAGCAACTATGAGCCGGCAGGAGATCAGCCGAAGGCCATCGAGCAATTGTTCGAGGGGTTTCGCGAGGGCCGGCGCTTTCAGACGCTCATGGGCGCGACGGGCACCGGCAAGACCTTCACTGCGGCTCACGTGATTGCCAGGCTCGGCAAGCCGACGCTGGTTCTTTCGCACAACAAGACGCTGGCCGCCCAGTTGTACAAGGAGTTCAAGCACTTCTTTCCGCACAACGCAGTCTGCTATTTCGTCAGCTATTACGACTACTACCAACCGGAAGCCTACATCCCGCAGCGCGACATCTACATCGAGAAAGACGCGTCGATCAACGAGAACATCGACCGGCTGCGGCTTGCCGCCACCGGCGCCCTGGTCAGCCGCGAAGATGTCATTATCGTCGCCAGTGTATCGTGCATTTACGGTTTGGGCTCGCCCGTGGATTACAAGCGGATGATGATCTATCTCCGCAAGGGCGACACGATCGAGCGCGACGAATTGTTGCTAAAGCTGGTCGATATTCAGTACCAGCGCAACGATGTCGTCTTTGAGCGCGGCAAGTTCCGAGTTCGCGGCGATACGATCGAACTCTGGCCGGCGTATGAAGAAACCGGCCTTCGGATCGAACTCTTCGGCGACACCATTGACGGCCTGGCAACGATTCACCCCGTCGATGGGCGCACATTGCGCGAACACGACGAACTTTACATTTATCCCGCCAAACATTTTGTGACCCCGGAAGATCGCATCCGCCAGGCGGTCGAAGGCATCAAAGGCGAATTGGCCGAACGGCTCGAAGTGTTCAAGCAACAAGGAAAGCTATTGGAAGCGCAGCGGCTCTCGGCGCGAACGCGCTACGACATGGACATGCTGCTTAACGCCGGCTACTGCTCGGGAATCGAAAACTACGCGCGCTGGTTTTCCAATCGCAAACCGGGGGAACTACCCTACACCCTGCTCGATTTCTTTCCCGAGGACTTCCTCATCATTGTCGATGAGTCGCATGTGACCTTGCCGCAGGTGCGGGGCATGCATGCGGGAGATCAGAGCCGCAAGACGACATTGGTCGAGCATGGTTTTCGCCTGCCGAGCGCCCTCGACAATCGGCCGCTGCGATTCGAGGAGTTTGAGAGCCGCATCAAACAAGGGCTCTTCATGTCGGCCACGCCGGGGCCGCTGGAATTGGAGCGATGCGGCGGGGAGGTCGTCGAACAGGTCATTCGGCCGACCGGGCTGGTCGATCCGGTCATTCACGTCAAATCGGCGCGCGGGCAGGTGCCGGACCTGCTGGAGCAGATCAAGATTCGCGCGGCTCGGCAGGAACGCGTGCTCGTGACCACGCTGACCAAGCGACTGGCCGAGGATCTTTCGAATTATTTCCGTGAGGCGGGTCTTCGTTGCAAGTGGCTGCATTCGGAACTTGACGCGATCGAGCGCGTGACGGTGCTACGTGAACTTCGTCAAGGAACATTCGACGTACTGGTGGGCATCAACTTGTTGCGCGAAGGGCTCGATTTGCCGGAAGTGTCGCTCGTGGCGATTTTGGATGCCGACAAGGAAGGGTTCTTGCGCAGCGGCACGTCGCTGATTCAAACCATCGGTCGTGCGGCACGCAACGTGAACGCCGAAGTGATTCTCTACGCCGACCGGATGACCGATTCGATGCAACGCGCGATTGAAGAGACGCAACGCCGGCGCGAGCTGCAACTGGCGTACAACTCCGAGCATGGCATTACGCCAAGAACGGTGCAATCGACGATCGAGTCGGTGATCGAAGAAGAAGTCGAGGCGCACAAGCTAGCCCAGGAGGCCGCCGGGCTGAGCGGCGAAGATTACGTGACCGAAGAGTACATTCAGGAGTTGCACGCCGAGATGATGCGACGGGCGAAGGAACTGGATTTCGAGGGTGCTGCCGAACTTCGCGATCAAATCTCTAAACTAAAGGGCGAGCCGGTGGCGGCGCCGCAGATCAAAAAGAAGCGCGGCCGGCGGCGGTAGAACATGGCGAGCGGGAAGCTCCATCGTGAACTCGCCAACGGAAGAGGCACTTGTCGATCCTGTTGCCGGACTTGAAGCGCCGAAGCCGCCAGCCGGAGGTCATGGACCAGCCCGGGCTGCCGGAGCCGGACCATCGCCGGGCGCTCGACGCGCTGGCAACAATCAACTGGCTCAGTGCGACGAGCCGCGTATTGTGGCCGCCCATCCGTGAACTTGCCCGAAACCAAAAGAAACCATTGCGGGTTCTCGATATTGCCACCGGCGGCGGTGATGTTCCGATTCAGCTTTGGCGGTTGGCCAGGAAAGCCAATGTGCCTCTCGAAATTGCCGGTTGCGACATTAGCCGTCACGCGCTTGTCCATGCACGCCAAAGAGCGGCCCGGGCGGGCGCAGAAATCAACTTCTTCGAGCTCGATGCCATCCATGACCCGATCCCTGCCGGATACGACGCACTTGTATCGTCGCTTTTTTTGCATCACCTCGACGAATCGGATGCCTGCTCCATGCTTCGCCGCATGAGCGAGGCAACTGGGCAGATTTTACTTATCAGCGATCTCCTGCGATCGCGGCTGGGTTATGCACTAGCCTGGTTTGTGACGCGCTTCCTGACACGATCGTGGGTTGCTCGCATTGATGGACCGTTGTCGATTCGCGGGGCTTATTCGCATTCGGAGGTCGCGGTCCTCGCAGAATCGGCCGGGCTGCAGGGCGCGAGCATCACGCGGCATTGGCCGGAGCGTTTCCTGTTGCACTGGAGCCGGCCCGCATGAACGCCCGCTACGACGCCCTGATTGTCGGAGGCGGGCCGTCCGGCGCGACGGCGGCGATACTTCTCGCGCGGGCGGGGTGGTCGGTGGCTGTGCTCGAGCGGAAGGTTTTTCCACGCGGCAAAGTCTGTGGCGAGTACCTGTCCGCGACGAATCGGCCGTTGCTCCAAGAACTGGGGCTGGCCCGGTGCTTCGAATCGGATGGTGGTCCGGAAGTGCGTCGAGTTGGACTTTTTGCGGGCCGGCACTGTGTGGAAGCGCCGTTGGCGCATCCGTCCGGCGGGTGGGGCCGAGCCTGGCCAAGGACGGATCTGGATACGAGACTTCTGCACGAGGCCGAGGCCGCCGGCGCGGACGTAATTCAGCCTGCAGTCGTGACTCGCGTCGATACGTTTGCTACGCGACAGAGCGCAGAGGTTCGCGAAAGCAACTGGTCGGTTCGAAAGATTCATGCCACGATCGTCATCGGCGCACATGGATCCTGGGATACGGGCACGTTGCCGACGCAACCCGGGCGGCGCCGGTGTCGAGCCGGTGACCTCTTGGCGTTCAAAGCACATTTTCGTGGGCACGCGTTGTGTAACGACCTGATGCCGTTGGTCTGTTTCCCGGGTGGTTACGGCGGAATGGTCAATTGCGGCCACGATTGTCTGAGTTTCTCTCTTTGCATCCGGCGCGATCGTTTATCGCAGATTCGCGGACATGAAAAAAATGCCGGCATCGCCATCCTTCGTTATGTCATGGAAAACTGCGTGGGCGTTCGCCGGGTATTGCAGAACGCGGCACTCGAGGACGGTTGGCTGGCCGCCGGACCGATTCGTCCCGGCATCCGCCTGCCGCGGCATGATGAATACTTCGCGATCGGCAATGCAGCAGGCGAGGCGCATCCAGTCGTCGCTGAGGGGATTAGCATGTCGCTGCAGTCGGCCTGGCTTTTGTCCGGCTTGCTCGTCGAATGGCGGCGGTCCGGAGCCGATCGAAAGCAACTTCACCGTGTTCAAGCCGAATATGCGCGATCCTGGCGCAAGGCGTTTGCGATGCGCGTCTGGACGGCGGCAGCCGTTGCTCACTGGGCGATGCGGCCGCTTGCGGTACGCAGCGTCCTTCCGCTCCTTCGAGCGTGCCCGGCGCTGTTAACCATGGGTTCGCGATGGAGCGGCAAGTCTACCATGGTGCAACCCGCTTCAAGTCGCCTCGTCGCAGAAAAGAGCCCTGCATGAGTCTTTCGATCATTGGACTCGGTACCGCCGTGCCCGAGACGAAAATCACGCGTCAACATGCGCTCGCGGTTGCCCAACGCATTTGTCCGACGGCGCAAATGCGCGAGCGCCTGGAGGAACTGCATCAGCATTCCGGCATCGAAAATCGCTATAGCGCCCTCGGCTCGGAGGTGCTGCATGACATACTCAACCGTACTCGCAACTCTGGTTCGGTGTTCTTGCCCGGCAACAACGATCGCGGACCGACCACCGCACAACGCATGCACGTTTACCGCAAACAGGCGGTTTCAGTCGCATTGCAGGCTTGCCGCAATGCGCTGGCTGAAGCGAACATTGCGCCATCGTCCATAACGCATCTCGTCACGGTTTCTTGCACGGGCTTTTCAGCGCCTGGCTTTGATGTCGGTTTGATCGGAGAATTGTCGCTGCCTCGCTCGGTCGAGCGTACGCAAGTGGGATTCATGGGCTGTCACGGGGCACTCAATGGCCTTCGCGTCGCACGAGCGCTGGCCGAGTCTGAACGAGATGCGTGCGTGTTACTGTGTGCCGTGGAACTTTGCAGCCTGCACTACGACTATGGTGAAGAAATGCAAAAACTCGTCTCGAACGCCCTCTTTGCCGACGGAGCAGCGGCTGTGGTCGGTCGAGCGGACCAAACCGACCATCGTTGGAAGGTTTTTGCAAACGGTTCATTCGTCGTGCCGGACAGTCTGCACATCATGACATGGAACATTGGCGACCACGGCTTCGACATGACGCTTTCGAGCCGATTGCCGCGCTTGATCGAAATCAATCTCTCAGGCTGGTTAGGAACCTGGTTGGAGCACAACGGATTGGCCATGTCCGATGTCGGCTCCTGGGCCGTGCATCCCGGCGGGCCGAAAATTCTTGACGCCGTGCAGACGTCGCTGAAACTTCCGGCCTCGGCGCTTTCAGTCTCGCGAGACGTCCTGGCCGAGTACGGCAACATGTCGTCGCCGACGATAATATTCATTCTTGAACGCTTAAGACGCGAACGTGCGCCACGTCCATGCGTCGCTCTTGGTTTTGGCCCGGGCTTGACCATCGAAGCAGCCATCATTGCGTAACAGGAAGCTTGCGCAAGATGAACTGGCGCCGTCGGATCGCCACCACCTGCACTGGGTAGTTCTGCACGAACTCATCGACTGCACGTTGGACACCGCCCTGCCACCAGCCGCCCGAGGTGTAATCGTCGCCGCAAATCAAACCGTTGATCCTGGTCTTTTGAAAGAAAAGCTCCAGGTCCTTTTTGACGAATTCGTACAAATGGTTGCCGTCGATGTAAATTCAATCGAAATACGCATCCGCGAAGTGGATGCCGATGTCGGTCGAGAACCCGCGATGGACCTGGACCTGTCCGCGTGCGATCGGAGCGGCAAAGCGTCGAAGCACCGATTGATGGCGGTCGTCCATCTCCGCTTGCCCGCCTTCGGCCTTGCCGCCATACCATGCCTTCTTGTAGGTCGCCGCCGGTTCGAAATGCCAGGGATCGATGAGATGCAGTTGCCGTGGCTGCACGATTTTCAAGATTTGTTCGGAGAAATCGCCGAGATGTACGCCGATTTCGACTCCGACCGAATCTTTCGGAAGTTGCTGCAACAGGAAGAGCCGGGGATTAGCGATGCGCTCCGGCAACAAGCAGGCCAGTGATTGCAGCCACTTCGCCATTCGAGGTTCCAAAAGCAAAAGAGTATATCGGAGCCAAGACATTATCTGTTAAACTGTTGCTCGAATCTCCGTCAATGAGGAACACCGCGATGTGCCGTATCCGTTTCTTGCCGGTAACAGCTTTTCTGTTTTTGGCGCCGCTCTTGCGAGCGGATGATAACGACGGCAAATCGCTTTCGAACGTGAAATTGGTCCGTGTCCCTAATGGAGGTTTGCAGCCCCAAGCGGTAACGGACCAAAGCGGCATTCATGTCGTCTATTTCCAGGGCGATCCGAAGGCGGGCGACCTTTATTATGCCAAGCTCGACTCGGTCAAGCTCACGTTTGGCAGGCCGATTCGCGTCAACAGTCAGCCGGGAAGCGCCGTCGCGGTCGGCAACATTCGCGGGGCGCACGTCGCCGTTGGTAGCGAAGGACGCGTGCATGTGGCTTGGATGGGTTCGTCCGTGGCGGAGCCGAAGGCGCCGAAAGGAGGATCACCGATGCTTTACAGCAGACTCAACGACGCCCGCACGGCATTCGAACCGCAACGCAATGTCATCGAAAACGCCGAGGGACTCGACGGCGGCGGTTCGATTGCCGCGCACGGACAGACGGTCTGCGTCTTTTGGCATGCCGGACCACATGGAAAAGGCGAGGAAGCTCGCAAGATTTGGATGCGCGTCAGCCGCAACGGCGGCAAGACGTTCGAACGCGGCGAAATACAGGTCAACGACGACAGCACCGGCGTCTGCGGTTGCTGCGGCATGCGCGGCTTTATTCATGATTCCGGGACGCCGGTCGCCCTGTACCGCTCTGCAACCAACCGCGTCAACCGCGACACCTATTTGGCCTTTGCTCCCGCTGGCAGTAAAGGAATTCGCAGCGTCAAGCTGCACGACTGGCGCGTCAATGTCTGCCCGATGAGTTCGTTCTCGCTCGCCGGGGCTGACAAGCACGCGATTGCGGCCTGGGAGACCGATGGACAGGTTTATTTCTCCAAGCTCGACATTAGCAAGGAGAATCCAATCATCACTCAGCCCGAAGCGGTTCCCGGCGCTACCGGCAGACGCAAGCACCCGATCGCAGCATCCGGCAATCGCGGGCATATTGTCGTCTGGACCGAAGGGATGGGCTGGAATCGCGGCGGCAGCCTCGCCTGGCAGGTCTACGACAATGACAATAGGCCGACTGCCGACCGCGGCCGAGCAAACGGCGTCCCAACGTGGAGCCTGGTGGCCGTTGCCGCAGCCGGCGAACGATTTGTAATCGTCTATTGAATCGGAAATTGATCGTGGGGCGGAGGTTGAATTCTGGAGGGTTAGCGTTCCAGGGAACTCATCACTCATTCACTTCGTTCTGGTAGCAATAGTCACATCGTTGCGAGCCTCAACTGATACACTCATGAACCCGACGGCCTCCATCACCGACCGCATGCCCGAACGGCTCCGTAACTGGTTGCGTCATGCAGTTTCCGCCGGGGCGTCCGACCTGCATCTCATTGCGGGCCATCCTCCCACGCTCCGGCTGCACGGCGATCTCGTCGAACTCAAGGAACCGGCACTGACCGCCGACGATACACAGTCGCTGTGGAACCCACTCTGTACGCCGGAAGCACTTGCACGACTGCAGGTCGAAAAGAATCTCGATTTCGCATTCGGCCTGGAAATGGCAGGCCGGGAGCAACGGTTCCGGGCGAATGTTTTCTATGCGGGCCGGCACATGGCCGCTTGCCTGCGCGTGGTGCCGGGCGACATCCCCGATTTCGAATGGGCTGGATTTCCACCGGCGCTCGCGGACCGGCTGGCATTTTTGCACGACGGGCTAGTCATCGTTACCGGTGTGACGGGTTCCGGTAAGACCACCACGCTGGCGATGATCGTAAATCAACTGAACCGGGCCGGCGGCTACCGCATCATCACGGTCGAAGACCCAATCGAATATGTTTTTCCAAAAATCACGAACTCGGTCGTAACACAGCGCGAAGTCGGCGCCGACGTGCTCACCTTTGCCGACGGGCTGAAATACGGATTGCGGCAGGATCCGGATGTCATCCTCGTCGGCGAAATCCGCGATCAGGAAACGGCCCAAATGGTCCTGAGCGCCGCCGAGACAGGCCATCTCGTGTTCGCCACGCTGCACACGCGCGACGCCAAAGGCGCCATCAGCCGGTACGCTGACCTGTTTCCGCAGGACGTGCAGCGCGACATTCGCAATCAGCTGGCCATGAGTTTGCGAGCCGTTCTAAGTCAGCGGCTTTTGCCGGATGTGGAGAAAGGCGCCAAGCGTCACTTGGCGCTCGAGGTGCTCTGGAACATTCATGCAATCGCCAGCGCCATTCGCACCGGGAAGCTGGAAAGCATCGACAATTACCTTTTGACGCACCGCGATCAAGGCATGCTCAGCATGGACGAATCGGTCCGCGAACTGCTCCTCGCCGGCAAGATCACACGCGCCGTCGCCGAGCAAAACGTCCGCGAACCGGCCGTGTTGAATCGTTAGTTCAGACAATCGCGAGACGCAACCGAATAAGCACTTCGGCCCAATTGCGATCGCTCAAATGGCCGATATGATAAAGCACTCGGGAATCGGCCATCGTTGCAATCAGCATTCGCACCGTCGAAGGGAGGCGTAATCCAGCGGCTTGCCAATCGACGAGTTCGTCGTCGGTCGGAGATCGTGGTCCGTGCGATGTGATCGCTGCGACGATGATGTCACCCTGTAGTTGAAATGACGGGGTCGATATGACTACGGCAGGCCCAGCGCTTTCCGCCAATTGGTCCCGATATGGGAATGGAACCAATACCACATCACCGGCCGTCCACGCCATACAGTCGTTTCCAATCGTCGTAAATGGCCGGACCAACCGGCTTTTTCCAGTGATTCCGTATCTGTTTCGATAATGAGATCGACCTCTGTACCATCCGCCAAGCCTAACGGTCTTTCGAGGCGAACCGCCTGGCCCTGATATCGACCTTTGACTCGAATCTTCATTTACTCTTCTCGCATGGTCAGAATATCTATCATAGATACAGCGCATGCTAGTTGAGCATCAACTGCCAGATCGCATGGGAAGGCGCGTGGCTGGCGGCGGAGGCGGTTTCGGCAACGCGGGATGGGCAGCGGGCTCTGATAGCAAAATGATTGTTTCCGGCTTGAGCACTTTCGTCCATTTTGCATCGATGGTCGTGCCCTGAGCCATTAGCACGACGTCGCCTTTTTTGATCTTCTTCCAAAAGGCGTCGCCTTCGAGTTTCTTGCCGTTTCCGTCAAATGCGCGGTTGCCCTTCAGCGCCCATTGCACGGACTTCACCATGCTCTCGTAAGCAGTGACCGTTCGAGTCTCCACCACGGTTCGTTCCTGACCATCCACCAGTACTTTGCGTTCGACCTGGATGTTCTTCGTCACCGGCACCATGACCGTGACTGCGAACTCCAGGACTCCTGCATCGGCATTGACGCCGGCGACTTCCACCGCTGTCGGCGATATCATCGGAAACTCCGGATTCGGCGGCTGAGCAATGGCGACAGCGGCGCATGCGATGCCGAAACTTATGGTCAGCAGGTTCTTGGACATGACCCATCTCCGATTGTGACGAACCTCAGTTTGTGATCTAAGCGCGTGCATCCGCGTCGTGCACGCATTACAATTGCTCCGCTTCCATCATCTGAGGTATCGACCATGAAAACAACTACAAAGGCGTTTTGGTTCGCATGTGGATTCGCCGTCGCGATGGGCGGCATTCTGGCGTACTCTTTGCCGCGACTGCATTCGGAGGATCGGCCAGCGAACAACGTCAAGCCAGCCGAGCTTTGGCGCCCGCGGCCTGCCACGAAGCCAGGCGATGGAAAGCTGCGCATTATCGCCTTTGGCGCACACCCGGACGATTGTGAACTGCGCGTGGCCGGGACCGCCGCGAAGTGGGCCGCGCTCGGGCATCACGTAAAGTTCGTCTCGGTAACGAACGGCGACATCGGCCATTGGGGCATGGCCGGCGGACCGCTGGCCCAGCGACGCACGCAAGAAGTCCAAAAATGCGCCAAGATTCTCGGCATCCAAACCGAAGTGCTCGACATCCACGACGGCGAACTGTTGCCGACGCTGGAAAACCGAAAGCTGATCACGAAACTAATCCGCGACTGGAATGCCGATCTCGTGCTGAGCCATCGGCCGAACGATTATCATCCTGACCACCGCAACGTCGGCATCCTGGTTCAGGACGCGGCGTACATGGTCACGGTCCCATATTTTTGCCCCGACGTGCCCTATTTGGAAAACAATCCGATTTTCATGTACTACGAAGACCGTTTTACGAAGCCGACGCGGTTCGCGCCGGCGA
>Ga0073934_10008982_pt1 | contig 13029 bp, 11 predicted proteins | sample LarsenN4metaG_FD_76834 | JGI IMG/M metagenome (GOLD analysis project Ga0073934, IMG submission 76834) | Hot spring sediment bacterial and archeal communities from British Columbia, Canada, to study Microbial Dark Matter (Phase II) - Larsen... ...
AAGCCTCGAGGTCCTCGAGGCGCTCGGCGATAGAGCGTTCCGGCGCCGGAGCGTCGGCGGCGCGGGCCAGCGGGACGAGCGCCAGGGCCAGGCTGAAGAGCGCGAGCAGAATCAGGACTTTCTTCATGGTGTTGTTCGTGTTGGTTAGGGTGAGTGTGATGGTTTGCCGGGTTTTGGCGCCGCGGGCGGGGCTCAGACCGCGTTGTCGCCTTTTTCTTCGGTGCGGATGCGGATGGCCTCGGCCACGGGAGTCAGGAAAATTTTGCCGTCGCCGATCTTGCCGGTCTTGGCCGCCTTGATGATGGCCTCGACGGCGGCCTCGGCGCGGTTATCGGGGAGGACAATCTCGATCTTGATCTTGGGCAGGAAATCCACGGTGTATTCGCTGCCCCGGTAGATCTCGGTATGCCCTTTCTGGCGGCCGAAACCTTTGACCTCGCTGACGGTCATGCCCTCCACCCCCACCTCCGCGAGGGCGTCTTTGACTTCCTCCAGTTTGAAAGGCTTGATGATCGCTTCGATTTTCTTCATGAGCGTGGTGCCGCGTTCAGGCTATTGTTCTCGTTCACGTCTGCTTTGTTAGCGCCCCCGTCTTCAGGGTTTGTTAAGCCCTGAGAGGTTAGCCGATAGGGAACCAACTGTGGCCCCAATCAGCAGGCGGCCGTAGTTAAGCACCTGGCTTGCCAAGGGAGTTTTGTGAAGATGAATTATTTCCTAAGTAACTTATATACAATATATAACGACACACTTTCACGGATGGCTTATATCGGTTTCTTGTGATAGATAGCCAACACACTGTTGCTTTTTGACCATCATGCTAATTAGCGAACAGAATAAAAAGCCTTCCTGGAGGGCTGGGATTAGGGGTCGGACTGCGACTTTGGGGTGGTGTGGAAGGGGAGGCAACTCTTTCAGGGTTGCCCGGGGTGCTCGGGCATTGCCAGGGGGTTGCACAGGCTATTTGGCCGTCCCTATGTGTGCCCGCGGCGCGCAGGGGACTGCGCGCCCTACCAAAACAGGCAACCCTTTCAGGGTTGCGTCGCGGTCGGGGGCGATTCCCAGGGCGATGCCCTGGGCTGTACCAGGTTGCTCTTTCAGAGCAAGGATTGCCTTGCGGCGCGCAGGGGACTGCGCGCCCTACCAACACAGGCAACCCTTTCAGGGTTGCGTCGTGGTCGGGGGCGATTCCCAGGGCGGTGCCCTGGGCTATAACCCGGTTGCTCTTTCAGAGCAAGGATTGCCTGCGGCGCGCAGGGGACTGCGCGCCCTACCAACACAGGCAACCCTTTCAGGGTTGCGTCGTGGTCGGGGGCGATTCCCAGGGCGGTGCCCTGGGTTATACCCGGTTGCTCTTTCAGAGCAAGGAATGGGCAAGCGCAGGTAGGGCGGGGCGGAGTCTGGGTCATTGGGCCGGCGCGGCCTGGGCTTTCCATTCCCAGGCGGTCAGGGCGCCGAGTTCCCGCACAAAGAGCTGGTCACCGGCCACGGCCAGGTGGGCCCAGGTTTCGGCGTCGGTGAGTTTGCGCTGGTCCAGGAGGTCCAGCTTTTCCCGGTTGGCGCGCAGAAGGAACAGTATCCCGCGTTGGTCCAGCGCCAGCAAGCGATCGCCGTTGGCCACCAGGCTCCAGTATTTGCCAAACGACTGGTCACTGGTCCAGAGCTCGCGTCCAGTCTCCACTTCGATGGCCATGACACGCTGGCTTTTGAGATGGGTGTAGGCCACGCCTTCAATGACCACGGGCGTGCTCATATAGCCCTGGGCCTTGTGCCGCCAGGCCTCGCGGACGCTCCACCCGGAACCGGATCGCTGAACCGTGAAGCCCGTGGTCCGGCCGCCATAGGCGCTGGTGAAGAGCGTGTCTCGGTGGGCCACCGGGGTCAGAATGTTCATGCCCCGAAACGCTTCGACAGGCTGTTCCCACAGGACCTTGCCGTCGGCCAGATCCACCCCGGCCAGCTTCTGCCGTGTCTGCACCAACAGTTGCCGGTGACCTGCCAGGTCGGCCAGAATGGGTGAGGAAAAGGCGCTTCCCCATATCCCTCCCTGGTCTTGCAAGGTCCGCCAGATGATCGTTCCATCCTTCTTGTTCAAACGGAGAACAGACGCCCCCGCCTGCACATACACGGAGTCGCCATCCACCAGGGGAGAACAGACAAACCCGAAGTCCGGCAGGGGCGCGGCGAGCTCCTTGACAAAGTCCTTTCGCCAAAACTCCCGACCATTGCGGGCGTCCAGACAGACGAGCACGTCCCGCATCCCGGCTACGTAAAGGCGGTCGCCATCCAGGGCGGGGGTGGACCGGATCCAATCCCCGTTGGATTTGGCGAAGAAGGGAACGCTGAGCGCACCCTCCCACTGCGCCTGCCAGAGCTGTTTCCCGGTATGGCGATCGAAGGCGGTGACCACCTCGATCTTTTTGTCCCTGGTTTCGGTGGTAAAAACGCGATCGTTTCCCACGACGGGGCCGGAGTAACTGGGGCCGAGTTCCGCACGCCACAGTTGCCGCAGGTGTTCGGGGTCCAGCTTCGCCGGCCAGGCCGGCCCTCCCGCGTGACCATCGCGGGCCGGCCCCCGCCATTGCGGCCAGGTGGCCGCTCCACCCCGGGCATGGCTGACCGCCAGGCATGCCGCGATTGAGAGGGCGGCAGTGATCCAACGCACAACTTTCACGGGGTGGCCGGTTTTGAATGGCGAAAACGTGGGGCAATGCCGAGGCGGAGGTTGTCCCACTCTCCGCCTCGGCAGCGCGACGGCGTCATGAGCGGGGCAGAATCACTGTATCAATCACGTGAATGACACCGTTTTCCGCCAGGAGGTCGGTCTTGATGACCCTGGCATTGTCCACCATCACGCCCGCCTCGGACACCTTGAGCTTCACGCTCTGCCCCTGGGCGGTCCTGGCTTCCATGGTCTTGACGTCCGCAGCCAGCACTCGGCCGGGGACCACGTGGTACTTCAGAATGGCGACCAGTTTGTCGCGGTTCTCGGGTTTGAGGAGGTTCTCGACCGTGCCGGCTGGCAGCTTGGCGAAGGCCTCATCCGTCGGGGCGAAAACCGTGAAGGGCCCCTGGCCCTGCAGGGTCTCGACCAGGCCAGCGGCCTTGACCGCCGCGACGAGGGTCTTGAAGTTCTCCGCCCCGGCCGCCAGGGCCACGAGGTCCTTGCCCGCCGTGCAGGTGGCCGCCGTAGCGCTCTTGCTGGCGGCGCACTCGCTGGCGATCAGGTGCGGGGTGAAGGTGAAGGCAGCCGCGACGGCGGCCACAGTGAGGATTCGATTGGCTTTCATGGTTTGTTTTTCGTTGATGTTTTGTTGTTTTATTTGTCCGACCGCCCGACGCTCGCGGCGGCCGTGTATAACTATTGTATAATACACAGGGGTTGTCAAATTTTTGCCGCATTCTTTTTTTTGACCTTTTTTCAACCCATAAGGACGAGTCTATTCAAGAACCTGGCCCCCACGCACTTGCCGGCGGTGATAGATTGTAGAGTATGTGTACAATTTTCTTGGTGATGCCGGTTTCTTGCGTGTGGCACCCGTCCCCCAGCAGACGCTGGCCCCGGCGAGCCGCAGCCGGGGGGAGGCCGGGCGCGGCTGCGCATATCAGAACACTGTGAGTGGACGCGCGGCGGCAGACTTCCGGCACTCCGCCGACCAAAACCGGGCCGCGACGCCCGGATGCGTGAACCGCGCACCCGTTGCCACGCGCGATCGCGGCCGCTGACGCCGGTCTTGATATGCGGGTGGGCGTTACCTGAGCGGGCTGGCGGTTTGGCTGGCTGGTATGGCCAGGGCCAGGGAGGTGGGACGGAGGCATGGGCTCGGGTCTTTTCGCCGGGGGCACGAGCGGGTTAAGCTGGGGGGTGTGACGACACGAGCGCGCAAGGTTCGGCGGTCGCCAGCGCCCGCGGCCCCAGGCCGGGGGCGGGATCGGCTTTCCGCGGCAAGGCGCTCATGGAACATGAGCCGCATCCGGAGCAAGGACACAACTCCCGAGCGCGTGGTGCGCGAGGCATTGCGCCGGCAGGGTTACCGGTACAGGCTTCACGTGCGAGTGGTCCTGCCTCAGGAAGAGCCGCGGCGCGGCGAGGCTCCGGGACGCCGGCCGCGCGCGGTGTCGGTGGACATCCTGCTGCCGGGGCGGCGGGTGGCCGTTTTTGTGCACGGATGTTTCTGGCACCGGCATCGGGGCTGCCGGAACTGCACCACGCCGACGCGGCGGCGCGCATGGTGGCTGGCCAAGCTGGAGGGGAACGCGGCGCGCGACCGCCGCAATCAGGCGGCGCTGAGGCGACTGGGGTGGCGCTGCGTGGTCGTCTGGGAATGCCAGACGGAAAAGCCCGGGCTGGTGGAGCGGGTGCTGCGGCGGCGGCTCGGCAGGGCTCAGGCGGGGCCTGCCGGCAGGGGGCGGCGGTGAAGCGTCATGGGTGGGAGGATGACGAGCGCTACGGCAGGTTGCCAATGATGTGCTGTCGCACGGGCGTTCAGGACGCAGATGCAGCCGCATCGCGGAAACGATCAAATTCTTTAGGCAACAAACTCAGTACCTCATTTGCGCTCATTCCGTAAAGATACCAAGTCAAATCGAGCTGGTTAAAAAGCGCAGCCAACCGTCTTGGAGCTCCCTTCACCGACGACCCAGCTCCCCGCTTGAATGAACCTGTTTTTGGGTCGTAATAGAGGCGCGTCGCCAACTCTACAACGGCCCGATTTGTGACCAGCTCCTTGCGTGACGCGAGCTGTTCAGCAATCTCCCCTGGCTTCCAAAGCGGATTGCTCAACATGGCAATCGCACGTTCTGGGTGGTCGCGGTGTGCGCGAACAATCAAGTATGGGCCAAGGAGCAGATGGCGGTAGAAGCGTTGGAAATTGTCCAGAATCGGTATCAAGCGAGCTTCGTCCTGAGGGTTTCGCTGCCCGTTGCCGTCGGGAGGGCACACCTCGTCGAAGTAATAGAGGGTGAGCCAAGCCCATAGACCACGATCGCGTTCTGGAATCTGGATGCGCGAAGCGTCAAGCAATTCGTTAAGAAACTTCCCAGCTTCCAAGCGGTTCCTAAAGCTCCGCCTCGGAACTTCGACTGCGCCCGATATCACTTCCGCCATGCCCGGATCTTCCAGCAATTCGAGTGGTGGCGGCAATCTCGGTTCGTTAGCCAAACGATTGCGATAGGCCACAAACGCAGCCACGCCGTCAGAATTGAAGCGACGCAGTTTCATCGCCGACTCTCCTCATCAAGGGTTCGATCCCACACCGAGCGCAATTCCAGGCGGCGACAAAACGCCGCTACGGCTTCCTCAATCCAATTCCTGCGGTCCTGTTCCGAATCAGCGGGCGGCAATGGGCTGAGTCCGCCTAGGTTTCGTGTGAACTTCATCCAGTCCGTTTGCCAGCCGGCTTCGTCGTCGTCCTCGGACCACTTGTCATCAATAAGCACCCGGGCCAAGATTTGCCGCAAGACTTCGGGATAAACCAACGCAATGAAGTGCGGAGAACGTGCCATTTCCTTCCAACTTGGCTTTGCGTCCTTGTTGACGAGCAGCGATGGCGGGTCACTCTCGAAGTTGATCTTCCAGAGTTGCTGGTCGAGGGCGTCAGGAATCGGTACAAGCAAATGGCGGCGGTGGTCACCCGTTTCACCGGCTTTCACGAATGGAATTCCATCCGCCTCGCCGAGAAGCTTGTGGTGCTCAGGTCCGGGAGGTTGCACGACACGCACCCGGAAGGCAATTCCATCCGGCACGTCAAATTCCGTAAGTTTGCGATCAACCGGTGCCCGCAGCGCGGAAACCGTTCCCCAAGCCCACTGCATCCAGAGATTTTGCCGGTGCGCCTCCACCCAGACCTCGGCGTTTCCGGGAAAGTGGTAACCGGCAAGTTTCAAGTCGGCTTCAAACCACCAAATTCCATTTGTTTGCCGCAGCGTGATGGAAACGTCCTTGCGGGCGATTTTCCGCCGTCCGGTGTAATTAAACGTCCGCTTCATTTTCTTGTGTCCGCTCGATGGCGCGGACTACGAGATCACGTCTGGTGTCGAAACCGGAGATTTCAAAAACAAAGTCCGGCTTCCGTATTTCTAATTCAAGGACGTTTCCGTTTGCTCGCGAAACAACGACGCCGTTGTTGCTGTCCTGACGGAGTGGCGCTTGAATGAAATTGAAGTCATCAGGTGCCCAGCGCTTGATGGCGTTGCCCCGCCGCACTGCGTAACCGGCTTCGATGCGAACACGGATCGGAAACGACTCCAGCGGCGTATCGCCCGGCTTCAAGACAAAGCCTCCTTTCGAGGCATGTAGAATAAAGCGACGTGGCTTTGGTGGCGGTGGAGGCGGTGGCGGTTCGACAACTTCGCCGCCCTTTTCATTCTCGGGTTCCTTTGTCGGTTCGGTTGGGCCTTCCTCTACGGGAAGATAGAAAATGTCCAACAGCAGGTTAGGGTCACCCTTCGCGTCCACAGCGTGGAGCTTTTGAATGATTTCATACACGCTGCGAGTCACGAATTTGATGGTTTCCGGACCATAGACGTAGCGCTTGTGAAACTTGGGTGAGTCCTTCTGCCATTGTGTATGGTTCACACCCTCCGAATCGCCCAGCAAAGTGGCCAGCGGTGCGTGTTCGACCACCACCAAAGAACGGGTGCCGGACATGCGCGGACAACGCACGTCGCTGATGACAATGCCGTCCCGGAGGAAAATCGGCCGATGACCGACATCACGGCAGATCTCGATGAAAACGGTGAAGAACGAGGAGCTTTCCTGGCCGCCATCGAACTTTGGACGAACACGGACAGGAATTCTGACGCCAATGCGCTGGGCTTTCTCCAACTGCGTGCGAATCTCTGCGAGCTTCGCTTCAGGCAGCAGCTCCTCAATCGTCGCCCGCCAGTCAGGTTTCGTGGCGGCCTCGTCTGGTAGCGCCACGATCTCGAAAGGTTTCGCGGTCGAAGCCCAAGCTGCGAACTCAATGACTGCAGCCTCGTCTGACGGAAGCAGGATTCGATGCGACGCCAACGTGTCCGCATCAATCTGCCAATTCCCCTCCGGTGATTCCAACTCCACGACCAGCTCGCCCAGCAGAATGGGCCAGAAGAAGCTCCGCACAATGCCCCTCCGCAAGTCGGCCACGGCCACACGGTCGTCCAGCGAGGGAACAACGACGGAAAGACCTCGCGAATTGCTGCGCTTCAGCCCAAGCTTGCTGACGAAACTTTCGATGAACTGCGCATCGGTCACGGGCGAGACCGACTTTTCGGGCCCGTCACGGTGTCCGAACCACGCGTCACCCTGAAAATCTTGTTCGTCGACGGAATGGTTGCGAACCACCGCGGAGCCCATGAACACGCGCTCCGGCGTTTCATCGCGGATGGTCAGGCCAAACATTGCGTGGAGCCGGCTCGCCGTCGGGAACACCTGCTTGCCAATGCCCCAACGCCCCAAGCTCTCGCCTGTTTTGGGCGAGCGGCCCTCCGCGCGAAAGAAACTGAAGAAGGCATTTTGCTCTGCGCCTTCCAATCGCCATTCCTCGACGTCTCCGGTCAGGCCGCGAGTGCCGAAGTCCTCGAAGACAAGATAGCCGCAGTCGTCACCGAAAAGGTCGTCGAGTTTCGACACGGAGAGACCGCACTGAAAATTCTGCCGCGCCGACTCGAAAAGTGTCGACAGGTAGGCGCGCACTTCCGAGGGCGCTCGCGGGACGATGCAAATGCGAACACGCACTTGGCGGACATTCCCGTTGGAGCGTTGCGCGGCATCAAGGGCATTTTGGATGCCCTCACGAACGAGCGCCTCGCTGAGATTCTCCAGACTCTCGGCGGTAAAGAAGGCGTCATTGGCAGAGTCGCGCACACGGTCGCACGCGCGCCGCTTATTGAAATGCCATTGTGGTTTCATGCTCGCTTTCCCGTGACGCCGGCGATTAGCATGGTTTTCAACTCACGCTCCTTGCCGGTTGCTGCAGCTTGGCAATAGAACTCACTGTGGTTTATCATGGCACTATCCAATCTTCGCCAGGCTTCTTCCCCAATTAAGGCCAGCGCTACGGGCCAGCCGGAGCGCGTGTAGCGGCGGGTAAACAGGCTTTCAAAGCCTGGGAGAGGCAACTGATCCGGGCTGACTTCTTCCTCCGCCGTGCCGTGATCCAGGGCGTTGTGGGGGTGCAAGTGCGGGAAGAGAAACAGGAGGGCGTGCCACGCCTGCAGGAATTCGTCTGTCGGCACGCGGCGCAATTGGCGGCGGTCGAGCCGGGCGAGGCGTTCGAGTTGTTCGGCGGCGGCGCGTCGGGTCCGGGGGGCGGACTCGTCGTGCGTGCTCCGTCCGGCGTCGCAGGGGGCGGAGCTTTTAGCCGGGACCTGTCCGCCGCGTGAGGCCGCGAACCGCACGCCAGAGGTGTGCGTTGCCTTCAGAAACCCCTTGACAGCCAGCCCCACGGCCTCAGCCACCAGCGGGGGAACGGCGTTGCCGATGAGGCGGAAGGCGTGGGTCCGTGCGCCCGGAAACACAAACCAGTCGGGGAAACTCTGCACGCGGGCAGCCTCCCGCGGAGTGAGCGAGCGGTTCTGCGTGGGATGAATGAACATCAACCCGTCCTTGCTCAGGTGCGCCACGATGGTGGAGCAGGGCTTCTCCCGGTGCTGCCGGGTGTAGCGGTCCTTGAAAGTGGATTTGTCATAGGGAAACTCGAATTCCACGCCGCGTTCGCGCATGGCGGTGGCGGAGTTCTCCCCCTCGCGCAACCGGGCGAAGTCGCGCAGGTCGCGTTCGCTGTGCGGGCGGGCAATGTGGCCGGTGAGTGTGAGGGCTCGCTCGATCTCCAGCGTTTCGACAAGGTATTTGCGGGCAGCCTCGCCGCCCGCGCGCAAGTGCCTTGCACGCAGGGTGAGATCGTAAGAGGAAACGGGGCGCCCTTCACCAGCCTCAAGCGGCGGGAGGTCACCGAGGGCAGACCCGAGTGTGACGCAAGGGTGGGCGCGCGGAGCCGGTTTCAATTCGGCAACGAAGTAGGCGGGGAGATCGGCTCGGACACCAATGAAGAGCTGCCGGCGGCGTTTTTGAGGCACACCCAGTTTCCAGGCGTCCTCTACCTGACCATGCACTCGGTAGCCAAGATCCCTGGCCTCCTTCTGGACCCGAGTCAGGTATTCGCCCCCGGCGGCGGACCGGATGCCGAGGACGTTCTCCATAACGAATACCTGCGGGCGAAAATGCGCCACGTAGGCCAGGAATTCACGGTAAAGCTGGCGGCGAGGGTCGTAAACAAGACGGCGCCGACCGTGATTGGCACCATCGTATTGCCGCGCCAGGCTGAACCCCTGGCATGGGGGTCCCCCCACAATGACGTGCACCGGGTGGTTCCCCAACATAGCTGCAAGGTGCTCTGGTCTAAATTGCGTCAGGTCTTCGCGCAGCGCCAGCACACCAGGAAAGTTCAACTGATAGGTTTCAACGGCCTCTTTGTTAAAATCAATGGCGGCAAGAATCTTGAAGCCGGCTCGTTGCATGCCCAGACTGAAGCCACCGCAGCCGCTAAAAAGATCAAGACAGGTTAGATCAGTGGCCTGTATCTGCCCTTGTGGGTGTTCCGGTGCGGGCTTTTCAGGCGGTCGTGTCATGCGTCCACCCCCCGGCAAAGCTGGTCGAGGCTAGCCTCCAACGCCCGGGCGAGGCGGAGAACAACCTTGATGCCCGGGTTGCGTACGCCGCGCTCAATGCCGCTGAGATAGGTGCGGTCCAATCCGGCCTTCTCAGCGAGCTTGTCCTGAGAAAAGCCTTGCTCGTTGCGCAGGCGGGCCACGTTACGTCCAAACGCGGCGAGGGTTTTGTCCCGAACAGGCATGGGGCAGATGATGCGCCAACAGAGGCCCATTCGTCTGTGGGCGATCGGCTACAAGGTGTGGTCAGGGAGCCGGGGGCGGGAGGCCGGGCAGGTGGGGGCTCGCGGAGGGGTTCGAGAGCAGCCGTGGCTGGACCCGGGAAGGCGGGCTGGAGGGGGCAGCGGAGGCGCAACTTGCCCTGAGGCAGGGGGTCTGTTAGTGTGGCGGCTTTGACATGAGCGCGATGGACTACAAGGGCACATTAAACCTGCCGCGCACCGAGTTCCCGATGAAGGCGGACCTGGTGGCGCGGGAGCCGCAACGGCTCGAGCAGTGGGCGGCCACGGGTCTGTACGAGCGGATCCTGGCGGCGCGGACGGGGGCGCCGCGGTTCATCCTGCATGACGGGCCGCCGTTCGCCAACGGAGAGGTGCACATCGGCACGGCATTGAACAAGATCCTCAAGGACATCATCATCAAGTACAAGACGCTGCGGGGGTTCAGCGCGCCTTACGTGCCGGGGTGGGATTGCCACGGGCTGCCCATCGAGTTCAAGGTGACGCAGGAGATGCGCAAGGGGGGCGAGGCGGCCAGCGACGCGGCGGCGATCCGCAAGGCGTGCGAGGCTTACGCGCGGCGTTTCATCGAGGTGCAGCGGGGGCAGTTCAAGCGGCTGGGGGTGCTGGGGGATTGGGAGGATCCCTACCTGACGCTGGACCGTCGTTACGAGGCGAACGAGCTGCGGTTGTTTGCCGACCTGGTGGAACAGGGGTTCGTCTATCGGGGCAAGAAGCCGGTCTATTGGAGCATCCCGTGCCGGACGGCGCTGGCCGAGGCGGAGGTGGAGTACCAGGACCACGTGAGCCAGAGCATTTATGTGAAGTTCCCGGTGGCGGGGCATGAGAACACGTTTATCCTGATCTGGACGACGACGCCGTGGACGCTGCCGGCGAACCTGGCGGTGGCGTATAATTCGACGTTCAGTTATTCGCTGGTGCGGGTGGCGCTGGGGGAGGAAGGGGAGCGGTGCGAGGATTATCTGCTGGCCACGGCGCTGCTCAACACGGTGGCGGCCAAGTGCGGCTGGCAGCATTTCACCATCGTGCGGAGCCTGGACGGGGAGCATCTCAAGCCGCTCGAGTATCGGCATCCGTTCTGCGAGCGCACGGGCCGGCTTTATGCCGGGGATGAGTTTGTGGATGACACCACGGGCACGGGTTTCGTGCATGTGGCGCCGGGCCACGGCCTGGAGGACTACGGGCTGGGGCGGCGGGTGGGGCTGCCGATTTATTCGCCGGTGGACGACAACGGGTGCCTGGCGCACACGGCGGACCTGCCGGCCGCGGAGCAGTTCCCGGCGGAGATGGCGGGGAAGTCCATCCTGGAGAAGCACGGCAAGAGCGAGGCGAACGAGGCGGTCTTGCACGCGCTGCGGGTGCGCCAGGCGCTGGTGCACCAGGAGAATTACCACCACAGTTACCCGCATTGCTGGCGGAGCAAGACGCCGGTGATTTTCCGGGCCATGGACCAGTGGTTCATCAAGGTGGACCACGAGGTGGGGGGGCAGCCGTTCCGGCGGCGGGCGCTGGAGGAGATTGACCGGGTGCATTGGGTGCCGGAGTGGGGCGTGAACCGGATCAAGGCGGCGGTGGAGGCGCGGCCGGACTGGTGCATTTCGCGGCAGCGGGCGTGGGGGGTGCCGATCCCGGCGTTTTACGACGCGCAGGGCGAGCCGATTCTGGACGCGCGGATCGTGCGGGCGGTGGCCGGGCTGGTGGAGCAGCACGGGTCGAATATCTGGTTCATGAAGAGCGCGGCGGACCTGTGGGCGCTGGTCCGGCCGGCGGACTGGCGCGGGCCGGGGCCCGTGGCCAAGTCGTCCGACACGCTGGATGTGTGGATTGATTCGGGGGCGTCGTCGCGGTGTGTGATCGCCGAGCGTCCGGAGTTACGCGGGGCGGACAAACCCTTCCAGTGCGATGTTTATCTGGAGGGGTCGGACCAGCACCGGGGCTGGTTTCAGTCCTCGTTGCTCCTGTCGCTGGCGGCGCAGGGGGCGGCGCCGTTCCGCACGGTGCTGACGCACGGGTTCATGGTGGACGCCGACCGGGAGAAAATCTCGAAGAGCAAGCAGGGCCAGGGCGGTTACGAGAAGCCGCAGACGGCCGAGGCTTATGTGAAGAAATGGGGGGCGGACGTGGTGCGGCTGTGGGTGGCCTCGCAGGATTACCGCAATGACATTGTGGTCAGCGAGGAGCGGATCAACAAGGTGAGCGAGACCTACCGGATGTTGCGCAACACGCTGCGCTACCAGTTGTCGAATCTTTACGATTTTGATCCGGCGCAACACGCCGTGCCCGAGGCGGGGCTGACGGGGCTGGACCGGTGGATCCTGGACGCGTTCGGGCGGCTGGAGACCGAGGTGCGCAAGGCCTACGACGCCTTTGAGTTTCACGTGGTGTATCAGCGGGTGAGCCAGTTCGCCGCGGTGGAGCTTTCGGCGATTTACCATGACGTGGTAAAGGACCGGCTCTACACCGATGCGGCGAATTCGGCGCGGCGGCGGGCGACACAGACGGCGCTCCACCGGCTGGTCACGGGGCTGTGCCAGATGCTGGCACCAATCCTGGCCTTCACGGCGGACGAGGCATGGGAGTGCATCCCGGGCAGGGCGTTCCGGTCGGTGCATGAGTCGCTGTGGGCGCCGCAAGGGTTGAGCATGGCGGAGACGGAACGGGCCGCGTGGCAGCGGTTGCTGGCGCTGCGCGAGCAGGCGCTCCCGGCGCTGGAGCAGGCGCGCCAGGCCAAGCAGATCGGCAAGGCCCTCGAAGCGGCGCTGCGCGTCGAGCTGCCGGCGGAGGCGCTGGCCGAGGCGCGGGGCCAGGCGGACGCTCTGCGTGAGCTGCTCAACGTGTCGCAGCTCACCCTGGCCGAGGCGCCGGCCGGGCAGGAAGGCGCGCCGCGGTTCCTGGTGACACGCGCGGCGGGGGAAAAATGCGAGCGGTGCTGGCACTATGAGCCGGAGGTGGGGGCGTGCGCCGAGCACCCGACGCTGTGCGGGCGGTGCGTGAGCGCCGTGCGCGGCGGTTAACCGGCGGGCGGGGGGCGGGGGCGCGCGCTCTTGCCATTGACGGCGGGGGCGGGTCCTGCTTGCTTTGGGGCATGCACAAGCTCCGCACCTGCCCGGCTCCGGTGGACCTGAGCCGGCGCGACTTCCTGAAA
>Ga0073934_10008985_pt1 | contig 13027 bp, 6 predicted proteins | sample LarsenN4metaG_FD_76834 | JGI IMG/M metagenome (GOLD analysis project Ga0073934, IMG submission 76834) | Hot spring sediment bacterial and archeal communities from British Columbia, Canada, to study Microbial Dark Matter (Phase II) - Larsen... ...
CGCTGTAAGTAGACAAGGGCGCGGCGAGCGCATCGTCGAGCTCGGTGAAATCGGCTATCTCGTCATAGAGCGCATCAACTTCCTCACGCGAGCGCCCGAGCGTGGCCGATCTGAGATAAATGTTCTCCTTGCCGGAAAGCCGAGTGTTGAACCCGGCCGTAATGTCGATCATGCCCGCGGCTTTGCCGGCGATCCGAATCTCGCCTTCGTCCGGCGGAAACTGACCGACCAGCATGCGCAGCAGCGTCGTCTTGCCCGCGCCGTTAAGGCCTATGATTCCCATCGCCTCGCTACGGCTCAAACTGAACGTGACGTTCTGCAGCGCCCAGAATTCGCGGGACTGCAAGTCCCGGACATCATACCGGCGCCCCCAGAACGCCGCATTGACGATATGCGCCATCCGTCTCTGGCTCTCAAGCGGGCTCCGCGAGTAAAGCTTCGAGACATGATCGACCTCAAGAATAACGTCTTCCTGCATGACCGTCATGCAAACCCCTTGAGGCGCCTTTCGCTTGCATAAAAGAACCGACAAGCGAAAAGAAACAACAACGCGCCGATGAAGATGAACGCCGCGAGCGCGATCGGATGACGCGCCTCTCCCGACGTCATCAGCGTTCGAATGCTGTCGACGAAGACATAGAAGGGATTGAAGGCGACGAAATTCGACAACACGGGAATCTCGTCGATCGGAAAAACGATGCCGCTCAATAACATCCCGTACTGGAGCAATACGCCGACGATCTTGGCGATGTCGCGATAGGCGAGATTGAAGACGGCAAGGATCAATCCGACGCCGGAAAAGAAAATAAATCCCGCCGCGACGACGAATGGCGCCAACAGCGCGCCAACGGCGGGCGTTCCGTGAAAATACGCAAATACAGCCGCTGTCGCCGCGACGCGGACCAGCGTATCGAAAAGCAATTGCGCGAAACCGGCGATGACGTAGCCGATCAGAGGCATTTCGGATTTCGCGCCGTCGCGAATTCGGCTCTCCACCGTCGCAATAGGCGTCATCAGGAATCCGGCGAAGAGGTACCAAAGCGTCACGCCCATCGTGACTTGAACGACGCTCGACACCCCTTCGAAGGAGGGAAACATTCTCAGCGCGCTCAAGAGAACCCAGACCGAGATCGGCACGATCGGCAGGACATAGTTCCAGACGACGCCGAAGCGAGTGAGCTGATAGGCGCTCGCGAACTCCCGGATAAACAACTGATTGATGTGATAGCGGCGCCGCGCAATCTGCTTCGCAAGCGCCGTCACCGCCGAAGCAAGCGAGATCCGCTCGTCGTCCGCTGCTGAATAGACGGTGATTGGATCGCGCATCGGGCGTCGGCGGGCCTTTCAGAAGAGCGAATTGAAGTCGCGACGCTCGAACACTTCAAGATGCCCGCCGGCGGTCGCATTCACGATTCTGCGCCCTGCCGCCTCATAGGCGCGCCTCGCGTTGATGTACGCCTTTTCCATACGGTCGACGCGAGGATCGTGCCAGCGATAGCCTTTGCCGAAATAGTTCGGATCGAAGTGGTTCGGATCATCGCTCGTCGAAGTGATCGCGCGGCCTTCGACCTTCGCTTCTTTCGGGATAGCGTAGGAATGATCGAACCCGACGAGTATGATCTCGTCAAATCCCATGTGATACGCAAGCTGAAGCGCTATGTAGCTCACTGTCCCGCCGACCCAAACGATTCTCGCGGCGTTTGTGGAAAAATGCGGAAACCCCGGATAATTCCGATAGTCGCAGGCGACATTGAGCCAGCATACGTCCGGCGTCTGTTTAAGGCAGTATCTAAGGTAGTGCCCGTACCACTTGTGCGGCCCGCGCAGCGCATTGATTTCCGCCGCGCGATCTTCGGCGACAAACACGTCTTCGACGATGTGGTGCGTCGGGAGAAACCCCATTCTTTCCTGATTGAGGTAGATTGCATTGACGCCAAATGTGATTTCGCGCTGCAATTTCGTGAGATCAATTAGGTTAAGCGACGGGCCGTTTCCAATCACAAAGGCTCTTTCGCCGCGATGGCGGTTGCGGAAGCCGACAATCTTCGCCTCGTTCGGCGTCAACGGAACGCCGCGACCAGCGGAGTAATAGCGCGCCCGCCGCGCTATTCGCAGCGACTTCGGCGGATTATAGCTTTCGGGATAGGGCGCCACGGATGGATCTTCCGCGACGATTTTCGAAATTAGGGACTTAAGATCCATCGACGGCGACTCCGCAGTCCGCGGGGCGTCTTCGGCCGCCGCCGCAACTTTGATCGACTCAGTTTTATCGGCCCAAAGCGCCGCGACAGCCGGATTGCCCGACAAACCACCCGCGCAAGCGAACGTCGCCGTCGCCTTGATTGGTCCCGGCGCGCCGTCAATGACGCCGACTAACGATAGTTTCAGCGCTCGAGAGTCCCCTCGCAGCCATCGCTTCACCGAGGCGTCCGATGTTTCGTCGTCAAGCCGACGCATGAACTTCGCCGGCGACAGACGCTCCACATCGCAAAGCAGGTTGAGAACACGCGGTAAGGCGCCTTGGTCGTCAATGACCACTTCAATTGAATCAAAGCGCAGCGGCGGCGCGCCTCTCTCTGGCGCTTCCCCTCGCTCGAAGCGCCCGGATGCGGCAAGTTCGATAATCCCCGGCGCGCGAAATTTGAAATGTTCAACCGTGAGTTCGTCAGGTCTTGTCGCTTCGACGACCGCGTCAATGTCAAAGCGGAGATCGCCGCAGGCCGCCGCGGCGAGAAGCGGCGGAAGAAACGCCAGGCCGATATGCGCGTTCCTGATCGCGATCGAAATCTTGGGCGTATGCGTTTCATCGGCGAGAATTCGCACGATGGCGCTCACGCCTTTCCCGTCGCAACCGATTTCGAAGCCGTCAGCGCGTTGCGCCAGCGACAAGGCCTCGCTGTTCGGAATTGCGGCGGCTAGAATTATCTGAATGCGCCCGGCTAGCCCGGCGGCGGTAATTGTCGTGGCGACAGTCTTCGGCGGCAGAAGAAACGCAAGCGCGTTTCCGAAATAGGCGAAGAGCGCCTCAAGGCGCTGCGGCGTCTTCAGCGCAGCGCCATTCTCGCGCCTCGCCTCTCCGGCCGCCGTTACTTGCTCGATTATGCGACTCGAAATGGCGGCGAACGCAGCGGCCGCTTCATGACTTTCGGCGTGCTTCCGGACGAAGGCTCCCGCCATTTTTCCCTGCGTGGCTCGGAGCGCCGCAATCGGCCGTTCGCTCAAACGGGCGGCGATGTCGTGAACGGCGATCGCACGTGGGGCGCAGAAATGCTGGTAGCCAGCCTTGCGCGCCCGGAGCGCAAAGTCGGCGTCTTCAAAGCCGAACGGATTAAATCCCTCGTCATGATAGTCGATTTCTTCGGCCAACGCCGTCGGATAAAAGCAAACGCCGCCAGGGGCGGTGTCGATTGGAATCGGCGGCGCGCCTTCAAGAATCCAGGGCCACGCCTGCTTCGCATGGCGCAAATGCGCTTCGACGCCCGACATTTTTTCGGGCTCAACGGCATATGCGCGCTGCAACGCCCGGTCGCCGTCAGCGCCCGAATAGAAGTAGGCGCCGCGCCAATCCGCAATCCCCATATGATAAATGTCGCGGGCGCGGCGCTTGTCGCGATTCCGGAGCTGCGCCCGCATTTTCGCGGTCGGCGGCGTGTCTACATGCGCGCCGTCAGCGATCGCAGACAATTGTTCGGCGGAATAAATGGCGGACCCGACAGCATGAAAATCTAGCGTCGCCGGCGTCAGAATTCCCGGCTTGCGTCCGCACTCGGCCAGCGATGCGAACTCGTGATTCAATATGTCGATGAAATCAGGCGGAACGAGAATGTCGTCGTCGACAGACGCGACGAATTCAGCGCCCCGCCGGCGCGCCTCTTTGACGAGGCGGTTGCGACCGCCAGCGACGCCGAGATTGCGATCAACCCGGATGATTTCCGCTCCGCTCGCGGATGCGATTTTTTCCGCAATCGCGTCATTCGGCGCATCATTGAAAAGCACAAGATGGAGATCGCTCGCGCGACGCGCTCGCGACGCGCTCGCCAAGGATGCAAGCGCTTGCGGCAGGTCCGCCGCCTGAACCATGGTAATGATCGCGACTTTGCCCATGCCGGTCGCCGCCGCCAATCCCCTTTCTCGCGCCTTGCGGCCCCCGCGGACGGCGCCTATCCGATGCGCCATGGGGGGTCAAGGCGAACGATCGACCGCCTCGCTATCGCGGCGCAAATTGATCGACGACCCGAAACGCCGCCGTTCGGAAACCCTTAGCGATCCATTGAAGCGACGGGTTCGCAGCCGGCGTCTCGTCTACAAATCGCTTGATGTCAGGCCACTCGCCGACATCGTAATCGTCAAACAGGATGATCCCGCCTTTGCGGACCAGCGGTCCGAAATTCTCATAATCCCATTTGACGCCGTTATAATCGTGATCGCCGTCAATCAGCAGCAGATCGAACTCTCTACCCTTGACGGACGCGATCGCGGCCTCATCAGTGCTGAATCGCTGTATCACCTCAAATGCGCCTGTCGGCGCGCCGACGGATGCGAGATTGCGGTCGAGCGCCTGCCGCGAAACAGGGACGCCGGTAATCAGATCGGCTGCGTCCCGGCTGTAATAGCCGTCGAGGGGATCGATAAGGGTCATTCGGACCGCCGCGCCGAATTCGGCGAGAATATCGTAAAAGCATGCAGAGGCGACGCCGAACAGCACGCCGATCTCGAGAACATTGACTGGGCTTGCGCTGATTGAGCGCGCCGCAAGCAACCGCGCGATCATGGTCTGGCTTGAAGTCGCAAGCCGACCGACGCACCGACCTTCAATCGAGGCAATTCGCGAGGCCATATAGCCGATATTGCTGTCGGCCACTTCAAGCCCCAGAGGCTCTGCCCATTCTCGTCGCAAGGCTTCCAAGTCGGCCTTAGATAGCGTCCGATCGTGCACGTGATAGCCGCGCACGCGCCCAGAAAGATCGTTCAGAGCGTTTCTAATTTGGAGCGCCCGGTCTTCGATGCGCGATAGCTTTTCAGCGCTCGCCTTCATCCCGAGCCGATCATCGACTTTCTTGAACTGCTCCAACGTCTCGACAAATCGCCTGTCAACCGCGTGCGCTTGTCGCTTCGCCGCGGTCCGCGCTTCGGTGAGCAGGCCAGCCTGCTTCTCAACGTCGTTCTGAAGTCGACGCAGTTGCTTCGATGCGAGGTTCGATCGCTCCTCAAGATCGAATTTCAGATCCCGCAGCCGCTTCGATGCGAGGTTCGATCGCTCCTCAAGATCGAATTTCAGATCCCGAAGCCGCGTCTCAAGCGAACGGTCTCTTGATTTCAGGTCGGAAATCTCCCGAACTCTAATGTCGTTTACAGTCGCCCTCAGCGCGTCCACTTCGCCGCCAAGTCGGGCGATCGCAGCTGCGATTTCCACAATGGTGGCGCGAAGTTTGACCGCTGCGGCCGCGATGAAAACGCCGCCGAGCGCAAGTGCCGCGATGCTCGCGCCGGCAACTAAGCCAATCGCCAAGCCGGCCGACCTGCTTACAAGGACACCCGCCCCAATGGCGAGCGCCGCGCCGCCCAGCAAAAGCGCCAGACGCGCCCGCCAGACCGCCAAAACAAGCACAAACGCTCGCTTTTTCAATGAGTTGCCGGTCATTTCCGGAGAGCCGCTCTTGACTGAGGCGGCGGGTTTAGCCCACTCGTTACAACGTCACAAGGCTCGCCGCGCGCAAGAGAGGGTCGTTCGCGACGTCGCAAGGGGCTGAGGGCGCCGAATTTGCGCCGGCGGCTTCCCCTTCCCGCCCGCATTCGTCCGCATTGCTTGACCGCGAAAGGCGCCGTTCCTAGACCGCCACGGCGCGAGCGCCTGCTTGCAGACCAACGACAAGGTGTCCTTCGCAGAAATGGCTCGCGAGTCCCACGATTACCGGCCTGACATCGACGGGCTGCGGACCGTCGCCGTCTTGTCAGTTCTCCTCTATCACCTTGGCGTCGCTCCAATTACCGGCGGCTTTATCGGCGTCGACGTCTTCTTCGTCATAAGCGGCTATCTGATTACCCGGAAAATCGTCGCCGATATCGAACTCAACCGTTTCAGTTTCCGCTCGTTCTATCTCGCCCGAGTTCGGAGGATCCTGCCGGCGCTTCTTGCGACGGCGGCAATCACCTTCGCAGCAGGAGCCGTCGTCCTGTCGCCCGGCGTATTCGAAGAACTGGCGCGATCTTCGATCGCCGCCGTTTTTTCCGTCTCGAATATCCTGTTCTGGACCATCAGCGGGTATTTCGATTCGGACTCGACGCTTAAGCCGCTCCTGCACACCTGGTCACTCGGCGTTGAAGAGCAATTCTATCTGTTCTGGCCGATGTTGCTCGTCGGCGCGTTTCGATTCGGCAAACGGATAGCAGGGTTTGTCGTCGTCCTTGCAGCCGCTCTCAGCCTCATAGCGGCGCAGGTTGCGCTCGGCGCCGATGCGTCCGCCGCTTTTTTTCTGTTGCCGTTCCGCATCTGGGAGCTTGCGATCGGCGCAGCGCTCGTATGGCTGCCTCGCCGGAATTCGACGCCGAACGTCGTCCTTGAACTTGGCCTGGTCGCGGGCCTTGCGATGATTGCGGCTGCTGCGATCTTATTCAATAAAACCTCGCCTTTTCCGGGGCTCTACGCGGTCCTGCCTTGCGCAGGCGCCGCGCTCGCAATTCAGTCGGGCGCCGCGCGCTATTCGTCAAAACTGCTGACCAACCGGGTTTCGGTGTGGATCGGTAAGATCAGCTATTCCCTGTATCTCGTTCATTGGCCTCTGATCATTCTCACAAAATATGTGCTGATGCGCGATCTCAGGCCGGTAGAGCAAGCTGGCCTCTTTGCGCTTTCAATAGCGCTTGCGCAGCTGATGTACGCCTTTGTCGAGCAGCCGTTTCGCGCGCGCCGACGGAATGAGTTTGCGGTCAAGCCGAAGGCGTTGCTCGCGACGGTCGGGGCCGCCGTCGTAATTGTCGTCACGCCAGCGCTGAACGCATGGTCGAGCGCCGGATGGGCGTGGCGACTCGGGAAAAGGGCGGCGATTGTCGAGGGCGTCCAAAACCCAAGGAACTTCCATACCGAGTATTACGGCGGCGCCGGCTGCAAACTGCCGCGCTGCGAGACGGCGCCGGGCGCTTCGCGCAAAGCCTACGTCATCGGCGATTCCCACGCGCGAGCGCTTTATGCCGGGCTCGCCGCGTCTTTTCCTGATGTAAACTTCATCATTTTCGGACCCGATTCCTGCCCGCTTTACACGATCAAGTACGGCCTGCACCGCGACCCGCATGTCAAGGCGTGCCAACGCGCGCGCAAACTCGCCTTCGCCGAAATAGCGGCGGGCGATGCGCCGGTTTTCATGATGCAGCACTGGGCGGCGCGCTGGAAAAGCGAGCACTTCAACGTGAACGGCAAGGGTCCGGCGCTGAAACTTCGGTCGCGGCGCAAATTCGCGCACTTCGTTTCCGACGAATCGATGCGCGTCAAGGCGTTGATCGGTCCGCAGCCGCTGATCTTGATCGGCGGCTGGCCGCGCTATGACGCTCCCTCGTCCCCGCTCGATTGCATCAGCCGACCTCTTCAGCAGACGACTTGCGACACGTCCGACCTGTCGACTCCGGTGATCGCGGAGCAAAGAAAGCTCAATCGTCTGCTGTCGACGGCGATCAACGGAAGATTCATCCTCATCGACCCCTACGCCTACCTCTGCGACCAGAAGCGTTGCCGGAACTTCGACCGCGCCCACCGCCCGATCTACTCCGACCGGACTCACCTCTCGTTATGGGGGTCGGAGTTTCTGGTCGCGGCGATGAAGCCGGACCTCGAAGCGGCGATGGCCGCCCCGATGAGAGGGTACTGAGGCACCGGCGCCGGACAAAGGGCTTGCCGATCTGTCTCGTACGGGCGCCTTTTCGTCCCCCCGCGCTCGTGGATTATCGGCCTTCCATGCGGCTTGCAGGCGCAAACGGCGCCCAATCCCCGTCCGAATTGGGCGCCCAATTCGCTGAACCGTGCGCGGGTTCCGTCTCAAGCGTCGGCGCCTGACGAGGGATCTGTCGCCTGTGCCTATCAGGGCGCCTTTTCGTTCCGTCTCGTCCGCAGATTGTCGGCCTTCCATGCGGGTTGGAGGCGCAAATGGCGCCGTATGGCCGCCCGGACAAGGCGCTCAATTGGCGCAGCCGGCGGGGATAGGCGCGCAAGAGCGCGCGGGATCCCTCGCGTTTTCTGAAGAGATCGCCGAGCAGCCGATGGCCGCCTGCGGCGATATTGGTTCACTTGTCAAAGAGCCCTTGGGCGCGGCCTTCACCGCTCCCTAATTGATAACGGTCTGGACTGGAAAATCCGTCGGTCGTTTCAATGGAAATCCGATTGGATTTGCACCAGCGGATTCGCGCAACACGGGAGCGGAGGCGGCGGACTTATCGACGCCTGCTGCATCCGATTGAATGGGCATGGGGCGCGCTCGAAGGAGTGACGCCAGGCGAGGCGCAAGCTCGTTGATTCGCGCGCCCGACTAGCGAAAAACCGGTTTCCACTTTGTCGCCAGGCGCGCTATTGACGACGCCGTCTAACGTCGGGAGCGCTCGCCGTCCCAATTCGGGCCTCTTGATCGCTCGGTCGATTGCGCCGCGCGTGGGCTGAATCTTGCAATGGGCGGCCGCAACAGGCGCAACGTCGCAACAGCAAGGGCGCGAGAGGCATTCGCGCGCAGGTCGGAGTTGGTAAATGGCTGTCAATCTGAGTTCGCTTAACGGAGCAAACGGCTTTGAAATTCTCGGCGAGTTCGCGAGCGGGCACGCAGGATGGTCCGTCGCAGGCGGTGGCGATTTCAACGGCGACGGTTTTGAGGACTTCATCATCGGCGCTCCCTACGCCAATACCGGCAGCCCGCAGGACGGCGCGACCTACCTGATTTATGGAACGTCAGCCGGATTTGGCGCGACCTTCGACCTTTCTTCGCTGAACGCTTCAAACGGGTTCAGGCTCAACGGCGTCGCGGGCGCAAGCATGGCCGGAACAAGCGTCGATTTCGCGGGCGACATTAACAATGACGGCTTTGCCGACATCATCATCGGCGCGCCAGGCGCCAATCCCGGCGGCACGGGATCGGGCGCGGCCTATGTGATCTTCGGCGGCTCCGGCTCCTACGGACCGTCATTCGAATTGTCGTCCCTTAATGGCGCGACCGGCTTCAGGATCGGCGGCGATCTGGCCGCCGACGCGCTTGGCGGGGCGGTCGCCGGCGCCGGCGACATCAACGGTGACGGCATTGACGACTTCATCGTCGGCGCAAAATATGCCGACGCCAGCGCGGGCGCCGACACTGGAAAATCCTACGTCGTTTTCGGGTCGACCGGCGCGTTCAGCGCCACTTTTCAGGCGTCGACGCTTAACGGCTCGAACGGCTTCGTCATCAATGGCGCGGCGATCGGCGATTCAAGTGGCCAGTCGGTGTCTTCGGCGGGCGACGTCAACGGCGACGGCGTCAGCGATCTCCTGATCGGGGCCTCCGGCCTTGGCGGAACAGGCGGCGCCTATGTGCTGTTCGGGAAGACAACCGGCTTTGGCGCCGCCGTCGAACTCTCAAGCATCAACGGAACGAACGGCTTCCAAATTGTCGGCGAAGCAGCCGGCGACCTTTCCGGCTATTCGGCGACGTCGATCGGCGACATCAATGGCGACGGTTTTGACGACATCGCGATCGGCGCAATCGGCGCCGATCCGAGCGGCAAGTCGAGCGCCGGCAAGACCTACGTCATTTTCGGCAAGAATGGCGGGTTCGGCGCGACGGTCAATCTATCAGCCTTGAACGGCGCGAACGGCTTTATCGTCCATGGCGGCGCCAATCAGGACGAGCTCGGGATCTCCATCGCGTCGGCCGGGGATATGAACGGCGACGGCTATGACGATCTCATCATCGGCGCCTTCTTCGCCAACCCGAACGGCGTTTCGGACGCAGGTCAAGCCTATGTGATCTTCGGATCGAAGTACGGATTCTTATCGACGATCGACCTCGCCGCCCTCAAGGGATGGCAGGGTTTTGCGCTGAACGGAGTCGGCGCGAACGACGTCGCCGGATCGTCGGTCGGCGCCGCGGACATCAACGATGACGGATTTTCGGATCTCCTGATCGGCGCGACCAGAACCGATCCGCCGGGACTTAACGGCGCCGGATCGACCTATGTCGTATTCGGCGGCGCAGCGGTCGGTGCGGGCGTCGCGACAAACGGCGACGATCTTATTGTCGGCGGCGCGGGCGCTGACGTCCTCAGCGGCCTTAACGGCGCTGACCTGATGCGCGGTCTTCACACCGGCGACACGGTCAACGGCGGCGCCGGCAACGATACGATCGAGGGCGGCGAAGGCAGCGACCGCGTGATCGGCGGACTTGGTGACGACAGGATCGACGCCGGCAACGGCAACGACACCGTCGACGGCGGCGACGGCGCCGATTTCGTTCTCGGTCTCGGCGGTCGGGATTCGATCCTTGGCGGCGCTGGCAACGATACGGTCGACAGCGGCTCCGGGAACGACACAATCGACGGTGGCGCAAACAACGACAGCGTTTACAGCGCTTCCGGAGATGACAGCATCCTCGGCGGCAACGGCAATGACATTCTGTCCGGCAGCATCGGACTCGATACGATCGATGGCGGCAAGGGCTTTGACTATATCCTCGGCGGCGACGACGCGGACTCGCTCTCCGGCGGCGAAACCGCCGACACGCTGATCGGAGGCGTCGGCAATGACACGATGCGCGGCGGCACGGAGAACGACCTTCTTATCGGCCAAAGCGGCCAAGACCGGATCTTCGGCGATGACGGCGACGATGTCGTCGACGGCGGCGGCGGCGGCGATTCCGTCGAAGGCGGAAACGGCGCGGACAGCCTTAACGGCGGCGTCGGTTTTGACACCATGATCGGCGGGGCCGGCAACGATACGCTGATCGGCGGCGCCGATAATGACGTCTTCACCTTCCAGCTCGGGGCCGGAACGGATACGATCCGCGATTTCGCCGCCGGCGCGGCGGTCGCGGACACGATCCGCCTTGTCGGCTTTGGCGCGAGTTTCGATACATTCGGCGAGGTCCTCGCCGCCGCGACCGACAACGGCGTCAATACGACGATCAACTTCGGCAATGGCGTCGTTATTGTTCTTGAAGGCGTCCTCGTCTCGCAGCTCAACGCCAACGACTTCGCCTTCGGCTAGAGCTTCGCGCGATGATCCAGGGATTGCGCGCGGTGCAAGCCTTGCTCCGCACCCCTCTATCCGATACGCGATGAACCGCCGAACGGCCTGAAGCCGGCGGCGATTTCCTTTGGCGCGGAAGACGATGACGCCGACGATTTCAATCGCGGTCCCTATCGGGGCCTATCATCCGCTCCTGCGCGACTGTCTCGCCAGCCTCGCCGTTCAGTCGCCCCAGCCGATAATTTCCGTGATGGACGCTTCCGGGGACGCGCGAACCGCGACGCTGATCGACGAGTTCGCCCGCCTCATCTTCTATCGTCGGACCGGCCCCGACAGCGGCCAGACCGCCGCCATTCTCGAGGGATGGGAAAAGGCGCCGGGCGAGATCATCGGCTGGCTTAACGCCGACGACGCCCTTTATCCGGGCGCGCTCGCGGCGGTCGTCGCGCATTTCCGCGAAAATCCCGATACGGACGTCTTCTATGGAAACAGCGTCATCATCAATGACGATAACGAGGTTGTCGGCTATCACTGGGCGGTCGAGCCGCCGAGCGCCGCAATTCTCTCAGGCTGCATCATTTCCCAGCCCTCCTGCTTTTTTAAGAGCGCCGCCTGCGAGGCGGCGGGCGGGCTTGACGCGTCGCTTCATTACACGATGGACTGGGACCTCTGGACCCGGCTCTGGAAGAGCGGCGCGAGGTTTCGATCGACCGACGATGTGTTCTCCCGCGTCCTGTGGAGCAGGGAAGCGAAGACCGGCGGGTTCGGCCCAAAAAGGCGAAAGGAACTGAATCGAATTATCGATGCGAATAATCCGCCTCTGCGCCGGCTCAAGAGCCGCATCGGATTCGGTCTTCATCACGTTCTCGAATACGCCGCGCCGAACCGCGTCGCGGATGCGATGCGGTCGATGAGGGGCCTCAGGACCATTCATGGTCTCGGCCGCAACGGCGAGATCGCAGGCGAGGCGAGCATTCCGATCGCCTACTACGGGCGCGGTCCGTCGCATTCGCTTCAGGTACGGCTCAAGGTCGAAGGTCCGGCGGTCCTTGTTTCCGCCAGCGGACAACAGCTAGAGGTCGAAGCCTCCGCGGCGATCGAGATGCCCCTTTCCGTGCGACCCGGCGAGGCGCCAATCGTCCGGTTTCGCGCAGATTCCGGCGGATCAGCGCGGCTCCAGTCGATCCGGATCGCGTGACGGCGCCGACGGGGCGTTGAATTAGCCTGCGGGTCGATTAGGAAAGAGCCGCACGGGCGCAAGGGAACCTCAAGATGGCCAAGGTTGCGTTGATCACCGGCGTCACCGGTCAAGACGGCAGCTATCTTGCGCGCCTGCTCCTCGACAAGGATTACATCGTGCACGGCGTCAAGCGGCGTTCGTCGTCCTTCAATACCGGCCGTATCGACGACATTTACGCCGACTTCCATGATCCGGATGCGCGCCTCTTTCTCCACTACGGCGATCTGACGGACTCAACGAATGTCATTCGCCTCGTACAGGAGACGCAGCCAGACGAGATCTACAATCTCGGAGCGCAATCGCATGTTCAGGTCAGTTTCGAGACGCCGGAGTACACGGCGAACTCGGACGCGATGGGAGCGCTGCGCCTCCTTGAAGCGATTCGCATCCTCGGCCTCGAAGGAAAATCCCGCTTCTACCAGGCTTCGACATCGGAACTTTACGGCAAGGCGCGCGAAATTCCGCAGAACGAAGACACGCCATTCTACCCGCGCAGCCCTTACGCGGCGGCGAAACTCTACGCCTATTGGATCACGGTGAACTATCGCGAAGCCTATGGCGTTCACGGTTCGAACGGAATTCTCTTCAATCACGAA
>Ga0073934_10008987_pt1 | contig 13027 bp, 9 predicted proteins | sample LarsenN4metaG_FD_76834 | JGI IMG/M metagenome (GOLD analysis project Ga0073934, IMG submission 76834) | Hot spring sediment bacterial and archeal communities from British Columbia, Canada, to study Microbial Dark Matter (Phase II) - Larsen... ...
CTAACAAACTCAAAGCGAGTACTTCAGGTGCTTGTGGAACGAAGAACTTGCAGGAAAACAAACAAAACAAACGGGTAACCGAATAGCGAGAATGAACACTCGAGATTCTCGATTTTCCGTTCTCGGTTTCCCGGTTGATGGACAATCAAGCGATGAAAACTGCTCAGTCTAAGTAACAAAGCCGCTCGGCACGCCGCAGTGTTACATGTCCCAGCCTCCACCCCAACGCCACAGCTCTTCGTCGGTCTGATAGGCGCCCGCCAAGGAATTCCAAAACAGGTCGCGTTTCGGTGATTTCAACTGCCGTTCGCCGGACTGGGCGGGATCGTGGCATTCGCCCGAGTCTTGAAGGATTAGAAAGCGGCTGCCGGCCGATGTTTGTTCGAGAAGAATCATTGCCAACTCCGGTGCAAGAGTTTGTTCGAGTCTATCGGGTCATCACCATTCATTCATTGCCGGGGCCAAAAAAAATATTCCAGCCTGGATGGCCCCGTTCTGGCCAAATCGGCCATTACCCGATTAGCCCACTCCGCTTCGCGATCCACAGAACTGAACGCGGCAATGAGTTGGTAATTTCGATTGACATGGCTTAGAATCGCATGAATTCGACAATCGCGACAAACCTTGGCGGTGGATCGGACATGTCTTCCGACGGTTCGGTATCGCGTTGGCTCGGACCATTGCAGGCTGGCGATCGCGCCGCCGTCGAGCAGCTTTGGGGCAGATATTTCCAACGGCTCGTCGGATTGGCTCGCAAGAAACTGCAGACGCGAACGCGGCCCGCTGCAGACGAAGAAGATGTGGCCCTGAGCGCGTTCGACAGTTTTTGCCGGCATGCTGAGCATGGTCGGTTTCCCGAACTGCTGGACCGGGACAGCCTGTGGCGGCTATTGGTGACGATTACCGTCCGCAAGGCGGCCAACCTCGTGCGCGACGAGCACCGCGCCAAACGCGGCGGCGGCAAGAGTGCCGAAGCGGACAAAGACATTCTGGAACGAGCGCTTTCGCGCGAGCCGAGCCCTGCGTTCGCGGCGGAAGTCGCCGACGAGTATCAGCGCTTGTTGAATTCTTTGAGCGACCCCGACCTGCAAATCGTTGCCCAGCTGCGCATGGAAGGCTATGGCGTCGAGGAAATCGGGGAGCGGGTCGGGTATGCCGCCCGTTCGGTCAAACGCAAACTGCAATTGATCCGCAGCATTTGGGAAAAGGAGGCGTCGCATGAGTGATTCGGCGCCAGAACCATCGGAAAGCTTGTCGCCATCGATCGGTCGCCGCATCGACGAAGTATGCAATCAATTCGAGCAGCAGTGGCGAGCGGGGGAATCGCCGGTCATTGAACAATGCCTGCACGGATTTCCCGGTGCAGCGCCGGACATGTTGCTCTATGAATTGATCGCGTTGGACGTCCTTTATCGCCGTCAACGCGGTGAGAACCCATCACTTGAAGAATATCTAAGTCGATTTCCGCAGTTGCATCGCGACCGACTTTCAGAAAGCTTTGCCGATTCATCGGATGCGGGCCCCGTCACGGTATCGCTGGGCGAACTCGATCCTGAGAAGCGGGCGGCCAGGCGCCCTCGGACCGTGTCCTACTTCGGCGACTACAAGCTCGTGGAAGAGCTCGGCAGCGGCGGGATGGGCGTCGTCTATCGGGCGCGGCAGGTAAGTCTGAACCGACCCGTCGCACTGAAGATGATCCGTGCCGGCGAATTCGCGTCCGCCGATGAGGTTCAGCGGTTTCGCCAGGAGGCGGAGGCCGCCGCCAATCTCGATCATCCGCACATCGTGCCGATTTACGAAGTCGGCGAGCATCATGGCCAACACTACTTCGGCATGAAGCTGATCGAAGGCGGCAGCCTGGCCCAACGCCGCAACGACTGGGTGCTGCCCACCTCGGTCGGAGGCGCCGAAGCGCGACGACGCCTCCAAGCCATCGCTCGAATGCTCTCGATCGTGGCGCGAGCCGTGCACCATGCCCATCAACGCGGCATACTCCATCGCGACCTGAAGCCGGCAAACATCCTCTTGGACGCCCATGGCCACGCGCACGTGGCGGATTTCGGTCTGGCCAAGCGCGTTGAAGGCGACAGCGCCTTAACACAAACCGGCGCGATTATCGGCACGCCCAGCTACATGTCGCCGGAACAAGCCGGGGGCGCCAAAGTGCTGACAACCCAAACCGATGTCTATGGCCTCGGCGCCGTGCTCTACGAATTGCTTACCGACCGGCCGCCGTTCAAGGCCGACAATGTCCTGGACACGCTGCTGCAAGTGCGGCAACAGGAAGTGACGGCTCCTTCGGCGATCAACCGGGCGATCGACCGCGATTTGGAGACCGTGTGCCTGAAGTGCCTGCAGAAGGAGCCGGCAAAGCGTTATGGGTCGGCGGAAGCTTTCGCCGAGGAGTTGGAACGCTGGCTGCGCGGCGAGCCGATACTGGCGCGCCCCGTAGGAGTGTTGGAACGGACGACAAAATGGGTGCGGCGCAACCCTGCTCGAGCTGGGATCATCGGAGTATCCTTGGCGGCCTTGGCGGCCGTATTTGTCAGCTTGCTGGTCAGCAACCGATTAATTGACGACGCACTGGTGCAGAAGACACGAGCGTTGAGTCAGGCCGAAACTGACAAGACGGCAGCCGAGAATGCTCTCGGCCGGGAACGAATTGCGCTTTCGGAAAAAGACAGCGCGTTGACCGAGCGGACGATCGCGCTGGACAAGGCTGAAAAAGCGCTGCGCCGCGAGCAACGGATCGCATACTTCGGCAAGATTGCCCTGGCCGAATTGGAATGGCGGGCCAATCATCTGGCGCGAGCGAATCAAATTCTTGACGAATGCGGCCCGGAGGAACTTCGGGGTTGGGAGTGGCGCTATCTCAAGCGCTTATGCAATCCGACTGGCGTACACTCGTTCGTCGGACATATGCCGCTGCGTCAGTTGACGCCGATGACTCCGGATGGCCGGCCGATTGTATTTGCGCGCTCCGGACGAACCACGCAGTTATTGGACGGTTTGACGGCCAAGCGTGTTTTCGAATTTCCCGAGGGCGAGTCGGCCAGCATGGTTGCTTTCAGCACGGTTGGCAAGCTGTTGGCTGCTTGCCCGTACTATTCCGGCATTTCCGAGCGGGAAGCGCCGGGTGGTCGAAAAATCGGTGTGTGGGACCTCGATAAGCGAACGATCACTCAATCTTTGCCGCTGGCCGACACGCAAACGGCAAATTGTCTGGCATTCAGCGGTGAGGGTAAGCGGCTTTTTGCGTCTATTACGAACTGGAAAAAAAGTGGACTCGGCGCTACGACGACCGGCGGTGAAATTGTGTGCTTGGAAATTGCCACCGGCGCCAAGGTTGCCGCTTTCTCGGTTTCAATTTCGCGCGGCGCGGATGGCATGGCGTTGAGTCCCGACGGCAAGTTCTTGGCGTTTAACGATGGGGCCGAGCTGAAAATCCATGATGCCGCGTCCGGAGCGATGATCACTACGATCGCAGCGCGCTTAGCCTTCGATCCGGCATTCTCTTTTCATCCGAATTCGAAGGAAGTGGCGACGGGGTCCTTGCAGTCCGTCAAAATCTGGGACGCAAACACCGGACGCGAAATCCGTACCCTTTTTGGGCACACCGCCAATGTCGTGTCCGTTGCATACAGCCGCGACGGCAAGCGAATCGCCGCCAGCGCCTCCGACGGTTCAATTCGAGTCTGGGACGTCACGACGGGCGGTGAAACTGTCGTACTCCGCCAGCTGCGGCACGCCACGGCGCTGGCGTTCAGCCCGGACGGCGACCAACTGATGGCGGCCGGCAACAACTACTATCAAGCCGATGACGACAGACTCAGCATTCTTTATCAGGGCGTCGTAACGGTATGGGACCTGTCCACAAGCCAGGAGGCGCGACTCTTTCGCGGACAGTCGCGAGTCGGCTGGGGCGTGGCTCTTAGCCCAGACGGTAAACTACTCGCTTCGGGCGGCGACGACTCCACGGTGATCATCTGGGATACAGGGACTCGCAAAGCGGTCCACACTCTGCGCGGTCATAAGGCCGCAGTCTACGGCGTTGCATTCAGTCCCGACGGCAAACAGCTCGCCTCTGCCGGTCATGATCACACAGTAAAAACCTGGGACGTGGCGACCGGCCGAGAAACCCAAAAGCTCGAAGGTCACAAGGGGCAGGTCTGCACAGCCGTCTTTAGTCGTGACGGCGCGTTGATTGCCACCGCATGCCAGGACCATATCGTGCGTCTTTTTGACTCAAGCACCGGCCGGCTGGTGCGCGAACTGAACAGCCCGGGCCGCGAGTTTTACGGCTATGTTACCACCGCCGTTTTCAGCCCGGACGGCAAACGACTTGCCACCTCCGGCTACGACCAAACCGTTCGAGTCTGGGATGTCGCAACCGGCGCGGAACGCTTTCTCTCGCGCGGTCATACGTATTACGTCAATTCGATCACCTACAGCCCCGACGGCAAACTGCTCGCATCCGCCGGCGCCGATCACACCGTGCGGCTGTGGGACGCCGAGACCGGGGCCGCTCTGGCGGTGCTTAAAGGACATACAGGCTCGGTTTTCGGCGTGTCCTTCACGACCGAGTCGACCTCTGGCCGCATGCGCTTGGCCTCCACGGATACTTCAACTCTCAAGATCTGGGATGTGGAATCGCGACTCGAAATCATGACGTTAACGCAAGCGACCCACGGCGTACTTTTCGGCCCCAAGAGCGAACTAATCGCAGTGGGCACCGACCTCGTGGTGCGGCTATGGGACGGTTCGTTGCCGCCCGAGGTCGAGTATGATCGCGCGGCATCCGCACTGGTTGAAAAACTCTTCAATCAGCCGCTGCCGCGATCGCTGGTCCTTGAACGAATTCGAGCGGATACCACGTTGAGCGAGCCGATGCGGGCCGTTGCATTGCGCCTGGCCGAAACTCGCGGCCAGAACCCAAATAAGCTCGAAAGGGCATGTTGGCGGGTCGTGACACTGCCGAACAAGGATCCGGCCGAGTACGAACTTGCATTGCTGCAAGCGGAAGGCGTGGTGCAGGAAGGAGGGGCAAGTTGGCCCTATCTGACCGCCCTTGGCGCGTCCGAATACCGTGTGGGCCGTTTCAAGCAGGCCGCGCAGACATTGGCGCGCGCCGACAAGCGCTGGGATCCCGATATTTGGCGACTCTCTAAGCGGACCGACCTGCCATTCTTCGCAATGGCTCAGTTTCGGGCGGGACAGGTCGAGCAGGCGCAAGCCGCGCTCGCGCGCGTTCGACAAACGCTCGAAGATCCGCGCTGGACGATGGACGAGGAGCTCGGCCGCCTGCTCACCGAGGCGGAAATGCTCATTGACGGAAAACTATCGTCATCGAATTCGACGCGAGCAGCGGCGCGGGACCGCGTTCGCACATTGCTCGCCGAACTTCTCCTGAAAGAAGAAGTGCTTGCCCGATTGCGCGACGATAAGAGCTTGAATGCTGAATTTCGACAAGCGGCTTTGAAGCTCGCCGAAGGCATCGTTGAGGATGCAGGCAAACTCAACAGCGCGAGTTGGAACGTCGTCCGCTCGCCCGGAGCGTCGGCCGAGGAATATGCGCGAGCGCTCCGGTACGCTGAAGCGGCCTGTCGCCTAAAGCCAAATGATGGATTGATGTTGAATACGCTGGGCATCGCTCAATACCGTAGCGGACAATTCCAGAAATCGATCGAAACGCTTAAGAAGTCCCAAAGTGCCAACGCACAACGCTTCGGCGGTTCACACCCCGCCGACCTGGCAGGCCTGGCCATGGCACAGCATCGGCTCGGACTGTCAGAAGCGAAGATAACATTCGAACAGCTTCGAGAGCGGGCACAGGACGCGAGATGGTCCAAGGACGCAGAAGTGCAGAGTTTCTTGCGAGAAACCGAAGCGCTCTTGGCGGAAGTAAAGAATTGACAGCCTCGAACCGTCGTTACGACCACGCCAAATTCGGTTCCGCGTCCAAATCCATCGGCGCGAACAGGCTTAGCCGCCACTTTTCCACGGCCAGCGAGGCCATCGCGGCGTTGTCGGTGCACAGTTCCATCGGCGGGATGAAGAGTTCGCCTTGTCGGTCGCCGATCAGATCGGTCATCGCGATTCGCAAGCTCTGGTTGGCAGCGACGCCGCCGCCGACGGCGAGGCGCTTTAATCCAGTTGTAACCAGAGCGCGCCGGCATTTTTCGACGAGCACGTCAACAACGGCCTGCTGAAAGCTGGCGGCGAAGTCCGCTCGCTCCTGCCCAGTCGGCGCCGGACGCGGGTTCGACAAGTCCTTGCCGTGAACCGCATAGAGGACGGCCGTCTTGAGCCCGCTGAAACTGAAATCGAGATTGTCGCGGTCGAACAAGGTTCTTGGGAAGCGATGCGCCTTCGGGTTGCCGGTCGCCGCTTCGCGGTCGATGGCCGGCCCGCCGGGGAAACCGAGTTGGAGGATCTGCGCCACTTTGTCGAACGCTTCGCCGGCGGCATCGTCGCGCGTGCTGCCGAGCAGTTCGAATTGCAACGAGGACTTGCAATGAAACAGCGCCGTGTGCCCGCCGCTCACCACCAGGCCGACACATGGAAAAATGTCGCGGCCGGCGGCCACTCGGGCGGCATAGATGTGCGCCTCGATGTGATTGACCGCTAAAAGCGGAACATCGAGTGCGATGGCCAGCGCCTTCGCGGCACTGACGCCGATCAAGAGCGCTCCCACCAGGCCAGGCGTGTGATGCACGGCGATGGCCGCCATATCCTCCAGCCGCTTGCCGGATTTTCGCAACGCCTCGTCGATCACCGGCAGCAGGCGCTGCAGGTGCGCCCGGGCGGCCACTTCGGGCACGACGCCGCCGAATCGTTGATGCAATTCGGTTTGCGAGGCGATTACGTTTGACAGTATTTTTGGCTCATCCGTAAACACGGACGCGGCGGTTTCGTCACACGACGTTTCGATGGCCAGGAAGTGCGCCGTCATGCGATGATTCCGCGGATCGGCTGGCCGGTCGAGATGGGCAGCGGCCTATTGAGCGGGTCGCGAACCTCGGACGCCGGATCGATGCCGAGCAGCTCGAACACGGTCGCAGAGATGTCGTCGGGCCTGACCGGATCCTGCAGCGGATAGGCGCCGATCTTGTCGGAGATGCCATGCACATGGCCGCGTTTCACGCCGCCGCCGGCCAAGAGGACAGTGTAGCAGTTCGGCCAATGGTCGCGGCTGACGTTCTCGTTGATCTTCGGCGTGCGGCCGAACTCGCCCATCCAGATGACGAGCGTCTCATCCAAGAGGCCGCGCGAGTCCAGGTCGCTTAAGAACGTGGGCAGCGTCTGGTCGGTTAGTGGCAGGTGGCGGCCTTGCAGAATGGGGTACATCCGGGTGTTATTGAACCCGTGCGTATCCCAGCCGCCGCGCGTGGTGCTTTGTCCCCCGATGGTCTCGTCGAAATAGACGTTGACGAACTTGACGCCGGCCTCGACGAGCCGCCGGGCCAGGAGACAGCTTTGCCCGTAACTGGTTCGCCCGTAGCGCCCCCGCAGCGCCGCCGGCTCGGCCGATAGGTCGAATGCCTGCCGCACTCGCGGCGTGCTGAGCATCGAAAGCACCCGCTCGTAGTACGCATCCGCGCCGCGAGCTTTGGCCGAGCGGTCGAGGACCTTGGTCTGCTCGTTGATGAGCCGCTGAATCTCGCGGCGGTTCTGAAGGCGCTCCGCGGTCAGACCGGGGGGCAGCCGCAGCTCGGGCAAGCGAAAATCCTCGGCGTTTGGGTCTTCCGTCACCAACAGCGGGTCGTGCTTCTTGCCCAAGAAGCTCGCGTGCTGGCCGGGCGTCACCTCGCCGTCGCGGATGACATGCGGATAGGCCACGAAAGTCGGCATGCCACCGGGCAGCGGCGCTAGCGCATCGACCACCGAGCCGTAGGCCGGGTACAGGTCCACCGTGTCGCGCAGGCGGATGTCATCGAGCGGCGGAGCATGGCCGGTCAGTGCATAATACGACGCCGAGTTGTGGTTCTTCATCGAATGGTGAACGCTGCGCACCAGCGTCACCTTATCCATCACCTTGGCCAACGCCGGCAGATGCTCGCAGATCGCCAGGCCCGGCACGGACGTAGCGATCGGCTGGAACGGCCCGCGAATGCCCTCGGCGGCCGCCGGCTTCATGTCCAGCGTATCGATGTGGGTTGGCCCGCCGAATTGGAAGAGGAATACAACCGATCTGGCTCGTGCCGGTGGGCGAGGCGGCGCATCTCGTTGAATCGACCCAGACGGATTGGCCCGCGGTTCGGCGGCCATCAGCCGGCGCATGCTCAGGCCCAGCATGCCCATGCCGCCGAGGCGCAGCGCGCAGCGGCGCGACAGCATGTCTGTCACGGCTTGGCTGTCAGGCCACGGAAGCTGCACGATCAACACTCCAGCAGGCAATCCGGTCGACGGGAATCGCCGGTCATTCGTGGCAAATTGTACGTCCTATGGCTCGAAAATGCGAGCAACGCCATCACTCCGCTTCGCGCGGCGCCAGCCCAGCGCGGCGAGGAATCGTGAAACCCAGCCGGCGAAGTGCCGACACCATTTAGTGCGGCGTCTTTGACTATGGACGGACAATCGGCCCGGAGGCAACGATGAGCGATACGGCTGCTCCCTCTGCCAAGCCCGCGGCGGAACGAGCCGCTCAGGAACGACTAGCCAAGAAAGCGCCCGCCAAGCGCCGTGTCGAGACGGGCGATCCGTGCCTGGCGGCGTCGCTGTTTGCCCTCAAGGCCGGCAGCATCGAAAGCGCGAAACGGTCGCTCGAAGAGCTGCGCGCTCAGCACGCCGAGACGTTGCGGTTCGTGGTCCTCTGCGGGGGCTTCGAGAGCGCTCTGGACCGGCTGGACGAATTGGCCGACCGCCTGCAAGCGGCGTAATTGCAGACTAAGCTTTGTGGGAAACGTCGGCCGAAACACTAGCCCAGACGCGCAAGCGAGGGAACGCGAAGTTCGACGACGGTACTCCTCTCGCTTGCGCGTCGGGCTAATGTGTTTTTCGACCTAGACCCTCGCCACTTCCCGCATCCGCGGCTCGAGGTAGGCCACGGTGCTGGCCATCGTGGCCAACTGCGGATAGTCCTCTTCGGGAATCTGCACGCGGTACTTCTTCCGCAAGCTCATGACGATGTCCAGGAAGTCCATGCTGTCTAGCTCGAGCTGCTCGCGGAATGAAACGTCCTCCTTCAAATTGCTCAAATCCTCGTCCGGAGCGATCTCCACGAGGATTTCGAGCACCGCTTCCCTGATATCGCCGGATGTCATTCTTTCAAACTCCTGTACGCCGCCTGTGCCGTGACAAGGTGACAAGGTGATACGATGACAAGGCGACGACGGATCGGCTTCCCTCACCTTGTCAACTTGTCACCCGGTCACCTTGTCACAGGCCTAAACCTTTTTGATCACCACCACCGAGTTAATGCCCAGCATCCCGAAGGAGTTATTGAGGATGTGCCTTACGCCCTGCGTCTCGTGCGGTTGATTGAGCACCAGCCCCGGCACGGCGCACTCCGGGTCAAGTTCATCCACGTTGATCGTCGCGTGGCAAACGCCGTCATCGAATGCCGGCAGGTTGCCGGCTAGTTCCAGCGCCCCGGCGGCGCCCATCGCGTGGCCGATGAAGCTCTTGGTGTTATTGAAGCGGACGCGCGGCGAACCGGCAAAAACCTCACGCAGCGCCTCGCACTCCTGGCTGTCGCCCGAAGGCGTGCCGGTGGCGTGAGTGCTGACGATATCAATCGCGTCGGCGGTCAGTCCCGCCCGCCGCAAGGCCAGCCGTACGCACTGGGCTTGCCGCTGCGGATTGGGCAGCACGAAGTCCGTGGCATCGGTGTTCATGGCGTAGCCGACCAGCTCGCCATACACCTTCGCGCCGCGGCGGCGGGCGTCGCTTAGCCGTTCCAAGGTATAGAGGCAGCCCCCCTCGGCCACCACGATGCCGTTGCGCGCCACGTCGAAGGGCCGCGAGGCTTTCGCCGGGTCGTCATGCGCCGCCAGCGCGCCCTGGCTTTTGAAGCTGGCAAAGATGCCGAACGTGTGAATCGCCTCCGAGATGCCGCCAGCCAGGGCGATATCGCACTCCCCCAGCCTCAGCATTTGCGCCCCCTGAATCAAGCCGGCGTTTCCCGCGGCGCATGCGGCGCCGATCGTGTAGTGCGGCCCCGTGACACCGAGGTTGAGTGCGATCTCGCCGGCCGGGTTATTGGCCACCGTGCGGGGATTGTGATGGTGCGACCAGAACGAGGTGTCGTAGTTGTAGCCTTTCAGCTCGTAGATTTCGTTTTCGGTCTCGACGTTTCCGTGCTCGGTCACGCCGATGTAAACGCCCACGTTGGCCTTATCGACGTTGGGCCAATCCAAGCCGGCGTCGGCAATGGCCTCGTGGGCGCAGTAGATGCCGATGCTGCCGGCCCGCGTGCCGCGGCGGCGGTCTTTGCGGCTCTGGTAGCGAAACTCGTCGAAATCGCAGGCTCCGGCCAGGGTCTGGCCGACGTAGCGGATATCGTACTTCCGCACGCCGCTGCGGCCGGCCAGCAGGGCCTCGCGAAACGCGCGCAGGCCGTTAGACCCGGGAGCGGTCAAGCCGACTCCGGTCAGCACAATCCGCTGGACATCCGGCAGGGGAGCAATCATCAGCCTTCGTCAAATGGAACCGTCGAACGTACCGCTGATTAACTGCTTTGGCAAGCCGCAGTGAATCAACATCGCCGCTGACGATTTCCACGAACCTCTCGCAAAGACGCCAAGGCGCAAAGCAGTGGCTTGTAGCATCTTTGCGACTTGGCGACGAGAATGACTTCCGGCAAAGAGTATTAGGGCCGGGTCAGGCGCGATGGCAATGAGGCTGTACAAGCTGTTCGGTCCGGTTCGGTTCAAGTACACTTCCGGCAGCCCAGGAAGGCGGACAATCGCCCCCGTAGCTCAAGTGGATAGAGCATCTGCCTTCTAAGCAGAGGGTTGCAGGTTCGAGTCCTGCCGGGGGTAGTGGACTCGTGGGCAGGCGGTCCGACGCGGATCCAATGAGGCTCGATGGGTTCGTCGAGTGTCAAAGAGCGGCCTTTCATGGAGTGAAAGGCGACTATTTGCTCGCCTCGTCCCATCGGCCCAGCACCTGCTGCGGCGTGGCCGTGCCCGTGGCGCCAATTTGCTGGATGGTGATCGAGGCGACGAGATTGCCGATCATTCCTGCCTCGGCATGCGTCGCGCCGGAGAGTAGGCCGGCGACGATGCCGGCCGTCGTACTGTCGCCTGCGCCAACAATGTCGATCGGCCCCGATACCGGGATGGCGGGCAGGTCCGTTGTGCTTCCATCCGGCTCGACCAGCAAGATGCCCTCTTCGCCGCGCGTGAGGTAGACGGCCCGGCCGGTTCGGCGCGCGAGCCACCGGGCGGCCGCGACCACGTCGGCTTTGTCCAGCCCCGTCTCTTCGGCGGCCCTCTGGCACTCGGCTCGATTCGGCTTGAGCACGCCGAAAGTAAAACGGCCGATATGCCGCCGGCTGTCGATGAACATGAGCTTGCCGGGCGTGGCTCGCGACAAGGCAGCAAGATGCTCGCGTACGCGAGGCGTGATGACTCCTTCACCCTCGACGGCAATCTGATCCAGCACGATCAGGCCATCAGCCGCGCCAAAGGCTTCGTCAAGCCGAGCGAGCAGCGACTCCTCAGTTTGGGAGGAGATCGGCGACCGCGTCCGCAGGTCCAAGCGGTTCAGCTCTCGCCATGCACCTGCGTCGTCGCGGCGCATCGGCTTGGTGTAGGTCGGAGTCTGCCGGGCAGAGTCCTGCACAATGCCCCGGGTATCTATCGGCAGCCGCCGCAACTGAGCCAGAAGATCATACGCCTCTCCATCGTCGCCGATGACCGTGACCGGGATGAGACGGCCGACGCCCAAGGCCGCGAGGTTATTCATCACGGTGCCCAGCGCCCCGGGACTGTTGCGAACTGCCGTGACCTGATAAGCCGTTAGCCCCGTCTCGACGGACGGTTCATCCAAGGTTGCGTCGATCTCGAGGTATCGGTCGAGGAACAAGTCGCCGACCAGAGCGATCGTCAGTCGCGGGAAGCGGCCTAACAGCTCGACCAGTCGGTTTCGATTCAGCAGCGCGGCCAGGCGCGCTGCTGGCGAGTTCGTTCCAGACGGCATGATTCGATGCTTCGGCGATTCGCAAAGGCGGCGATTCGCAAAGGCGATGTGCCGTACTATAGCCGTATTCCTATGATGGCGGTAATCGTGCACGCCTAACGGGCCGTAACAAGCTAACGGTTCTCTCGCTTGACAGGATATCGCGGCCTATGTCGCCGAGCGGCTGGTTGACCGTTCCGGCAACCGCCGATAGGGTGTACCCGTCTCGATCCTCGCTCATCCACTGACCGAATCTGTGAACCAGCCGACCGACAACGCGATTGAGGTCCGCGGGCTGGTCAAACGGTTCGGCGATTTTGTGGCGGTGGATCATCTAGACCTCGATATCCGCCGAGGGGAGCTGCTGGCGCTGCTGGGCCCTAACGGGGCCGGCAAATCGACCACGATCAAGATCCTCACCACGCTGCTGGCGCCGGACGAGGGGAGCGTCTCGATTGCCGGCTACCAGCTACCGGAGCAAACTGAGCTGGCCCGGGCGCAACTTGGCCTTGTGCCGCAGGAGATCGCCGTCTACGACGTGCTTTCGCCGAGACGAAACCTGTCGTTCTTCGGCAGCCTGTACGGCTTGCGTGGGGCCGAGCTGGCTCGGCGAGTGGCTGAGCTGCTGGAAGGGGTCAACCTAACCGAGCGGGCCGATCAGCCGATCCATACGTTCTCAGGCGGCATGCAGCGGCGCGTGAACATTGCCGCCGCGTTGGTGCATGATCCGCGGATCGTGTTCCTGGACGAGCCGACCGTGGGGCTCGATCCGGCCCTGCGCGACGACATCTGGCAGATCATCCGCCGCCTGCGAGCGGGCGGGACGACGCTGGTCCTCACCACGCACTACATGGAAGAGGCCGAGGCCCTCTGCGACCGCGTGGCCATCATGGACCGCGGCAAG
>Ga0073934_10008988_pt1 | contig 13025 bp, 13 predicted proteins | sample LarsenN4metaG_FD_76834 | JGI IMG/M metagenome (GOLD analysis project Ga0073934, IMG submission 76834) | Hot spring sediment bacterial and archeal communities from British Columbia, Canada, to study Microbial Dark Matter (Phase II) - Larsen... ...
GTTCAGGTACAGCTCGAGAATCTCGTCCTTGCTGAACTGCCCCTCAAGCCGCGCCGCGACCACTATCTCCGTCAGCTTGCGACGATAAGTCTTCTCGGGCGTCAGGAAGCTCTGCCTCGCGAGCTGCTGGGTGATCGTGCTGCCGCCCTGAGCCAGCCGGCCCTCGCGTAGATTGCTGATCGCGGCGCCCGCGACGCGCACCACGTCGATTCCGTTGTGATCGTAGAAACGCTGATCCTCGACGGCGAGAATCGCGTTGACGAGATGAGGTGATACGCGCGAGAGCGGCACCTCGATCCGCTGCTCCTTGAAGATCGTGAACGCCGGCTTGTCGGTCCGGTCGAACAACGTCGTCGCCTGATCCATCGAGCCGATGCTGCGCAGTTCTTCCGCGGCTGGCACCGCGACGATGATGCCGCGCGCATACCAGATCGTCGCAAAAACCCCGACCCACATCGCAACCGTGAGCGCGACGATGCTGGAGAGGAAAACTGAAGGATGACGGCGAAGGGCTGCCGGCAATTGCGGCGAAAGCTTGATTCGGAGCTTCATCTGTGTCTACAAGAGGCTGGCAACGAGCGTGCCATGGCCGTTCGAAGAGCTGACGGCTCGGAACCACGGGCAGTTTAGGATACCCGACTCTGCCCCCGACGATCCGTGTCACCTTTTCACGGTTGGGGTGGTTGGTTCCTACTCCGCTCGGAGCGCCGCCACGGTGCTCGAGCGCGTCGCTCGGAGCGCCGGTACGCAACTGGCGGTCGCCGCCGCGAGACACAACGCAACGCTGGTCAGGCTGTAGGTAAGCGGATCGAGAGGGTCTACTCCGAATAGGACCACGGCGATGGCGCGACTGATGAGCGCACTGAGGACCAGTCCGATGACGATGCCAATAAACGCAGGACGAAGAGCCTCACGGAGAAGCATCGCAACGAGTGAAACCCGCGATCCGCCCAGAGCAACTCGGATCGCGATCTCACGTCTGCGGCGGGCGACCGCAAAGGCGACCACTGCGTAGACGCCCGAGACGGCCAGAGCGACGGCGATGAGCGCGTTGACCTGTAGTGACTTCCGACCGAGTTCCACCCCAGACATCTGAACCGACATCGCCTCTTGCAAGGTCTGCAGATCGAGCACCGGAAGCTCGGGATCGATCTCGCGAACGGCCTGTCGAACTTCCTGCATCCGGCTGGCTGGTGCATCTTGTGTTGCCACGAAGTACACCAGCGCGCGCCGGGACGCTTCCCCGAATGGCAGATACAGCTGTCTGATCTGGGGTGAGTCGGGATCGAACGGTCGCACGTCTTCGACGACGCCGACGACGGTGAGCCAGGGCGCGTTTGAATCGCTTGTGGCGAATCTGATACGACGGCCCACAGGATTCTCGTTCGGCCAATAGACTCGCGCCATCGAGCGGCTGATGATGGCCACCGGTTGAGATGCGGCCACGTCTTGCTCTTCGAAGCGGCGGCCCTCCAGCAGGGAAATACCGAGCGCATCGAAGTAGCCCGGCGTCACGGACGCAGTGACCGCCCACGGGCTCTGCTCGTTCGAGGTCGCCGGGCGATCCTCGATCGCAATCACATCCGTCGGCAGCCCTGTTCCCATGTTCAAAGGCAGCCGACTTCCTGCGCCTGCGGCCCTGATCGACGGCAATGCCTGAAGCCTTCGACGCACTTGTTCGAGGACGCGACTGGCCGCGCCTGGCTCGGCGTACCTGTAATCCGGGACATCGAGTCGAAACGTGATGACGTTCTCCGGCTCGAATCCAAGCGGGATGTCGATGAGGTTGTGGGCGGCTCGCGTGAACAACACGGTGACGATCAGAGCAACCGTTGCAATCGCCACCTCGAGCCCAATCAGCGCGCTCGTCAAAGGACGGCGTCGTCGTCCGCTTTGGGTCCCTCCCGGAGGTTGCTTTATTGCATCGCCGGCGGTGACCGACGAGAGGCGAAGGGCGGGACCGAGCCCGAACAACACGCTCGCAACGAGAACCAGGCCGCCCGTTAGAGCCAGCGTCGCAGCGTCCAGCGAAAGGTCTGAAAGGTATGGCGTTCGCGGCCCCAGCATCACGCGAATCTGGGCGACGATCGGCAGCGCGATCAGCAGGCTGCACGCGCCACCGACAACGGAAAGCGCCATGCTCTCGACGAACAGTTGCCGCATGATACGGCCGCGTCGCGCGCCAAGCGCCGCGCGGATCGCGATCTCGGCGCGGCGCTCCATCCCCCGCGCGAGCAGAAGGTTGGCAACGTGCGCGCATGCTGCGGCCAGCAGGAGGGAGGTCAGCGTCGCGACCAGCCCGAAGAACACCTTCTCGCCGGGCCCGAACGGGAGCAGCCCGGTAACCAGGATGTCCCAACCGGCATTGGTCTGGGGGTGATCGCTGGCGAGACGCTGCGCCAGCGCGCGCATGTCAGCTTGCGCTCCCTCCATGTTTGCCCCTGGCCGCAGCCGGCCAACCGTCATCAGCGTTCTCGCCCCGCGCGCGCCGTCGACACTGGGGACCGGCAGCGGGAGCCACACCTCGATCTCTTTCGAGTCGAACCAGAAGTCTTCCGGCATCACCCCGACGATCGTGTGTGGACGCCCATTGAGAACGATGTCTCGTCCCACCGTGGCTGGATCGCCGCCGAATCGGTTTCTCCAGGTGCGCTCGCTGAGAATCGCAACAGCGCCACCGTTCGCGGCGTCCTGTGGCTGGAAGGTGCGTCCGACCGCAGGCGACACGCCGAGCAGTGGGAAAAGATTCGACGTCGCTCGCAGGGCTTGAATGCGCTGTGCATCGGCGATCCCGGTCAGCGTCACGGGCTGCACTGCATAGGCCGCAAGGTCGGAGAACGCGCGGCTGGAGCTCCAGATGTCCGCGACATCGGCCTCTGCAAGCGGCTGCACGTAGATCCCGCGCGCCGTGTTCTGAGACCACATCCGTACGAGCGTCAGTGGATCCGCGATCGGGAGCGAGGGGAACAGCAGCGCCTTGTTGAAACTGAACACCGTCGTGTTCAGGCCGATACCGAGCGCAAGAATCAGCGCGGCACCTACGGTGAAGCCGGGGTTCTTCGTCAGGGCGCGGAAGCCGTCGCGGACGTCCTGCGACAGCGCGTCCATCGCCTCACGCCGCGTGGCGGTTCGAATCGATCCCTCCATCACGCTCAGACATTCGGAGCGGACGCGCGCGAGGCTGCCGAATCTGCGCACGGCCTCGGCGCGCGCTTCATCAGCGCTCATGCCGCGCGCAACGTAGTGACGAATCAGTTCCTCGACGTGGAAACTGAGCTCGGCGTCTACGTCGGCGGGCGGGTCGGCGCCCCAGAAGCGCAGGTAGCGCCGCCACATCGGCGTCCGCCCGGAACGCGGAACCCGGAACATGGAAGGTCCTCTCTGCTCACGTCGTCTGAAGCACCTTGAAAACGGCCGACGCGTACTCTCTCCACCCGGAGCTCTCGCGCTGCAGGTATTCGCGGCCGCGACGGGTCAGCCGGTAGTACTTGACCTGGCGGTTGTTGTCGGAGATTCCCCATTCCGACTCGAGCCAGCCGCGGCGCTCCATGCGATGGAGCGCGGGATAGAGCGACCCCTCCTCCAGGCGGAGCACGTCGTCTGTGACATCCTCCAGCCATCGAGCGACGCCGAATCCATGTTGGCGTCCATGCGTCAGCGCTGTGAGAATGAGGAGCTCAACCGTGCCGCGCAGCAAGTCCGGATTGCGAGGGGCCTCTCCCATAGGCTGCTTATGTGAGTCGTGAACTGTATCGCCGTTCCCATAGACTGTCAATGTGAATCCCGGATTACAGAGTTCGCCGCCGGGCGGCGCCCGGGGGCGCGGAAAAGACCATCCGGCGGGCTGCATCGAACCGGCACGGTTCCTGAACCGCGTTACGGAATGCGGATGACTCGGCTCGCACGACTGCTTGTCCTGTCGGTGGTCATGGTGCTGCCCGCGTGTGCGGCGCGCGCGACGACACCGGCTCCGGCTGCTCGCCGCAGCCCGATTCTCGAAGTTCGGGAGGGGCTGGCGTCCTACTACGGCCCCGGCTTCCACGGGAAGCTCACCGCCAGCGGAACGCGGTTCGACATGAGGGAGATGGTCGCCGCGCACCCTTCCTACCCGTTCGGAACGCTTCTACGCGTCACCAACCTCAGAAACGGCCGTGTCGCACAGGTGCGCGTCGTCGATCGCGGACCGGCGCGCGGCCCCCGCGCGGAGGGCGTGATCATCGACGTTTCCTCTGGCGTCGCCGGCAGGCTCAACTTCGTGCGCAGCGGCCGCACGCGCGTGCGCGTCGAAGTCCTGCGCTGGGGTGACGATCAGTCGTAGTAGGCCGGCGATTTCTTCAGCTTCTGAATCGTCGCGAAGTCGTGTTCGATCCAAATCGCGGTCTTCGTGCGCGCGAGGTATTCCTCGATAGCCGCTCGCGAGGCGGCCGACTGCCGGACGTCGAACTCGTTGTCGGGCGGCGCACGGCGCAGCGTGCGCTCGGGCGGATAGTGATAGAGATCGCCGGCGAGCATCACGCGCCCGGCGGCCGGCAGCTGCAGCACCAGGACCTGGTGCCCGGGCGTATGACCGGGCGCAGCCTTTATGACCACCGCGCCATCGCCGAATACGTCGTACTCGTCCCTGTTGATGTCGATCCACTTGCTGCGCTCCAGGTCCTTGTAGAACGCCGGCTCGACGCGCTCGTTTCCGGGCTTGAACATGAACTCCCGCTCGGCCCGTGGGACCAGCCACGTCGAGGCCGCGAACTGATTGAGGTTCGCGGTGTGATCCTTGTGCGCGTGTGAGATCGAGACGTAGGTGATGTCGCCCGGGCCGTAGCCGATGGCGGCGAGCTGGCTGCGGAGCGTCGTCTTGACCGTTGCCGCCGCGGTCGGGTTCACGTCATACCGCGCGCCGGCACTGCCGGCCTTTTCAACCGCAGCGTCCGGAATGACGCCGACGTCCCACATCAGCGTACCCTTCGGGTGGGCGACGAGGAAGCAGGGCACCGGCATTCGCGTCTCGCCGACTTCGGCCGGCGTGACGTGGTAGCGAGTGACGCCCTCGGTCGTCATCGTGAGCATGCCGCAGTCGAAGACATACAGCCTCACCGTCCTGGGAGGTGATGCTTTCTTCAGGGCTGGTGACTGCGCCGCGAGAACAGTGCCCGCGCCGAGCACGGCGGCGATCAACGCTTTCAACATCACTCCACCTCCGAACGCCGGCGCGATTATACGGCTTGCACTTCCTGCGCACGCGCTCCTCGATCATCGTGGAAAAAAGTGCGGCGCCGCGAGGCGCCGCGCGAGCCGCGTCGCCGGCCACGTGAACAAAATCGCGGCCCGGCGCGATGGCACCGCGAGTGCACACCCCCGGTCGGAGCGACACATGCTGATCAAGGTTCACAACGGCACCACATCGCACTCGGAACGGAGCCTCTGCGAGACGTGCCGCAATGCGACGATCACCCGCGGTGCGCGGCTCGAGGAGGAGATCGTCCGCTGTGAAGCGCAGCCAATGACCGCTCCCCTCGTCATCAGATTCAAGGTGACGGAGTGTTCGGCGTATCTCGACGCGCGGTTGCCGACCTACGCGCAGCTGCTCGAACAGGCCTGGATCCTCAAGCCGACGACCGGCAGGCGCCCGGCTGGCTTCGTACGCAGCAGCGATCTGCGCGACGAGGAGTTTCGCGAGCTGCTGACGGAGTTGCGCAGCGCGGAGTAAGCGACCGGCGCCGCGCGCGGCCCGCTCTCACTCCTCATGGTTTCCTCCCCCAAGGCCCGTAGTAGAGTCACCAGGAAATGGCGAACGTCATGAAGGTGGCGGAGAACGGACTGGTCGGCGCCCTTTACCTGCCATCAGTGACCGGCCGCCGCCCGGCTGTCATCGTTGTCGGGGGATCAGATGGAGGATTAGGCAGCGCGCTCATGTACGGCGAGCCGATCGCCAGATCGGGGTTCGTCGCCCTGTGCCTGGCGTATTTCGCGATGGACGGGCTGCCCCGCCACCTTTCTGAAATCCCGCTCGAGTACTTCGGGAAAGCGATCGACTGGCTGCGGGTTCACCCGCGCGTGGATCGCGATCGTGTGGGCATCTTCGGAAGTTCACGCGGCGGCGAGGCGGCGCTGGTCGTCGCGGCCACGTTTCCGTCGATCAGGGCGGTCATCGCCAACGTCCCGAGTCACGTCGTGTGGCAGGGCATCAATCCGGATCCCGCGGTCAAGAAATCGAGTTGGACTTTCGGGGGGACGCCGCTGCCATTCGCGTCGCTGGTGCCGCCACGCGAGGGGATGACGTGGCGCGAATGGTTCTTGGCGAGCCTCGAAGAGGGGCTGGTGCCGCGCGAGGCCGCGATTCCGGTCGAGCGCATCAATGGCCCGATCCTGTTCGTGACCGGCACGGAAGACGCCGTCTGGCCGTGCAGCACGATGGTCGATTGTGCGATGGAACGTCTCCAGCAGCACGGCTTCCGGTTCGCGGCCGAGCATGCCCGTTATGAGGGCGCGGGGCACGCGATCCTGACGCCGCCCTACCGCGTCGGACCGGTCGAGAACCCGTGGCCGCCGGACAGCTACCACCAGCCGCAGTGGATGCGCTCGAATTCTCCTCCGCTCGTCCTGGGCGGCACGGCGGAAGCAAACCGTGTCGCCCGCATGGACGCGTGGCCACGGGCAGTGAAGTTTCTCGAGAACAATCTGTAGGAGGCCCGCATCCGCGCCTTGCGCGTCGCTCAGCCGCCGGTCCGCCAGGCCTTTCGCGGCGAGGAGTTCTGCCGCCTTTCTGATCTGCGAACACCACGCGATGTGCCGGCTTTGCCGCGTGACACAGCCTTCGGGCACGTTGGTCTTCGACCGGTTTATAACTGCGTCGTCCCAACACACCGCGCGGTGCAGTCGCTCCCGCCTAAGCGTTCGCGCTGAACATGTCCGCCGCCATCTGGAATTTGCCGTCTGGCTGCCGCTCGAACACGACAAGGTACTTGCCGGTGCCTGGAGCCGTACCTCCTGAGGGCTGCGGCATCATGGCGCTGTATTCGCCAATCTCGTACGCGAGATCTCCGGAGCTCACGATCTGCACGGACTTGAGCCTGGCATCTGACGCTCCTGCGTCGAGGAAAGCCTGCCAGTACCCCTGGATGTTCTGTCTCCCCCTAATCAAGGGATGTGCTGGCGGCAACAGGATCGCGTTCTCGGTGTAGAGAGCCGCCACGCCCTCCGCATCGCGAGCGTTGGCGCATTGTTCCCATGCCCGGGCGATCGCCAGAACCTCGGCCCGATAATCCGTCACGATTGTGGACATACGGCCTCCTTCGCCCGCGCATAGTGCGCGGGCAGCCCTTGTGGATTCCCAATGGAGCGGTCGCTCACGTGCTCTCGACTCCCGCCAAGAACTGCGCGAGCCGCCCAATATACGCATCCGTTTCCTCGAGCATCGCCATGTGGGAACTGCGGTCGAATATGGCAAGCTCGGAGCCGCGGACACCATCGTGAAGTGTCTGAGCGCATGCCAATGGAGCCTCGTCGTGCCCTCCTGCGGTGATCAGCGTGGGAACGCGGATTTCGTGCAGCCGATCGCGACGCTCCCAGTCCTTGAGGTTTCCGATAGTTGTGAATTCGTTAGGCCCGTTCATCGTCAAGTACACCTGATTGCCATCGATATTGGCAACGCTTCTCATCAGACAGTCCGGCCATTCCTCGAGGCGGCAGAGGTGTCTCCTGTAAAAGTCCATGACCGCCTGCTGGTACTCGGGATGCGCGTAGTCACCGATTGCCTCGTGACGATGCATCACATCGAGGACGTTGGCAGGAAGCTGTGCCTTCAGGCTGGTGATTTCGGTGACCACCTCGGGCACGCTGGCGGATGTGCTCGCGAGGACGACACTGGCCACGCCTGCCGGCTGACCCAGTAAGTATTCGATCGCGAGCCAGCCGCCCCATGAATGCCCCAGGAGATGGACCCGCGACAAGCCGAGCGCTCGGCGGAGCCCGGCAACCTCCGCAACGAACCGCTCCATGCGCCAGAGTGCCGGGTCGTCGGGCCGATCGGAGCGGCCACACCCCAACTGATCGTAGAAAACGATCTGCCGATCACCAGCGAGGGCTTCGAGTGGTTCGAGATAGTCGTGGCCTGCACCCGGTCCGCCGTGGAGCAGGAGCAGCGGAACTCCGCCGCTGCCGACAGTTCGATACCAGACTCGACCGCCTTCGACAGCGACGAAGCCCTCGGTCTTGTTCATCTCCGCTGCTCCTCGCACGTCGCGGGTCGTGGGACGCCTGACAAGGACGCTACACCGAAACGACAAACGCTGAACGCCGCAGTTGAGCGTCGCGTGGCGACGTGTCCAGCGCGCACGGGATACCGTACGGACGGTCCGCCAACTGCAGTGAGCCGTTCAGTTGGTGAGCATCATCGACGATTGACTTCGACGATCGCTCAGTGGTGCCAGGACGGTCGGGTCGAAGCACAGAGACGAGTAGGCCGCCCAGGCAGACAAACGCTGCTCCCTCGACTCGAAAGAACCCAACGCGCGCTGCCTCCCAGTCGAGGCGCGCCCGGGCAGCTTCCTCGCCGAAGAAGGGCGTCGCCACCCCCGCCACGAGCACCACAGCTCCGGTCGCACGGAGGATTCCGGGCGCCCGCGACTCCCGCGCGGCGAGGAGCAGCACGAGCCCGGCTCCCATCCGAAACACGGCAGCGCCGTATAGCCCGAACGGCGAAACCAAGTGCCGCCCGGTGGCGATCACAATATCGGGAATCACGGCGCCAGCGACTCCGAGAACTACGACAACGCCAGCGACGACCAGAGCGAGAGACCGCATCAGGCGTCCCTTGGCTTCGTCTCCGCGGTGTCTCCGGATCCGTCACGTGCAACCTCGGGTTGGGGTATAGCAGGCGGTCCAACGATTGGCGGCCGCAGGCCGCGGCGGCTTGATCTAGAGACCGGACACGCCGGCAGGACCGAACGAAGTGAGGGAATGGCGGGGTGGACGGGACTCGCACATGCTCGCTGAGGCCGCAGGGCGCGGCGGCTTGATCTAGAGACCGGACACGCCGGGACCGAACGAAGTGAGGGAATGGCGGGGTGGACGGGACTCGCACATGCTCGCTGAGGCCGCAGGCCGCGGCGGCTTGATCTAGAGACCGGACACCCCGCCGGGACCGAACGAAGTGAAGGGAATGGCGGGGTGGACGGGACTCGAACCCGCGGCCTCCGGCGTGACAGGCCGGCGTTCTAACCAACTGAACTACCACCCCGAACTGTGAACCGCGAAAGTGCGAAGGACGAAGTTCAAAGTGACCTTCTTCCCACTTCCGTCCTGGCTCGCCGAGCCGAAGCTCACGCGTCGTCGTTAGCTCGCGTGAGCGGAGGCTGGTGGGCGGTGCAGGACTCGAACCTGCGACAGCCGGCGTGTAAAGCCGGTGCTCTACCACTGAGCTAACCGCCCGCCTTCGCTCGGCGTCACCAGCGAGCTTCGGCGCGCGGGCCCCGCCTTCGCTCGGGCGTCACCAGCGAGCTTCGGCGCGGCGGGCCCCGCCTTCGCTCGGCGGCACCAGCGAGCTTCGGCGCGGCGGGCCCCGCCTTCGCTCGGCGGCACCAGCGAGCTTCGGCGCGGCAGGCCCCTCGCTGACTGTTCCGCCGCCGCGCTCTGCACCGCGCGTCGGCGTGACCGCAAAACCCGATTATATTGGCGGCGCGACCCGCAAGGCAAGGAACGCAAAGCCGATCAACAGCCCAAGCACCGCCCGATATTCCCGGTTCCGCCACGCCCGCGCCGCGCTGAATCGGCGATCGGTCTCGTTTCCCCCGGACCGTCGATACTCGTCGTAGGCGCCGCCGAAGCGTCCGCGCAGAAACGCTTCCTCGGTCCTCACCGCTGCCGTCAGCGTCGCGGCCATGTACACGATCGCGAGCGCTGCGACGATGACGTCGTTGGCGGCGATCACGACTCCGGCCGCGAGCACCGATGAGCCGACATACAGCGGATGCGCAGTGAACCGGTACGGACCGGACCGTGTGACCTCGCGCCCCTTCTCGAGATGGCCGGCCGCCCAGATCCGAATCACCTCGCCAACCACGGCGACGAGCAGGCCGGCCCGCCAGCTGCTCCACGTCGGCTGCGCCAGCAGTGCGGCGGCGATCGCCGTCGCGAATCCGAGCGGCACCCGCCTGCGCGCCAGAAACGACATCGCCCGCGAGACGTGCGAATCAGCCACGCGCCGCGATTCGGAATTCGGCCGCCGACACGACTTCGTCTACGCCGATGTCCTCGATGCACGGCTGGAGCAGCCGGCACCTGCGTTCGTAATGACAGAAGCAGCGCGCCGCTCGCGAGATCGTGATGTCCGACGAGGACCATGGTCCATTGCGCTCGGCAAGCGTGGGCCCGAACAGCGCGACCACCGGCGTACCCACGGCCGCAGCGATGTGCAGGGGACCGGTATCGCCCGACACCATCAACTTCGCCCGCCGCGCAATCGCGAACAGATCGAGGATGCTGGTGGGTGGCGACAGATCTGCGGCGCCGCGCGAAGCCCCCACAACCAGCGAGGCAATGCCTTCCTCGCCAGGGCCCCAGAGCACGAGCGACCGCAGGCCGATCCGTTCGCGGATCTGCACGGCCAGCGCGCCGAAGCGTTGCGGCGGCCAGCGCTTGTTCGGCCAGGCGGCGCCGGGATTGATCAGCGCGAAGCCCCCGGAGCCGAAACCCGCTGCAACCGTATCGCCCGTCACGGTACGCGGCAGTCTCAAGGGAAACGAGATCTCTTCGTTCTCGACATCGAGCGCGCGCACCAGGCGCAGGTTCTTTCGGATGACGTGCGGGTCGCGGCCAGGGTCCGGCATCTCGGTGTAGAAGACGCGCGCGGCCGGCTCACGCAGGTGCTCGCGCGGCATCCCGATTCTTCGCCTGGCGCCGGCCGCGCGGCTCAGCACCGCTGACTTCAGCAGGCCCTGCAGATCGACCGCAGCATCGTATCGCGCGCGCCGCAATCGTCGTATCGTCCCGAGCAACCGTCCGATCCCCGCCCGTGGATCGACCGCGACGACCTCGTCCAACCCCTCGACCATCTGCAGGAGCGGCACATAACGCGGATCGGCCACCCAGTCGATGCGTGCGCGCGGATGCCGGGCGCGAAGCGCCGCCGCAGCCGGAATGGCATGGATGACGTCGCCGAGCGACCCGAGCCGGACGATCAGAAATCGGGGGAACTGTTCGTTCACGGTTTACCGGCCGACTCGGACTCCTGCCTCTGGCTCGAGGACATTCGCGCGAGCAGCTCACGGGTCGAATGGTTCTTGGGATCGCCGACGATGGCGATTCGTCCGCCATAGGCAGCGACGACGTCGCGCTCGGGCACGGTCTCGATCGAGTAGTCGGTGCCCTTGCAGTGAACGTCGGGGCGCAGCAGTTCCAGCAGCGGACCAACCGTCGGCTCTGGAAAGACGACGACGAAGTCGACGCAGCGCAGCGCGGCAACGAGCTCGGCGCGATGTTCCGCTACCAGCACAGGACGGCCTTCACCCTTCAGCCTCCTCACCGAGTCATCGTCGTTGATCGCCACGACCAGCAGGTCGGCCTCGGCCGCCGCCGCTTCGAGATAACGAACGTGGCCGACATGCAGGAGGTCGAAACACCCGTTGGCAAAGGCGACGGTGCGGCCGGCCGTGCGCGCCTCCCGGATACGGCCGACGAGCGTGTCGCGAGCGACGACCTCACCCACGGGCGCGCAGCTTTCCCGAGCCGATCGACATGTCGGAGCGGACGGCACGTCGAATCTCGTCGGCGGAGACGGTGGCCGTGCCTCGCTTCATGACCACGATGCCGCCGGCGTAGTTGGCGAGGCGCGCCGCACCCTCGAACGTCGTGCCCCCGGCCAGAGCCAGCGCCATCGCGGCCATCACCGTATCGCCGGCGCCGGTCACGTCGGCGATTTCATCGGAGCCGAAGATCGGAATGTGCAGCGTGGGCCTATCGGGCACGAACAGCGCCATTCCTCGACTGCCTCGTGTGATCAGCACCGCTTGCATGCCTGTGCGCTCGAGCAGCTCGCGGCCCGCGCGCTCGAGGACGCCGCGGTCGTCGTTGATGCGAACCCCGAGCGCCTGTTCAACCTCCGATTCGTTGGGCGTGCATGCGGTGAGGTCGCGATACTCGAGGATGCGATAACGGCTGTCCACCAGAATCGGAATGCGCCGATCCTCTTTCCACAGCGAGGAACGCAATCTGGACACGAACGGCGGCGACACCATCCCGAGGCCGTAATCGGAGATGAGCACGGCGTCGGCCTTCAACGCCGCCTCCAGCGCGCGACGCTCGAAGAGGGCGCGCGTGCCGCGACTTACCGCAGTCTTGACCGCCCGGTCGATGCGGACCACCTGCTGCTTTGCCGAATGAACTCCGCCGGCGAGGATCCGGGTCTTGATCGTCGTGTGATGGTCGGCAACCCGCACGACATGACGATGATCGACGCGCTTGTTCAACGCCGCGGTGAGGCGCCGGCCTGGTTCGTCGCGTCCGACGACCGCCGCGAGAATCGCCCGCCCGCCGAGCGCGGCGACGTTGTTTGCGGCGTTGCCCCCTGCCCCCGGGACGACCTCTGTCGAGTCGTATTCGAGTATCAGCACCGGCGCTTCTCGCGACACGCGCGCCACGCGGCCGTAGACGAACTCGTCGGCAACCACATCACCGATGACGGCCACGGTCCTTTCGCGGATCGCCTCTACGACCGCGAGGAGTTGCGCAGAATCCACCCGACAGCCTCCATGTATGTCTCCCTCCTGCGGTGCGTGATATCGACGGCGTTTGCCGGCCGCAGACCTCCGTTCATCGGACGGGCGCTCGCAGAATCCAGCCCACGGCCTCCATCAAATTGTTGAGGATAGCATCGGCGGTCACGCCCTCCGGGGCTTCCGATTGGTGAGGCCCGGATCGCACGAGGACGGCCCGCGTTCCCGCGGCGCGCCCACATGCCACGTCCAGCCAGCGGTCTCCGACCATGAAGGAGCGCGCCGGATCGAGATCCAGGTCACGGCACGCCTGCTCGA
>Ga0073934_10008989_pt1 | contig 13025 bp, 9 predicted proteins | sample LarsenN4metaG_FD_76834 | JGI IMG/M metagenome (GOLD analysis project Ga0073934, IMG submission 76834) | Hot spring sediment bacterial and archeal communities from British Columbia, Canada, to study Microbial Dark Matter (Phase II) - Larsen... ...
CAACAGCTATCAATTCCTCTTTCGAAAAAACAGCATCACAACCTGAATTAAAAACCGCCTTTTTATCCGGGGGAGATGACTCTGAAAAAAAAGATATAATTTTTACTGAACAATGAGATGAAGTGTTTCTTATTTTTTTAATATAGTCTATTATAAGATTAAAGTTATCGTCAAGGTCAATTAAAACATATTTTGTATTAATCGGAATATCATTCTCTGGTTTAGTAAGATTTTTAACTGAAATGTCAGTAATAAATATAGTTTTATTCAGTTTTGTTAAAGTAAGGGCTGTCGTTTTTATATGTTCAATTAGTTTTTGGTCGTCAGATATTATAGTTATCTTCGATGCCATCTGAAAAATGTTATATATTTATTCTGTTATTCTTAATAAAAGATTCAAATTTGTTAATTATCTGTTCTTTTAATTCAAAAGGATCCTGGTGATGAAGCGATGCACCTGATGCGTTTTTATGACCACCTCCGCCAAACTCAGCCGCAAAATTTCTCATATTTATATTTCCTTTCGAACGGAATGAAAGTTTTATACTATCCGGACGTTCAACTATTACTATGCCTGCCCTTATATTTTTCACAGTCATAATAAATGAAGAGAATCCGTCAACATCCTGAACATCCGAGTGGTAATCTTTAAAGTCCTGAATAGTAACAACGCCGATTATTAATTTCCCGTTCAGATGATATGTTAAACTGTCAATAAATCTTCCGAGTAATTTTATTTTACCGGTATTTAGCTGACCATATACCTTATCATAGATATATACCGGATCAGCACCACTTGCAATAAGGTCAGCACAAATTAAAAAGGTTTTTTGCGTTGTTCTCGGATATCTGAACGAACCGGTATCTGTTAGAATTCCAACATAAAGATTGGTTGCTACAAATTTATTAATGTATTTTTTGTTATCAAAAACAAAATAATCGTAAAGCAATTCGCTTGTAGCAGGATATGAAGTATCATTTACAACAACATCAAATAATTTGAGTTTCGTACCAAGATGGTGGTCAATTACCGCTTTTTTTGCAGGAGAATTTATTAATACTGTTTCCATACTCTTGGTACGTGAATATTCGTTTGTATCTATTATTATTATTAAATCAGCATCGTTGATAATTTTAGAATATTTATCGGTATTTTCCCTGAAAACTTTAATTATTTTTTTCTTGTCCTGCCATTGATAGTTATCAGGTGTATAAGAGTGATTTATAATACTAACCTTTTTCCCTTTCTGTCTCAGATATCCATACATTGCAAACTCGCTTCCAATAGCATCTCCATCTGGAATGAGATGTGTCGTAAGTACTATTTTATTACTTTCATTTATTACTTTATTTAATGCCTTAAATGACGAAATTATTTTTTTGTTATTCAAACTGACCTTACTTTTACTTGATAAACTTTATAAACTTGATAAACTTTATAAACTTGATAAACTCAGTAGCTTTCTTCTTTTGTAGGGAATTTCTTATTCCTTACATCCTGAATGTATTCCCTGAATGCCTGTTTCATATCTTTTGCAAGAGACATATATTTTCTTACAAATCTTGGCTGAAATTCTTCTACCATACCGAGCATATCGTGCGTAACCAATACCTGTCCGTCACATCCGGGACCTGCGCCTATTCCAATAGTCGGTATTTCCAATTCCCGTGAAATCTTTGCCCCGAGTGACGCCGGTATTTTTTCCAGTACGATTGCAAAACAACCGGCTTTCTCAAGAACTTTTGAGTCTTTATAAATCTGAAGTGCTTCTCCCTTTTCAATTCCACGCGTCTTATAACTTCCGAATTTATTTATTGACTGAGGAAGCAGTCCAAGATGTCCCATAACCGGAATACCTATTTCCACAAGACGCCTTACAGTTTCTGCTATATATGCTCCGCCTTCCATCTTTACTGCATCACAACCGGTTTCTTTCATTACTCTTCCGCAATTTATTATTGCTTCCGTTACTCCAACCTGATAACTCATAAAAGTCATATCTGCAACTACAAGTGCTTTTTTTACAGCTTTTCTGACTATCTTTGTATGATAAATCATTTCTTCAAGGGTTACTGGCAAAGTTGTTTCATTTCCCTGTATTACATTACTAAGTGAATCTCCAACAAGTATTATATCAATTCCGGCATCATCGAGAAATTTTGCCGTAAGATAATCATAAGCCGTAAGCATTGCTATTTTTATTTTCTTCTTTTTCATAGAAAGAAGAACTTTTGTTGTAATATTTTTTATATCTGTAGTTTTTACTGTAGTTGACATTATTTTAGTTTAACTGGTTTATAAAGTGATAACAATGCGGCTTTATATTTATATTAAATCCTGCAAATTTATCTTATAATTCCACGGTTGCTTGTTTCGATAAAATTCACAATAAGGTTAACATCTTCGTCCGGCTCAATGCTATCTTTTATTTTTTTTAAAGCATCAGAAACATTGTATTTAGAACGGTATATTATATCATAAACCGATTTAATTTTCTCTATTCTTTCAGACGTAAAGCCACGCCTTTTTAAACCTACTACGTTCAGACCTTCGTATTGAATTGGTTTTTTTCCCGCAACGATAAAAGGAGGTACATCTTTATTAACATAAGAAAGTGCTGATATCATTGCATGTGCACCGATTTTTGAGAACTGATGCACGCCTACTATTCCTCCTAAAACAACAAAATCCCCGATTTCTACATGGCCTCCAAGTTCAGCTGAGTTTGCCATAATTACATTATTGCCAACTATGCAATCATGGGCAACATGTGCATAAGCCATTATTAAACAATTTTCCCCTATTTTAGTCTCTGGTCTTACACCTGTGCTTCTGTTTAAAGTAGCAAATTCTCTAATTACTGTTCCTTTACCAACTTTCAGGAGTGTATATTCATCTTTAAATTTTAAATCCTGAGGTATTGTTGATACAACAGCTCCGTGATGGATTTTAACATCATCTGAAATCCGGGCACCATTATCTATTTTGGAACATGAACCAATTACAACGTTATTCCCGATTTCTACATCATCACGGATAATTGCATATTCTTCGATTTTTACATTATTACCGATTTTTGCTTTTTTACTAATCACAATTTTTATATTATTTCATGAATAATTATGTCTTCCTCGGTATGAGAGGATTTTGTTATCATTTCGCCTATCAGACCAAGAGAAAATGACTGAACTCCAAGTATGACGAACATAATACCTATAAGCAACAAAGGTCTGTTGCTTAAAGATTCGTTAAAAAATAATTTTAATATTGTAAGGTAAAGTGTTACACCAAATCCTGCGATAAATGACATCAGCCCGAGTGTTCCAAATAAATGAAGAGGCCTTTTAATAAAACGCGTTGTAAATAAAACTGTCATAAGGTCAAAAAATCCGTTGAAAAACCTGCTTGCACCAAACTTTGTTACACCGTATTTTCTTGGTCTGTGTTTTACAACCTTTTCTGTAACCTTAAATCCCGAAAGATGAGCAAGTGCAGGAATATATCTGTGAAGTTCTCCGTAAACTTTTATATTTTTTATTACATCTTTTTTATAGGCTTTCAGCCCGCAATTGAAGTCATGCAGTCTTATGCCGGATACTTTTGATGTAACGTAATTGAAAAACTTTGATGTATGTCTTTTTATAAACGGATCATATCTGACTTTTTTCCAACCTGATACAAGGTCATATCCGCTGTTAATCATCTGCACCAATTCGGGAATTTCATCAGGGTCATCCTGAAGGTCTGCATCCATTGTAATTATTATATCACCTTTAGCATACTTAAAACCAGTTGATAAAGCAGATGATTTTCCATAATTTCTACGTAGTCTTATACAATGAAATCTTGAATTTTTCTGGTTTATTTCCTTAATCACCTTATATGAATCATCTGTACTTCCATCGTCAATAAATAAAACTTCATATTGACATTTAATACTGTCAAACATCCTCTTCAGAGCTAAAGATAACTCCATCAGAGAATCAGCTTCGTTGTAAAGCGGAATTACCACAGAAATCATCTGATTGCTGTGAATTAAAGGATATTTTTGCTCACGTAATTCAGAGTCTGTATATGGAATTTTAGAAATATTCTGACCTTGCAAATCCTGTTTATTTGAAATTTCCTTGCGATAGAATTTTTTCTTCTTTCCAAAAAATTTGAATTTTTGTGCCGGTTTTCCTTGTCCTTTCATATTTTTTTTTTTCTAAATATATTGTAACTCTTTAAAAATAAACATTTATTGCTCAATGTTCAATGTTTTAAGGTTTACTATGCTTATTTGTGATTGATTTTATTATATAATTAAACAATATTGATAAGTTTCCAAGAAACCTAAAAAATATAATGAAAGATATAATAAAAGTAGTTTTAATTCTGATAGTTTTGTTTTTGAGTTTCACAAACTTATATTCATCAGAGATAAACGGTAATAATTCTGATTCCCAAGCCGGTAAATGGGAAATATATACTGATATGAAAGACGTGGTAGCAGTTACTGAAAGCAGAAATTCCGATTTAGTATTCTGTGCTTCGAGCGGAGGGCTCTACTCGGTTGATGTCAGCAAAGGTCAAATAGTTAATAAATTTACAACTCTTAACGGTCTGATAAGCAATGAATTAACTGCTGTAACAACCGATACTTTAAACAGAATCTGGATTGGTGCTTCAGATGGCTCTATTACAATTTATGATATTTCAACGGGAAAGTTTTTTTATATCTACGATATAAAAAATTCAAACGAATCAAATAAGTCAATAAACGGTTTTGCTATTTACAAAAGTTTCATATTTGTTGCAACATCTTACGGAATTCAGAAAATATCGTTCCTGAATTTTAATTTTGTTGATGCACCTTATTACAAGCTCGGCAGTTATTCTGCTAAAACAAAGGTAAACGCTATAACAGTAACAGATAGTGAGATTTTTGCTGCAACTGCATCAGGTATTGCTTATGCACCACTGAATGGAAATCTGAATAATCCTTCTACGTGGATTAATTATAATATTAATCCTTTTGATGTAAATGTTACTGCTATTGAAAATTTTGACAATAAAATTTTTGCCGCATCATCTAAAGGTATGTGGTATTATCAAAACGGCTGGTTTCCATATCCAAATTCTCTTGTCGCAACAGCTTCAATAAAAGCAATTAAAGGATTAGGCGATAAATTATATTTTATTACAACAGCTCAGATATTGTTCTCAAATAAGAATAATCTTTCACAGTTTGAACAATATTATATTAATGGTACTTATACTTCAATTACTGGAGACAATAATAACAAGCCACTGGTTGGTGTAACAGGAAGTGGCGTTTTAGCAGATGTTAACGGGCAAATAAATACATATTACCCGAACGGACCAAATAAAAATCTTTTTACATTTCTTGCAGAAGATACTGACGGAACTCTGTGGGTTGCCGGAGGTTCAGGTTCTTCAGGAATTTATAAATTTGACGGAAAACTATGGATTTCATACAATACAGGAAATCAACCTTTAATAGGCGCCTCCAATGATTTCAGAATGATTCAGGCACGAAATGGTGTGGTATGGGCTGTAGCTTTTGGAGGCGGTGCTACGATAATTAACGGAACATCAATAAAAAACTATAATACCTATAATTCAAATCTTCCCGGAACACAGCAATATCCTAATTTTTGTGTCCCAACCGGATGTGTTTATGATAATTTCGGTGTTATGTGGATTGCAATGTATGAAACAAACAGCCAGAGATCTCTTTATGCATTCAGGGGAGATTCAATATTCACAGGAATATTTAACAGGACTACTGATCCGAATTACGGCAGGATGGCAGTTGACGGATATAATACTAAATGGATTTGTTCAATAATAAGTAATCCAGGTCTTTATTATTTCAATGAAAACGGTACTATTGACATTACCTCTGATGATGTTTACGAAAGATATGCCTCGAGTGAATATTTTGGAAGTGCAGACGTTATTGACGTAACGGTTGATAAAAACAACGAGGTTTGGATTGCAACTACAAACGGAGTATTTATTATTTCCAATCCTCTACAGGCAATAAGAGACCCTCAGAACAAACCTATTCCACAGAAACTTGGAATTATATCCGGAGGTTTAAAAGTACCATTCACAGAAAATTGCGCCTCTATAGCTTCTGATGTTTTAAACCAGAAATGGATTGGCACTGCTTCAAACGGAGTATTTCACCTCTCTGATGATGGTACTACGCTTATAGAACAGTTTAATACTACAAACAGTCCTATTGCAGATAATAAGGTTACTACAATATTGGTAAGTCCAAACACAGGAAAGGCATATTTCGGAACACTTAAAGGGCTTTCTGCCTTGCAGACCAATTCAATTAAACCATTAGAAGAATTTGATAAAATTATTTGCGCTCCAAATCCATATCTTATCCCATCAAATGTAAAATTAAAAATTGACGGACTGGTTGAAGCAGCAAGTATCAAAATAATTACATTAAGTGGCGAAGTAGTTGCGGAATTTGATTCTCCGGGCGGACGTATTGCCGAATGGAACGGATTAGATAAAAAGGGAAATCTTGTTCCTTCCGGGGTTTACATTGTAGTCGGTTTTAACAAAGATGCAAGTAAAGTCGGAAAAGGAAAGGTTGCCATTGTCAGAAAATAAAATAATATAAATTATTTTTTAATACTATCATGCTTGTAATACCGGTAATTGACATAAAAGACGGGCGTTGCGTGAGAATATTTGAGGGATTAGATGATAAGACCGAGTATTATGTTGAATCTCCGGTGAAAGTTGCAAAACTTTTCCGGAAAGAAAACTTTAAGTGTATTCATATAACCGACCTCGACGGAGCGGTTCACGGTGAAATGAAAAATTATAATATTATAAAAGAAATTGCTTTATCTGTTGATATACCTATACAGCTTGGCGGTGGAATTCGTGATGTAGAAACTGCAGAAAAAATGTTCAGAGAGCTTGGAGTTTACCGTCTTGTTATTGGAACTGCCGCAATAGAGAGGCCTGACTTCATAAAAGAATTACTTCAAAGATTTTCTTCTTCAAAAATTGTAATCGGAATAGACGAAAAACTAAATAACGTAGTAACAAACGGATGGATAAATTATGTAAATATTACCCCTCTTGATTTTGCAAGGAAAGTTGATGAAATGGGAGTAAAACGTATTATCTATCAGGATGTAACGCGAGTTGGAAACTGCAGCGGTCCTTTTCTTGAAAGATTGAAAGAAATTGCAAATAATACTAAACTCAAAATAACATCTGCAGGAGGCATTGGTTCTTATTCAGATCTGAAATCTCTTATGGATTTAAAAATTCCTGCTATTGATTCCGTTATGCTTTCAAGGGCACTTTATGAAAATAAATTTCCATGTATGGACTTGTGGAGAAACGTTGAAAGAATTGATACATCTCTTGACCTGCCAAAGGTCTAATCTTCCCATATATACTTAAAAACCAGAATAGAGACAGTAATTACTACAACAGAATAAGAAACAAGAATCTGGAAATCATTTATTAGTTCTTCGGTAGAATCGCCCGTAGCGGCAAGTTTTGTTCCATCAATTACAGTTAGTAAAAGAGGAAGCAAAACAGGAAAAGCCAAAACAGGATACAGCGTACCTTTTGAATTTGCCTTTGCGATTATACCTGCAATAACAGTTGAAGAAGCGACCATTCCGATATTTCCCAACACGAGTGTTATAATAAAGCCCGGAATATTTTTTATTTCAAAACCTGTTATTGCAATAAATAGCAGGAAAATAAAAATATTAAGTGTAAATATTAAAACTAAATTAAAAAAAAGTTTTCCGAGAAATATTTGTGTAGGTTCTGCGCTGAGTTTCAGGGCAAAAGAAGTTTCTTTCTCTTCTTCCTTGATAAATACTCTTGCAAGTCCGCTTATAGCTGAAAAAAATATGCTAATCCAAAGCAACCCTGAAAGTATCTCAGAAGATGCTTTTTCATCACCAAGAGAAAACCTTAGAATTGATATAGTAACAACAACAAACATAAGAAGTGAATTTATCACATATCTGTTTCTGAGTTCGGATTGCAGATCTTTTTTAAGAATTTGAAATATTGTATTTAACATATTTAATAAACATGCTCATTATGTTAGAAAAAATTCAAACGATGAAAATTACTAAACATAATATTATTTTGCTGCGAATAAAATAACAAGTACCTGTAAGAAATTCAAGTTTAAATTATTAAGAAAACTAAAATTTAGTTAAAAATCATGATTTTTCCACTGAATTTATTTTTTAATTAAAGTATCTTTATCCGATTTTAAAATTTTTTAATTAATGGAAGAAAATAACAATAAACCGGCAGCGGCGGGCAATTTTATCCGCGACATCATAAACGAAGATCTGAAGCAAAATAAAAATAACGGAAGAGTTCATACAAGATTTCCTCCGGAACCTAATGGCTATCTGCATATTGGTCATGCAAAATCAATCTGTCTGAATTTTGGAATTGCCCGTGATTATAACGGTTTATGTAATCTCAGATTCGATGATACAAATCCTGAAAAAGAAGATGTAGAATACGTTGATTCAATTATTGAAGATGTAAGGTGGCTTGGATTTGACTGGGACGACAGAATGTTTTATGCTTCTGATTATTTTGAGCAATTATATGATTTTGCCGTTCAGCTGATTAAAGAAGGAAAGGCGTACATTGATTCTTCTACTCCTGAAGAAATCAAAAACCAAAAGGGAACTCCGACTGAACCGGGTACAAATTCACCCTACAGAGAAAGACCAATAGAAGAAAACCTGAAACTTTTCACCGAAATGAAAGAAGGTAAATTTGAAGATGGTACACATATTCTCAGGGCAAAGATTGATATGGCCTCTCCGAATATGCACATGAGAGATCCGGTTATATACAGAATTAAAAAAGCTATACATCATAATACGGGCGATAAGTGGTGTATCTATCCAATGTATGATTATGCACATCCTTTATCTGACTGGATTGAAGGAATAACACATTCGCTCTGCACACTTGAATTTGAAATTCACCGTCCTCTATACGATTGGTTTCTTGAAGCCCTGCACCTTGAAAACAGGCCAAGACAGATTGAATTTGCAAGATTAAACCTGTCATATACTGTTATGAGCAAAAGAAAACTTCTTGAACTTGTACAGGAAAAATATGTCTCAGGGTGGGATGACCCCCGAATGCCTACTATATGCGGACTTCGCAGAAGGGGATATACTCCGGAATCAATAAGAAATTTTGCAGATAAAATCGGCGTTGCAAAAAGGGATGCATTAACAGACGTTGCATTACTCGAACACAGCATAAGAGAAGATCTAAACAAAAGAGCAAAAAGGGTAATGGCAGTGTTAAATCCTTTGAAAGTCGTTATTACAAATTACCCTGATAACCTTGTAGAGGAAATGGAAACTATTAACAATCCTGAAGATGAAACAATGGGTTTTAGAAAAATTCCTTTTTCAAAAGAATTATATATAGAACGTGATGATTTTCAGGAAGTACCGCACAAGAAATTCCACAGACTTTCACCTGGAAATGAGGTGAGGTTGAAATCGGCTTATATTATTAAGTGTAATGAAGTTGTAAAGAATGAAGCTGGGGAAATAACAGAACTGAGATGTACGTATGATCCGGAAACTAAAAGCGGCAGCGGAAGTACCAGAAGTGTAAAAGGTACCATACATTGGGTTTCTGTCCATCATGCAGTTAAAGCAGAGGTAAGACTTTACGAAAGATTATTTACAGTTGAAGATCCCTCGGGAGATGAAGAGCATGATTTTAAGAATTTCTTAAATCCACATTCCCTTGAGATTCTTGAAAATTGTTTTATTGAACCTGAATTGGCAATGGCAAAACCGGGAGATAAATTTCAGTTTGTAAGACTTGGATATTTTTGTGTTGATCCGCTTTCAACTAATGAAAAACTTGTATTCAACAGAACTGTTCCACTGAAGGATTCCTGGTCGAAAATTGAGAAAAAATAATTTATAATTTCTTAATACCTTTCTCAATATTATTTTAAATACAAAATCGTTAATTTGTATATTAACTTACTTTTTTACTGGGCTTATAAGTGTTGATATTTCAATACTTTGCTTGGATGAAAGGTTAACATTAAAATATTTTTTGTGAAGAAAAACAAATTAACGGCAAATATAACAACAAATAAAAGCGAAAATGTTAAAATCACATATTATGTGGGAATTTTTCTTGTAGCTTTATCAACACTTTTACTTGAATTTACTTTGACCCGTGTTTTATCTGTTTCTTTGTGGTATAATTTCGCTTTTATGATTATCAGTGTTGCATTACTTGGATTCGGTATCAGCGGAGTTTTGCTTTCAGTTAATAAAAAACTGCAGACAATACCAGCAGATAAACTTCTTAGTATTCTCTCGATGATTTATGGCAGCAGTGTGATAATTAGTTTTATTTTAATTAATAAAATTCCTTTTGACCCTTTTAGTTTATTTTCTCATTCAATACAATTTCTTTATCTGCCTGCATTTTACATTTTAATTACTATTCCGTTTCTTTTTGCAGGACTAATAATTTCCGTTATACTAACGAGATTTAAAAAGAATGTTTCAAAGTTATATTTTGCAGATTTATTCGGAGCAGGTTTATCTGTTTTCGTTTTTATTTTGTTAATGCCTATATTCGGTGGAAATGGTACTATTGTTTTTGTTTCTGTTCTCGGATTATCTGCAGCTGTTATTTTTTCTTTTGCAAATCATAAGGTACTTTCAATAATTTCTTTTGTATTAATTGCTCTTTCACTCTCTTTTCTCATATCAAGAGATGAAAAACTTCCAATCGGAGTTTCTCCAAATAAACAGTTCGTTAATCTCATGTCGGAAAGGCCTGACCTTGTTTTGCTTTCCGAGTGGAATTCATTCTCAAAGGTAGATGTGTTGATTGACGAAGACGAGCCGGTTGATGGATATAAACTTTACATCGCAATAATTGATGCAGGAAATGCAACTACCAATATCCCAAATGTTAAAACGCTTCCTCCTCCGGTTAAGCCCGCAGATGCATCAAATCTTGCATTTGCAAATTCAGATACTGTTAATAATGTTTTTATAATCGGTTCTGCAGGCGGAGGTGAGATTCTTACAAGTTTATTTTATGGAGCAAAAAAAGTTGTTGGAGTTGAAATTAACGGAATACTCAACAAATTAATTTCAGGCACACTTTCATACTGGACAGGACCTTTGATAAAAAATAATCCGAAAGTTGAAATAATTACTGACGATGCAAGATCTGTTATCAACAGAAGGGATACAAAATATGATGTAATAATATCCGCACATACGATATCGGCATCTGCAGTTTCAAGCGGAGCTATGAGCATGGTAGAAAACTATATTCTAACCAAAGAAGCGGTAACAGAATACATAAGAAAACTTACAAACGGCGGAACACTATATATATCAAGACCTGAAACTCAATTACCAAAATTAATAACAACTTTAAGAACAATTGATGAAGAATTGTACGGGAAAGATTCAGAGTTTTCAAAAAAGATTTCTGTTTTCAGGAGACAACCCCGCGAAAATACTATTGAAAGCAGTAAGACATATCTTGCAGGTATAGTTTACAGAAATACTCCAATGACAGAAGTGGAGAGAATGAAAATCCGTTACGAGGGTAATCTTCTCGGACTTGAGAACCTTTACGATTATGACAACCTACCTCAAACAGAAAGCATATATAAAACACTTGCAGAGACACCGGATCTTCAGGCAGAAATAAATAAATCCAATCTAAACATTGCTCCTGCAACAGATGACAAACCATTTTTTGATAATAACATCGGGTTTGGAAATCTTACTTTTCAAAATATGTCGGAAGTTTTTGCACAAAACGAACTTGCAATTATGGCTTTGAAGGATAAGCCGGTTTCGGAAACAACTTTAATTGTTTTATTAATTCAGATTTTTATAATAGCTGGTTTATTTCTCCTGATGCCTTTTGTTTTTATGAAATCTAAAATCGAATCAGGAGCAGATAAAAAATTCATATTATATTTTGCTTTACTTGGACTCGGATATATAATGCTTCAGATTTCTATGATGCAGAAATTTACTATGTTCCTCGGGCAGCCGGTTTATACAATGCTTACAGTAATCTCAACTATGCTGGTTGCTTCCGGAATAGGAAGCTATTTTTCAACGGGATTTTTAGCGGGAAATAAAAAGAGAATTCCTGTAATTTTTGGAATTATAATAATTATGGCTTTGATAATAGCATTTGTTGCTCCTCCTGTTTTTTATTGGGCAGCAAAATTTGAGCTTTTTGTCAGAATTCTGATTTCTGTAATTTTGATTTTTCCGCTTGGCTTTTTCCTCGGAATGCCTTTCCCAACCGGAATTTCCGCAATAAAAGAGGAATTCAAAAATTTTACTGCTTTAAGCTGGTCAATAAACGGTTTCTTTTCTGTTACAGGTACGGTTATTGCTATGATGCTTGGAATGATTACAGGGTTTAAGATTGTATTTGTGTTATCAGCTTTGTTGTATCTTTCTGCTTATATTATCTTTACAAGAATAGAAAAAAATTAAATTTTAAGAACTAAATAAATAAACAACCAAAATGTCAAAAGAACATTACAGAAAAAAATCTCTCGGAATACTCGTCGGAGGCGGGCCTGCTCCCGGTATTAATGGTGTTATCAGGTCAGTAACAATTGAAGCTATTAACTCAGGTTTGAATGTAATCGGTATATATGACGGTTTCAGTTATTTATCAAAAGGTGATTCAAGTCATACCAGAGAATTAAGAATAGAAGATGTTTCAAGAATACATTTTGAAGGCGGAAGTATTTTAAGGACTTCAAGGGTAAATCCCAGTAAGAGCAAAGAAATGCTCGATGCAACAATAAAAGCTCTTACCGAACTTCAGATTGATTATCTGGTTACAATTGGCGGCGATGATACAGCCACCAGTTCATATAAAATAGAAAGTTTAACAAAAGGACAAATTGAAGTTGCACACGTTCCTAAAACAATAG
>Ga0073934_10008990_pt1 | contig 13023 bp, 10 predicted proteins | sample LarsenN4metaG_FD_76834 | JGI IMG/M metagenome (GOLD analysis project Ga0073934, IMG submission 76834) | Hot spring sediment bacterial and archeal communities from British Columbia, Canada, to study Microbial Dark Matter (Phase II) - Larsen... ...
AAACTGGTTTCAATCATTTGCTGCATCTCCGGGTCGCCTGGGTAAATGGGAGGTTCGATTCCTTGTTTGGCGATCGCCCTCTGTCTCCCACTCTGTACTCCCCCAACCGCTAGATGCGCCCGTGAACGGCTTGAAACACCGCAAAACACACCAATTCATTCTTAGGAATACAGCAGTACCGGAAAAAGCCAGGACGGGCTGCAGAGGTGGAATTCCTGACTGGAAGCGTAACTCCCACATCCTCTTGTACCAAACATGATGCGTAGCGTTATAAAGTCCGGCAAATCTATCACTTTCAGACGATGCAATTTGTTCTGCTTAGCCATTAAGTGTAAACGGGTGGCAAGATTATTTTGCTAACTGCGTAAGCACTCAAGAGAATATAGTTTGCTTAGGATTGAATGATGTAGAGATTGTTGAAAAGTTCTACTTATTGCTGCCTGTCGTCAGTTAAACAGCTTAATCATGGAAGAAGTGCGAAGTTCACCCAATCAAACAGAAATCTCGGCTGGCAAAGTTTTGCTAATTGGCGTCACAGGGGGAACAGGCGGCAATGTAGTCAAAGGCTTTTGTGAGCAAAGTGTGACTGCCCTGCGAGCGATTACTCGCAAAATCGACTTGAATCGTCCTGCCCATGCTGATTTGCAACAGGCAGGGGTAGAATTAGTGGAAGCAGATTTAGACGATGTAGAAGCACTGAAAGCGGCTTTTGATGGGGTTGACCGAGTGTATTGTCACGCTTTTGCAGGTGATCATGCGAAACCGGAACCACAAGAATTGAGCCGAGCTGAACAACTGGCGAAAATCGCTCAATCATTTAATATCCAGCACTTTGTCTATAACTCAGCTGGAGGTGCGGAACGACATTCAGGCATTCCTCACATTGAGCAAAAATATAAGATTGAACAGATACTCAACCAGACGGGCTTACCAACCACAATGCTGCGGGCATGTCTGTTTATGGAGGAGTTCTGGAAACCCTACACCCGCCCTTCCATTCTAAAAGGTACCTTCCCTTTTTCAGTGCAACGAGACAAACCATTGCATTTGATTACAACGAAAGATCTAGGTCGGGTTGCTGCTTATGTGATGCAGCATCCAACAAACTACCTTGGTCGAGCGATCGAGTTGGCAGGTGATGTATTGACTCCAACCCAAATGGCGGAGGCTTTTTCTCACGCTCAAGGACGACCCGTTGTGCATCAAGAAATTCCTCCCTGGATCTTTTTACTCCTATTTCGAAAGTCGCTGTATGACTTAATTCAGTGGTATCGAAAGCACGGTTACGAAGCCGATGTTGAACAACTCAATGTAGAATTTCCAGGGCTGTTAACTTCCTTCTCAACATTTTTAGAAGAGACTCAATGGGCAAATCCAGAGAAGGTGAGTGTCTAAGTGGGTGTTGCGATCGCTCGCCTCACTTCTCCAGCAGGAACTTCCTTTGCAGGTAAAATAAAACGCTGCCTGAGTAGTGTCTCAACAATGGGCTACCAACAGCGATTGAACGCGCAGAGAGACACTTTTTGTCAGAGCTAGAGCAACTGGGAGTCGTCTCTCCAGCACCCAAATCAAAGTAAATCAAGTAAATTGAGACAATATATTTTTGCAACTCTAAAACTGCATTGTTTTATCTGTAATTTATTAGCGGAATTTTATTAAATCTGATCTGTGGGCATACACAGAACCGAACCTGCGACAGAGAACCTTAATAGATATGCTCGATAGCATGAGGGGCAAATAGAGCTATTGAGGGCAATTTACTAATGAAAAGCTCAACAATGAACACGGCACAAGTTCCTCCAGTGACCCCTGCTTACAACGGGCGCGATCGCAACGCCTGGATTTTTGGCTGGACACCTCAACAAGAGCTGTGGAATGGGCGTTTAGCAATGATAGGTTTTGTGGCTTATCTTCTGTGGGACTGGGCTGGCTATAGTGTTCTGAGAGATGTGCTACACCTGATCCGCTAGAAGTTGACAATTTACTTGCTCAACCAATGACTCTCTAGTCAGAGCAAAGCCAGATCAGTTTGAGTTTGAAAAAAATTTAGAAGATTAATTTATCACCATGCAATCGTCTACACAACCATCAACTCCTTTTTCCTCAACCCGTCTTTGTGCATTAGGGCTGGGTCTCTTTTTCTTACTACTTGGTTTAGCTGGTTTTGTGCCTGGTTTCGTTGCTCCTCCAAGCTTTGTGCCAGCAGCAGGTTTTGGCTATCTGTTCGGCATTTTCCCAACTAATTATTTTCACAATGCAATTGGGATCTTAGTCGGTCTTTGGGGGCTTGCTGCATCAACCAGCCTCACTGGTTCGATCGTGTTTAACCGTATTTTTGCAGTTATCTATACGGTAAGTTCTGTTTTAGGGCTGTTGCCTCCTACAAATACCTTTTTTGGGACTCTCCCGCTGTTTGGCAACAATATTTGGCTAAATGCAATTGTTGCTGCGATCGCATTCTACTATGGCTATGTCAAACCAGGAGACATTAGTATGCTCAACACTCCCGGTACGCAGGCATCTGGTGTGCAGTCTCCCAGTCCACAGTCTGGTGTATAGTGCGGACATTTTTTCCAAGCAGTTGAGCGTGTAACAGTGCTGTTTTGGATAACATTCAAGTTGATCTCCTCGAAAGTCAAAGTAGCTCAATTTGGGCTGCTTTTTTTTGCTCACTTGTGATTTTCACAGGCAATATTTTGATCCGATCGCAGAGAACCAAACAACTCAGCAATATCGGCAAATCTGAACTGCTGCATTACTGTTACTTCAGGCTTTTTGGACGATTGAAAAGTTGAGCGATCGCCTCAACCAGTGTGTTGGGTTCTAACGGTTTTGTAATATGTGCCTGAAATCCTGCTTGAAACGCCCTTTGCTGGTCAAAGTCTCTGGCGTAAGCTGTTAGGGCGATCGCAGGAATTTGTCCACCTTTGCTTGCAGGGCGGGCACGAATTTGCTGCATTAGCATGTAGCCATCCATATTTGCCATGCCAACATCACTCACAATCACATCTGGAATAAATCGGTCGAGGCTACTTAATGCTTCCACACCAGACCTCACAGCTGTCACAATAGCGCCTTCTTGCTGGAGCAAAAAGGTCTGAAATTCACGCGTGTCATCATCGTCATCGACAACTAGGATTTGTAAGTTCCTTAGCGGAATCTCACGCGCTTGAGCTTCAGGAGGCGACGTTTTGGAGGTTGGTGTGACGACCTGTTGATTTAGGGGCAGTTGTACGGTAAAAGTAGCACCTTGATTTTCGCCTGGGCTTTCTACTTTGACCGTTCCACCATGCATTTCCACAATTTGTCGCACAATCGCTAGCCCCAAACCTAATCCACCAAATTTGCGAGTGGTAGTCGCATCAGCTTGCCGAAAATAGTCAAACACGTGTGGTAAAAAGTCAGCCGAAATACCTTTACCCGTATCCTTGACAGTAATTTGGGCATAGGGGCAAACTGACACTGGGGATATGGAAGTAGAAGTATCCACATTACACTGTTCTTGGTCATTTTCGCGTTTCCACCCATCTGGGTTTTCACTCTCGACCTGTTCTAACCGCACTTCCACTCGTCCACCATTCGGAGTGAACTTAATAGCGTTGGTGAGTAAGTTCCAGACAACTTGCTGCAAACGAGCTGCATCACCAGAAACAGGGGCAACTTGTGGGTCGAGATCAAGCAGGATTTGAATTTGTTTTGCTTCTGCCGCCAGACGAACCGTTTCGACTGCCGCAGAAATAACATACGTCAGACTGACTGGAGCCGCGGTTAAGGTCAGCTTACCCTGCATGATGCGAGAGATATCCAAAAGATCCTCAATCAGTTGAGTCTGTAACTTAGCATTACGCTCGATCGTAGCTAACGCCTCTGCTTGACGAACTGCATTGAGTTTGCCGCTTTGCAAAAGCCGAGTCCAGCCCAAAATTGGGTTTAAGGGCGATCGCAACTCATGCGACAACACGGCTAAAAATTCATCCTTGATGCGGTTGGCTCGTTCTGCTTCTGCTTGTGCAGTTTGGGCTTGTTGTAGAAGCTGCGATCGCTGTTCTTCTAGTTCTTGTTTGTCGTGGATGTCGATTGAAATCCCAAACCATTGAGTGATCTGACCTTGCTCATCTTTAAAGGGCATGGCTCGCAAAAGTTGCCAACGATAAGCTCCATCAGCCCGACGGAGGCGATATTCTGCTTCATAGGGAATGCCAGTTTGTACCGATTCCATCCAACGTTGATCAGCTTGCTCAACATCATCAGGATGAATAATAGTTTGCCAGTTTAGCTGAATCAACTGCTCCGATGGCAATCCAATATACTCACACATCTGCTGATTTACATAAGTTGTGTATCCCTCAGCGTCGGCTGTCCATACCAGTTGTGGAACCGCTTCAACCAGGTAGCGATAACGCTCCTCACTTTGACGTAAAGCAGCCTCTGCCTGTTTGCGATCAGTAACGTCTAGAACCAGGGATAGCACCGAGAACATTTGTCCTGACTGATCGCGCAGACTTGAGTTATACCACTCGCAGTGAATAACGTCACCTTGCTTTGTGTAATTACGGTTATACGAAAAGACACACGATTCTTCTCCAAGCATCAATCGATCCAGTACTCCTGAAACTTGCTGGCTATCTGGTTCAAAGACTAAATTAAAATCAGTCAACGCTCTACCTAACATTTCATTGGATTGCCAACCAAAAATCTGTTCGGCTGTCTTTGACCAGCGTGTTACTTGAAAGTTTCGATCCCACTCGATCACTGCCATTGGAGTATTTTCGACATGGAAGTTAAGTTTGTAGAGAGCTTGCCGAAGTGCTGCTTCAATTCGCTTGCGCTCACTTAAGTCCACATAAAAACAAATAATTTCTGCCTGCGGATCGTCAGAGTTTTGGAGTAAGGTTGAGCCAATCAGGACAGGAACACGAGTTCCATCCTTACGGATATATTCTTTCTCAAACGGGGTAGCAACTCCTTTCGCTCTCAGTTCTACTCCGGCTTTTTCATCAAGGTGTAAATATTCTGGTGGAGTAATATCAATCCATTGTACTTTGCCAGTTTCAATCTCTTCGCGGGTATAGCCAACCATGTTAGTAAAGTAATCATTGACATAGTGAATGCCCCCGCTAAAGTCCCCAAAAGCAACCCCAAACATATTCGATTCTACTAGATGTCGAAAACGGCGCTCACTATTACGCAGGGCTGCTTCTGCTTTCTTATTTTCAGTAATATCGACATAGGCTCCGATCACACCACGAACGTTGCCTGCCTCATTGACCAGCGGAACAGCTCGCCCATAGATATGCCGCACAACACCATCTTCAAAGACAAGTTCAGCTTCTTCAAGCGCCTCTCTGCCTGTGCGCCCTGCCCGTTGTAACGACAGTTCCTCTGCTGGAATATCTTGCCCATCTCGTTGCAGTTTAAACTTAATAGGATAGTTGTCATCACCAGGTGAATCAGTAGCGAAATCGCTAGGTGTGGCTCGCATCAGCTCGTAAGCGGCTTGATTCGCTATGATTTGTTGACACTCAGGATCATGGGCCAACCAGATTCCAACTGGAACTAATTCCATCAAAGTTTCGAGTTCTTCTGCTCGGATACGGGCGATCGCTTCACTTTCCTGCAATGCCACCTCAGCCTGCTTGCGATCGGTAATATCTACCGTACAGCCAACAATGCGAACGACTTGTCCCTGTTCATCGCGAATTAGGCAGGCTTGCTCCCACACATCAATCCAGTGCCCATCTTGATGCCGAACCCGATACTCTGAGTCATAAATTTGCTTCGAGCTTGATAATAGCTCTGTGGCTTGTGACTCTAACCGGGGCAGATCATCCGGATGAATCTGCTCACGCCACCAGTTTGCACTGGAGGGCACGTCTTCCGGTCGGAAACCGACAATGTCGTACAACCGCTCAGAACGATACGTCTCGCCTGTGCGCAAGTTCCAATCAAAAATTAGCCCGTTCACAGCCTGGGTAATGAAGTGAAACCGCTCTTCACTGTCTCGCAATTTTGCTTCCGTTTGTTTGCGCTCAGTGATGTCTTGCACGATCGCCATTACGCGCAACGGTTGTCCGGCTGCATCGTGGATCAGATTGGTAGTTGCAAGCACCCATATACTACTGCCATCTTTACGTAGATAGCGTTTTTCTGATTGGCTGCTCGTCGTTGTTCCCTGAAATAGATTGGTGAAATGTTGGCGATCGAGATCGCGGTCACTGGGATGATTAATATCGTCAACGGTCAGCGTCAGGAGTTCAGCTTCTGTATAACCAGTCATGCGGCAAAATGCGGCGTTGACCTGTAAAAAACATCGTGTGTAAGCATCCACCTGAGCCATACCCACACTGGTCAGATTGAACATTGCCCGAAAATCGGCCTCACTCTCTTGCAATACCGCTTCTGTCGGTTTGCGCCCAGTTTCGGCAGACTGACCTTCAGTTGAAATATTATCGGTGGTATTGGAGTTCATCATTGCGGGACAAAGTAACAGCTCTCAGGGACAGAGGCTAACCATCGATTGATCCGCAGCTACTTTTTTGCAGCCGAGCCATCTCAGAAAGCAACATGACAAGAATTTTTTGTAAAAACTCCCCTTCTGATCGTCTGGAATTCGACGGAATCAACAATCTACCTGAAGAGTGAACTTTAGATCTGGTTACGAAAATCAAGCTAACTCCTATCAATTCATTGCACTCAAGTTCAACGATGCAACAAATCTTGTGAAGAACACATTGAAAAGAACGTCTAGAGCGCCTGAAAGTTACACACGCTCCCAGACTAACTCAAAAGCCGTTGCAACACCGTTCACAACCGTTTCAGGTGTGCTGAGGGTGACACGATCGCCCGTGATGGTGAACGTACGAGTCAAGGTTGTGCCAACACGATTGGGAATAGATGCCAGTGTTAGATGATGGCTAACCGTACTGCCTTGAATGGTATACGTGCCAGCATAGGCACTAAAGCTTGTAAAGGCTTGAGCTAACTCTTCTAGAGGAACGGCACTCATTTCTCCGCTGAGTGGCGACTGAATTGCCTGACTGAGCGGGGGGCGATCGCTTTGAGCAAACATCACCATCATGTAGCCTGCTTCTGTGTAAGTAATGTACCCGTTTGGACTCACGCCGTAAACTTCTGAATTGATCCTGCCATCCCCATGAATCGCGGTTGCAGATATCAGTTTCCAGGTACCAACCAGCGGATTCTTTGGGCTTGCCAGCGTAGACATAGACTTGAGCAGAGGTGTGATTTTGGCAGGAGATAGTTTCAGATAAGTGAAGCGTTATTGATCTCTTCTAACGGCGCGATCGCACTTTATTTCTGGTCACGAAAAAATCGGCTTCACCACTGGAAGGTACTTGAGGAGCGATTATAGGCACACAACGCTTGCCAATCTATTGAATCCATCTGTTGCAGAATTTAATTCATCTAATGAAAGTAAAACTGTATCTATCTAAAGTATGAGGTGTCTGCTCGCACTTATAGGGAAAAATGAATGGAATAGTAATTCTTTCACCGTGATTTTTCACCTTACTGTTTGTGTGTGCCTCCCAGACTTTCCGCATCCTTGTTGTAGACGACCTGACTGACAACTTATTTCTGCTACAGACCATTTTAGAGGCAGAGGGGTATGAAGTCGATACGGCAGACAATGGTAACTTGGCACTATCAAAAATAGCCAATTCGCCACCTGACTTGATTTTAATGGATGTCATGATGCCCGATATGAGCGGTTATGATGTGACGAAACAGATCAGACAAAATCACAACATTCCTTTCATTCCGATTTTGCTTGTCACAGCTCATGAAGATGCGAATGATGTGCAGGGGTTGGCTTTAGGAGCAAATGATTTTATCCGTAAACCGATTGAGTTTGATACATTGTTGTCAAGAATTGAAGCATTTTTGCAGTTTAAATGAGGGTTTTGCCGTCTTAATTCTTTAAGATTCATTAACCGTCTCATCCAAGTTAACAGCCAGATCAGTCAGGCAATTCAATTAAGCTTTTAGCTCAGCTTCTGCTAAAACAATCGTTGTCTCATACCCAACTCTTCCAAAAACGGGTTCTGGCCCCATTTCCATCTTGACCTGATAGAGCCAAGCACCTTCCTTAAATTCATACCCTTGAACGGTACCTTCTCCACCGATAAAGCAGACATTCTGCCCTTTATGAAATCGCGGTAAGTGAATTACAGACAGATACATCCTGAATGCTCCTTTAAGATAAGCTCCATCGCTAACCTTGTACTGTAGAAAAGCGTTGCAATATCTCTATCAGGAGGTTCAAAATTGCGCGAGGGCTTGTCCATCTCCCGTAGTAGTTGGGGCAAATCATTCAGGGTGAAATTGTAGGCATGCGGGTAAAAAAGTTACAGAATAAGGAAAGATCCGCTTCCTGAGTTCAAAAACTGATGATAGGCATTAACCGAAATAATCTGGGTTATGGTGCAGCAGCATTTGCTGTTGTTATCGCACTACTGATCGTCTTTCCAGAGGGGTGGCACTCTTTACTCAGCGTGAATGGGTTTATTCCCCACGGGCACTGTTATCTGTGGAGACCTGGTCTGGTCTGGCTGCATGTGATCTCAGACTCACTGATTGCCCTGGCTTATGTCGTTATCTCAGGAACGCTAGCCTATCTGGTTAACAAAACGCGTCAGGAAATTCCTTTCCATTGGATGTTTTTGGCATTTGGCACTTTTATTGTTGCCTGTGGTAGCACTCACTTCATGGCAATATGGACGCTGTGGCACCCAACTTACTGGCTTTCAGGCGCTTTAAAGGTAATCACGGCGATCGCCTCCGTAACTACCGCTACTATTCTGCCATTTCTGGTGCCTAAAGCATTAGACCTGGTTGAGTCGGCGAAGCTTTCAGAAGAGCGGCGATCGCACTTAGAAACGGCTAATCGTCAGTTAGAAGCGTTGAACAGGCAACTAAAAGAAGTCGATCAGCTGAAAACTCAATTTTTTGCGAATGTCAGTCACGAATTACGAACACCACTTGCTTTGATCTTGGGGCCAGTTGAGAAATTACTTAAAGACGACGAACTCAGTCCTACTCATCACTATGATTTAACAATTGTTGATCGGAACGCTCGTCTATTGCTGAAGCAGGTCAACGATTTGCTGGATGTCTCAAAACTGGAAGCCGGACAGATGGGACTCACCTACACACAAATTGACCTGGCTCACCTGCTGCGTCTGACTGCGGCTAACTTTGATGGTTTAGCCCAAGAAAAGCAAGTCACTTTTTCCGTCAAGACACCTGAGTCTTTATCTGCTCAACTTGATGCAGCAAAAGTTCAGCGTATTCTTTTGAATTTAATTTCAAACGCATTTAAATTTACCCCCAATGGTGGACAGATAGAAGTCAAACTAGAATCAATTGAAAAACAGTCAGAGGTTTTAAACCATGAGCTTATAGAAACAGGAAACCATCCTCATTCGTTGTCTGACATTCCATCTCTTGCGACACCACAAGCGTATGCCAAAATTACGGTCAACGATTCGGGTAAAGGAATTGCTCCTGAGTTTTTACCTTATATTTTTGAGCGGTTTAGTCAGGGTGAAGGTAGTACAACACGGCGTTTTGGTGGCACGGGGCTGGGCTTGGCGATCGCGAAGGAATTTATTGATTTGCAAGATGGCACCATTTGCGTCAGCAATCGGGCTGATGGTGGCGCACAGTTTACGGTTGAGTTACCGTTGACAGCACCCACTGGTGTTTTGATCAGTGCAGGCACAGCTGAACTGTCAGAGACAAAAGAAATTGCGGCCTTGCTGTTAGAAGAGTTACGCACGGTGACGCAAAATACTCAAACTAACCCGCAGGATACCGCTGGCAAGCCTTTGGTGCTAGTCGTTGAAGATAACCCAGAGATGAGTCAATTTATCACGTCAATGCTTGCGGCAGAGTATCGCACAGCTACCGCTGCGAATGGGCGGGAGGGGCTAGAGCAGGCGATCTCGCTCAAACCAGATTTAATCTTGAGTGACGTAATGATGCCCTATCTTAGCGGTGATCAGTTTGTCCAACAATTGCGTACCCATACCGAACTAGCAACAACCCCGCTTGTGATGTTAACGGCTAAAACGGATGACGACCTGCGAGTGCAACTGTTGCGGCAAGGGGCACAAGACTATTTGATGAAGCCGTTTTCGGTTGAAGAGTTGCAGGCACGCGTTGAAAACTTGATTGCCATTAAGCGTGTGCGAGATCGACTACAACAAGAACTGGCTAGTCAAAATCACGACTTAGAGGCATTAGTCGAAGAGGTGAGTTTGCGCCGACGTGAGCTGCAAATTGCCTTAAGTGAGCTGAAGCGTCAGGCTGAAGAGCTAGAACAAGCGAACCGACTAAAAGATGAGTTTTTGGCGATCGTTTCCCACGAGCTGCGCACCCCGCTAAATTCCATTTTGGGATGGGCCGAGGCTTTACAAACTCGCAAGTTTGATGAATCGACAACAGCACGAGCCTTAGAGACAATTGAGCGGAATGCTCGGCTACAGACTCAACTAATTGAGAATCTGTTGGATATTTCGCGCTTGTTACGGGGCAAGCTGCAACTGAAGAAGTACCCGGTCAACTTATATTCAGTGATTGAAGCCGCGATTCAAACGGTGGAACCTCAAGCAACGGCTAAAATGATTCAACTCTGTCCGCACTTAGATGAATCAATTCCTTCCGTTTTGGGCGATCGCGAGCGGCTGCAACAGGTGATGGAAAGTTTGCTCTCTAATGCGGTCAAATTCACTCCTGAAGGGGGTACGGTTGAAATTCACCTAAAGCAACAGCAGGGAGAAGCAACGGTTCAAATCAACGATACAGGACAGGGCATTCGAGCAGAAATGCTACCCCATGTGTTTGATTACTTTCGGCAAGCAGATAGTTCAACAACACGCAGGCACGGGGGGTTAGGGCTAGGGTTGGCGATCGCGCGACCGTTAGTCGAGCTGCATGATGGCAACATTCAGGTTGAAAGTCCGGGTGAAGGCTTAGGGACAACCTTTACCGTTCATCTACCGTTACCAACAACCTACACTCCACCAATGTACATTCATTAATAGTTGCAACTGAACACGCTTCAGTCCATATATTTTTCCACGTTTTAGAATCCATCGCATACATCAACTGCTATACCTGAAGACTCTCAAAATGCAGAGATTTACAGGTAAATGTTATCCCATTGGGGGGTTAATACGAAACCCCGATCACAGACCGTTCTACACCTGGAATTTTATTTATTTACAGGTTCCGTATTTGTTTGCGGATCCCTCTATGAAAGTAACTAAAACAGAACAATCGAAATTGAGCATCAAGCAGGGTAAAGACTGGCTGCTGAAAACGGGGGCGATCGCAGACTAAAGTTAAATTAGCTGGGGAAATATAACGGTACTGGAAAAGCCAGGACGGAGGCAGGGGGAAACTCCTTACAGGGAATGCAGCTTCCACAGTCGCTTGTATCAATCTTTATGCGTAACGTCAGCAATAAATTGTGTTGTTTCTTACGGCTAGTATTAATCGCTTTCTGCTGAAATTTCAATCTGTAGGTAGATTTATGATTTCATCGAATAACCGATGATCGTCAGGGGAATATTTACAACAGTTCACCCAACGTTGGTTTTCTGAAGTAGCTAAAGCTAGAAGTAACTGTAGCGCTGGATCACCGCTAGTCTGTAGATTGATTCGGGAGCTGTACCTGTGACCTGTGAACTAAATTCTACTAGCTCTGCAGCTATCTTTGCTGGTAATAGCAAAATGGCGCTGCTAATGCGCTCATTCGACTGGTCACAAACTCTCTTAGGCCCTCTGCCTGAGTGGTCACAGAGCTTCAAGGCAACGGTCAATATTTTGATCAATTCTTACTCCCCTATGTTTATCTGGTGGGGGCGTGAGTGTGTCAATCTCTATAACGATGCGGCTTGTTTCATGCTAGGTGCAAGCCAGCATCCCCATTGTTTGGGACAGCCTGCTAAAACCTGCTGGACAGATGCCTGGGATGTAATTGGCCCCTTGGTTGACAGTATTTTTGAGACAGGTCAGCCAACATGCGCTAAAAATTTACCCGTCATGGTGGAGCGCAACGGCTACATTGAGGAACTGTATTTTACCTTCTCTTATAGTCCGATATGCGACGAAAAGGGGGGCATTAGTGGAATCTTTTGTACAGTCAATGAAACCACCCAGCAGGTGATTGGAGAACGTTGGCTACAGACACTCAGAGCATTAACGAACACTGTATCCGCTCAAACCGTTGAAGAAGCATGTCACCTGGCGATACGATCGCTAGAAAGGAATCATTACGATCTTCCCTTTGCTTTGCTCTACCGAGTTGAAGCGGATCCGAATCAGGCTCGTTTGGTAAGCACAACGAGCAATATTGAAGCAAGCGCGATCGCGTGCCTGCAACAGGTAGATTTAACCAAGCAAACTGATCCCTGGAATTTGGCGCGTGTGCATCAAACTCGTAAACCAGAACGAGTAGGAGATTTAGCCACACGTCTTGGAGAGCTACCCGGTGGTGCGTGGCCTGAACCTGCGCAAACGGCTTTGGTGCTGCCTCTCAGTTGCCATGAGACACAGCCACTAATCGGATTTTTAGTGGTAGGGGTTAGCCCTCGGCAAGTTTTAGATGATGCGTACCACGGATTTATTGAACTTGCTGCGAGCCATGTGGAAGCAGCGATCGCGAACACTCAGTTGGCACATCAGGAAAGAAAATACTCTGAAATAGCCGTTGACTGCGATCTCGTTCAAAAAACTTGCCTGAGTAATGAACACCAGCAGTTTCGGACATCCTTATCGAAGGATTCTGAAAGTGATCGTCATCGGATTGAAGTCGAACTGCAACAGAGTCAATCCTTACTTCAAAACATTATTGATAACGCCACAATTTTGGTATACCTGAGATCTTGCAGCATTCTCAATAAGCCGATTCTAAGCGAGGTTTGAGGTCAATATCGAACCCAAAATGAGCCGCAATATCAGCGTGAGATTGGATGCGTTTGAGTAACTGAAACCAGA
>Ga0073934_10008991_pt1 | contig 13021 bp, 11 predicted proteins | sample LarsenN4metaG_FD_76834 | JGI IMG/M metagenome (GOLD analysis project Ga0073934, IMG submission 76834) | Hot spring sediment bacterial and archeal communities from British Columbia, Canada, to study Microbial Dark Matter (Phase II) - Larsen... ...
AGCGCGTTGTTGTGCGTCATGTCATACCGGGGCCGCCCACCCTCGCTCGTCCAACTGAAGCGGTTTCATCGGTTAGCTCTATTCCCAAGTAACTGAGATATGCCTGCGGTTTACCACGCTCGACAGGCCGAAGAAGGGTATAGGCCTGAAATCCGTACTCATTTGCTATTGCTAGCTGCTCATCGCCGCCTATCGAGGGAAAGGAACTGTCGGCGATTAGCTGCTGGACAACACGGCGCGGTGCCCTTTGTAAGCCGTTGTCCGCGGCCATAGCATCGCAAAGCAAGGGCACGACGCGATCTTTGTAGCTGCCTAGATACGAGAACGCTCCAGCCTCCAGAGGACTCACATTGCTTCGGGCCATTTCCCAGGTGCCGCTCGAATCGTTTGGGTGAAAGTGCCAAATCTGCAGAGATCGTCTCACGTGACACCAGCCGAATAGAGAAGCTTCAAAGAGTGCTCCGGCTGCGACGCGAACTTTAAATGCATCAAACGTTCTACATAGGAATCTGAAGACAAAGGTCGCCACATCCTCCATCGACGGAATGTACCGCTCGGTAGATATTAGCGTCGTCAGTAGCGGGGCGATCGCCAGATAGGCGTTCTGCCCCATTAAGGTGCTTCCCGCGAAGCAGTACCCGAAGGAATGTGCAAAGTAGATATCCGAAAAGAACTTGTCCTCACCGACTCCGCGGCATACAACTGGCAATCCAAGAAGTTTTGCGCCGTCTTCAATCAGGGGCTCGCCCTCGGCGCGACTGATACGCGAATCGCTAGTGACCCACACAGCTGGGCGTCCTGGCACTTCGTAGTTCGGCCACACAACGACGCTTGTCATTTATGACGCACAACTATGTTTAGGCCGATCCGCATAAGCGCGGCACCTGCTAATTTCTGTCTGGACTAAAATAGTCCCGCAATCCCGGTGGCGATCTTTTCTTGTACGATGGGGGTGGCTTCGGGGATGTCTAAGCTTTTTTGCCGCACGTGGCCGACCATTCTCATCTGTTGTACCTTCGCCAGAGGACTGTCGCCCTTCCGATCGGCGGCTGTCCCCGTCATGCCGACCGGTTGACCAATCGCTTTGCCCATTTTTCGGTCGGTAATTTGGACATCCGCGACGCACAGGTACGTCACGCCATCCTCTTTGGGCGGTGGCTGCATGCCTGGGAAACCGGACATGCCCCCAAATCCTGCTCGTCCACCGCTCATAGCCATGGCCTGCCTCATCATGGCGCTCATGTCCGGCATGCCGGCCATGCCCGACTCGTCACCTGTAGCACCGACCGAATGCATCGGAGCGCCTCCGCTACTGATGCCCGCGCCGGGTCCGGCTTTGGCCACGCCCTCCGGGGTTACGCCATCGGCCGCTTTGTGGCAATAGATCACCTTGGCCTGTATCCAGTAGTTCGCCTGTTCCGGATCTTGAACCAGTTGATATCCCTTTGCCGTGAGCTTGGTATTCACTTCGTTCAACGTCACCTGCTGGTTTTCTGAGGCATTCCTGAGTTGGGTATACACGGTGCGATTGGTGTTTGGATCCAAGAAGATCGTGTTGCTGTTCATGAGGCCGGAACGAATGACGTTGGAACAGCCGCTTATGAGGCCGCCTAATAGTAGGAATAGAACGAGCGGCCTCGTGAAACGTGAGGCGTGAGGCGTGAAGCGAACGGATAAGGGTGTCATCAGAAATTACCGGCCACAGCAGCGCTCAGTTTCTGTTGTAACAGGGGCGTCGCTTCGGCCTCGTCCAATTTCTTTTGATGCACGTCGGCAGCGAGCCTGGTCTGGTAGATGCCTGACTCCTGCCCCGTTCCCGTTTTCATCCCGCTGGGAAGTTGTCCGGTCTTTTGTTCGGTGATCTGGACGTCCGCGACGCAGGCATAGTTCACGTCGTCCGGCATTTTAGGCGTCGATTGGGACGAACCGATCAAGTCACTGATGCCTTGGATTGCGCTCAGCCCCATTGAGGCAGCCGCGCCGCCCATCGCTCCGTATGGTCCCGCCATGCTGGCCATACTGGAGAGCCCTTGCAACGCGCCCAACGTCGTATTAAACGCAGACCCGTAGCCGCTCGCCACCATCGCCTCGACCGGCATCTCCGGCTTCGTGATATTGCAGTAGACAATGTTCGCCAGCACGACGTAATGCGCGCGGTCCGGATCGTTCACCACCTGATATCCCTTGGCGCTCAACCGGGCACCCAGATCGTGAAGCGAGACTTCTTGATTGTCCGAGGAGTTTCGGGCCTGGATGAAGACGGTTTTCTGGGTACTCGGGGGCAGGAAGAAGTTGTTACTGCTGATGAGATCGGTGTCTTTGATATTGCCGGCGTAGGCAGTGAGCGGAAGGGCGATCAGGAGAGGCCAGGCCAGGTATCGCATGGACACCTCACGTTCGAAATCGGCCAAATTGTACGCATAGTCGGTTTGAATAGCAACGGTCAAGCAGCCCTGAAATAGAAGGTTTTCGCTTCGGACAGGCTTGAAGAATCTCACTCCGTGGGCTAGCATGGCGGCCACTTTAGCTGTCTCGGCTGTCCTCGCAGGGAGGGCGATCGATGCAAGTTCGCATTGTTCTCGTCTTCCTCATCCCGTTCATGATGGCGAGTTGCGGTGGCGGGGATAAACATCTCCCGTCTGCAAACCCGCCAGAGTACGATCCGAAAAAGGTCTATACAACACCGGCTGCCCCGTCCAGTACGCCATCAACGCCGATCAAGCCGATTCAACCCACTGAATTCGAAAGGCTCCGATCCAAGCTCGATTCGTTTGAAACGGGTCAGAAAGCAAGGGGCGAGGGGAAGAAGGTCCCATTCGATCCGAAGTCACTCCAGCTGTTCAAGGGAGCGACCAGCCCCTGTGAGGCCCTGTCGAGGGTGGCGCAAGGATTGGGAAGCACGCAGATCTTTGCGGGAAACGAAGGAGCGGCGTTGAAGAAGGCCCTCGGGCCGGAGGCCGATGGTATCGCGAGGCGAATGGATGAGCACGTGGCAGAAGGATTGAAACGTTCGCTCGGCCCCGCAGGAGCAAATTGTCCGATTTTGGTACGGCCACAGAAGAAGATTGACTTCTCGCAGGCTCCGCGCCTGGTTCTCACTCGTGCATCTTCGAGCCGGCCTCTTCTCTTCGCTCAAACTACTGTGCCTGACATGTCGCACAATGACTACGAGGTGCAAAAGAGCTCCAACAGAGAAAATCCTCCTTCCGGCTGGGTAGGCTACAAGTCGATGGAGACCATGACGCGGATCGGCAAGAAGCCGCACACGGAAGGCATTCGAGAACAGTATGAAATGATCATTGCGCCCAAGGCGCAGCGGTGCCCTGATCCGGACGGGATGGTAGATGGGACATTTGAGTGGTCCTTCGTGATGTATCAGGCCACCACCGGACCGGACGGGGCGACGCGGGGAGTGCTCTATCGCCGGCACGTTGCAGCCGAACTCAAAGGGAAGGTCGGCGATGATGCCAAGGTCCAGCATGTGGATTTCGACGCCACCGTCACCCTTCAACATATCGGCACCGAGCTTGCGCTCTACTCCCACACATACGGCAGCAGAGGCCGATTCACGATCGATCAGCGGATGATGGGGGTTCCCCAAGAATTCAGGAATATCACGGTATCGGACTTCTCGGCAGGAGAGGCAGAAGCGAAAGATGCAGACGTCGTTGCCAATCTCACTCTTATCGTGGCGTATTTTCCCGGTCTCATCTATTTTGAGGCGCAAACCGAATGGAACAAGCCCAACACCTGCGTCGAGATCCGGTTCACACCGGCTACCAAGACAAAAAGGTTTGTTCCTAACGAATCGACTCCGGTAAAGACGGAGCTGCGAACCAAGAAGGAACAAGCGCTCGTTCCGGCCAAATTCAAAGAGGCGAAAGAGCGGCCCAGGGAAGGCAATGGCACCGTGTCGCCGAGGGAGGCAGAGTCACGACTAGAGGCTCCTGTCACGCTCATCTACCGGGCCCCGGCTACACGCGTGAAACACAGCGGATTTTGGATTGGGGCTGTGTCAAGGGCGGGAGTTGCGGAAGCGATTGACGGCGAATGGGAACTGGCGGATGGGGGCTTGCGGCTCCGGATTGCCAATCGTATTCAGGCCGATCCGCAATCCAACAAGTCGAAGATGGGAATGGCGCAATTCGACGGAGCGGTACAGTTCGACATACCTTTAGAGCAATTCGCAGAGGGTTGGTTTCGTGGTGAAGTCAATGTGGTTCGTCCCATGGTAGTTCGCCATGTGAGGCCGGCTGCGAATCCCTGCTCCGGCACAGGCTCTCAAACCGAACACTGGATCGTGGCGGCGCATGTCGATCCGAAGACTGAGTCGATGGCGGTTCGATTCGGATTCACCACGTCGAATGAGCAAGCGTCTTGGACATGCAGGGGGCCTGCGGGCACTTTCACGGACGAGCTCTACGTCGATCTCTTCGGGATTTTGGAATCGGTCAACATGCCGACGAAAACCGGGATAAAGAAGGACTTCAACGCCAGAAATCATGAGTTTTTGGAATGGCTCAGCGTGGAAGTGGTGGAAGGTCTTGATTAATACTGAGAGGTGTCGGTCTATGGAAACAGTGTGGTTGCCTGACCGTCTGCTAATTTGTGGTGTTGTCGCACTGATCTGCTACGGTTGTAGCGGCGGAGACAAGCACCTGCCTACCTCGAATCCACCGGAGTACGATCCCCAAAAAGTCTATACGGCACCGACGACGCCACCCAGAGCGTCATCCACGACGATCACGCCGCCTCAACCCACAGAACTCGAACGGCTCCGGTCCCAGCTCGACTCACTCGAAGCGGGTGCACAAGCAAAGGGCGAGGGGAAGAAGGTACCGTTCGATTCGAGCTTGTTCCAACTCCTCAAGGGAGTTCGTAGCCCCTGCGAGACCTTGTCGAAACTGGCACAAGGGCTCGGTAACACACAGCTCTTTGAAGGAAAAGAAGGTGCGGCGTTGAAGAAGGCCTTAGGCCCGGATGCGGAAGGCATCGCGCGTCGAATGGATGAGCAAGTGGTGGAGAGTCTGAAACGTTCGCTCGGCCCCGCCGCGGCGGATTGTCCGATTTCGGTACGACCGCGGAAGAGCAGCGGGTTCATTGATCAATCTCAATCACCGCGCCTCGTGCTGACGCACACTGCCTCCAGCCAACCGTTCCTCTTGGCGCAAGCGACGATCCCTGATAGGTCGCAGAATGATTACGATGTAATCGATCCACAACCGATGCGCATAGAAAATGCGCCTTCAGGCTGGGTTGGTTACACGCAAACGGACACCATGACGCGAATCGGCAGAGAGGACCGGCCGACGAAAGGCATTCGAGAAGACTATGAAATGGTCGTGGTCCCCAAGGTGAAGCAGTGTCCTCATCTGGAGGGGCCTGAGCTGAAGGGGATGGTGGATGGGACATTTGCGTGGTCCCTCATGATGTTTCGGGCGACACCGGGACCGCAGTCCGTGCTCTATCGTCGAAAAATCCAGGCCACGCTCAAGGGGGAGGTCGGCGATGATGCCCAGTTGATCAACAGAGCCGTGAAATATGACGCCACCATCACGATTCAACATATCGGCACGGAACTTCCGTATTATTCAAACTCAGTGAGAATCCAAGGCGAATTCACGATCGATCAGCAGGGAATTCCTCAAGGGTTCAAGGTCATCGAAGTGTCTGATTTTTCGTCAGGAGAGGCGACAGCGAAAGACGCAAGCCTCATGGTTAATATCGCTCTTATCGCAGCGTGGTTCTCAGGTCCAGAGTATGCCCGCGCCCAAACCATATGGAACAATCCCAACACTTGCGTAGAGATCATCTTCACGCCGGCGACCAAGACGAAAAAGTTTGTTCCAAGCGAATCGACTCCGGTGAAGACGAAATTGCGCACCAAGGAGGGATCGAAAGTCGTTCCCGCGGCGTTCAAGGAGGCGAAAGAGCGGCCGCGGGAAGGGAATGGCAACGTAACCCCGAGGGAAGAGAAATCTGAACGCGACAGGCCCGCCACGTTTACCTATCGAGCACCGGGCACGCGGGTCCCACATAGTGGGTTTCGGGTGAAGGCCGTTTCCCGTGCAGGAGTGGCGGAAGAGAAGGATGGAGAATGGGAGTTAGCCCCTTCTGCGTACGTCCTTGAATTCAAGTCGCACATCGTCCAGGAGCCGATGAATTTTGCGCATCCGCAATTCGGCATGCAAATGAGTTCGAATGGATTCGATGCTCATGTTCAAGCGACCGTCCCGCTTCGGCGCAGGGACGATGGGGAATGGGTCGGGGAAGGCGTGATGCAGTACGCCACTCGCACCACGACTCTGCCGGCTCAATGCGAGATCCGCATCCAGGGCACCGGCACGACTACCTTCCATGTGAACGGAGGCTCGATTACCCTGGCCCCAGATCCGTTCGCTGTGAAACTGATTATTCTTCCAGGGCAAACAGAGGAAGTGGCAGAGACACACTGTACGAGCGGCAATACGCCCCAAAAACTAAAGGAGCTGTTTGCATCACAGGGTGTCCAAGGCGGTGAAGCCCATAACGTGTCAAAGGGTGGAGGATGGCGCGCGGCCTTCAACTTCACGCGCTTCAGGACATTCATCTGGACTCCGGGTAGGCAAGGCTACGAGATCGGAGGCTGGACGCCGGTGCACGATTCCGATGTCATTGCGAAGAAGACGATCAGAGTCAATTGCAGCATAGGGATGCAGACGTGCCGGGAAGAGACGGAGTTGACTCTGAAACTGGCGGATGAGCCTGGTGCAAGCGTAGCCCCGCCGAGATAGATCGCGTCCAGCGCTCAAAGGACAGTCCTGGACGTTGGGGCGAAGCCGATACGTATGGTACGTCGGCGATCGAGCACGTATTCCGACGAGGGACCGCGTGAAGACTAGAGTTCTCTATGTTCTGATCATTCTCTTCCTCAATCATGGCTGCGGCGGAGGGGATAAGCACCTGCCGTCCTCGAATCCGCCCGAGTACGATCCGAACAGAGTCTACTCGATACCAGCTGAACCGTCTCGTGAGCGGCGAACGGTTTCACAAGCACCGCGGGCTCAGACTGTTCCCGAACTACCACCACCGGCACCGCCTAAGCCAGTTGCTGAGCCAACGCTCTCTTCGTCGCCATCTCGACCGACACTTCCCGCGGACCTGGCGAAGAGGATTCTGAAGGGTGGGCCGGAGGGTCGTCGCGCACTCGTGGAGGCGGTGACGGCTTCAGGGTTTGCAGTGCTGGACTCCCCGCGCCGGACGGTAGTCGGTATTCCGTCAAAACCGGAAATGGGAATTCCGCTTGAAGACTGGGAAGTCACAATTCTCGCACGCGCGGCGGCGGATCAGCTGACTGTACCGTTTGGGGAGCTCGAAGCCGACGTTGCCCTTGCCGTCAAGGATGAACGCGCCGGGCACCTGATTACGACAATGTTGCTGGACGAAATCAGGTCAGGAGTCAACGATTCTACTCCCACGGTTCGGACATGGGCCAGCTTGATCGTCGAACTGGGGCGACAGTCTGCAGCGCCCTATGACCTCCTGAGCATGAAAGACTTTACGGAAGTTCATCTGAATGGTCTCCAGCAAGTTTTGATGCTCAAACATCTCTCCGCGGAGTTTTTTTCCCTGGGGATCCAGCGCGCAACCGACCGCGCACTCAGCCACTTGAGCGTTCCAACGCGGAATGGATCTGAAAGGCTGTATCTCGTGGCTGAGACTGGCGGGATCGCCCGGCGAGTCTCTAGCCTTAATACGGGAGCCCCCCCTTGCGGCGGCTTCGGGACGGACGAAGGAAATCGAACTTCGAAGTCAGCAAGCGGATGGGGTTGGGGCTTGAAGTTTGCCTTCGGACCGCTAAGAAATCTGGCGGAAGAGATCGGCCTCATGGAGGCCTATCGAGAGCTGAGCCGAACTACCGATCTACGCTCGATTTATCATAAGCGAGAGTTGATCAGTTCAGACAAAGTAACCAATGCAGAGTTAAACAAGTTTGTGAACACCCTATCGAAGCTTCACAATCTTGCCACCACGCTCCTCTCGCTCGCCGAACTGACCGCCGTCATGAACGCCGTGACGATCGACATCACCATGGACCCACCTCCACCGTTGGAGCGGACGAAGACCAGACAACCGGGCCAGTACGCGAAACTAACGGCGGCATTGTCATTCGATATAGGCAAGCTCGATTTACCTAAGCAACTCGATCTTCACTGTGCCGGATTGTTCTTCATGGGGCTCGGTCTGGATTTCTCCATGCCGGAAAACGGGCCGATCAAGGGAGCTGATGTGGAATGGACGCTGGTGAAGGGCGGGTTGAAGATGGATGCGAAGGCCGGCCATAAAGTTACTGAGGCCATCGTGGAGCTGGAAAATCCAGGCCGGCGCATTCAGGATGCAGGGGTGGGCTTCGGTGATGTCAAAAAATCCGTCCGGACGAACGAGAACGGCGTTGCCAAAGTCGGCATCCATGGGGCACCTCAAAAGCGCGAGCTGGGCCGGGATCCTCAACCCATCATGAAAGAAGCCATCGTTCGTGCCAGCGTGCAGTTGAAGCCAGCGGACATTTTGAGAGATCTCACTGCTGCCTTGAAAGGGCCGTGGGCACTACCCGCCGAAGTCCTCTATCGCAGCCATCTCTTGGGAAAGAACTACAGGTTCGAAGTCAGGGATTGGACGCCGTCGTATGTCTTGAAATTCGACTCCACCATTACGGCCACCATGCCGAGCGGGCAGGGTCATAGTCTGGCGGATTCTAAGTCGACGGTACATGCCACCGTCTCGCTGACATTTATAGAGGGCCGCGGATGGGTCGGAGAGGGAATGATGGACTTTGAGACCGTGCCGATGAATCCACCGGCAAAATGCTTGACTCGGGTGTATGGAAAGGGGATGACAACCTTTCATGTAACCAGGGGGTCGATCAGCAAAGACGATGAGCCGTTCGCCGTGACACTGTATATCAAACCCGGGGAGACTCAGGACATCTCGGAACTTAATTGCGGATACATGCAGGACAAATCTCCGATGGCATTCTGGAATACCAACTTCTATTTTTCTCGGATGCAAACATTCAACTTCAATACGGGGGAGTACGAAATCGCGGGTTGGACTCCGGTGCTCGACTCGGATACGGTCGCCAAAAAGACCATCAGGGCGAACTGCAGTCTGCCAGCCCGCCGATGCCAGGAAGAGACGACGCTGATCTTAAAACTGGCGGATGAGCCGGCTGCAGACGCATCCCCAGCGAGATAGATCGCGTCCAGAGTTGCCGGAAGATTTCTAGAGGTTGGACAGAAGGCTAATACATAGGAGACGGCGTTGACCGTGCACCTGTTTAGAACGGGAACTGCGTCCGGTCGCTTACCCTCAGACCTTCTTCCCTCACCACTCTCAGCAGCGATCAGACCACCGTGCCCATACGAGTCTCGTCGACGAAGGTCTCGGTGGCATCGTCGATCGCCCGACCCTGGCGGCCTTTCGGAGGCAGGATAAACAGCTGTTTCGGGTCGATCTTGTCTTTTTTCTCCGGCGGCGGCGCCATTTGGTAGACCACCGGCCGGCGGTGATCGGCCAATTGCAGCTCAGGATTGTAGACGCTGTTGAACTTCCACAGCATCTTGATGAAGTTGGTCTGTCCCCGCATCAAATGCCCGGCTGCAATCTTGGCCGTGCCCTTGAGCGCAGCCCAGCCCAGATGCTTTTTATTGAGGACTTGCTGCGTCTTGACCAGTTCCGCGTAAAACTCAGGAAGCGGCAGTTTGGTCGGCATCACGGCATGCTGAATGTCAAACAGGCGGTAATCCCTCGTGTGCAGCTTGCGAGATTCCGTGACCCAACTCTCAGTGCCTGGATACGGCGTGTTGACGCTGATATTGACGATCTCCGGGATTTCCAAGCACCACTGCCGCACCACTTCGAACCGTTCCCGATCCCAGTCCGGATCGGCGATCAAATTGATGGCGACGGTAATGCCAAGAGACCTGGCAAATTCTAGCGCCTCGAAGTTTCGGCCCAACGAGATGCGCTTGCGATGCATCTTCAGGCCTTCTGCATCGATGGCCTCCACACCCAAGAACATGTATTGCAGCCCGAGTGTCTTCCAGAATTGGAAGACTTCCTTGTTGCGCAACAAGACGTCGCCGCGCGTTTCCATGTAGTACTGTTTCTTGATTCCGCGCCGCGCCACCGCCTCGCCGATCTCCATGCCCTGCTTGGCTTGAATGAAGGCGACATCGTCCACCAGGAAGATGCCCGGTTCTTGAACCTGCTCCAATTCCTCAACAGCCTTCTCCGTGCTGACCGTTCGATAGCTGCGGCCGTAAAACGTCCAGGCGCTGCAGAAGGAGCAATCCCACGGACAGCCTCGCGCAAACTCGACCGAGGCACAGGGATCGAGCACTCCGATGAAGTACTTGTGCCGGTTCCTCAGCAAATCGCGGGCAGGACGCACGTTGTCCAGATTCTCGATAAATTGTGCCGGAGGTCCTTCGCCATCGTGAGTAACAACACCGGGGACCTTGGTAATCGCCTTGCGGTCCTGCTCCACGGCGTCCAGCAACTTGGGGGTCGCCACTTCCCCTTCGCCCTTGAGCACACAATCGATAGCGCCGTTGCCATGTTCCAAAAACTCCTTTGCCACAAAGGACGCGCTATGTCCCCCGACAAAGATGAAGCAGTTCGGCAGCTCTTTCCTCGTCAATTTGGCCAAATCCACGATTTCCGGCACGTTCGCCAGGTAGTTGCATCCGAATGCGACGGCGTCAGGTTTCCAGGAACGGATGAGCGCCTCGTAGTCTTTCCACGTGTCTGCCTGTAGATCGATCAGGCGAACCTCATGCCCGGCTTGGCGGCACGCCTGCGCCACCATCTCGAGTCCGAGCGGTTCCAGACGCAGGTAGATCTTGGTGTACATGAGCGGACCGGGATGGACTGCGAGAAACTTCATAACCCCTAACCTCCTGATCTATGGCGTGCTGAGCCGGGAAAAACGTGCTGCAGAATATGAGCAGCCGGCCCACTTAGTTTTCTCGATGTGGCGATCGATGCGGAAACGGATTCTGACAGAATGGAAGCAGAGGTGCAACCATTAAGGGCCTAAAATTTCAAATGATTTGTGGAGTCACACGGATGTTACGACCGGAATCCCGCGTAGTCCTCGACAACACCTTGCCGAAGCATCTCCTCCTTTGCTTTGGCTTCGGAGGGTACCCGTTTCGTATTATCTGCTCGCAAGTGGGTAAAAGTCAGGCGACTCCCGCAATCTGGCTTTTCTACAGTTGAGTGCTTACCATATCGCCATGTTGCTTCCTGAACGGACCCTGCGTCAGCGCATTATCGATCTCCTGGCCGATACTCGGATGACCACTGATCAGCTGGCTCGGATGCTCGGTATTCCGGAACGGCAGGTGGAGGAACACTTGGCTCATGTGGTAAAAACGGTATCTCGAGACCGTACACGACGGTTTATCCTCGAGCCGTCCCTCTGCATGGATTGTGGATTCATGTTCCGCGAGCGCACACGATTGACACGGCCAAGCCGCTGCCCACAATGTAGAAGCGAAGGGATCTCTGCCCCACGCTACGGGATCGATACTCTCAGATCAGGATCTGAGCACGCTAATGCGAAGGTGTCACGGCGGAGAGACGCCTGGAAAGGATCACCATGATGACTGCGCGACTTGTACTCTGTGCCCTCTGCTTACTAATGCTGCTCGGCTGCTCCGATCAGAAAGCGAAGGAATTGTTTGAAACGGCCGCCTTTGAAGAAAACCAAGGTAACGTCCCCCATGCCAAGCAGCTCTACCAAGAACTGGTCAATCTCTACCCCTCCACCAAAGTGGCTGAGATCGCTCGAGCGAGGCTTGCTGATCTAGAGAGCAGAAATTAGCCGCTGTTGTGTTTCAACGCGTCACGGAGTTATGAATTGACGGGCGCCTCTGGCCTTTGTCGGGGAAACCACGGGAAAAACGCATTGGTCGTCGCTTGGTAGACTTTATACTCCTCTCCTCGGCTTGAAAGGGCTTGTGCTTCTGTCCGTGGAATACCCGTCAACTTGAACAGCGCCACCCCCATCCCGATCGGCCCGATCCAGGTAAAGATCCAGCCAGGCGCGCCCAACGTCATCACGACGTAAGAGCACCAGTGCAGCCATTCAAAAAAATAATTGGGATGGCGTGAATAGGCCCACAGACCTTCTCGACAGACGCGGCCTTGATTTCGTGGGTCGGCGCGAAAATGGGCGAGTTGCCGGTCGGCTCTCGCTTCACCAGCCACGGCCACTCCCCAGATGAGCAAACCAATGAGCTCAACCAACGCGGAGGGAGGCCGGGGATTCCACAGCAGCACCAGAAATGGGAGTGAAAAGGCCGCCACGGCCAGCGCTTGCAGGAGAAAGTAGGCGAGCATTTTAGCCGACTCCGATTCGCCCCATTCTTCCCGCAGCCGGCGGTAGCGGGCATCCTCTTCTTTGCCGATCACACGATTGAAAAGAATGTAAAGCCCCAGTCGTCCCGCATACATCGTCACCAACATCACGGTGAGCACGATGCGCTCCATGCTCGTATCCGCCTGTGTGGCATACCACAGCACGACGAGAATCAGTCCAAAACACCATCCGACATCTCCAATCGCGGCGTTCCTGGTCTTCCGCTGTACGGCCCACAAGACCCCCATGACCACCGTCATGAACAGATAGGCCGCCAGTACGAGTGGCAGCGGATCTGATGTAAAGACTCCATTCTCTGATTCCATCATCTTTTATGCTCACTCAGATTTGGCTCATAGTCCCACAAATCGAGACCTCGATGCACCCGATCCTTCAACCAACTCCGGAAACCCGGTATGGGAAATGACAAAAGCGCCTGAATTTTCTCGTAATTCAGTGAGAGATCGACGGGGCGCGGCGCTCCGGTATGAGAACGAGCGGATCCTTCAACCAGATGGCCTTGCAGTTCCGGATACCACGGCAACAGCGCCTGGCCGATTTCCCACCGCGACAACCGTTCCCGACCACCAAGATGATAGAGTCCTGACGTGTCCT
>Ga0073934_10008992_pt1 | contig 13020 bp, 14 predicted proteins | sample LarsenN4metaG_FD_76834 | JGI IMG/M metagenome (GOLD analysis project Ga0073934, IMG submission 76834) | Hot spring sediment bacterial and archeal communities from British Columbia, Canada, to study Microbial Dark Matter (Phase II) - Larsen... ...
GCGACGCTGGCCGAGAACCTGATGTTCGGCACGCCGGCCAGCGCCGAGTTCGAGGCCGACCGCCTGGCCGAGAACCCCTATGTGCGCAGCGTGCTGGACCAGCAGGGGCTGACCGAGGACCTGCTGAGACTGGGCTACGAGGTGGCCCAGACGATGGTCGAGCTGTTCGCCGGCCTGCCGCCCGAGCACGAGTACTTCGCCCAGTTCAGCTTCATCTCGTTCGACGACCTGCCCGACTTCCAGAACCTGCTGCGCAAGGCCGAGGGCGGCCGGCTGGACCAGCTCGGCGCCGCCGACCGGCAGCGCCTGCTGTCCCTGCCGTTCAAGCTGATTCCCGCCCGGCACCGCGTGGGCACCATCGACGAGGCCCTGCGCAGCCGCCTGCTGCAGGCGCGGCGCGCCTTCGCCGAGGGCCTGCCCGAGCGCTACCGCCAGGCGATCGAGTTCTTCGCGCCCGATCGTTACAACGCGCTGGCATCGATCCAGGACAACATCCTGTTCGGCAAGATCGCCTACGGCAAGGCGCACGCCGCGGCGCGCGTGGGCGAGCTGATCTCGGAGGTCGTCGAGGCGCTGCACCTGCGCGACATCGTCATCGAGGCGGCGTTCGGGTATCCCGTGGGCGTGGGCGGGTCGCGCCTGACCAACGCGCAGCGCCAGAAGGTGGCGATCGCCCGCGCCGTGCTGAAGCGGCCCGACATCCTGATCCTGAACGAATGCACGGCGCCGCTCGACGGCGCGGTGCAGGCGGTGGTGACGGCGGGGTTGCTGCACGAGTTCCAGGGGCGCACCCTGATCTGGGTGCTGCACCGCCCCAGCCTGGCCCGGCATTTCGACGAGGTCGTCGTGATGAAGGGCGGCAAGGTGGCAGACCACGGCCCGTTCGACGAGGTGAACGGGCCCGACAAGCCGCTCGCCAAGCTGATCGGCGCCGAATAGGGCGAGCGAGGAGGACGCATCCATGAGCCTGAGCCAAGACGTCGAGGCCCTGCGCAGCATCCCGCTGTTCGCCAAGGTCGAGCCGACGAAACTCAAGCTGCTCGCCTTCACCAGCGAGCGGCTCGCCTTCAAGGCGGACGAGGAACTGTTCCACCAGGGCGACCCGGGCGATGCGCTCTACATCATCCTGGAGGGCGAGGCGCAGGTGCTGGTGGACAGCCCGGCCGGGCCGATCCCGGTGGCCACGGTCGGCCGCCACGGCTTCTTCGGCGACATCGCCATCCTGTGCGACGTGCCGCGCACCGCCACGGTGAAGGCCAAGACGGCGCTCAACACGCTGTGCATCAGCAAGGACCTGTTCTTCCAGCTCGTCACCCAGTTCCCCGAGATCTCGATCAGCATGATGCGGGAGCTGGCGCAGCGCCTGGAGAAGACGACCAAGGACTACCGCGAGGTGGCCGCCAGGCTGAAGGAGCGCGAAGCCGCCCACTAGGCTTGCGGCACGGCCGCCGTATGCATTTCGTTCACCTTGGCCGGCTAGAAGGGCGGCGGGCGGAACGCGGTTCCGGCGCCTGCCGTTGGCACGGTCGCTGCTACCCGTTATGAGGGTGCCGCCCGCGGGACGCCCCGCGGAAGCCAGGACGCTGCACGGACGGCCATGTCACGCCTGACCGACATCATCGACGCCACGCTGGCGGCGGCCGATCCGGCCAAGCCCTTCGTCGCGGGCCCCGTCCGCACGCTGACCTATGGCGGGCTGAAGGACGCCGTGGCGCGCGTGGGCGCGCTGCTCGACGCCTGGGGCATCGGGCCGGGCGACCGGATCGTCGCTTCCAGCGCCCACGATCTCGAGCTGATCGGGCTGTTCTACGGCGCCGTGCGCGCGGGCGTCAGCGTCGCCCTGATCGATGCCGACGCCTCGCCCGACGAGGCCCGGGCCCTGGTGAAGGCGGCGGAGCCCAAGGCGGTCTTCGCCGACGCCCGCCTGCTGGGCGACGCCGCGCTGCGCGCGGCCGCCCTGGCGGGCGCGCGCATCCTTGCCGTCGATCCCGATCCCGCGGCCGTCGCGCCCGCCGGCGCGGACGGAACCTATCCCGCCGTGCTGGGTGCGGCGGGCGCGCCCGCGCAGGGCCTCGACGACGGCCTGGTGGCGATGATCCTGTTCACCTCGGGCACGACGTCGCGGCCCAAGGGCGTCGAGCTGACCCACGCCAACCTGTCGGCGCACCTCGCGACCTGGCTGCGCCACTACGGCTATGGGCCGTCGTGCCGGCTGCTGAACGGCCTGCCGCTGCACCACACCGACGGGCTGACGCACGGGCCCTCGATCGCGCTGGCGGCGGGCGCCACGGTCTACCGCCCCGGGCGCTTCAGCGTGCAGCAGGTGCCCGAGCTGTTCCGCCTGCTCAAGGACGAGGCCATCACGCACTTCATCACCGTGCCCACGGTGCTGGCGCTGATGCTGCGCGTGGGCGAGGACCACCGCGACGCGTTCAAGGGCCCGGCCTTCCGCTGCATCCGCTCCAACGCCGGGCCGCTGAACGAGCAGCTCTGGCGCGACTTCGAGGCGCACTTCGGCGTCGAGGTCGTCAACGCCTACGGGCTGACGGAGACCGTGTGCGAGGGCATCTACTGCGGGCCCACGCGCGAGACCCGCCGCATGGGCACCATCGGCAAGCCGGTGGACATCGAGGTGCGCCTGGTCGACGGCGAGGGGCGCGACGTGGCGCAGGGCGAGACGGGCGAGATCCTGATCCGCGGCGACTGCGTGATGCGCGGCTACTACAAGGCGCCCGAGGAGACCGCGGCCGCGCTGCGCGACGGCTGGCTGGTGACGGGCGACCTGGCCCGTCTCGACGCCGACGGCTTCGTGTGGATCGTCGGGCGCAAGAAGAACGTCATCATCACCGGCGGCATCAACGTCTATCCCGAGGACGTGACGCGCACGGTGCAGACCATGCCCGGCGTGCGCGACGCCGCCACGGTGGGCGTGCCCGACGAGACCTGGGGCGAGCGCGTGGTGACGTGCGTGGAGGCCGACGCCAGGGCCGTCACGCCCGAGCAGGTGGTGGCGTGGTGCCAGGCCAAGCTGGCGAAGGAGAAGGTGCCCAGCCGCGTCTTCGTGGTGGACAAGCTGCCGCGCGGGCCCGTGGGCAAGATCGTACTGCCGGAGGTGAGGAGGATGGTCGCATCCCTGGACGGGCAGCCCGCGGCGCCCGCGTCCGCGTTCTCGATGGATCACGAGTTCGACGTCTACAAGCTGGCCGCGGGCGCCTTCAAGGTGCACTTCCGCGAGCTCTCGCCCGAATCCAGCCCCGACACCGTGAAAGGCTGGGACAGCCTAGCCCACGTCGATTTCCTGGTGGCCCTGGAGAAGCGCTTCAAGGTGAAGTTCTCGCCCAAGGACATCATGAACATCCGCACGCTGGGCAACGCCATCGACGCGCTCAAGACCAAGCTCTAGCGTCGCGCCCGCCGTGGCGAAGCCCGCCCCCGCCCCCCTCCGCGTCTGGCTGATCGCCGCCCTGCTGCTGGGCGCGCTGGCGGTGGCGCTGGGCGCCGTGGCCCTGGGCATGGACGACCCGTGGAGCCTGTTGGCGCAGGCGCCCTGCCCGCACGTTCCCGCGTGAGGCCGTGAGCGCCACCTCGATCGACTGGCTGCTGTGGATGGCGGGTACCGTCGCGCTGTACTGGCTGGCGCCCGCGCGCTGGCGCGACGGCCTCTTGATCGCCCTCTCCGCCCTCTTCATGGCGGTCTACGATCCCCTGAGCGCCGTCATCCTGGCGGTCTTCACGACGGCCACCTACTGGCTGGCCAGGCCCGAGCCGCTGCCCGGGCGGCGCACCATCCTGATCGGTTCGGCCATCGTGGCGGTGCTGGCGTTCTTCAAGGTGGCGGCGGGCCTGCGCCACGAGGGCGCGGACGAGGCCGGCTTCCTGGCCGACGTGGCGATCCCGCTGGGCCTCTCGTACTACGCCTTCCGCTGCCTGCACTACCTGATCGAGCGCTACAAGGGCACGCTGCCCGCGCACGGCTTCGCCGACTTCGTCGCCTACCTCTGCTTCCTGCCCACCTTCATCGCCGGGCCGATCCACCGCTTCCCCGCGCACGTGCGCGACCGCCACGCCAAGGAATGGAGCGCAAGCAACCTGTCCGAGGGGATGGAGCGCATCCTCTACGGCTACGTCCGCATCGTGGTGCTGGGCAACTACCTGGTCATGGGCGTGTTCGGCGGATGGATCGCCACGCTGGGGCCCGACCAGGCGGCGCTGGCCGCGTACCTCACGATGCTGCGCAATGGGTTCAACCTGTACTGCCAGTTCGGCGGCTACTCCGACGTCGCCATCGGCTTCGCCCTGCTGCTGGGCTACCGGGTCATGGAGAACTTCCACTGGCCCTTCCTGAAGAAGAACATCTCGGAGTTCTGGCGCTCCTGGCACATCTCGCTGACCAGCTGGGTGCGCGAGTACGTCTACATGGTGGTGTTCGCCACGTTGCGCCGCCCCGCCCTGGCGGCGCTCTCCTCGATGATCGTGCTGGGGCTGTGGCACGAGATCTCGTTCCGCTACGTCGTGTGGGGCGCCTACCACGGCGCCGGCATCGTGGTCTGGCAGGCGGTCCAGCGCCTGCGCCGGCGCGGGCCCGAGGTGACGAACGTGTGGGCACGCCGCGCGCTCGATGCAGGCTCGATCCTGCTGACCTTCCACTTCGTGATGTTCGGCTTCGCCCTGGTGCACGAGCCGGACCTGGGCGCCGCCATGCGGGCCTGGGGCCTGGTCCTGTTCTGGTGGCTGTAGAGGGAGGTGGCCATGCATGCCTGGCTCGCCGCACGGATGCCCGCCTGGGCCGCGGACCTGCTGACGGCGGCGTGGTATGCCGCGCTCGTGCTGCTGGTGCTCTACTACGCCTTCGAGCCCCAGGCCGAGTTCCGCTACGAAAGGCTGTGAGGGAGGGCGCGCCATGAGCCAGGGAAAGCCCGGCATCCTGATCCTGGGCGCGCCGCGCTCGGGCACCACGCTTCTGCGCCGGCTGGTGAACGCGCACCCGGCCATCGCCTGCCCGGGCGAGAACTACCTGTTCGGCGCGGCGGCACGGTTCCTGCGCCGCGATCCCACGCTGCAGGGCGTCAGCATGGACGTGGTGACGGGCCTCGCCTACGCCGGCTTCGACGAGGCCGAGGTGCTGGGCCGGCTGCGCCGCCTGGTGTTCGGCTTCCACGAGGATTTCGCACGCGCCCAGGGCAAGCCGCGCTGGGCCAGCAAGTCGGCAGCCGACGGGTTCTACCTGGAGGACGTGGAGCGGCTGTGCGGCGACGAAGTGCGCTATGTCTGCCTGGTGCGGCACGGGCTGGACGTGTGCGTCAGCCTGCAGGACCTGACCAACGAGAACGGCGCCTACCTGGCCGAGCTGCATGACTACATCCGGCGCTGGCCAAGGCCGATGGAGGCCTTCGCCCACGCCTGGGCCGACATCGCGGGCGGGCTCAAGGCCCTGGCCGAGCGCCGGTCCGAAAGCGCGCTCCTGGTGCGCTACGAGGATCTCGTGGCCGACCCGCCGGCCACGATGGCGAGGATCTTCGCCTTCGCGGGCGAGCCGGCGGACCCGGGCCTGGTCGAGCGCGCGATGGCGGATCGCGATTCCGTGGGTCTGGGCGACTGGCGGACCTACCGCACCGACCAGGTGCAGAAGGCGAGCGTGGAGCGCTGGCGCAAGCTGCCCAGGCCCGCCTTCGCCGTGCTGGCGCCGATCGTCAACCCCACCCTGGTGGAGCTGGGCTACGACGCCGTGCCCGCGGACGGCGCTGACACCGACGAGGAATCGCGCCGGCGCTACGAGCTGGGCCTGCTGATCGGCGCCGCGTGGGCGAAGAAGGACAACTAGAGGGCGGCCGGCACCCCTAGCCGCCGCAGCCGTTGGCCCTGAGCGCGGCCAGGAAGGCGGGCTCGGCGGCGAGCTCCGCCGCCACGGCCTCGCCCATCGCCTCGCTGCCGGCCACCGTGAAGTGGGCGCTGTCGACGTAGTGGGCGTCGTCCTTGGGCACGCTCTCGGCCGCGGCGACGTGGGCCGCGCCCGTCGCGGTGGCCACCTCGGCGATGGCCTGGCGGTAGGCGGCCTGCCCCTCGACCAGCCCGGGCACCGACATGAAGGGCATGTAGTAGAGGGCGGTGTTGGCGGCGGCGAGCTGCTCCTCGGGCGTCTGGCCGCCGTCCAGCTTGTTGGCCGGGCTCATCAGCACGACGCCGTCGGCGACGCGGTGGCCCAGGTCGACCAGTGCGGCCAGGCGTTCGCGGAACGCGGCGGAGAGCGCCAGGGCGTCGTACTCCAGGTGACCGACGGCGCTGAAAGCCGCGCGCTGCAGGCGCAGCACGTCGGCGTTCTTCATCAGGTTGGCGAACAGGATGGAATGCCGGGCCAGCCAGGGCCGGTCGGCCTCCAGGTTGGTCTCCATGCCGCGCGCCGCGGCCAGCGCGGTGGCGTCGCTGTCGAAGTCGGAGGCCATGACCAGAACCACATCGATCGCGTGGCGCGCGACGTTCTTCTCCAGGTAGGTCGCCACCTGCGGCGTGCCGAAGCCGGGGACCCCCGCGTTGACGTAGTCGAAGGTGCAGGCCGGGAAGCGGGCGCGCAGGCGCTCCACCGCGCGGTGCGGCCAGCTATCCTCGATGGCGCCGCCGTTGTTGGCGTCGAACACGGTCGAGGCGCCGAGGAACGCGAGCCTGACCGTGCCGGCGGGCTCGGGCACGGCGATCTCGGGGCTGCGAAAGCCCAGGCTGCTGATGGCGGCCTTGCCGTGGACGGTGCCGGGCCGGGGCGCGCGCAGCCCGCTGGCCGGGTCGATGTGGTACTTGGCGGACTTCTCCACCGTGCCGGCCACGCCGAACTTGGCCAGGTTCATCAGGCGCAGCGCGGCCTCGCCCACGCCCAGGCCGCCGAACACCAGCCCCAGGATGACGAGGCCGGTGGCGATCTCCTTGCCGCGCGTGGTGAGGATCGGGGCGTGGAACATGGATCGGGCTCCGGTCCCCAGCATGCCAAGTCGCCGCCTAACGCACCATGACCATGAAGGCCGGTACGCGGTTCCACCGGAAGCGTCGTAATCCTAGTAGTATACGCCCTTGGGTTGAACGGGGGGCGGCCATGACAAGCGGGCGAGGAACGGGCGGCTGGCGGCTGCCGCTGCTGGCGGCGGCAATGGCCGGCCTGCTGGCGGCGGGCGAGGCCAGGGCCGACGACGAGCTGGTGAAGGCCGGCACCGTCATCATCGAACAGGTTCAGATCGCGTTCATCGGCAGCGGCAACCTGGGCGGCGGCACGCTGAACTACCAGGGCCAGTCCTACGAGTTCACCATCGGCGGGCTGGGCATCGGCGGCTACGGAATCTCGAGCATGAAGGCCACCGGCGAGGTTTACAACATGAAGAACCTGGCCGAGTTCCCCGGCGCGTACGGCGCGGCCCGCTATGGCGCGGTGGCCGGCGACATCGACACCGGCGAGCTGTGGCTGCAGAACCCCAGCGGCGTGGTCATCCACCTGAAGACCGAGCGCGAGGGCCTGGCGCTGTCGCTGGGCGCGGACGCCATCTACATCCAGATGGACTAGGGAGAGGCACGATGACCATGCGCTCGACGATTCGCGCCGCCCTCCTGGCCGCTTCGGCGCTGGCGGCCCTGCCCGCTTCCGCGGCCGAGGAGCACACGATCAAGGCCTTCTCGTCGTGGACGGGCCAGGGGCAGATCTTCCAGACGGGGCCCGAACAGGCGACCTTCGTGGGCGCACTGGCCGGCCCGGTGTTCGTGGAGACCGAGAAGGGCCCGGTGCAGGCCGGCGACATGATCTGCCCGGCCATCCTGACCATCGGCACCAAGGACGGCGCGATGGAGGGCAGGGCCCGCTGCGCCGCCACCGCCAAGGACGGCGCGCAGGCGTTCGGCGAGGTGACGTGCCAGGGCTTCCACATGATCGGGTGCGACGGCACCTTCACCTTCACCGGCGGCACCGGGCGCTTCGCCGGCGTGGAAGGCGGGGGCAAGGTCATCATCCGCACCGAGATCGGCGTGGTGGCGCAGGACGGCAGCGGCGCCACCGGCCAAGCCTCGACCGGCATCACCTACTGGCCGGAACTCAAGTACACCCTGCCCGAGGCGGCTACGACCCCGTGAAGCGGGGCGGCCGCTTCGCGGCGAAGGCGGCCAGCCCCTCCCTCAGGTCCGCGGACGAGAAGAGCGCCAGGATCGCGGCCTTCAGCGCCGGCAGGTCCACGTCGTTGCGTTCGATGGCGGCCAGCGCCTTCTTCATGCCCTGCACCGCCAGGGGCGCCAGGGCGGCGATGTTGTCCGCCAGCGCCCGCGCCTCGGCGGCCAGGGCATCCGGCGCCACGACCCGGTCCAGATAGCCGACGCGGTGCAGCTCGGCCGCGTCCAGCGTCTCGCCCGCCACCAGCAGGCGGCGCGCCGCATTGGCCCCGGTGCGCGTGGCGAAGCGGCGCAGGCCGCTGACGTGCAGCATGACGCCCAGCCTGGCCGGCGGCATGGCCACCCGCATGCCCTCCACGCCCAGGCGAAAGTCGCAGGCCAGCGCCAGGTCGGCCGCACCCCCGTAGGCGAAGCCGTTCATCGCCGCGATGGTGGGCAGAGGGAATGCCTCGACCTTGTCGATCAGGGCCTCCAGCGGGTTGCGCGACCAGTCGGTGGCCAGGATGTCGCCCAGGTCGATGCCGGCGCTGAAGCTGCGCGTCCCCATGCCGGTCACGATCAGGACCCGCGCGCCCGACGCCGCGGCGCGGTCCAGCAGCGCGCCCAGCGGCCCCAGGTCCTCCACCGTCAGCAGGTTGTGCTTGGCGGGGCGGTTCAGCGTGATCGTGGCGACGAAGCCGTCCAGGGCCAGGTCGAAGGGGCTCTGCATGGCGGGCCTGCTACACCGCGCCCTCGGCCAGGGCAAGCGTGACGGCCACGGGCACGTGGTCGGAGGGCGGATCCCAGTCGCGCGCCTCCTTCAGCACCCGTGCCGACGCGATGGCGCGGCGCAAGGGGGGCGTCACCCAGACGTGGTCCAGCCGGCGGCCGCGGTCGGTGGCCTCCCAGTCGAGCGCGCGGTAGCTCCACCACGTGTAGAGCCTCTGCTCCTCGGGCACGACGGTGCGCACGGCGTCGATCCAGTCGTGCGACCGCTGCAGGTCGGCCAGCGCCGCCACCTCGACCGGCGTGTGGCTGACCACGTTCAGCAGCTGGCGGTGCGACCACACGTCGGTGGGCAGCGGCGCCACGTTCAGGTCGCCGGCCAGGACCAGGCGGTTGCGCGGGGCCTTGCGCGCGGCGAACCAGGCGGCGAGCTCGCCCAGGAAGCGCAGCTTGTGGGCGAAACGCGGGTTGGCGACCGGATCGGGGTCGGGCCCGCCCGAGGGCACATAGACGCTGTTGATCTCGATGCCGCCCCGCAGCCGCGCGATGACGTGGCGGCCATCCTGTCGGTCGCACCACAGCGGGCGGTCGACCGAGGCGAAGGGCAGGCGCGAAAGGATGGCCGTCCCGCTGTGCCAATTGGCGCCGTGCAGGGCCGCATGGGGAAAGCCCAGGTCGGCGAAGGCCTGCAGCGGGAAGGCCGCGTCGGCGGTCTTGGTCTCCTGCAGGCAGATGACGTCGGGCTCCAGCGCCTCGACCAGGCCCTTCAGGTGCGGCACGCGCAGGCGCACCGAGTTCGCGTTCCAGGTGACGACGGTCAGGCGGGCCGGGCCCCTGCCGCGGCCGACGCGGGCGGCGCCCATCACGGGCGGCGCGCCGCCAGCGCGGCGGCGACGGCGGCGAGGTCGGCTGGGGTGTCCACGTCGATGGCGGCGTCCGGGAACGGCATGTCCAGCGTCGCGATGGCAAGGTCCAGCCGGCGCTCCAGGCGGCGGACGGCGCCTTCCAGGCTCAGCAGGCCCAGGGCATAGAGCGCCAGCGGCACGGCGCCCAGGTGCCGGGCGACGCGGAGGGGCCGCTTGCGGTCGGCCTCCACGCCGGCCCAGAAGCGCGCCGCGCCGGCGGCGGCCGGCGTCCGCATCAGGTACAGGTTGCACCCCTTGCGCGCGCCGTCGCGGAAGCGCAGGTAGGTTCGGCGCGCGCCCGGCCAGGCGCGCTCGACCGTCGCGGCCCGTACCAGCGGCACGGCGAGGTCGGCGTCGGCGGGCGCGTGATCCAGCAGGTGCCGCACCATGCCGGGGGTCAGCAGCGCATGGTCGGCGGTGGTCACCAGCAGCGGCAGGGCATCCGGGTGGGTCTCGAGCGCGCGCACGACGCTGGCGCTGGCCGACTGGGCGCTGGGCACGACGGCGACGCGGCCCTCGGCCACCAGGGCGGCCAGGGCGGCGTCGGCGGCCAGCGCGCGCTCGGATTCGATGGCGACGAGGATGCGCCCGACGCCGGGCGTGGCGCGGAGCGCCGTCACCACGCGCAGCAGCATGGGAATGCCGTCCACCGGCACCAGGGCCTTGTGCGGCGTGCCGGTGGCGCGGGCCAGCGGATCGTCGGGGCCGCGGCCGGCGGCCAGCACCAGCGCGGTCACGCCCCGCGCCGGCGCCGTCATGCCAGCGCCTTCTCGTAGACCCGGTAGGTCTTGTATGGCTCGGCGCCGATGCCCTCGATGATGCGGCGCATGGGCATGTTGTCCTCGAGGATCCACGACAGCTCGGCCTGGTCGTAGCCCTTGGCCATCGCGTTCCTGCGGATGAACTCGATCATCTTGAAGACGATGCCGGCGCCCGCCATCGAGCCCTTGAAGCGCGGGTCCACGCCCATCAGGGGCACGCGGAAGCTGCGCACGCGGCGCACCTTCAGCCGCCACAGCAGCTTGACGATGCCGAAGGGGAACAGCCTGCCCCCCAGATCGCGGATCGCCTCGTTCAGGTTGGGCAGGCCGACGCCGAAGCCGGAAGGCTCGCCGTCCAGTTCGGCGATGCAAACCATGTCGCGCTCGATCAGCATCTTCATGGAGGCCGCCATGTGGTCGGTCTCCTCGGGCGTGAAGGGGATGAAGCTCCAGTTCTCGGCCCACGCGGCGTTGAACAGGCGGATGGCCGTGCGCACGTCCTCGCGGTAACGCCTTGGATCGATCGCGCGCACGACCAGGCGCCCGGCCTCGCCGCGCTCGCTGACGCGCACCACCGCCGGCGGGATCGGGCGTCGCAGGTCGAACCAGTAGGCGATCAGGTCGCGCGCCTTGACATAGCCCTGCTCCTCCAGCCGCCGGCGATAGTGCGGCTGGGCATGGCCCATCATCACGCAGGGCGGCCGGTCGAAGCCCGCGACCAGCAGGCCGGTTTCCTCGTTGATCGACAGGTTGAAGGGCCCGGTGGCCCGGCGCATGCCCCTGGCGCGCAGCCATGCCTCGGCCGCGCCGGTCAGCGCCGCGAACACGGCCGGGTCGTCGATGCCCTCGACCAGGCCGATATGGCCGGTCGCGTCCCGATACCGCTCCAGGTGCAGCCGGTCGACCTGGGCGCTGATGCGGCCCACGGGCCGCCCGCCGCGCCAGGCCAGGAAGAACTGCACCTCGGCGTGGCGGAAGAGCGGGTTCCTCTTCGGGTCGAACGCCTCGCGGCGCTCCATCACCAGGGGCGGGATATAGTGCGGATCGGCCCCCTGCAGGGCCATCGGCAGGCGGATGAAGCGGTCGAGATCCTCTCTGCCCGCGACGGGGCGAACCTCGACCGCACCCTCAGCGCCCGGCACCGACCGCCTCGGCGCCCCGCCCGCCGCCGGGCGGACGCGAGCGCGGCGGGCCGCCCGACAGGCGCGCGACCCAGGGATAGCGCAGGGCCTCGGCCTCGTCGTAGCCCAGGTTGAAGGCGGTCGGACTCTTCGGCACGTCGCGCGTTGCGCCGTAGAAGGTGCCGAAGGCGTGGTCCAGCACGTGGGTCGTGATGCCGAAGTTGCCCTTCTCGTAGTGGAAGTGGTGGGCCAGGTGGCGCTGCTTGATGCGGGCCAGCCAGCGCGACTTCGGCGTGACGTTCAGGTGCTGCAGGCAGTGGCAGTATTCGTAGAAGCAGGCGAACAGCAGGCCCGTGGTCAGGCTGGCCGCCGCCCCCGCCGCCCCCTCGATGGCCCAGCCGATGGGCAGGGTGGCGATCACCACGGTGGGCAGCAGGGTGTCGACCGAGCCGAACAGCACCTCCAGCCTGTGCGGATCCTGGTGGTGGTCGAAGTGGATGCGCTTCCACACCTTGGCGGTCAGCGGCGACTTGTAGAGCGCCCGGTTGTGCAGCACGAAGCGGTGCAGCCCGTACTCCAGGAAGGGATAGAAGAAGCCCGTGGCGGCCACCGAGAGCAGCACCCAGGGCCAGCGCCCTGGCTCCGCCAGCCACAGCGTGGCGGCGAAACCCAGCGCGGCCAGCGCGTAGTAGAGCAGAATGGTGGGATAGGTCAGGTAGGCGACCAGCAGCTCGCGCAGCGTCATGCGCCCGAGGTCGTAGCCGTGCCCGCGCCAAGCCTTCGCGCCGAACATCCCAAGGTTCCCTGCCAGCGTGCCGTGTGCCCCCAAGGTAGGCTTCGAGGCCCCTCAAAACAAGGCGAGGGATCGCCGGAGCCGATGACGCGCGGCCCTCATTGACCCCCCTCGCGCGGGCTGCCTAGAGTGCCCGGCCCCGCGGCAGGCGGGCGGAAAGGGGCGCATGGCGGCATTCGATCTGGTGGTGCGCGGCGGCACGGTGGCGACGGCGTCGGACACCGTGCGGTGCGATGTGGGCGTCAGGGGCGGGCGCGTGGTGGCGCTGGGCGAGGCGCTGGAGAAGGGCGCCCGCGAGATCGACGCCACGGGCAGGCTGGTCATGCCGGGCGGCGTGGACAGCCACTGCCACATCGAGCAGCGCTCCTCGATGGGCCTGATGACGGCCGACGACTTCCACTCCGGCACCCTGTCGGCGGCCTGCGGCGGCACCACGACGGTCATCCCCTTCGCCTGCCAGCACAAGGGCATGGCCCTGCGCCAGGTGGTCGACGACTACCATCGCGCGGCATCGGGGAAGGCGGTCATCGACTACGCCTTCCACCTGATCCTGTCCGACCCCACGCCCCAGGCCCTGGGCCAGGACCTGCCGGCGCTCATCC
>Ga0073934_10008993_pt1 | contig 13020 bp, 13 predicted proteins | sample LarsenN4metaG_FD_76834 | JGI IMG/M metagenome (GOLD analysis project Ga0073934, IMG submission 76834) | Hot spring sediment bacterial and archeal communities from British Columbia, Canada, to study Microbial Dark Matter (Phase II) - Larsen... ...
CGCCGCGCACGCGCGCCACCAGCGGCTGCGAACCGGCGCTGAGATACAGCAGCGTTTCATGCCCCAGCGGCTCGCAAACGTCCACCCTGGCCTCGAAGCTCGCTTGAGCTTCGCTTGTCCCGCCGCCGGTGCCAGTCACTCGCAAGTCTTCGGGTCGGAGTCCGAGCACCAGCCGTTGACCGGATTTGCCAGCGGCTGAACCGGCGAGCTGGCCGTTCAGTTTCAGGCGCAGCGGCGCGCTTGGCTGGTGGTTGAGTTGAAAGACGGGTTCGCCGGATTCGGCCGTGAGCGTGCCGTGAAGGAGGTTCATTCCCGGACTGCCGATGAATTGCGCGACAAAGAGATTGGCAGGCTGGCGGTAGATTTCCATGGGCGCGCCCACCTGCATCACCTTGCCGCCGCGCATCACACAGAGGCGCTGGCCCAGCGTCATGGCCTCGGCCTGGTCGTGCGTGACGAAGATCATGGTGGCGGAGAGGCGGGCATGGAGGCGGGCCAGTTCGGCGCGGGTGTCGAGGCGCATTTGCGCGTCGAGGTTGGAGAGCGGTTCATCGAGGAGAAACACGCGGGGCTGGCGGACGAGGGCGCGGGCGAGGGCGACGCGCTGGCGCTGGCCGCCGGAGAGTTCGTGAGGACGGCGCTCCAGGAGGCCGCCGAGCTGGAGCAGGCGGGCGGCTTCGTCCACGCGGCGGTGGATTTCATCGCGGGGCACACCGCGGAACTTGACGCCGAAGGCGATGTTCTCGAAGGCGGTCAGGTGCGGGAACAAGGCGTAGTTCTGGAAGACCATCGCCACGTCGCGGTCCTTGGGCGCGACTTCGTTCACCACCTGGTCGCCAATGCGGATGCTGCCGCCGTCGAGTTCCTCGAGGCCGGCGATGAGGCGCAGGAGGGTGGTCTTGCCACAACCGGACGGGCCGACGAGAACGAGCAGTTCGCCGCGGTTGACGCAGAGGCTCACGCCATCCACGGCGGGCAAGCCCGGCCCGCGGCGCGCGGGGAAAACCTTGCGGACATCTGTCAGTTCCACTTCAGCCATGCGGATGGGCGGAATGAAACCACGGACGGGCGCGGATGAACACGGATTTCGCGGGCGAGGGGTCACGCCCGCGGATGGGCCTCGTCGTAGGCCCGCTTGAGGCGTTCCGTGGTCAGATGGGTGTACACCTGCGTCGTGACCAGGTGCGCGTGGCCGAGCAGTTCCTGCACACTGCGCAAGTCCGCCCCGGCGTCCAGCAGATGCGTCGCGTAACTGTGGCGCAGCTTATGCGGCGTCAGGTGCGGATCCAGCCCCGCCTCGGCGAGGTGTATTTTTAACCGCTTCTGCACCATCTGCGGTTGCAAGGCGGCGCGGCGGCGGGTTTCCCCTTGGAACACCGGTTCGCCGCCTGACGGGCGGTTGGGCAGCATCAGCCAGTAATTGTCGATCGCCCGCAGCGCCGGCTCGCCAATGGGCACGACGCGCTCTTTCTTTCCCTTGCCGCGCACGCGCACGAGCTGCTCGCGCCGGTCAATGTCCTCCGCTCGCAACCCGCAAAGCTCGCTCACACGCAGGCCGCAGGAGTAAATCGTTTCCAGAATGGCCAGGTCCCGGTAGCAGGCGGTGGCGGAGACGGGGCGGCCCGGCCGCTTCTGCCCAGGCCGCTTCGCGCGATCCAGCGCCTTGAGAGGCGCCTCGAGCAGCGCCACCATCTGCTGCACAGTGAGGAATTTAGGCAGGCGCTTTTCGGGTTTGGGCAGGGACAAACCCTTGACCGGCACCTGCTCCACCACGCCGCGCCGGAGGAGGAACTTGTAAAACGTGCGCAGTGCCGAGAACCGCAGGTGAATGGCGGCGCGCTTGAGCTGCCGCCGGCCGAGAAAGCGCAGGTAGGCGCGAAAATCGTCCCGCTGCAAGGTCCGCCAGTCCGGGGGCGCGCGCCGCTCCTCCCGGTGCCATCGCGCGAACTCGTCCAGCGCCTGCCGGTAATTGCGCAGTGTGTAAATGGACGCCCCGCGGTCCGCCGCCAGGTGCTGAAGAAACTCCCGCGCCCGCGCATCGGGGCGCTCGCTGGCCGGGACTGGTTCAGCGGATTTCATTCGGCAAAACAGCGGCGGGCAAGTTTCACGGGCGACTTACGCGCGTTGCAGAAATTCCGCCATGCGTTCCCTGGTCATCCGGTAAAGAAACCACTCCTTGAGCCGCGTCGCGCCCATGCGCTCATAAACGCACTGGGCCTGGGTGTTCCAGTCCAGGCAGACCCATTCCACCCGCCCGCAGCCGCGGTGGTGCGCCAGTTGGATGCAATGGCGCAGCAGTGCCCGGCCCGCGCCCTGGCCGCGACAATCCGGGCGCACGAAAACATCCTCCAGGTAAAGCGTCGGCCGCGCGAGGAATGAGGAATAGGTCTCCAGCGTGATGGCGTAACCGGCCGGCTCGGGGTTGCCGGACACCCACGCCAGCCAGGCCTCAAACCGCGGATGCGGCCCGAAGGCGTCCTCCACCAAACGGGCCTGGGCGGCGGCGTCCGGCGGTTCCAGCTTCTCGAAATCTGCCAGCGCAAGGATGAGTCCCAGCAGCGCCGGCGCGTCGGCGCGTTCGGCTTTTCGCACGCGCCAGGCGTTGTCGTCCGTTGCCGTCACAACATTGGGCTGCTCCTGCGGGAACATGATGGTCTCAACCGGCTTGTTGATGGTGTCGGGCCACAATTTGAAATTAGCCATGCCCGCTTCGATGAAAAGCCATTTTCGCCCCGAAGCCAGCAACCACCGGCTTGCCGGGCGGGCGCGCGTGGTTAAGCTGCCGCGGTCAAGACCCATGTCCGCCGAACTTCAAAGCGCCGCCGCCGCCCTCGGCCTTGCGCATCACCGCCGCCACATCTTCCTCTGCGCCGACCAGACCGAGGCCAAGTGCTGCGCGAAGGAGGCCGGCCTTGAGGCGTGGGAATTTCTCAAACGCCGCCTCAAGGAACTGAATCTCGTCGGTCCGCAGCCGCTGGTCTTCCGCACCAAGGCCAACTGCCTGCGCGTCTGCACCCAGGGTCCCATCGCCGTCGTCTATCCGGAGGGCACCTGGTACCACTCTTGCACGCCGGCGGTGCTGGAACGCATCATTCAATCGCACTTGATCGGCGGCCAGCCCGTCATGGAATACGCCTTCGCCCATAACGCTCTCCATTCCAAAGCGTGATTGCCGATGTCGAACAACTGGAACTCGCGTTGAGCGAACCCACGCCCGCTGTGATCGAAACCATGCGCGGGCTGGAAGGCGACCTCCTGCTGCTCGGGGTCGCGGGCAAGATGGGGCCAAGCCTGGCCCGCATGGCCCGGCGCGCCTCCGATGCGGCAGGAGTGAAACGTCAGGTGATCGGCGTGGCGCGTTTCACCCACGAAGCGTTGGAGCGGTCCCTGCGAGGGCATGGGGTGGCGACCATTCGCTGTGACCTGCTGGATGAAGAAGCTTTGGCGCGACTGCCCGATGCGGCGAACGTCATCTTCATGGCCGGAATGAAATTCGGCGCGACCGGCCAAGAGGCGCTGACGTGGGCGATGAACACCTGGCTGCCCGCCGCCATCGCCCGCAAATACCGCTCCAGTCGCATCGTCGCCCTCTCCACTGGCAATGTGTATGGGCTGGTTTCCGTCAGCAGCGGCGGCTCACGCGAGACGGATACGCCGCAGCCCGTGGGCGAATACGCCATGAGCTGCTTGGGCCGCGAACGGATGTTCGAACACTTCAGCCGCTCGCAGGGGACGCCGGTGGCGTTGCTCCGGCTCAACTACGCCTGCGACCTGCGCTATGGCGTGCTGGTGGACCTCGCGCAAAAGGTTTGGGCCGGCCAGCCGGTGGATCTGAGCATGGGCTGGTTCAACACGATCTGGCAGGGCGACGCCAACGTGATGACGCTGCAAGCCTTCCGCCACGTCGCCACGCCGCCATGTGTGGTGAACATGACCGGGCCGGAACTGTTGAACGTGCGCGAGGTCTGCACGCGGTTGGGTGGGATCATGGGCAAACCGGTTTCGTTCACCGGCAGCGAGACGGACAGCGCGTTGTTGAGCGATGCCCGGCGCGGAATGGAATTACTCGGCCAGCCGCGCATGAGGGCGGGCGAATTGATCGAGCACGTCGCGCATTGGGTGATGCGCGGCGGGCCGACTTTGGGAAGGCCAACCCACTTTGAATCGCGCGATGGGAGGTTTTGAAGTGTAGCAACGCTCTGTGAACGCCGCCGTTATAGCACTGATGCTGGTGGGTTGCCTCGCGCTGCGAGGCAACTCCGGTCGCAGCGCGACCGGAGTCACCTTTGCTCTGCGTCGGTCACAGACCACCGCTACAAACGATGCCAGCCAAGCTTGATGCTACTTTGCGCGCCGCGCTCCAGTCCGGCCTGGTGATTCCCGCCTGCCCGCTGGCGCTCAACGCCAAACGCCAACTGGACGAGCGACGACAGCGCGCTTTATTGCGCTATTACAGCGCGGCGGGCGCGGGCGGCGTGGCGGTGGGTGTCCATACGACACAATTCGCCATCCGCGATCCGAAGCACGGCCTCTTCAAACCGTTGCTCCAACTGGCCGGCGAGGAACTCACCCGCCTGTCCAGCCACTCACAAAGGCCGCTCCTGAAGATCGGCGGAATCTGCGGCGCGACCTCCCAGGCACTGGCCGAGGCGGTGACGTTGCGGGAATGCGGTTTCCACGCGGGGCTGTTGAGCCTGGCCGCTTTGCGCGAGGCCGGTGAAGACGCCTTGATCGCGCATTGCCGCGCCATTGGCGAAGTCATCCCCATCATTGGCTTCTATCTTCAACCAGCGGTGGGCGGTCGCGTGCTGACTTTCCGTTTCTGGCGGCGGTTTGCGGAGATCGAAAGCGTCGCGGCCATCAAGATCGCGCCGTTCAACCGCTATCAAACGCTCGACGTGGTGCGGGCGGTGGCGGAGTCAGGCCGCGAAGACATCGCGCTCTACACGGGCAACGACGACAACCTCTTGCTGGATTTGCTGACGCCGTTCCGCTTCGAGATCAACGGCGCGAAAGTCGAGCGCAGGATCGTGGGCGGTTTGCTGGGGCACTGGGCGGTGTGGACGCGCAAGGCGGTGGAGTTGCTGGCGGAGTGCCGGGCCATCGCGATTGAGGGACAGGCCGTGCCCGCCGAACTGCTGCGGCGCGCGGTGGAGATCACGGATTGCAACGCGGCGTTCTTCGACGCGGCCAATGGCTACGCGGGCTGCATCGCCGGGTTGCACGAGGTGCTGCGGCGGCAGGGCTTGCTGGAAGGCATCTGGTGCCTCGAACCGGCTGAGGGATTGAGTCCGGGCCAGGCGGAGGAAATGGACCGTGTGTGGCGGGCGTATCCGCACCTGAACGACGATGCGTTTGTGGCGGAACACTGTGCGGAGTGGCTGCGAGCGTGAGTGCAGCGTCAGGACGGCCTGGTCGGACAATCACCCCTCCGTCTCGGTGTTCGGATATGTCTCCAGAACATTCAAGAGCCGGCAGGTGTCGCGCAAACGGCCCATGGCCTTGCGCACCGCCGGGTCGTCCGCGTGGCCTTCGCAATCGAGGTAGATGAAGTGTTCGCCGGGACTGGCCGGGTTGGGGCGCGACTCGATCTTGAGCAGGTTCACCCGACAGCGGCGGAACAGCGCCAGCACCTGGTCCAGCGCGCCGACCTTGTTCTCCACGCTCAACAACAGGCTGGTGCGGTCCGCGCCCGTGGGCGGGCCGCACTGGCGGCCCAGCACGATGAACCGGCTGCTTTGATTCGGGTCATCCTGGATGTCCCGCGCCACCAATGGCACGCCGCGCGAACGCGCCGCCAAGGCGTTGCAGATCGCCGCCGTCCGGCGCCCGGCCCGCGCGCGATTCACCGCCTCCAGCGTGGTCGCCGTCTCCACCAGCTTCACGCCCGGCAAATGCCGTTCCACCCAGCGCCGACATTGCGCCAGCGCCTGCGGCTGCGCGTAAAGGGTTTTGATTTCACCCGGCCCGGACTGCCCGGCCAGGCTGTGGCGCACCCGCAGCGCGATCTGCGCGACGATTTTCAGGTCGCTGTGCACGAACATATCCAGCGTATGCGTGATGGTGCCCTCGACCGAATCCTCCACCGGCGCGACGCCATACTCCGCGCGGCCCAGCGAAACCTCGTTGAACACGTCGGCAATCGTCTGCTGCGCCGCGTAACGCAGGCTGGAGCCGAACTTGCCGACCGCCGCCAGATGCGTCCAGCCCGCCTCGGGGCCGAGGCAGGCGATGGTCATGGACTTCTCCAACGAGAGCGCGCTGGACATGATCTCGCGGTAGATGGCGCGCAGCGACTCGTCCGTGATGGGGCCGCCGTTGAGCTTGCAGATGCGCTGGAGCACGGCGCGCTCGCGGTGCGGCGCGTAAATCTCCTCGCCCTGTTTGATCTTGATCTCGCCGATGGCCAGCACATGCCGCGTGCGCTCGTTGAGCAGCCGCACGATCTGCGCGTCAAGCTGGTCAATCGCCTTGCGATGCTCGGTGAGGCTCATGGTTGGGAGCATTCGATGGAACCATGCCACACCCGCTCAAGCGGATTCAGACTGAGGCGTCCCTTGTGAGGCGCTGGGCTGGGGATTGGCGGCGGGGCCGCCTTCCACTTGTTCCAAGGTGAGTTGCTCCGGCGGGGCGGTGGCGAGGCCGGGGTCCACCGTGGGCAGGCCCTCGGGCTTTTTCACCGGGATGCGGCGAAGCTCATCGGCGGCGGGCAGGTCTTCCAAGCCGCGCAGACCGAAATACTCGAGAAACGCGGGCGTGGTGCCGTAGAGCGCGGGGCGGCCCACAACTTCCGCGCGACCGGTCTGCTCGATCAGGCCACGCTCCAGCAAGGTCTGCATCACGCCGTCCACGGCCACGCCGCGAATCTCCTCGATCTCCGCGCGGGTGAGCGGCTGGCGGTAGGAAATGATGGCGAGCGTTTCCAGCGCGGGCGCGGAGAGGCGCGGCGGGCGGGCCTTCACGCCGACGAGCGCCTTGATCCAAGGGGCGTATTCCGGCTGGCTGGCGAACTGCCACGCCCCGGCCACGCAGACAAGCCGGTAGCTGCGTCCGGCCGCTTCATGATCGGCGGCCAACTGTTCCAGCGCGGCGGTCAGCTCATCCTCCTTCACCTTCTTGAAGGCCTTGGGGGTGGCGTCCTCGTCCTGCTCGGCGGCGGCGGCCAGCAGTTCGCGCAGTTCGCGCGCATTGAGCGGCTTCTGCGCGGAGAAGAGGAGGGCTTCGAGGATGAACTTCAGTTCCATGCGTTCACAAAGTTGGCTTCTGATGAAATACCGCAGATGGGCACAGATGGAGAAAGAAAACAGAACTCCCCTCACCCCGGCCCTCTCCCCTCATCCGATGAAGGGAGAGGGAGTCGAAACTGTTGCCACACTCGCTTTCCCCTTCTCCCTTCGCGCAGCGAGGGGAGAGGGTGCCCGCAGGGCGGGAGAGGGGTGCGCGCATGGATGACGGCCATTCCATGCTCAGGCATCCGTGTTTATCTGTGTCCATCGGTGGTTGAAATAGTTCGGTCACGCCGCGGGGGTGGGGGCGGGCTGGATGGTGGTGGCAACAATGGTGGCGGAGTCGCTGCTTTCGGTGGTGGCGGCGGCTTCGGGCGGCGGCTCGGGTGCGCGCTGGATCATGATTTCGCCAAAGGCCGCCTCCTGGGCGCAAATCAACTGCTTCATGCGGATCAACTCCAGCAACGCCAGAAACGTGACCACCACTTCCGAGCGGCTGGTGGCGTCGGAGAACAGCTCGGTGAACTTCACCAGCGGCTTCGCCTGGATCAACTGGCGCAGCGCCTCGATCTTCTCGCTGACGGTCCATTTGTCCTCGAAGATGTCGCGCACCTCGGCGCGGTCGCCATAACGCTTGAGGACGGCGTTGACGGCGTTGATGAGATCGAAGATGGAGGCCTCGCCGCGCTGCGAAACTGGCTCCGGCTCGAACTCCGGCTTGCCGGGTTGGCGGACGAAGATGTCTTCCTGGCGGGATTCCAGTGCCTGCAACTGCCCGGCGGCGTCCTTGAATTTTTTGTATTCCACGAGCTTGCGGATGAGTTCCCAGCGGGGATCCTCCTCGTCCTCCTCCTCGCCCTCGGGCTTCACCTGCTGGTCGGCGGGGAGGAGTTCCTTGCTCTTGATGTACATGAGCGTGGCGGCCATGACGAGGAACTCGCCCGCGATTTCGAGGTCGAACTCGCGCATGAGGTCCACATACTCGACGAACTCGGTGGCGAGCTTCGTGAGGTTGACCTCCCAGATGTCCACCTCCTGCTTTTTGACGAGGTGAAGGAGAAGATCGAGCGGCCCCTCGAAGACTTCAAACTGGACTTTGTATTCAGCCATGCGCGCCGCGGGGACAGTCCGCGCGGTGCGCGGATGTTAAGGGCGGGCAGACGGCTTTGGCAATCGCAGAACCGGAAAGAGGCAAACCGCTTCCCGGCGCGCAAGCGGGCGCCAGCGCGGTGATGGCCGTGGGCGTGCCCGCCGGGCCGTCCGCGGCCACCTCCAGCCACACCGGTAAAAACGCTACTCCCCGCTTTTGCCGGAGGGGTTGGAGGCCAGAAAGTGCTCGACGATCAGCAGCCCGCCATCGCCGGCGCGTTTGATCATTTGCAACAGTTCATCGGCCGAGGAGACTTCCTCCAGTTGTTCCTGGACGAACCATTGGAGCGAGCTGGTGGTGAAGCGGTCGCCTTCCTTCTCAGCCAGGTCGAAGAGCTTGTTAATGGCGTCGGTGACCTTCAACTCGTGGTCGAGCGCCAGTTGAGCGGCGGCCTGGGCGGACTTGAAGTCGCACTCGGGCGCGGGAATGCCGGGCAGGGCCAGGGGCGTGCCGGCGTCGAGGAGGAACTTGATGAAGCGATGGGCGTGGGCACGCTCCTCGGCGGCCTGGCGATTGAAGTGGGCGCAAAGCCGGGGCAGCCCTTCGAGTTTGAACCACGCGGCGATGGCCTCGTACTGGAGCGAGGCGAGGAACTCGAGGCCGATTTGCCGGTTGATGGCGGCGGCGACCTTGGGGGAGATGAGCGGTGTCATGGCTGCCGCAGTTTAGGCCCCGTGCGAGTGGTGTCAAACCCGCGCCAACCGCACACCACGGCCGGAACGGCCGGGCGACAGGCAGGAGCGCAACGAAGCCTTGGCGGCTTTCACCCGCGGGGAAGACGGTGAAGGGGCGGCGCTCCCGGCGGCGGCGACCTGGTACCAGTGGCTCAGAAAGTGGGCGAAACGTTTGGCTCTCATGCGGCGATAGGATGCGCCGCGTCGGCCAGTCACGCTTGCGGTGGCTTGCGATTTCTTGTCGGCGGCTTGCGCGCCGGCACACGCAAAAATCAGTGCTTGTCATCAGGCTGCCCTTCGTTAACTTCCACGCTCCCCGCCGGTTGACTGGCGGACGGAACAACCTGTGAACGACTAATTTTATGGCCGCGACTCCAACCGATCTTCGCAAAGGCATGGCGATCAACTACAACAGCGACGTGGTGGTGATCCTCGACTGCCAGCACCGCACGCCGGGCAATCTGCGAGCCTTTGTGCAAGCCACGCTCCGCAGCGTGCGCACCGGCAAGACTTCCGAGGTGCGTTTCAACACCTCCGAACGACTCGAAGTCGTGCCGCTCATCACCAAGCGCATGGAGTTCAGCTACATGGACGGCCAAGATTACGTCTTCAGCGATCCGGAGACCTACGAGACCGTCACTCTGACGCCGGAGATTGTCGGCGATGCGAAGAATTACCTCGTTGAAAACGGCTCCGTCACCATGACCTTCATTGAGGACAAGGCCGTCTCCGTGGAACTGCCCCCCAGTGTGATCCTCACGGTCTCCGACTCCCCCGAAGGCATCAAAGGCGACTCCGCGAACAACGTCCAGAAAACCGCTACTCTGGAAACCGGCGTTCCCATCCAGGTGCCGTTGTTCATCAAGACCGGCGAGAAGATCAAGGTGGACACTCGCACCGGCAAATACATCGAGCGCGCCTGATTTGCGTTCACACCCGCAAATCGGCGGCCGTCACTTTGCCCAGATCCTCCACCAGCCAGGCCGGCTTGTGCCCGGCCAGTTCTTCCCAGGTCGCGCCGCCGGTGGCCACGGCCAGGCAGGGGGCGTTGATGGCCCGCGCGCAGCGGATATCGTGCGGGGTGTCGCCCACCACGACAATTTCCCCGCCACCAAGCACGCGGCCCAGATGGCGCGATCCGCGTTCCCGGGCGATGACGGCCAGTTGATTGCGATCCTCGTGGTCGTCGCCAAACGCGCCCAACTCAAAGTGTTGCCAGAGGCCGTAATGCCGCAGCTTGATCTCCGCGCCCAGCCGCACGTTGCCGGTCAGCAGGCCGATGGCCGGCGGTTCCGGCAGGGCGCGCAGGCCGGCAATCAGCTCCAACACGCCCGGCAGCACACAACCCGCTGATTCGCGCAGCACCTGGTCGAGCCAGAACGGGTAAGGCTCGAAAAAACGCTCGAAGCTTGCGGGTGATGGCTCAATGCCTTGTTGAACGAAAAAATCCCGAACAATCGAGGTGTCGGTACGCCCGGAGAACTTGATGGAACGCGCCGCCCCGGGCTTTTGAAACGTGCTGGTGAACACGCGGTCAAACGCCGCCATGCCCGCCCCGCCCGTGCGGATCAACGTGCCGTCAATGTCGAAAAGGACGAGTCGCGGCACGGGTGATAACGCGGTGAAAGCGAGCGCGACCGGGGAGCCGGCCTTGCGGCGGCTAGTCCTGATCCACTCCGGGAATGGGTGGCAACGGCGGAAAGTTGCCCTTCTGAATCTCCGCGGCGTTCACTTCCTTGGTGACAGCCATGATGACCGCCGACTGCTCGGCCGTCAGGTTGGCCTGCGGCGGATGGGGCACCGTGGTGGTTTGCGGCTGGTAAGAGCCGCGCACGCTGCGGGTTGGCATTTCGCGCAGCAAAGTTCCGGTTCCGCTCGTGCCGGCGACGGGATTCGCCCCGAGCGTGACGTTCGCAGGTGAGCCAGCCGGAAGGGTGGTGGCACCTGGGGATATCATGCTTGTGGTCGGCTGATTGGCTCCCGGCGCAATGATCGGCGGGCTGCCGGGTGGCCGGGGCGGGCCGCCAGGCCCACCGGGCTGGCCGGGCGCGGGCGGTGCCGGGGCAGCGGAGGCCTTGGCCCCGTGGTCTTTGAAGTTCAGCACGACCTCCCGCATCCCGTTGCGCACCTTGACCGTGCGGGCCACCTCGTCAATGTCCAGCACCTGAAGTCCGCCAGACCGGGCACCGACCTCAAGATTGAGGGGTTCGAGCTTGCCACTGGGGTCCTTGGCCATGAGGTGAGCCCTGGGCACGCCATCCAAGGTGGTAATTCCTGTGAGCGTGATGTCCGTGGTGACCGGCGGAGGGGGCGGGGCGTTCGTTTGCGGCGGCGGCGGCGGATTCAGGCCGAAAATGTTCTTTTTGACGATGACTTCGTAGGGGCCAAGGTCGGCATTGGCCTGGGCGGAAAGGACCGCGGCCGCCAGTCCGAGGCACGCCAGCCATCCGCCACATCTTTGGCCAACCGGGTTCATGGTCGCAATCTAACCGCTCCGGGCGTTCAACACCACCGTAAATTCAAGGTTGCGTTCGCCGCCTTGCGGCGGAATGAGCGAGGTTCAATTCCCAAAATCCAACCTTGCCCGCTTGTTCCAATCCCCCACAAACCCAATTCCCTGGCCATTGAGCAGTGGTCCGGGGCATTTCTCAATACGCCGCCTGCACGCCTTTGATGGTGCGTTTCTGCATCCACGGCATGAGCGCGCGCAGCTTGGCGCCGGTCTTTTCGATGGGATGGTTCGCGCCCTTCTTCAACAGGGCGTTGTATTTCTTGTAGCCGCCCTCGTATTCCTTGATCCAGCCTTTGGCGAATTTGCCGGACTGGATGTCCTTGAGCGCGGCCTTCATGCGTTTCTTCACGCTGGCATCAATGATCTTGGGGCCGACGCTGACATCGCCCCACTTGGCGGTCTCGCTGATGGAGAAGCGCATCCCGCTGATGCCGGCCTCGTTCATCAGGTCCACGATCAGCTTCAACTCGTGCAGGCACTCGAAGTAAGCCATCTCGGGCGAATAACCCGCCTCGACAAGCGTCTCGAAACCCGCCTGCACCAGCGCGCTGGCGCCGCCGCACAGCACGGTCTGCTCGCCGAACAGGTCGGTCTCGGTCTCCTCCTTGAAGGTGGTTTCGATCACGCCCGCGCGCGTGCCGCCAATGCCCTTGGCCCAGGCCAGCGCGATTTGCTTCGCCGCCTTGCCGCCCTGATAAACGGCGATCAGGCTTGGCACGCCCTTGCCCTCGGTGAACTGGCGGCGGACGATGTGGCCCGGCCCCTTCGGCGCGACCATGATGACGTTCACGCTCTTCGGTGGAACGATGGTCTTGAAATGGATCGAGAAGCCGTGGCTGAAGAGCAGCGTCTTGCCCTTCGCGAGGTTCGGCTCGATGTCCTGCTTGAACACCCGGGCCTGCTTCGTGTCCGGCAACGCGACCATGATGACATCGGCGCGGCGGACGGCCTCGGCGGTGTTCACGACCTCGAAGCCCTTTTCCCGGGCGACAGGGATGGACTTGGAGCCGTCGTACAGGCCGATGATGACGTGGCAGCCGCTGTCCTTGAGGTTGAGCGCGTGGGCGTGGCCTTGGGAGCCGAAGCCGAGCACGGCGAGGGTTTTGCCTTTCAACACGCCGAGATCGGCGTCCTTGTCAGTGTAGACTTTTGCCATAATGGGGTTGTTGAGAACCACGAATTAACACGGACGCACACGGATGAGAACGTCCGGGAAAGCCGTTTGCCAGCCACTGGCAAAGGCTTTCCCATCGGTGTGCATTCGTGTCCATCGGTGGTAAAAATCACTTTCTCGGCAGGGCCACCTTGCCGGTGCGGGTCAAATCCAGCACGCCGAAGTCCTTCATCAGGCCGAGGAATTTTTCGATCTTCGACTCCCCACCGGTAATCTCAATCGTCACGTTCTCGGGCTGCACGTCCACGATCTTGGCGCGGAACAGTTCCGCCAGTTGCGCCACC
>Ga0073934_10008994_pt1 | contig 13017 bp, 8 predicted proteins | sample LarsenN4metaG_FD_76834 | JGI IMG/M metagenome (GOLD analysis project Ga0073934, IMG submission 76834) | Hot spring sediment bacterial and archeal communities from British Columbia, Canada, to study Microbial Dark Matter (Phase II) - Larsen... ...
CATCACGCGGGCACGCACCGGGAAAAAGCCTGGTGGTGGAACGCCCGCGGCTACTCCCCCGCCGGCGTCGAGGCCTGGAATGCCATCCGCGCCCTCGATTACCTCGCCACACGCCCCGAGGTGGACACCAACCGCTTCGGCGTCACCGGCCGCTCCGGCGGCGGATCCTACACCTGGACCCTCGCCGCGCTCGACGACCGCCCGCGCGCCCTCGCCCCCGTGGCCGGCATCACCGACCTGCGCAACCACGTCCTGGACGGCGCAGTCGAAGGCCACTGCGACTGCATGTTCCTCGTCAACACCTACCGCTGGGACTACCCCGCGCTGGCCGCGCTGGCCGCTCCGCGCCCCTTGCTCCTGGTCAACACGGACTCGGATGACATCTTCCCCCTCGATGGCGTGCTCCGCACCCATGCCCATCTCCAGCGCCTTTACGCCCTCCACCGCCAATCCACCAACCTCGGCCTGGTCATCGGCCCCGGCCCCCACAAGGACACGCAAAACCTTCAAGTCCCGGTCTTCCGCTGGTTCAACCAGCACCTCAAAGGCCAGGACCCCCTCATCGAACAGGCCGCGGTCAAGCTGCTCCCGCCTCAGCAACTGAAAGTCTTCCAGACCATCCCTGCCGACCAGATCAACACGCGCATCCAGGAAACTTTCGTGCCCGCTGCCCCGCCGCCATCCACGGGGGCGGCCCTCGACCTCGAGGCCACCTTGAGCCAATTGCGCCGCCAGTCCTTTGCCGGCTGGCCGGAAGAACAGGCCCCTGCCCGGATGCGCTCCCTGGCCCGGGCCCGTTCGGAGGGGGTCACCTTCGAGATTCTCGAAATCGAGACTCAGCCCCACGTGACACTGCGGGCGTTCCTGGCCCGCAAGGCCTCCGCCCCGCGCCCGTGGCCCATCCTCGTCTCCGTCCTGGACAGCAACACGCCCGCCCCGCCGCGTCTGGCCGCATCCACGGGGGACCGTCAGGCCACGATCGAGGTGGTGCGCTCTGCCATCGGGCTATCCCCCACCGCCGCTCTGCCGGACGGCGTCGCCGGCCTGCTGGCCTTCTGGCCCCGGGGATTGGGCCCCGACGCCTGGCCGGGCGACGAACGCAAACTCATCCAAATCCGCCGCCGCTTCCAACTGCTCGGCCAGACCGCCGACGGCATGCGCGTGTGGGACATCCGGCGCCTCCTCCAGGCCGTGCGCGCAAATCAAGAACTCGGCCGGCACCCGGTGCGCATGCGCGCGGCCGGCGATGCAGCCGTGAACACCCTCTACGCTTCCCTGTTCGAACCGCCGGTGGCCGGGTTGGAACTCCAGGCCATGCCCGCCGCTCACACCTCCGGGCCAGACTACCTCAACGTGCTGAAAATCATGGACATCTCCCAGGCAGTTGCCCTGGCCCGCGCTCGTGGGAGCGTGACCCTGAGTCCTTGAGGCCGGCCTGGTGGCTCCGCTGGCGAGGGAATAGCTGCCAGCCGCCGGTTGCGCGCTCAGACGCGGATCTCGAGTGTATTCGGCGCTCCGGGCTTCCAGGTCGTGTTCTTGACCACGCTCCCGCCTGCGGGCAGGTCCACCCTGACCCGGTAATCGCCATAGAATGCCTGCCCGGAACACGCGCCTTTGTCATCGGTGCGCACCTCGATCCTGGTCCACCACTGCCGTTTGACCAGATCCATCAGGCGATCGTACACCGGCTTGGGCGACATATCCTTGCGCACAAAGCCGGCGGCGGCCCGTTGCCAGGCCCCGTTGTCTGAGAAATCCCACCATGTAATCGCTTGCACGGCCGGATGCCCGAAGAGCACGGTATAGAATTTGGCCACATAATCGGCCTGGCGGGCCTCGAGTTCGGGTGTGGTGTCGCCCCAATTCTCGCCCGGGCCTTTGCGGGGTCCGCTGACCACGGTGGCTTCGGTGAAGTGGAGGGGAAGGCCGAGGCGGGCGTAAGTCTCGCAATGCTGCCAGGCTTGGGCGAGCTTCCAGGGGTGGTCATGCATGTGGCTTTGGATGCCGATGACATCGAAGGGTTTGGGGTTTTGATCGAGGAGACTTTGGAGCAAGTGGAAGTAAGGGGGGTCGAGTCTGTAATCGTTTACAAGAAGCGTCGCCCCGCCATTTGCTTCCCGCGCCGCCTTCAGATGATCCAGCACATACCGGCGCGCCCCCAACGGCCTCGCGTACCGCGACATCGGCGTCTGCAGATTGGCCTGGCCCAAGTGCACCGCTTCGTTCACCACATCCCAGTAGTCCAGCCGGCCTTTGAAGCGCCCGACGATCTCCCGCACCCGGCCTACCGAGAGGCGTCCGATCTCGTCGGGGTGCTCGGGCAGCCACCGCGGATTGCCGGCGGGGTGATCCCACGCCAGGGGATGGCCCTTGCACAGAATGCCGTGATCGCGGCACCAGGCCAGCACTGTATCGGTATAGGCGTAGTCGGGCTTGCCGCGTTCTCTCTCGTATGAAGCCCAATAGAACCCCAGGGTGGCGTAGTTGAGGAGGGCGGCAAACCGGCTGCGGTAAGCCTCCTCGAGGCCGGGATCCTGCAGCCGACCGAAGCGGAAGAAGTTGCACCCGAATAAGAAGTGATGCCGCGTTTGCTCGATCCGCACCCGCGCACCCGCCACGGGGCGGCCATCGGCGCCCAGGACGCGCACGGTAAAGGGTCCGAGCCGGTGTTGTTGGATGGAAGCACGGGCGCGGTCCAGAACCGCCTCGTTGGCCTCTGGGGCGGCGGCGCCTGCGGCTCCGTGCGGGCGGAGGATCAGCGCGGCTGTGACAGCGGCAGACTGGGAGAGGAAGACCCGGCGGCTGACCCGGGAATCATGGGCGATGGGTGTGGTCATGTTGGTTGGAGCCGCCGCCAGGGGTTCCTATTCAATTCTGATAGGGGCGGCTCAAGTTTTCCGCGGCGTTGCCGCTAGAGCAGTCAAGATGCAACAGGGCTCTCTACCGATAGGTCAGGCGGTGTATGTGCGCACCGACAGCCCCGATTACATCGAGGTGGTGCGGCCGTTCAAAACGCTTGAGGATTTGTTTGAAATCTGCGTGAGGCCGCCCGCGAATCTGGCCCTGGAAAAGGTCATGGTGTTCTCCTCGATGGCGGGGAAAAGCTGCGCGGTCACCCTTGGTTCCATTTCCACCGCCATGGGCGTTCAGCCCGTGATGCCTTTCCTGAAAAGCAAATGAGCCGGAGAACTCCGGCTCATTGGTGATGAGGTCATTGACGCCTTCACCCAGACGCTCAGAAGGGTAGCGCGGCCAACTATCATCGCTGCTGCGCGAACCGCGCTACAAGCAAGACCTCTCTGCCAACCCTTAACGCGCACCAGTAACCACTACTGATTCGAGTGGAAGGGGGCTTTCGGCGTTCAAAAAAATTTTGCGGGAAAAGCAGATTCGCCACGATCGGATGCAAACCTTTTACCAGAGCCTACTTGTGATTGTAAATGATTGGCGCGACGCCTGCGGTTTCCCCGAAGGCGCCCTGCCAATGGGGGGGTTGAGGCTTGGAGGAATGGGGGGTTTTGGGGCTTGCCGGCCCTGATCGGCGCGGCGCCCGGCCCGGGCTATTCAAAGGCCAGGCCGTCCAGCCAGACTTCAAACGGGTCACCCCCCCATGAGTCGAGCGAGAGGCTCAAGGCATCCACTCGATCGAGGGTCATCTGCCCTGTGACCTTTCGGGTCCAGCGGTCGGAGCCTTGCAAGGGGATGACCATGGGCATCCACGTCCAGCGCGCCTCACTGAAAGGCGGGTCGTTGAGGAGGTTGGCGTCTTTGGCCGGCTTGATTTCGATGGCGCCGTTCGGCCCGAGGAGGCGCAAAACGGGGCCGGCGCTCTGCCAGCCCGGGATGTTGGGATTGCGGGCTTTGATCCAGAAGCGGAGGCGTGTTTTGTGGGCCAGGTTCCAGCCGGCGTTGCGTGCGGCGGGATAAATGACTGTGGCATAAGCGCCCGGGTAGGGGTTCGGCGCGAAGCGCAAGCTGCGCTGCCCGAGCAGCGCGTCCGGGGCGTCCTCGAAGGTCACCCGGCCCTGGCCGTTTTGGTTTAGTTCCAGTTCGAAGCCCCAGCGGGCCGCCTCGCCTTCGGTGCCGAGTTCCTGGGCCACCGGGCGGACGGCCAGCACGTCGCGCCAGGCCAGGCTGGCGAGCGCGCCGTTATGCACCGTGAGTCCGAGGCGGTAGAAGCCCGGCTCGGTGAAGGTTCTCTCGAAGGTGGGTTCCTGGCCTGCCCGGCCGTCGAGCCACCAGAGGAAATGCAGGGGACGGCCCGAGGGGTCGTGGCTGGAGCGGGCGTCGAAGCGGGCAGGTTGGCCGACGTGGACGACGGAGGGGCCGAGGAGGGAGACCTGGGGGGCGGGGTGAGCGCCGGGGGAGCCGGGCAGTTCCAGGAGGTTGTCCAGGTCGAGCAGGACGCGGTCCTGTCCGTTGTTGGTGAAGGTGTTTTGAGCCAGGAGAATGGCGTTGGCCCAGCGCCCCCAGAGGCCGATGCGGTTGTGGGCGATGCGGTTGTTCTGGATGATCCAATGCTCGGTGCGCCATTGGGCGCCTTTGGAAGCCACGTCGCCCCGCCAGGCGATGCCGGCGCCGTGGTTGTGGTGCAAGTGGTTGCCCTCGATGAGGGTGTGGCTGGAAGGTCCGCCCACGATGACAATGCCGCCGTGTCCGAAGCCGGGTTCGGGGGCGTTGTGGTTGCCGTTGGTCAGGCCGTTGAAGGCGGCTTCGTTGCCGATGAGGACGGTATGGTCGCTGCCCCCGAGCCAGAAACCGTAGCTTCCGTAGTTGGCCTTGTTGCGGATGAAGATATTGCCCGGGCTCCAGGACTCGACGCAGTTGTTGTTGGCGTGGGAGGTGTCGTTTTCGACGAAGATGTTGCCGCGGGAGACCCAGCGGTTGAGCGGGCGGATGAACACGCCGTCGCCCCCGTGGGTGATGTCGTTGCGGTACCAGTAATTGTCGTCCGAGCCGGTTTCGATGAGGACGCCGGTCGAGTCGCGGGCATGGACCTCGCCCTGGGCGCGGTCAATGCGGATGCCGTAGGAGAGGTTGTTGGCCAGGAACCGGTTGCGGGAGGATTTCCACAACTTGGCCGCGGTGTTCGAGCAATGGGAGAAGTCGTTGGACTCGACCAGGTTGTCGTCTGACTCGATGAGGTGCAGGCCATCCCAGACGCGGTTGGCGCGGTTGTGGCGGAAGACACTGAGGGTCACGTTCCGGGCGAGCACGCCGCCGCGGGGTGGCAGCTCGCCCCAGCCGTGGGCGGGGTTGTGATAGTTGTCGGAGAAGTCGCAATGCTCGACGAGCAAGGCGCGGGCGTGCCGGATGACCAGGCCGGTGGCGAAACCGCGCGCGTTGAGGCGGCGGAGGGTGATGCCGGTGGCGCCCTCGATGAGCACCCCCGCACCGGCATCTTCGAGGGATTTGGCATGACCGACCTCCCCGGGTCCGACCAGGGTCGCGCCATGGCCGTCAATGGTGACTCCCGAAGCCCGCACCACCAGCCGGGCGCGGAGGGTGGCCCCGGCCTCGAGAGACAAGTCGTTGGTGACGACGAGGACGGGGTATTCCGTGGGTGCGGCGGCCGGGCTGTGGTCGGGGGGAACCAGCCAGGCCAGAACCGCCGCGAGCGCGAGGCGAGAGGTCATGGGTGGATTAACGCGGGGCGGCGCGGAAAGGTCAAGCGGAGGAAAAGCGGATCTGCTCCCGGAAAGCCGGCGGGCTTCAGGCGGCGCCGGGCGGGCGCGGGGCCGCGGGGTGGGCGGCGGCGAGGCGTTTGGGCAGGGTGAGCGCGCCGCCCATGCCCACCAGCCAGGCGGCGGCGCCGGCCAGGAGAAAGGCGGGGGCAAAGGAGTGGGTTGCGTCGGCGATCCGACCGGCCAGGTAGGGCCCGAGAGCCTGTCCGAAACCGAAGACCAGCGTGATCAGCCCCAGCGCCGCCGGCGCCATGCGCGCGCCGAACAGGTCCCCGCACACCGCCGCCATGAGCGCGGGGATGCTCCAGCCGGTGAGGGCAAAGAGGGCCGCGGAGAGATAAATGCCGGGCTGGCCCCGGCTCAGCCCGAAAAGGGTGAACGACGCGCCCTGGAGGGCGAAAACCCAGACGAGGGCGGCGCGGCGGCCCCAGCGGTCGGAGACCGCGCCCCAAAGGAAGCCGCTGAGGATGGAGACCACGCCCACCTCGAACCAGAGGGTGCCGGCTGCCGTCCGGGTGAAGTGGGTTTCCGCCGTGAGGTAGCGCACGAAAAAAGTCGAGTAAATGATATAGGAGAAGCCGAAACCAAAATAGACGCCGGCCAGGCGCCAGAGCAGGCGCGAGCGATAAACATCGCGCCAGCGGACGGGGGCATTGGCCGTTGCCGGGGCCTGGCGGCCGGAGCTGGGGGAGCCGGCCCCGGGCGGGGGTGCGTGAGAAGCCGGGGGCCGGTTGCGGAGCCAGACGCCCACCACCACCGCCACGGCCAGGGTGATGGCGGCCAGCACATACCAACTGACCCGCCAGCCCTCGGGTTCGGCGTGGCGCACGATCCAGGGCACCAGCGGGCCGGTGACCATGAGGCCGAGGCTCGAGCCGGCGGCGGCGGCGCCGGCGGCCAGGCCGCGGGTGCGGGGGCCGAACCAGGCCGAGACCAGCGCCATGGCGGGCACGTTGCTGCCGGCGCCTCCCACCCCGGCAAGGAAACGGCCGAGGCAGGCGCCGCCGAAGACGGGCACCAGGCCGGTCACGCCCATGCCCGCCGCGGCGATCAACAAGGAGACGGCGATGACGCCGCGGGGCCCGAAGCGCGCGGCCAGGGCGCCGGCCCAGGCCACGGTGAGGAGGTAGCCGAGGAGGTTCCAGGACTGGAGGGCGCCGGTCTGGGTGTTGGTGAGGGCCAGGGCCTCCTGCATGGCAGGGAGGATGCTGGTGTAGCCGAAGCGCCCGAGGCCCAGGGCGCAGAACACCACCAGGAGAATGAGCCCCAGGGCCGCCAGGCTGTGCCGCGCCGGCGCGGCTGGCGGCTGCGTAGTCGTTGGCGGGGCGGTGGACATGCGGCCCGGGTCTTTGCCGCATGGTGCGCCGGGGTGGGGCTGGTGGCAATGCTGGAGATGACGCCGGGCCGGGGCCTCAGAAGTCGGTCAGGGCGCGTTCGAGCAATTGGGGCAGATGGGTGAGGATGGCGGTTTCGCTGACGAGGACGGGCGCGGGTGGCTGGCCGTCGGGGCCGAGGGCGACGGCCTGGGGGTTGGCGGTGAAGACGATGACGGGGATGTGGGCGGTGGCCGGGGTCTGGCGCAGGCGGGAGACGGCGGCGGGCAGGGTGGGGTCGCCGTCGCGCCACTCGGCGAGAACGATCATGGGTTTTTCGCGTTCGGCGGCGTCCTGGAGGGCATTGGGAGCGCTCACCACACTGACACGGTAACGCAGCGCCTGCAGCCGGTTGACCAACTGGCTGCCGGGCGCGAGCTTCTCATAACACAGCAAAGCCAACGGCTCCGTCATGGGGAAGATGTTGGCTGGCGGCGCGCAAAAAGCAACGGGGTAAAGGGCCGGGCCCGCAAAAGAAAAGCTTTCCATGGCCAATGGCTTTCCGGCATAACAGGCCCCCATAAACAGGCACCAAATAGAGATTGATTGTTGAATGAAGACTTATCAACCGGGTGAAATTCGGAACTTCGCGATTGTCGGTCACGCCTCATGCGGCAAGACGATGCTCAGCGAATGCATGCTGGCCTGCGGGGGGGTGGTGAACCGCCTGGGGAACATTCAGGCCGGCTCGACGGTGTCCGACTACAGCGAGGCCGAGCAGAAGCGGCAGATTTCGATCAGCGCCGCCCTGATGCACCTGGAGTGGCAGGGCCGGAAGTTCAACTTCATTGACACCCCCGGTTACCAGGATTTCATCAGCGAGGCCCTGGGGGCGCTGCGGGTGAGCGACATGGCGGTGGTGGTGGTGCACGCGGTGGACGGCTTCGGGGTGGGCACGGGCACGGTCTGGGATTACGCGACGCAGTTCGAGATTCCCAAGCTCTTTGTCATTAACGGAGCCGACCGGGAGCACGTGGATGTGGAGAAGGTGCTGGCCCAGCTCAAGGAGCGCTACGGCGAAAAGGTCTTTCCCCTGACCCTGCCGGTCAAGGCCGGCCCGGGCTTCAACCAGCTTGTGGACGTGATGCGCGGCAACGTGACCACGTATCAGACCGACGGGATGGGGAAATTCACCGAGGAAACGCCGGCGGGGGCGCTGGGGGAGCAGGCCAAGGCGCTGCACCAGCAACTGATCGAGAAGATCGCCGAGTCGGACGACGCCTTGATGGAGCGGTTCTTTGACCAGGGCACGCTGACCGAGGAGGAGATCCGCGGCGCGATGCGCGAGGCGTTTTTGAAGCAGTTGATCATCCCGGTGTTTGTCACCGCGGCGTCGAACAACGTGGGGGTGGCGCGGCTGATGGATTTCATCGCCAAGTACGGGGCCTCGGCGGCGGACAAGCCGTCGGTCAAGGGCATGGACTCAAACGGGAACCCGGTGGAGATCGCGGTGACGCGGCCGGAGGCGACGCTGTTTGTGTTCAAGACGGTGAGCGAAGCGCACGTGGGCGACCTGTCGTTCTTCCGGGTGTATTCGGGGACGGTGCTGGTGGGCAAGGACCTCTACAACACGAGCAAGAAGGCCACCGAGCGCATCGGGCAGATGTTCCAGCTCAACGGCAAGAACCGGGTGAGCGTGAACCAGTTGAGCGCCGGCGAAATGGGCGCGGTGGTCAAACTCAAGTCCACGCACACCGGCAACACGCTGGCCGCGCCCGGCCTGGATGTGACGCTGCCCACGGTGACCTATCCCAAGCCGAACATTCATGCGGCGCTGCGGCTCAAGTCCAAGGGCGAGGAAGACAAGATCGCGGTGGGCCTGGCCGCGCTGCACAGCGAAGACCCGACCTTCCTCTATCAGGTGGACGCCGAGCTGCACCAGACGGTGATGTCCGGCCAGGGCGAGTTGCACCTGCAGGTGGTGTCGGAGCGGCTCAAGAACCGCTACAAGGTGGACTTTGATCTGATCGAGCCGAAGATTCCCTACCGCGAGACGATCAAGGCCAAGGCGGATTCCAAATATCGGCACAAGAAGCAGACGGGCGGGGCCGGGCAGTTCGCCGAGGTGTGGATGCGCATCGAGCCGCTGCCGCGCAACAGCGGGGTCGAGTTCACCGAGTCGCTGGTGGGCCAGAACGTGGACCGCGTGTTTGTGCCGTCGGTGCAGAAGGGGGTCAATGCCGCCTGCACCGAGGGTGTGATTGCGGGCTACCGGGTGGTGGACGTGAAGATTGACTTCTATGACGGGAAGATGCACCCGGTGGACTCGAAGGACATCGCCTTCCAGATCGCCGGCAAGGAGGCCTTCCGCGAGGCGTTCCTGAAAGCCCGCCCCTGCCTGCTCGAGCCGATTTACCAGATCGAAGTCAAAGTGCCGGAGGATTGCATGGGCGCGGTCATTGGCGACCTGTCCAGCCGCCGGGGCAAGATTCAGGGCATGGACAGCGAGGCGGGGCTGCAGATCGTGCGGGCCACGGTGCCGCAGAAGGAGCTTTACCAGTATGGCACGGTGCTGCGCTCGCTGACCGGCGGGCGCGGGGTGCACAAAGAGGAATTCAGCCACTACGAGGAAATGCCGCGGGAGATGGAGGAGCGGGTGATTGCCGAGGCCAAGAAGGCCAAAGAGCAAAAGGCCGCCGAATAGCCGGCCCGCGGGCGGAGCGCGCCCCGGCCCTGACCGGGGCGTGGTCGGCCCTGAGCGCTGGCGGCAGGGCGCGCGCGTGGAGCGCTCGTGACGGGCGGCGCCTGAGCAGCCGGGCGCGCGATCATTGCCGCGACCCGCGGACTCACTCACCGCGCAGGAATCCCAGGTGGCGGCCCATCCAGTAGGGCAGGAGGAACGCCGTGCCGTCGTCCTCGGTGGCGCCGCCGTCGCCGCCGTCCACAACAAAGGGGTTGGCGTTCCAGCGCATGACGGGGCGTTCGTCGGGCGGCAGGAAGTTGAGGACCTGGGGGCGCCCGAAGCGATCGGGCGCCGGGGCGGGCGTGAGATCGAGCCGGTGGGAGTTGCGCACGGTCCAGTGGATGGTGTCCATGGGCATGCGGTAGAGGGTCCAGACGGCGTCGGCCAGGCTGGCCTGGGCCTGGGGGTTGGCGCGGAGGTAAATGAAGGTGGCCAGGGGATGGGCCTGGCGGCGGAGGTTTTCCCACCAGGCGTCGAGGGCGCGCAGGCAGGTGGCCCGGAGGGCGGGGTCGCGCTCGTATTCGAGGAGGGGGTAGAAGGCCAGGAGGGCCAGTTCTTCGTCGGAGTAATTCAATTCGGTGCGGACCTCGTTGAGGCGCGCGGCCAGGCCGGGGTAATCCCACTGGAGCACGGCTTTCTGGTATTCCTTTTCGTAGCGCGGCTCGCGGGTGAGGTGAATGCCCACGCGCAGGAAGCTGAGCCATTGGAGGCTGTTGAGGGCGCGCTCCTCGGGGTTGCGTTCGAGGTGGTCCGGCCCCCACCAGCCCCAGCGGGTGGGCTGGCCGTCGAGGTCGGTGAGCGCGTAACCATGGCGGAGGATGTGGGAGAGGATGCGGTCGGCGGTGGCGGCGATGCGCTGCCGGAGGGGGCCGTCGGGCAGGAGATCAAAGGCCACGCTGTAGGCGAAGAAATGGCCGACGAGCTCATCGGAGCTGGTGTCGCCTTTCCAGGCATACTCGCCGTCGGCGGTCCAGTGCCATTCGCCATCGGCGGGCACCGGTTCGCCTTTGCGGACAAAGGAGCGGGCGGGGAAGCCGCGCCGGCCGGGCAGTTCCTCGAGGAGGAGGAGGGCATCGAGGGCGCGCCGGGCGCGTTCGAGGGCTTCGGGGGAGGAGGTGGCGCCGTAACGGAAACACTGCGCCGCCGCGTAGAGGGCCGTCCACAGGCCGTCGTTGTCCTCCGACATGGGGGCGAAGGAGGCGGGGTCGCCGGGGGTGCGCAGGCGGCAGCCGGCCACGAGGCCGTGGCGGTCGTGGCGGGCGCGGATGCGCCGCTCGAAGAACTCGGCTTTTTGCGCGAGGGTCATAGGCCGCCAGGCAATGTGGGACACGCCGGTGCGGGTGCGCACCCAGACGCCGGCGGCGTCGTCGGGGACGATTTTGACCACGTGGTCATCGGCCAGGTAGCGTCGTCCGGCGAGGTATTGGCGGCGGTCGCGTTCGGGGGCCTTGCTGTGCAGGCGCACCAGGCCCTGGGTGGTGCCCAGCCAGGCGGCGCCATCGCTGGCCACGGCCACGGCAGTCAGGCCGCCGACGGGCAGGGTTTCGGGTGCGGCGCGCAAGGCGGGGGGCACTTCGGGATCGTGCAACGTGTGCCAGGTGCGGACCTTCTGAGGGTACGGCCCCAGGACGACCGGCTCCCAGGCGGGCAGCCCGGGGGCGAGGCCCAAGCAGGCCGCCAGCAGCATGAAGAAAGGGCGCGGGTTCATGCGTGGTTCAACTTACACAGGGCCGGGCCATCGGCGAGAGAAAAGCTGGAGGCGGACGAGCGCCGTGAGCGTGGCGGCGCCGGCGGAGACGATGCAGGGGGACTGGCGGGCGGGCGCCGAGCGCCGCACGGCGGCGCGGCGGGGGCGCTTCGCGGTGGGTTAACCTCGCGTGCCGGTCCGGTTCGAGCCGCCGAGGAGGTTGCCGTAGAGCTTGCCCTGGCAGTCGGGGCAGACGTCGGCGCTGAGCTCGACGTCGAGGTGGCGGCGGAAATGGGCGTCCACGCGTTCCCAGTAATGGTCGTCATCGCGGATGCGGCGGCAGCAGGCGCAGATGGGGGCCGGGTCCTGCAATTCGATGAGGGAGGTGATGTCCTCCATGATGAGCATGGTCCGACCCGCCGGGCGGGTGGGCATGGGAATGGCGGTGACGAGGAGATGAATTTCGTGCGTGTGGTCGGGCATGCCGACCTCGGCCTTGGTGCGGCGGCGGACGACGCGTTGTTCGCGGGCAGCCAGAGTGGCCGCCTCGCGGATGGGGCAGATATTGCAGAAGCGGGCTCCGCCGCAATCGGCGGATTCCTGGCTGCACTGGCTGCAGCAAAAGAGGTCACCGGTGCGCTTGACGGCCTCGCGGCCCTGGCCCGGGGCGACGAATTCCGCGGCGGCGCGGTTGAGCTCGAGGACCCGCAGATCGGCGTCCACCACCATGATGAGCACAGGCGAGGATTCTCCCGCCAAATCATCCAACATTTCAGTACGCGCTTTGTTACGCATATTTAACGCGCAGACTCGTGAACCACACGCAGCAGTCTGGTTGCTGATGAAGCGAACCGGGCTTCAATAAGGATACCATAGCACCAGCGCGGCGATGGGCAAGCACGGGGTTGCGGTCAGCGCGGACTCAGCGCGAGAGGGTGGAGGCGAAGGTGTAGGAGCCGGAGATCAGGTGGAAGGTGGCGCCGCCCTGGGCCAGCGCGGCCGGGGTGGCGGGCTGGCCCGATTCGGTGATGGCGGCGGGGTCGCTGCAGGGCAACCGGAGGGTGGCGGTGGCGCCGGGGGGCACGGTGACGCGCAGGGTGAAGCGAGCCCCTTCGAGCTCCCAGGCGCAGGTGATGCGGCCGCGGATGGAGTCGAAGCTGCCGCGAGCCCAGGTGACGCCACCGCCCGGCCGGGGCGCGATGAGGAAGTGTTTCCAGCCCGGGTGGGCATCGTCGGGATTGAGGCCGACGACGTGGCGCCAGATCCATTCGCCGACGGCGCCAAAGGCCCAGTGATTGAAAGAGTTCATTCCGGCGTCCTGGAAGCCGCGCCCTTTGACATAGCCGTCCCAGCGTTCCCAGATGGTGGTGGCGCCATTGTCAATCATGTAGAGCCAGGAGGGAAAGGTGCGGTTGGTCAGGAGGAGCCAGGCGAGGTCGTCGTGGCCGGCGCGGGTGAGCTCGAGCATGGCGCGGTGGGTGGTTTGGATGCCGGTCGAGAGGTGGTTGCCGTAGCGGTGGATGCCCTCGGCAAGGCGCCGGGCCGCAAGCGGGCGGAGCGGCTCGGGGAGCAGATCGAAGTGGAGCGCCA